>SAMEA104404097__coassemble_222_pt1 | contig 58863 bp, 54 predicted proteins | sample SAMEA104404097__metabat2_low_PE_059 | metagenome-assembled genome bin SAMEA104404097 (sample SAMEA104404097) | Balaenoptera acutorostrata | reverse complement strand
ATTATCACTCAGTGCTTTAAATTTATTTTATAAAAAAGTGTTGCGGAATTAAGGACAAGGAGAAAATTTTGGTGATAAAAACCAAGAAATCGCATAGACCACTGATTGGGACTTTAATCTCTTTTTATAGGTTTCATTTATTCCGGGCGGTACATCAGAATGGATGCCCTCGCCAACAGATTTGATTCTCATTACAATGTTAGCTGAAGACCTTAGTGTATGTGCTGGTCTTGATCTTTAAGATATGCGGTATACTGGTTTCGTTTTGAGATATCTGTTTTGTACTCAGTAAAGCCGTAGGAGGGCTTTTCGGTCTTATTTTTGAACTAAAAAACTAATTTTGAGGTTATGAAAACTACTTTTTCAGTTTGCTTAATAAATTTTTATCCTTATCTTTGTCACTATATATTAATTTAAAACCTAAGAAGAAATGGGAAAAGTTTTAATCATCGGAGCTGGTGGTGTTGCCACTGTAGCCGCTCATAAGGTGGCTAAGAATACCGATGTCTTTAGCGAGATTATGATTGCTAGCCGCACGAAGTCCAAGTGCGACGCTATTGTAAAAGCCATCGGCCGCGATGACATTAAAACCGCAAAGGTGGATGCCGACAATGTAGAGGAACTCTGTGCATTGCTGAACGAGTTCAAGCCAGATTTGGTGATGAACTTGGCTTTGCCTTATCAGGATTTGACCATCATGGAGGCTTGCTTGCAGTGTGGTTGTTCTTATTTGGATACCGCTAACTACGAGCCTATTGATGAGGCACATTTTGAATATTCATGGCAGTGGGCTTACAAGGAACGTTTCGAACAGGCTGGTTTGACTGCTATTCTCGGCTGTGGTTTCGATCCGGGTGTAACCAGCATTTATACAGCTTATGCAGCAAAGCATCATTTCGATGAAATCCAGTATTTGGATATCGTTGACTGCAACGCTGGTAACCACCACAAGGCTTTCGCTACCAACTTCAACCCGGAAATCAATATCCGTGAGATTACTCAGAAGGGTTTGTATTGGGAAAATGGAAAGTGGGTAGAGACTGAACCTTTGGAAATCCACCAACCCTTGACTTATCCTAATGTCGGTCCAAAGGAAAGCTACTTGCTTCATCATGAGGAAATCGAAAGTTTGGTGAAGAATTATCCAACAATCAAGCGTGCGCGTTTCTGGATGACCTTTGGTCAGGAATATCTGACTCACTTACGTGTGATTCAGGATATAGGTATGGCAAGCATCGTGCCTATTGAATATCAGGGTCAGCAGATCGTTCCATTACAGTTCCTGAAGGCTGTATTGCCAAACCCACAGGATCTCGGTGAAAATTATGATGGTGAAACCAGTATCGGTTGTCGTATCCGTGGTTTGAAGGATGGCAAGGAACATACTTACTATGTTTACAACAACTGTTCTCACCGTGCTGCTTACGAAGAAACTGGTATGCAGGGGGTCAGCTACACAACTGGTGTACCTGCCTGCATCGGTGCTCGTATGTTCATGCTGGGTTTGTGGAAGCGTCCAGGTGTATGGAATGTGGAAGAGTTCGATCCAGATCCATTCATGGAGGAACTGAACAAGCAAGGTTTGCCTTGGCATGAAATTCATGATGGTGATCTTGAACTGTAGAATGCGTTTACACAGAAATGATAATAAAGCGTGGTGCTCTGGGAGTACCACGCTTTTGCTTATATTGCTTTTATACTAAGGGACCGTGACAAGGGGATGGAATATCAATATATGATATTTATTCACCCTTTTTATTCTATTTATCCTCATGGGCCAAATCACTCTTGATTATCAGTCGGTATTCAACAATTTTCCTTACATTTGCAGAACTCCTAAAATCCCAAAATTATGACATCAAAATTTCAACCGGACAGATACGTAAATCCATATACGGATTTCGGCTTCAAAATGCTTTTTGGAACCGAGATGAATAAGGAACTGCTGATGAGTTTTGTCAACAGTCTTTTACAGGGTAAGGAGGTCATCAGGGATCTGACTTATCTGAATACGGAACATCTGGGTACTTCGGAGGCCGACCGCCGTGCAATCTTCGATGTCTACTGTGAGAATGAGAAGGGAGAGAAAATACTGGTAGAGATGCAGCGGGGTGAACAGCAGTTCTTCAAGGACCGTAGTCTCTACTATGCCACCTTTCCCATTCGTGAGCAGGGGCAGAAAGGGGAATGGGACTACCGTCTGAAGGCGGTCTACGTGATCGGCGTGCTCAATTTTGTTTTTGATGACAGTCATGATGACTATTATCACCATGAGGTTAAACTGATGGACAGCAAGACGAAAGAAGTCTTTTACGATAAACTGACCTTCGCCTATCTGGAAATGCCTAAATTCAACAAGAGGGAGGACGAGTTGGAGACCTTATTTGACAAGTGGCTTTTCGTTCTCCGTAATCTCTCACGTTTGCTGGAGCGTCCAGCTGCCTTGCAGGACCGCATCTTTAACCGACTCTTTGAGACGGCGGAGATATCCAAATTTACCAAGGCGCAGTATGAGGCCTATGAGGATAGCCTGAAGGTCTACCGAGACTGGAAGAACACCATCAATACGGCACATGACAAAGGAAAAGAGGAAGGTAGAGAGGAAGGTAGAGAGGAAGGTCGTAAAGAGGGTGAGGCTCTTGGGATTCAGAAAGAACGTGCGAATACCGTGAAGAGTTTACGTGATATCGGTATGAGTGATGAAAAGATATGTTCTGTCCTGCATATCGCTTCAGAGGATTTGCAGTCGTTGGATGACATACTTTCCTAATCGTTTACCGTTAGAATAAAAAGAGCCATGATTCAATTGAGTCATGGCTCTTGTCGTTATTTGTGCAAAACAAAAAACGTCTGTCACAGGAAAAACCTAGTGACAGACGAAAACCTGCTATGGATATTTCAAGAAAAATATTTATTTCAATAGTCCGCGCACACGGTCGTCGAAAGCGGAGAGCGCTGCTTTCGCACCTTCCCCCATGGCGATGATAATCTGTTTGTAAGGGACGTTAGAAACGTCACCGGCAGCATATACGCCTGTTACTTTGGTACGACAGAATTCATCGGTAACGATTTCGCCAATGCGGGTCATTTCGAGAATATCACGGAAAGGAGCGCTATTGGCTGCGAGACCAATCTGTACGAAGATACCATCAAGAGCAAAGTCCTTTTCTTCCTCAGTGATACGGTTCTTTACGCGGATCGCAGTCACCTTTTCACCATTACCTACCACCTGGGTAGTCTGTGAAGAAGTGAAGATTTCCATATTTGGTAAACTTTTAGCCTTTTCAACCAAAACCTGATCTGCTTTCAAGGTATCAGCGAATTCAAAGACTGTAACCTTCTTGCAGATACCTGCAAGGTCGATTGCAGCTTCGATGCCTGAATTACCACCGCCGACCACAGCCACTTCTTTACCCTTGTAGAACGGACCGTCGCAGTGAGGACAGAAGGCTACACCACGGCCGATATATTCTGCTTCACCTTCCACATTGAGCTTTCTCCAACTAGCACCTGTTGCAATGATAATGGCAGGAGCGATAAATGTTTCACCACCGACTACATTAATCTTCTTCTCAATGCTAGTGAAGTCGACTGTTTCAATCTTACGGTTATCGAAGATACCTATGCCATATTTTTCAGCATGCACTTTCAAGGCATTTGCCAGGTCTGCACCGGTGGTGTAAGGTACAGAAATCAAGTTTTCAATGCCGACCGTTTCCTTGACCTGTCCACCGATACGTTCTGCAACGATAGCTACCTTCAGCCCCTTACGGGCAGAATAGATTGCTGCAGCCGCACCGGCAGGACCACCGCCGAGTACGATAACATCATAATGGTGCTCTACGGGAGTTTGGTTTTCTGTAGGTTCACTGCCAAATTCCTTTTCGAGTTTGTCTAGTAATTCTCCTAAGCTACCACGACCGATATGAATGGACTTGCCATTTGCAAAAACAGTAGGTACTGCCTGGATGTTCTTTAGTTGTGTTTCTTCCTGGAAGAGAGCGCCGTCAACCATTTCGTGGTCGATACCGGGATGAAGAAGAGCCATGATATTGAGTGCTTGAACAACGTCAGGGCAGTTCGTACAAGAAAGGGATACGTATGTAGTGAGATGGATGTCCCCCTTCAGAGCCTGTATACGGCGGGTGATCATTTCATCTGGAAGATTCTTTGCCTTGCCGTCTGCATTCATCACCGCTAATAAGAGGGAGGTGAACTCGTGACCGGAAGGAATACCGCGGAATTTGACACCGGTATCTTTTCCCTCTTTGAGCAAGGAGAATTCCAAACAATCTTCCTCAGTCTCGTTGAATTGGCAAGAGAGGTGAGAGGAACAGCTGGAGAATTCTTGTAAGAAAGTTAAGAGTTCCTTTGCTTTTTCATGAGCGGGGTTAACCTTCACAGCGAAGGAGAAGTCACCTTCCAACGGAGCAAAAACCGTTTTTACCTGTTCTAATATATTGGGATCTAACATAAGCTATTTCTTAAATGATGGGACACAATAAAGGTCATTAGGATTTCATTCTACTGACTCCCTAATGACCTTCTGAATAGGAGTTGTGTTTTTAGATTTTACCTACGAGATCAATGCTTGGCTTGAGTGTTTCCTGACCAGCCTTCCACTTAGCAGGGCATACTTCACCATCGTGAGAAGCTACGAACAACGCAGCCTGTACCTTGCGGAGCAATTCGTCGGCATTACGACCGATACTGTTGTCTTGAATTTCGGCAATCTTGATTTTACCTTCTGGATTGACAAGGAAAGTACCACGGTAAGCCATACCTTCTTCTTCAATCATGACACCGAAACCGCGGCTCAATACACCTGTTGGGTCTGCCAACATCGGGTAAGTGATCTTGCGGATGCTCTCAGAAGCATCGTACCATGCTTTGTGTACAAAATGGGAGTCACAGCTTACAGAGTATACCTCTACACCAGCAGCCTTGAATTCTTCGTACTTCTCAGCCATGTCGACCAATTCTGTTGGACATACGAAAGTGAAGTCTGCAGGATAGAAGAAGAAAATAGCCCACTTGCCGAGAACGTCCTCACTGGATACGGTCTTGAATTCACCGTCCTGAAAAGCCTGTACTTTGAATGCTGGGAGTTGTGCGTTGATGATAGATTCCATAATGTAATTCTTTGTTATTGTTGTTTATATTTATTCTTGTTTTATTTCGATTGCAAAATTACAATGATTACAAATATAAAACAATACCTATTTGTTGGTATCAGAAGTAGATCTTCACGCTCTTCTTTTGTATGTGATTGAAATACAAATGATTATTGATATGTTATACGAATGCTTGTTTTGTTTTTTTTAGAAAAGTCGTTCTTTCCTTCTTGTATTTTAACGAAAACGTTAGTCAATTATTTGTTTTCTTTTCATTTAATCCCTACCTATAGGTAAACTAACGGGAGTATTTATTAGGAACAATAGTGGTAGGAGGGAGGATGAATGCAAGGCTAGTGCGTTTTTTCAAAAGCATATTCTGTATCTAACGGTTAATACGCCTCATTTATTACGATTGGGGGGCTGATCCTGACATAGACAATGGGACACCCAAATTAAAATTGAGGTGGAACAGGGGTCAAAGCCATTTAAGGTCAGATTTTTTGTCCCCCAAATCTTTATATCACCGTTTATCTATGCTGTCGGGAATTATATTCTCCTTCGCTTTTTGAGCCAAGCTAGATGTTCCGCTTGATTTTTGTATTTATTTCCCTTTCAAAAGAAAGGGATGAAGGATTCAGAGAATTGATTTCTCAACTTCGTTTGAATTAGGAAATCGTTTCTGTTCCGGCTCCTAACTTTAGTTGCCTCAAAGAAATGAATTATCCGTTTTATCTTAGGCAAGATAATTTTTTATCTCCTAGGAGATAATTTATTTTCTCTTAGGAGATAAAAAATTTTCTCCTAAGAGAAAATGAGACAATAATAAGAAGAGAATTGCACCAGCGAGTTCTTTCCACCAACGAACACCTTCTTCAAAGGCATGCAATACCATGAGCTCAGCGATATCGTTATCCATTAGAATTTTCTTATCCATTGTTCCAATTCCAGTAAATGAAATCGATGCATAGACAACTACTGAAATGAATTCATTCAAGGTCAGGAAAACGTATTCCTGATGTTGGAATTTGGAAGGGGTGTTTAATTAAAGGCTGCAAGTCTTGTCTAGGTTTCGGAAAGCGTAAATTTACCTATTCGCATCGCCAATAGTGGCGGCCATTTGACGTGGTTTTTACAGAGCGTGTGACGGTTCCGTGAGGATGAAAGGATAGGCGATATTTGTGGAAAAGCGTATTCTGTATCGGAAGGTCAATATGATTCATTTGTGACTTTTGGAGGATTGCCGTATGGGTGGAAGTGAGCTTGGGAGACAAATACTGCGGCTTGATATTTATCTGATAGCTAAAAACAAACATCAGCAACGTTCGTCAGAAGTTGCTGATGTTGTAAAATAGATAAGATCGTTATTTTGTAGGTTCTGAGATTTAGCGGATCATTTGGTCCAAGGCCTCTTTGAGTTCACTTTTGGGCATCGCACCTACAGAAACCTGAGGATCGAGATCTTTCGATGCAAATACCAGTGTTGGAATGCTACGGATGTTGAACAGACTAGCCAATTCCGGTTCGTCATCTACATTTACTTTGTATACATCGACTTTACCTGCATATTCGTCTGCGAGTTCGTCGATTACAGGAGACAAAGCCTTGCAAGGACCGCACCAGGTTGCAAAGAAATCAATGAGGATGGGCTTATTGCCTTTGAATTCCCAACGGCCACCGTTGTTTTCGTAATCATTCACTCTGTTTAAGAATCCGCCTTTTGATAAATGTATTGCACTCATATTAATTTCTATTTTATGATTTATTTTTTATTCTGATGCAAAGATAGAGATTCACCCACATTTCAGCAACAGATAGGAACAATGATATGATTGATAAAATCAATCTTGTTTTTCAAGAACACACGATACACTAGCATATCATGATCCTAGTTCGGATTTTTGGGAAGGAGAATGCTTTTCTGATTTACAAAAGATATTGTGTGGAAATCAATACGCAGTTGTGATAGGTCAGTAGCTCTTGTGACATCTAAATAAGAATCCTCTGATAGATGCAAGCACTATCGGAGGATTCTTCTAAATAGGTCTGTTTAGAAAAACGATTTCAGTAACTCTGGAATTTCGACTCCGTTCAGCTGCAGCTTTTCAAGTAAATCATGTCCCTTGGGAGTCAGTTTGAAGTACATCTGTCGTTTGTCCTGGGCACCTAGATATCGTTTCACCAAGGATTTTTTCTCGATGGAGCTAATTGTCTTAGAGGTATGTGGAGCGAGAAGTCCTGTGTTGTGAGAGATAGTGCTGGAGGTGAGTTTTTCGTCACCGATACAGCAGAGCACCATGGCTTCGTTAAGAGACAAACCATATTCATTGGCAAGGTTGGTTTCCAATTCAGACATGGCCTTGACCAGGTTCCGCATCACACAGATACAATGTACTTTTTCCATTTTGTTAAATAAAGAGGTTTATATTTGCTTCTTCCGCGCGTTCCATGTAAGTAGCTACTCCACCGATGGTGACTTCATCGAGAAGTTCTTCGCGTTTGATCCCCATGACGTCCATGGACATTTGACAGGCGATGAACTCGACCCCGTTTGCTAATGCCTGGGCGCGTAGACTTTCCAGAGAATCGATTTTCTTTTTGTTCATGATATGGCGCATCATCCTGCTGCCGAGTCCGCCCATATTCAGTTGGGAAAGACTCAGGTCTCCGGTATGTGAGGGTAACATCCAACTGAACATCTTTCCGAAGAAATCTTTTTCGACCTGTGGCTTTTTCACCTTCTTGATGGCGTTCAAGCCCCAGAAAGTAAAGAAAATAGTTACCTTTTTGCCTGTGGCAGCAGCACCGTTAGCCAATACAAAGGTAGCTAAAACTTTATCTAGACTGTCGCTGAACATGATGAAAGTTTTACCGAGAGTAGCAGATTTTTGTATAGTAGTGCTGTTTTCCTTTTCCTTTTTCTCAATAATTACTTGATATTTCCCGGATTTTGTAGATTGGGCTACCATTCGGTTGCCTGTGGAACGACACCAGGCTTCGGCATCCCGTGGAAACCCGGAGTCTGTAGCGGTGATTTCCAACAGTTCTCCGCTTTTCAGTTCCTCTACCGCATTTTTCATTTTGAGGATAGGACCGGGACAAGATAACCCGCAGGCATCCACTTTCAGGTGAGCAACCGGAATCGTAGGCTGACGGCTAGGTATGGGAGGTATGGGAAGTATGGGAGGTATGATATTGTCTGGCTGCTGCTTTGTTGTAGGTCTATGCTCTGTATGGCGATAATCTTTGATGGCTGCATTGTATATTTTACAGCCACCAATCAGATTGCTGACCGCTTGGAATCCATTTTCCACCAAGATGTTTGAAGCCAGGTAACCCCGTAGACCAATTCCACAATACAGATAAACAGGCTTCTCCTTGGGAATCTCGTGCATACGTTCACGGATATCATCCAAAGGGATATTGACAGCACCGGTAATATGTCCGAGTTGGTACTCAACAGGAGTACGTACATCGATAAGGGATACTTTACTGAGATCCGCGTCACGTAGCTCGCGCCAGTATAAGGGTTGCATTCTTCCGGTTAGGATATTTTCTGCGGCATAGGCGGCAACAGCGACAGGATCCTTGGCCGAAGAGTAGGGTGGGGCATAGGCATGTTCCAGCTCCATCAAGTCGTAGATTGTGGCCTGGTGTTTGATAGCCATCGCAAATTCGTCAATTCGTTTATCCACTCCTTCGATACCTACAATTTGAGCGCCATAGATCTTTCCGTCCTTTGGAGAGAATGTCATCTTGATAGAAATGGGTGTCGCTTCGGGATAATAGCCTGCATGGGAATTGGGATGGATGGTTATAGAGCGGTAGTCCATTTCTTCTTGTTGGAGTCGTTTTCCAGGTAACCCGGTCGTTGCTACGGTCAGGTCAAAAACTTTGGCAATGGCAGTACCAATCGCACCCTCATATCTTATCTGATTGCCACGTACCAAATTGTCCGCCACAATTCGTGCCTGCCGGTTTGCTGGACCTGCAAGATAATTCAGCCACGGTTTACCAGTTATGGGATGAGGATATTCGATGGCGTCACCCACGGCATAAATATCCGCATGGGAGGTTTGAAGAAACTCATTCACGCGGATTCCTCTCATCGTTCCGATTTCCAGCCCAGCTTTTTCAGCTAATGCTGTATTCGGACGAACACCGATCGAGAGCAAAACCAAATCGGCATTCAATGTCTTTCCCGATTTGAAAATAACTTTCAGTTCTTCCCCTTCCTGCTCAAAGGCTGTAACTGCCTCCTGGAGAAAAAGCTGTACCCCTTTGTCGACAAGATGCTGATGGACGAGGGCAGCCATGGAGAAGTCGATGGGGGCCATGACCTGGTTCCCCATTTCTACGACAGCGATTTCAGCTCCCTGTTGGTGTAAGTTCTCTGCCATTTCCAGTCCAATGAATCCTCCCCCGATAATTACAGTGCGGTGGATTTTACGTTTTGAAATGAAGGACTTAATCTGGTCGGTATCGTTGACGTTTCTCAAAGTGAAGATACCCGGAAGGTCGATACCGGGTAATGGGGGACATACAGGTGAGGCTCCAGGAGAAAGTAAAAGCTTATCATAGCGTTCTGTATAAACCTCTCCTGTGTTCGTACGCACTTCTATGCATTTTTCCTCTGGATGCAAAGCGATGACTTCGCTGTGTATACGTACATCGATATGAAAGCGACGTCCGAAGACTTCAGGTGTCTGCACAAAGAGTTTGTCCCTATCGGCAATCGTACCGCCGATATAATAAGGTAAACCACAGTTCGCATAGGATATATAGTCTCCCTTTTCAAATAAGATGATTTCTGCTTCTTCGGTGATGCGACGGATGCGTGCAGCAGCTGTCGCTCCGCCAGCAACGCCTCCTACGATGATGTATTTCATGCTCTTTTCTCGTTTCTAAGTGTGATGTGATTCTATGATATTGTTATTTTTGATGCAAATATACGAATTATGTTATTCGAAACAATTTCCTGTAGAAATAAAATATTCCGATATACATTTTTTATGATTTTGGAAGATTTATGAACTTTATATGATCCCTGTTCTTTATTCCCAGCCATACCTTTCTGGTTGTCGGAATCCAGTCTCACAGACGCTTTACGGTTATGTGCATTCGTTCGCTGGTTGTTGGGAGGCTGTAAGGGCCCATCCCTTATAAAGATCGGATATTTTCCCAACAGAGTACTCGGCCCCGTGGTTTTGTCTGTTGTTCATAAAAAAAACTCCATACTGACGTTGGAGTCAGTATGGAGTCATTTATTAGAGGGTTTTCTAGTTTATTAATCGATAGGTAGGATGCCGATAAAGGTTCCGTCTTTTTGAATACTAAGTTCAAATTCCTCTTCTCCTTTTTCTATATCGATTTCGAAATATTGGTTGTCTGGGATTTCTACCCAATGAATATCGTCAATCGTATAGTCGGCATAATGTTGTGCTATATAATCGGTAACAGCCTGAGGTAAGGTTCCTTCATAATCGGAAGAGCTTCTTATCCATTTTCCATCATAGGTAAACCATACTTCGGTTTCCAGTTGACCAACATAAAATTCAGCTTTCAGGAAGTAACCAATCTTTTCCCATTCCTTAACTGTTGTGTTAGGGTAGAGTTGTTCGAAACTTTTCAGGACCTCGGCTGGGATCGTTGCCTGATTATCCTTGATGAAGAGTACGGCTCCTTCTTCCGTGATGGATAATTCTACTTCGTGTTTCCCTTTCTCGACTTCAATCTTGTAGAAGTTTTGTGTAAGGGTTTCTACAAAATCTACGTCATCAGTTTTATAGCCGGCATAATGGGCGGTCAAGTATTGGGTAACTGCGGCAGGAAGCGTACCGTTAAAGTCGGTTTCGGTTTTTACCCAAGTACCATCTTCGGTATACCAAGCTTCCTTTTCCACTCCATTCTGTTTGAATTCAGCCTTAAGATAAGACTTGGATTCGAGTTGTTCTTTTTCCCAACTGACGTTGCTAGCATTCGGGAATTGTTTCATGAACAAGCTTTCTACCAATGAGGGAACATTGAACAGATCGTCATCATCGTTGTCGCAACTGGTAAAGCATAATGTGGCACAGAGGGCAATAGCAAATAGTTTTGTGTACTTCATTTCTAATAAATTGGTGATAGTGAATTATAGGTTATATTGAAGCAAAAAATCAGTCGTCAATCTCTATGATTTTGAAATTCTTATTGAAGGTAATCTCAATGTCAGAAGCAAGTTCAACTTTGATTTTTTTGTGGTCTCTTTCAATCTTGACGATTTTCTCCTGTCCCCATTTCTTACGGACCTGTTTCAATATAGGCTGAGGGATGAATTTGGCTGGCACAGCAGTATTTTTACAGTCAATCTCTTTCCATTCCCCTTTTTTATTGAATTCGATAGAACCGCCGTTGGTGAATTTCACTTCGTAGCCCTTCTCGCGGACATCTTTGTCTTTTTCAGCGAAGGCTATCTTGAAATCCGCAAAGTCTTGTTTCAAGAGTGTCTGCGCTTTCAGGGGAAGTTGCTCAAAACTGATGGGTTCATCATTATCCGCCATTACAGGAGTCTGCAGAAAGGCTAGGCCCAATAGGGCAAGACAGAGTTTATTTCTAAATAAATTCATAAGTTCTTAAGTTTTAATGATTCTTTATATGATAGTTTGATGGCGCCAAAGATATGGATTTCTAGAAAATCCACCTTCTAGAAAGTCTACTTTTTCTTTTGATTTCAAGTTTATTAATATAGATTGTCCTGAAATAATAAATATGGTTTCGTTACAATTATATTTGTAAAAATGGAATCTTTGCTATTGGGTGGTTTGTTTTACGTCGGCGATTTGTGGGGATTATTCAAAGGGGCGTTATATTCTAGGTCTGGACTTTTGTCCATGTATCAGTGGAGTCATCTGTTGAAGTATATGGTTTGTAAGGTATCTGCAAATGCAGGTTCTGTCAACGATTTTAGCCCTGTTTGTTGAAGTGTATGGCTTGTACGGTTCTGTAGACCCAAGTCTACTTTTAATTGCACCATTTCTATTGATGGTTGTGGACTGTTACCTTATCTTGTACCTAATGAGGTATCATTCCTCTATGACATTGGAGGTATCGTCTTCAAAGTCCAAAAGTTGGAAATCAGTATTGAATACAAGTTCCTCCTTGTTGGCGAGTCCCACTTTTATCGAATTCGTGTCTTTTTCCAATTTATAGATTCCTATTCCTGCAAATCGGTCATTGAGGGTTTGCTGGATCCGTTCTGGAATCAAAGCCGTAGGTACTTCAGAATCCACCCGTTCTATAGCGCACCAGTTTCCCATATCATCGAATCGGAGAGTCGTGTTGTCAGAGAGATGTACCTCGTAACATTTTAGGCAGTCCTGTGTATTGTATGACGCCCGAGTAACAGTCATATGCGCAAACTGTTCTTGGATAAAAGTTTGTGTTGTAAGTGGGAGATCCTCGAAAGTGATGGGCTCATCGCTTGGCGTATAAGCAAAACTTTGTAAGGCGATCAGATAACAGCAAAGAAAAGTCAAGGTCATTTTTAAAAGTCTCATAAGATTTTGTGTTAGAAGTAATGTTGGTGCTTAATGAAAGAAAAACAAAGGTAGAAAAGGATTTCAGTATGAGGACTTAGGTTGGTTACAATCTTGAAGACTTTGATTTTATTTAATAAAGGTGCACAAATTGATATAAACTACTGTTCTAAAAATCTTAATCTCTAATATTCTGTGTAGAATCATTAATTATTTGGAAAAGCTGATGAACGTCATTGTTCCGATATTCCTCAAATAAATCTTCTTTTACTTATTTCTCCATTAGATATCATTTCTGATATTTCTCATGAATACAGAAACAACGGTCATTCTGTTCTAAAAAAGAACAGAATGACCGTTGTGATAGAAAAGTAATCTCAGGTTAGAGTGGGAACTTTTCGAGAATAGGATCATTGTACTGAATCTGGAGTTTCTTCAGTTCCTTCTTCAGTTTCTTCGTGATTTTCTCGGTACCCTTCTTGCCATAGATATTATTGAGTTCATTGGGGTCTTCATTCAAATTGTATAGTTCCCATTCATCGATATCTCTGTAGAAGTGGATTAACTTCCAGCCATCTTCAGTGCGGACACCATAATGGCGTTTTACCATATGTTCTGCAGGATATTCGTGGTAATGATAATAGAGGCTCTTACGCCAATTCTTAGGATTCTCTCCCTTCAGCAATGGCAACAAGGAAACGCCCTGGATATCCTCAGGAATCTCAGCTCCGGCAATTTCGAGGAATGTTGGTGCATAGTCGATATTCTGTACCATCTGCTTAATTTCGCCACGGAACTTCATGTCTTCAGGAAGCTTCATCACCAATGGAGTTGAGAAGGACTCCTCATACATGAAACGTTTGTCGAACCAACCATGTTCGCCCATATAGAAGCCCTGGTCGGAAGTATAGACCACCAAAGTATTCTTTGATAAACCGGATTTTTCGAGATAGTCCAGTGTTCTACCAACATTGTCGTCGAGACTCTTCAAAACCTTAGCATAGTCGCGCATGTAACGCTGGTATTTGAATTCGGCCAAGGCTTTACCTTCGAGATGGCGCTTGTTGAAATCCAAGGACAGTGAATCATAGAAATGGTCATATACCGCACGTTCCTCAGAGGTCATACGACCAATGAAGTTGAGATAGTTGGGTAATAATCTAGTCTTGACATTAGGATTGTAAATCTTCACGTCATAAGTCATGTCCATGTCTTTGGCGATATTCATCTCCTGAGTCTGAGCTGCCTTACGGCCCTCGTAGTTATCGTAGAAAGTTTCAGGAACCTCGAAGGTCTTGTCCTCATATTCATGGAGATACTTCAATTCAGGAATCCAGTCGCGGTGGCAAGCCTTGTGGTGGAGGAACAAGATGAAAGGTTTATTCTTATCGCGCTTATTCTCCAACCAGTCGATACCCTTGTCGGTTACGATGTTGGTCAGATAGCCCGTTTCGTCGTTCTTGGAACCATCCATATTGATGAAAGTAGGGTTGTAATAGTCACCCTGCCCAGGAACGATGTTCCAGAAATCGAAACCTGTAGGTTCGGAGACGAGGTGCCATTTACCGATGATGGCGGTCTGGTAACCGGCTTTCTGCATCAGTTTAGGCATAGTCTGCTGACTGCCGTCGAAGATACCATGTTCATTATTGGTAAAACCGTTGGCGTGAGAGTGCTTACCCGTCAACATACAAGCGCGGCTAGGTCCTGAGAGGGAGTTGGCCACATAACTGTTGACGAACTTTACGCCGTCGTTGGCGATACGGTCCAGATTAGGAGTTTCCACAAAGCGGTTGTCATAGCAAGACATCATCTGTGCTGTGTGGTCATCTGTCATGATATATACAATGTTGTAACGTTCCTGTGCAGCCGCCAATACTGGTACGAGCGCAGGTGCCAACATCAAAAGTTTTTTATTTTGCATAGTTGTAGACTTTAAAATAAAAAGTGGGGAATCCAGCAAAGAAAGGTTTTAACCCTTCATTGCTAAATCCTCACTTTGTTTTATATGTTTAGATAATCCTCAGAATGTCTATTACTTCTGAGTCATGCTGTAAACCAAGTCCATGATCTGCTTACCGAGAGCGTCAGCCTCTTCGAGAGTGTGAGCTTCAGAGTAAACACGGATGATCGGTTCTGTGTTAGACTTACGGAGGTGTACCCACTTATCAGCGAAGTCGATCTTCACACCGTCGATATCAGTAACCTGTTCGTCCTTGTAGAGATCCTTCACCTTCTGAAGAATTGCAAATACGTCAGTAGTAGGATCGAGGTCGATACGGTTCTTAGCGATGTAGTACTTAGGCAATGAGTCACGCAATTCGCTAGCCTTCATACCGGTCTTAGCCAAGTAAGTCAAGATCAAAGCGATACCTACCAATGCGTCACGGCCGCTATGAGCTGCTGGATAGATAACACCACCGTTACCTTCACCACCGATGACAGCACCAGTAGCCTTCATCTTAGTAACAACGTTTACTTCACCTACAGCAGCAGGAGTGTAGTTGCAACCATACTTTTCAGTAACGTCGCGGAGACCACGAGTAGAAGACAAGTTAGATACGGTGTTACCTGGAGTGTGCTGGAGAATGTAGTCAGCAACAGCAACCAAAGTGTTTTCTTCACCGAACATTGAACCATCTTCGCAAACCAAAGCCAAACGGTCTACATCAGGGTCAACTACGAAACCGATGTCGTGACGGCCCTTACGCATCAAGTTGCGGATTTCAGTCAAGTGCTGCTTCAAAGGCTCTGGGTTGTGAGCAAAGTCACCAGTAGCCTCAGTGTTGATACCTGTCAACTGAGTTACACCCAACTGACCGAGCAACTTAGGAAGAATAATACCACCGACAGAGTTGATTGTATCGATAGCCACGTTGAAGTGAGCACGCTTGATAGCTTCTACGTCTACCAATTCCAAAGACTTCACCAATTCGATATGACGCTGGTCGTAGCTATTGTTCTGAGTCAAGCAGCCCAACTGGTCAACTTCAGCAAATTCGAAGTTGCAGCTGTTAGCCAAACGAACTACTTCAGAAGCTTCCTCTGGTGGAAGGAATTCACCCTTCTCGTTCAAGAACTTCAAAGCGTTCCACTGACGTGGGTTGTGACTAGCAGTGATGATGACACCACCTACAGCCTTTTCCATAGTTACAGCAATTTCTGTGGTAGGAGTTGTAGCCAAACCGATGTTGACAACATCGAAGCCCATAGCCATAAGTGTACCACAAACCACCTGAGTTACCATTTCACCAGAGATTCGGGCATCACGACCAACAACAATCTTACGACGATAAGTAAGATTTACTTTACCCATTCGTAAACTAGCATAAGCTGAAACAGACTTAGCGATGTCGACAGGGTTGAGGGTGTCACCTGGTTTGCCACCGATGGTACCACGGAAACCTGAGATAGATTTGATTAATGTCATAGTATAAAATGTTAAATTTTAGAGCCTTATACTTTGGGATAAACTTCCCACAGACAAATTTACAAACTATATATGGAAAACAATACTTTTTTTCTAAAAAAATCTTCTATTTCCTCTGTTTATTTTTCCAGTTTTTCTTCTTGTGCCGGTTTTTGAAACTTATGGGGAAATATGGCAAGGGATATTTTCTTATTTTGTATATTTGTCTAATCGTTTCAATTTTAATTTTTGCAAGCTATAAATTATGGAGTTTATTGAGAATCGTCGTTCTATACGCAAATATTCGGAACGTGCTGTCGACCAGCATTTGCTTTTGAACTTATTGAAAGAAGCTGAACGTACCCAGAATATGGGGAATCTGCAGTTATATAGTGTAGTGGTGACCCGTTCGGAGGAAAAGAAAAAGGAATTGGCTCCTTGTCATTTTAATCAACCTATGGTGGAGGGGGCACCGGTCGTACTGACTTTCTGTGCAGATTACCACCGTACTACCCGCTGGTGTGAGGAACGGAAGGCCGCTCCAGGTTATGATAATCTCCTTTCGTTCATGAATGCGATGACGGATGCTCTACTTTATTGCCAGACTTTCTGTACGTTGGCGGAAGCGGAAGGACTTGGGTTGTGCTATTTAGGAACGACCCTGTACTCTTCGGACAAAATTATTGATGTCTTGAAATTACCTCGGTTAGTGATGCCGGTAGCGACGATTACTTTAGGATGGCCGGATGAGCATCCCGCGCAGACCGACCGTCTACCTTTGTCGGCTGTCGTTCATGAGGAGACTTATCAGCCGGTGACTCGTGAGACTATCGACCGTGACTATTGTCCTAAAGAGGCATTGCCCGAAAACCAGGAGTTCTTACGGATCAACAACAAGGAAACCTTAGCACAGATTTTTACAGATCTGAGATATACTCGGGAGGACTGCGAGGCCATCAGTGAGGTTTTGAAGGAGACGCTGCGTCGTCAAGGATTTTTAAAATAGATTCATTTCTCGATTATTTCAAAATAAGAGATGTCTTCAACCGATACATAGGTGAGGGCATCTTTTTTTTATAGCACAGCATGAAAGTTTCAGAGAAGAGTTCATGCTGATCGATTCCTGGTTTTCCTTCTTTAGTCTTTAGTCTTAGGTCTTTAGTCTTTAGTCTTAGGTCTTTAGTCTTTAGTCTTAGGTCTTTAGTCGATAGCAAGAAGTAGATCCTATTATAGATAAGTGAGCAATGCTTATCGTTATTCTTTGGTTTTTGGGGGAGACTTTAAAAAAGTCTTGGGATTTATTGTTCAATTGTTCTCAGCTAGAAATAACGAAGAACAGAGATATTTCCTAGAAATGTGGTAAAAAATGCTATAATAAATATGTTTTTAGACATAATTTGTAAAAAAGATTAAAAAGAATTATCGTTGTAAGGGATTAATTCTTTATATTGCCGTCGAATTAGACTAAATAAACGTAAACCTTATATAAATCTATTGTTATGGAACAACTTATTAGACTTTATAAGTCATGGCGTGGCTATGCTCCGCAAAAGGTGGAAAGACTACCTAAATCAGGAAGTAATCGTGAATATGTGAGAATGTACGACCAGGAAGGTAAATCGGTGATTGGAGTCATCGGTCCGAGCTGTGCGGAAAATCATTGCTTTGTCTATCTGAGCAATCATTTTAAGGAAAAAGGATTGCCTGTTCCTGATATCTATGCTTTCAGTGAGGATGAAGGATATTATCTTCAGCAGGACTTGGGAGGACGTTCTCTCTATGATGCCATGAAGATTGCCCGTCAGCACAATTATGAATATGGAGAATATGAAGTGGAACTGATGCGTCGTGCAGTTCGTCTGCTGGCTCGTGTCCAGGTGGAAGGTGCGAAGGGTATTGATTACAGTCAGTGTCTGGAACCGGTCGTGTTCAATGAACAGGCAGCGATGTTCGACCTGAATTATTTCAAATACTGTTTCCTCCGTACGGCCGACCTGGGTTTCGACGAGGTGCGTTATCAGGCCGATATGGAACGTCTGGCCAAGGACTTGGTAAAATGTTCAGAAGGTCTTGACACTTTCCGTTATTGTGACTACCAGGCCCGCAATATTCTGTTGGACGAAAACGACCAGCCTTATCTCATCGATTACCAGGATGGACAGCGTGGTCCGGTGCATTATGATGTGGCTTCTTTCCTGTGGCAGGCTTCCGCCCATTACCCGCAGACCTTGCGTGAGGAAATCATCGCTGAATACATCAACGAGCTCTCCAAGCACATGGACTTTGATAAACAGGAATTCAGAGAGCAGTTGCAGTTGTTCGTGCTCTTCCGCATCATGCAGGTGCTGGGCGCTTATGGATTGCGTGGTTACTTTGAACGTAAAAAATACTTCATCGACAGTATTCCTGCTGCCATCCAGAATCTCCGTCGCATCCTGATGGACGGTGCTTGTTCTCCTTATCCTTATATGGAATATGTATTGAAGTGTCTTGTAGAACTTCCTCAGTTCAAGGATGTGGCACAGGATTATGGAGCAGCTACCATCTCCAAATATGATGACGAGGGTCCTCTGTCAGTATATATCTATAGTTTCAGTTATGCGAAAGGTATTCCGTCCGACCCGACGGTTCATGCCGGTGGCTATACCTTCGACTGCCGCGGCATTCATAACCCTGGCCGTTACGAACCGTATAAACAGCTGAACGGTTTGGATCCAGCCGTCATTAAATTCCTTGAGGATGATGGTGAGGTACAGACCTACATGGACAACGTCTACAAATTGTGTGATGCCCATGTCAATAGTTATCTGAAGCGTGGCTGGGCCCATCTGATGTTTGCCTTCGGCTGTACCGGTGGTCAGCACCGTAGCGTTTATTGCGCACAGCATTTGGCTGAATACATCAGTCGTAAGTATGGAGTGGAGGTTCACCTCATCCATCGTGAACAAGACATCAAACAGGTGTTCCCAATTCGAAAATTGATCTAATTATAGCGCATAGATTGTTGTTGATAAAAAGAAAGAAGTGCTTGAGGTGGATACCTTTTGCACTTCTTTCATTTTATAGTGTAGAAGGAGAGAAACCCGATAATCGGGAAATCCATATCCTTCTATATACCACGCTTATTAAAGAATTGAAAATCAAACGACGTTTATTATATCCATCGGATGTTTATTTACAAATAAAAATGTCCTTCAGGATATAGTCTTGTTCATATCGGTGAATCCTTCTCTCTGAGCGGTGGGTATTCGGAATAATGATGGACTCAGTTTCCCGATATCAGAGGCTCAACGGATGGATTATTGTCCCTTCAGAAATTTTTCTCGGGTGTTCCTTGCCGATTTATATTTAAACTGCGCCTGTTCAATTTTTTTGTTCGAATCGGGATCGTTGGCCCATTCGTTATATTCCTCTTCCGTCAGGGAAAGACTATAAATCGCGATATTCTGAGTCAGTTTCTCATTAATCTTCTCGATTTCTTTCAGGCTGGTAGCCTCTTCCGTCTTTTCGGTAGCCTCTTCGATGAAGCGGCAGATTTGCTGTGTGGCCTTGTTGCCCCCACAACTGCAGAGGAGAAAGGAGGTGAGTAGGGTAAATAGAATCTTTTTCATTTCGTCTATTGAAAATAAGAGCGTGGAAATTCCGGAATCCGAATCTCCACGCTTGTTCTTGACCTTAAAGATTTTCGTTTTCTTTATTCTTGAGTGCTTCTTTGATGAGGCCTTCAATTTCCTCAGCCAATTCAGGATTGTCTTTCAGAATACGCTTCACCGCATCACGGCCCTGGCCAATCTTGGCATCGTTGTAGCTGAACCAGGAACCGCTCTTCTTGATGATGCCCAGTTCTGTACCCAAGTCTACAATTTCCGCAGTACGTGAGATACCTTCACCAAAAGTAATCTCGAATTCCGCCTTACGGAAAGGAGGTGCCACCTTGTTCTTCACAATCTTCACGCGGACCTGGTTACCGATAGGCTGGTCACCGTCCTTGAGTGTAGTCACGCGACGAATGTCGAGACGGACGCTGGCGTAGAACTTCAAGGCATTACCACCAGTGGTGGTTTCCGGATTACCGAACATCACACCGATTTTTTCACGCAACTGGTTGATGAAGATACAAGTGGTGTTGGTCTTGCTGATGGTAGAAGTCAGCTTACGCAAAGCCTGGCTCATCAGGCGCGCCTGCAAACCGACCTTGTTGTCACCCATCTCACCTTCCAGTTCAGCCTTTGGAGTCAAGGCAGCCACAGAGTCAACCACGATGATGTCGATCGCAGAGGATCGAATCAGCTGGTCGGCAATTTCAAGAGCCTGTTCACCGTTATCTGGTTGAGAAATCAAAAGTTCATCAACATTGACCCCTAATTTCGCTGCATAAAAGCGGTCGAAAGCATGTTCTGCGTCGATGAAGGCAGCGATACCGCCATTCTTCTGAGCTTCAGCAATGGCATGGATGGCCAATGTGGTCTTACCGGAACTTTCAGGACCATAGATTTCAATGATACGTCCTTTAGGGTAACCGCCAACGCCTAAAGCGGCGTCCAGGGTAAGGCTACCGGTAGGAATGACTTCCACGTTTTCTATATGCTCGTCGCCGAGTTTCATGATAGAACCCTTACCGAAGTCCTTTTCTATCTTTTGCATAGCTGCTTGCAATGCCTTCAATTTCTCGCTGGCACTGTCGAACAATTCTTCTTCTTCTTTCTTAGCCATAATTTCTATGTAAGTATTATTTTATATTTTCAATCTTGTTTTTACTCTCGGACAAAGTTAGTGATAAAAATCGAGGTTCACTCTTTTCCTCTTACTATTTTTATTGTCGCGGCTGGTAGAGGTTCAGGCCTCTGTGTATGAGAGATGGACCAGTTGAGGCTAACGGCTCCTGTCCGGTTGGAGAGTATCGAAATGGGAGTCAAACCAATCGCGAAGTAAGGTCGGTTGAGCGATGAATCGTCTCAGCTCGGTTAGTCTCCGGGCGTTGGGACTTTCTGGAATCCATAAATGCAGGTAACCTCCTTCGGCATATTTTTCCTGGAGATGTTGTCGCATTCTTTGGTAATGAGCCTCTTTGTCCAGTTCGGGATAATGGGAGATACCATATTGTATGGTCCGGGTCAATACGACGTCCACATCAATGAGCCGGTCAGCCTCTGCCACTATTTTCCCATAGATACTTCTCGGCGGATGTTGGGAGGAGGCTCGATGGTCCTCGGCGGCTTCTGCCATAGTCTTGATTTCGGCCGTGGTAAACCACTGGTGCAGTTCAGGCATCGTGTTGATGATGCGGGCAGAAACTTCATGATGATGTTCCCGTCCTTCGCATAAGCCCAGGTCGTGGCAGGCGGCGATAGTATAAACCATGGCCGGCTGAACAGGGTAGAAGTGGGCTAGCTGCATGCTTTCGGTGATGACTGTTTCCGCATGGTCGCGTTGATGGGCACTGTCGAAATCGGCATAAAGCGGAAGCACCTTTTCCCGGATATAGCGCTGGAGTGCTGTTGGGACGTTATCGTAAAAAGGAAGTTCCATAGGTCACTTATCTTTTTTGCAGTTCTTCCAGAAGAAAATGCGCAATACCGTCTTCGTCGTTGGTTTTCAGCGTGACAACGTCAGCTTCCTCTTTGACCGGGGGCTGTGCGTTTTTCATGGCCACCCCGAGACCTGCATATTGAATCATAGACAAATCGTTAAAACCATCCCCCATGGCGATGACTTCCCCTCGGTCCAGGTTGATCCTTTCCAGTAAACGGGAGATGGATGCCGCCTTGTCGATACCTTTGGGGACGAGTTCCAGGAAGAAAGGTTCAGAGCGGTAGATATTGATGCGGTCACCAATTTCCTTTTTCAGTTCCTCTTCCAGCCAGACCAGTAAATCCGGATTGCCTACAGCCAGACATTTATCAGCCGGTCTGGGAAGATCTCTCAGAAAGTTGTCCGTCGGTTGGATATCCATTTTGTTGAGAAAAGCCTCATACTGTACATATTTATCCTCTGCCTTCTCCGTAAGTATTTTAGGTCCGTTATACGACAGCAGGGTGGCGCCGGCTTCTGTGGAACGGCGGTAGAGGATGGGGAGAATATCGTCCGGTAAAGTCTGTTCGTAAATCACCTCATGCTGATCGCAGTCGATGATTTTTCCACCGTTGAAGGCTAGGATAAATCCATGGTACTTTTTCATTTCCAGTTGTTCAGCCAGAGGCATGATGCCATAGGTAGGGCGTCCTGACGCGAGCACGAGACGTAGGCCCTGCTTCTGTGCATCGATCAGCGTCCTCAGGGTAAAAGGAGTAATTTCTTTCTGGCTATTGGTCAAGGTTCCGTCAATATCTAAGATGAGGAGTTTATATGGATTGGTCATGTATTATAAAAGATGAGAGAAAGAGGACTGTCCGTGAAGACCATCCTTCTCCAAATGAGTTTTTTTGTTTGTTAGTCAATTAGTAAAGGGAATAAAAGACCTTTTCTTAAGAGGTGTACCAGTTTCCGGAAACCTTACAGACCCGGTTTCTTCAAGAACGTGTCTTTCTAATATTTTGTGGCTGCAAAGATAAATCTAATTTTGACATCTATGGTCTTGTCCTATCAAAATTATATGTGAACTTTTATAAACAGAGATGGCATTTTTTGTACAAAACTTTAAAAATCATTGTCTTTTATTGAATATTGGATGATTTTTCAAGTCTAAAAGGATATTTTTCAGTAACTTGCACCCCGATTTTAAAGAAAAAGATAAGAAGTAAAATATCAAATAGAAAAATGGTTATGAAAAAAACTTTATTTCCAGTCCTATTGGTAGCAGGCTGTATGGCCATGAGTAGTTGCGTTGTGACTAAGCAGCAATACGAGTCATTGCAAGGCAGATATGATAAGTTGCAGACAGAGCATAGCAATCTGCAGGCTGAATATAAGAGTTTGGAAGGTACTTTGAACGATACCAAGATTCATCTGGCCACTAGCAAGTCGGCCGGCAGCAGTCTGGAGACTCGTTTGGCTGAAGAAAAAGAGCGTAACCAGCAGTTGCGTGAGGCCTATGCGACCTTACAGGGTTCCTATACTTCGAATGTATCTCAGGGGAACGTAAATATTGCGAAACTGGTGGATGAGATCAATGCTTCTAACAAGTTTATCAAACAGTTGGTTGAGGCTAAGTCGAAGAGCGACTCCTTGAATGTGACATTGACAAACAATTTGACCCGCTCATTGACCCGTGAGGAAATGAACGATGTAGATATCCAGGTGCTCAAGGGAGTGGTGTACATTTCCTTGGCTGACAATATGCTGTATAAGACCGGTTCTTATGAAATCGGTAGCCGTGCGCATGAAACTTTGAGCAAGATTGCCAAGATTATTACCGACTATAAGGATTATGAGGTCTTGGTGGAAGGTAATACCGACAATGTGCCCATCAGCAGACCAAATATCCGTAACAACTGGGACCTTTCTTGTTTGCGTGCCTCTTCTGTGGTACAGACTCTCCAGAAGGATTTCGGTGTAGATCCTAAGCGTTTGTCTGCTGCAGGTCGTGGTGAATTTAATCCTGTTGTTGCTAACGACACTCCGAAGGGTAAGCAGCGTAACCGTCGTACGCAGATCATCATTACTCCTAAGTTGGACGAGTTCATGGAACTGATCGACAAGGCTCCGGAGCAAGAAGGTGAAAATGCGGAGAAAAAGGAAGGTGCTGCACAGCAGAATGATGTGACTCCGGTACAAGAAAATGTTGCTGGCAGAGAACATCAGTCTCAGGCTCAGCCGCAGGCCGAGAATGCAACTTCTGTTGAGTAATAATTATTGAAAATAAATGTAGGGAAAGTCGTCTCGGAAATACCGGGGCGACTTTTTGGGTTTCTACAGCAGCCTTAAACAAGGAAGTAGAAAACTGCACCAAGAAAATTGTGGAAAATGAAAAATAATTTCTACATTTGTGCAGAATAGGTAAAAACAGAAAAATATGAAATTAGCTGAAGCATTAATTATACGTGCCGATTTGCAGAAGCGAATCGCGCAACTGAAAAGCAGACTGAAAGACAGTGCTAGGGTGCAGGAAGGAGATGAACCTGCAGAGAATATCCAGGAACTTCATCAGGAACTGGATGGCGTATTGGGGCAGTTGGAAGATCTGATCTATCGGATCAACGTGACCAATATGCAGACCATGTACGAAGGAGAGTCCCTGACTCGTTTGATGGCCCGTAAGGATGTCCTGACCACCCGTCTCTCGGTGTTGCGGGAACTTGTGGATCATGTAACGGGCGGAGATACGCGTTATGGACGCAATGAGATTAAATATGTACGTACCGTAGATGTGGCCGCACTCCGTCGTTCCGTCGATGAATACTCCAAGCAGTTGCGTGAGCTCGACACGACGATCCAGGGATTGAACTGGACCACGGAGCTGGTGGAAGCTGAATAGATAAAAAGAAGATGGTAGTTCTATCGATAGTGGCGGTACAAGATTTGTTCATTTATCCTTAAATGATCACATGTTACTGCTTCGGGAAGTCTGCGGTTTTTCAAGGCGCATTTCCAGCAAGGTGTACATGTGCAATTCGCAAAACGTATTCGGGAGATTGATCCAATGCATTACCACGTACCGACTATTGTAGAATGAGGGCGGGAAGAGGGATTTTTTTATAGAGATGGAAGTTGTCTAAAAGATGGAGGAGATTAGAGCTGAGCGCTGTTCTTGTCGCTGCTTTGTTTCCTGCCAGATCAGAAAGGAGGGGGTGTCGCTGTGGCACACCCTCTTTATTTTTCCCGGTTTTGTCCCCTTGGTGCTTGAGCATTCATTATTATACAGAACGGGTGTCCAGTTAGATATGCCGTCCGTAGTATATGAGGTCTATGAAGATGATGTTTCTTAGTCCGAACAAGTGGCTTGTGCGGATCTTTTAGTTTTATCACTAAATTATCTTCCTTGAGATAATTTTTTATCTCAAGGGAGATAATCTTTTATCTCGCCGAGAAAATAAATTCTCTTCCTTGAGATAAAATGTATTACTCTTTCCATAGTGGAGACGGTCAGTTCGCCTCTTGGTGGGGAAGGTCTGCCTCATAAAAATAGAGTTGAGTGGTTGTTTTTTGGAGCCTTTATCCCCTTCGTTTCAAGGGGAGATGAATATTTTTTAATGAGGCTGGGAATCTATGTACTCCTCCAAAGTCAAGTTGAATACAATTCTGGATAGCATCGATTGGGTTATCCGGAATATTCCGGGTCATAAAAATCCCCTTTAGTAGCTAAAAACTTGGTTTCCAACTTATCTTTTAATGGGGTGTCCCCTTGTAGAATTCAGGAGAAAGGAAGGGCGCCATTGGAGTACACCCTTTGGCTCTTGGGTATGGAATCTATTGATTATTCGGAGTTATGGGTCTAAAAATCCTAATTTTTTAGGATTGTGAGGGATTTCCGTTCTGCGTAACTTTGCAGCCAAAATTCAGATATACCTCATTAATAACAGCAATAACTTACGGTTACAGAATGAATAGATGGTTCATCCTCGCCTTTTTCGGTTCTTCCTCTCTGGCCTCCTTGGCCATTGTACCGGACAGTCTTGACACCCGTCCTTATCAACTGAACGAGATTGTCGTGCAACCTTTCAAACAGGATAAAAGTGTAAAAGAGTTGCCCGCTTCCATTTCTCAGGTGAATGGTACGACTCTCCGCAATCAGCGGCTGACCAGTACCAAGGATCTCGGTACATTGGTGCCCAATTTGTTTATGCCGGACTACGGTTCCAAGTATACTTCTCCGGTATATATCCGAGGAGTCGGAAATAAGACCGGTTCTCCTTCGGTGGGGTTATATGTCGATGGCATTCCCTATTTCGAGAAGTCGGCTTTCGATCTCAATTTGTATGAAATCGAGAGTGTAGAGGTGTACCGTGGTCCCCAAGGTACCTTGTACGGCCGAAATACGATGGGAGGACTGATCAACATCACGACCCGCTCCCCGTTGAAATATCAGTATTCCGATTTCCACTTTGAGGGAGGAATGTTCAACCATTATCAGGTGACGGCTGCCCATTATGGGAAACTCTCCAGTAACTGTGGATTTTCTGTGACTGGGAAGTATGATACTGACGGAGGTTATTTTACCAATACGTTCAAAAACGATAAGGCGGACGAAGGATGGTCGGGAAATCTTCGGGCCCGACTGGAGTGGCGAATACGTCCTCAGTGGAGACTGGTACTGACTTCCGATTATGACCGTTCGGTGCAAGGGGCGAATGCTTATGCTCCTTATACTGTAGAAACAGGAAGTGTGGGAGCTATCGCTTTCAACGGAGTATCGTATTATCACCGTAGTCTGTCGACCACTGGCGTGTCGTTGAAATATGAAGGAACACATTTCCAGCTGAGTTATCAGCAGGCCTTGCAATACGGCAAGGACCGGTTGAGGCAGGACCAGGACTTCACTACGGAGAATCGGGTGAACTCTCGGGTCGTGCAGGAGCAATGGATGACTTCCGGTGAACTGACCCTGAAAAACCAGTGGGGAAGACATTACCGTGGACTGACCGGTGCCTTTGCTTTCTATCAACATCTCGACAAGGACGTGGCCACTTACTATAAAAAAATCAACTCCTATAAATATGATGTACTCCCAGCTCGGGGCATAGCACTTTATCATCAGTCCACCTTTGAGCGGCTTGGGTGTGAGGGACTGTCCGCCACCTTGGGATTACGCTATGACCATGAGCGGGCAACGCGCGATTACGCATCGGCCAAGAACGAGGCGGAACCTGTAAGGTCACATGCCCGTCAGAGCTTCGATCAGGTATTGCCGAAAGTAACTTTACAATATCAGTTCCCCGTCAAGGGACAGTTGTACGCCAGTGTTTCCAAGGGATATAAAACGGGTGGTTTCAATACCTCCTTCAATGAGGAGCATGAGAAGACTTATGGTCCGGAAAGTAGCTGGAACTATGAGATCGGAGCCAAACATCCATTCTGGGACAAGAAGTTTTTCGCAGAAGTGTCGCTCTACTGGATCAATTGGAAAAACCAGCAGATTCAGCAGAAAGTAGACGCTGGCGGTTTTATGATTCGCAATGCAGGCCGAAGTGTCAGCAAGGGCGTTGAGTTCAATATGCAGTGCCATCCGGTCGACGGTTTATCACTGACCTTGAACTATGGTTATACGCATGTACAGTTCAAAAGTTACCGGCAAAGCGACACCAAAGATTATTCCCATCACTTTTTGCCGATGGTGCCCCGGCACACACTGGGCGCCAGCATGAACTATACGCAATCCTTAAAACAGGGATTCTTCGACCGTTTTCAGGTCGGCATGAATTTTTCCGCAAAAGGGGAGATGTATTGGCACGAAAACAACCAGACCGTCCAACCTTTTTATGGCGTATTGAACGCCACCGCCTCCGTGTCGAGGAAAAAGTTGACCTTAGGTATCTGGGCTAGAAACTTGACGGCGACCGACTACATCTCTTACCAGTTTACATCTTCCTCAGGAACGTTTGTCCAGGAAGGTAAACCCTTTATAATCGGTGGAAGTATCTCTTTGCGACTGAACGGAAAGAAGTCGCATCAGTGAGGTGTGTTACTCCATCAGAATTCGTGTAAGTGAGCGAAGGGGGACGGGAAGAAGGGCTCCCTTCGTTCTGGCTCCCTTCGGTTTAGTCTGTAAGGTTTAGTCTGTAAGGTTTAGTCCGTAAGGTTTAGTCCTACGGTTTAGTCCGTAAGGTGGGGGACAGGATGAGTCGAGGCTATATCGTGGCTGTATCGTGGCGCTTTCTCTTTCGCCATCAGGTCTTGTCCCGTTCTTTTCCCGTTTTTGTCCAGCCCCGAGTTTTTCCTCCCAGGTCCGAGGAACCGTTTATTGATAGACATATACAAACCATTTAAAATAATGAGACCCGAATTATTACAAAAGTACAATGTGCCGGTACCTAGATACACTAGTTACCCCCCAGCTAATTTTTTCCATGAAGGGGTGAAGAATGACACCTATGAAGCCGCCATCTCTGCTTCGAATACGGCTACTCCCCAGCATATCTCTTTCTATCTGCATATCCCGTTCTGTAAGCATCTTTGCCACTATTGTGGATGCAATTCTTTCCCGATGAGGCAACCGGAGGTTGTCGACCGGTATGTCAGGGCCTTACATCAGGAGATTGATAAGGTGAAACCCCTGTTGGACAATACCCGGAAAATTGCTCAGATCCATTATGGTGGTGGTAGTCCGACGGCGATTCCTGTACGTTATATCCAGGAATTGAATGAACATCTGCTGGACGGTTTTGCCACCATCGCACAGCCCGAGATTGCCATTGAATGTCATCCGGGATACCTCACCGCTGAAAATTGGGAGGCACTTTGTCAGGCAAAATTTACACGTTTCAGTCTTGGCGTGCAGGATTTCAACCCTGAGGTGTTGAAAGTCGTGAACCGTCGTCCATCGCTGTTGCCTGTGGAAGAGATCTTCGGTATTCTCCGGGCGTATGGAGCGAAGATCAATATGGACTTTATTTATGGACTCCCGTTACAGACTCCAGAACGTTTTGCTGAGACCATCGAACGGGTAGCCCAGCTGGAGCCCGATCGTCTCGTCACTTTTTCATACGCTCACGTCCCTTGGGTCAATAAGCGTCAGCTGATTCTGGAAAAGGCGGGATTGCCTGCGGGAAATGACAAAAGTAGGATGTACGAGATGGCTCAGCAGATTATGCACCGGGCCGGTTACCAGTCCATCGGACTAGATCATTTTGTGAAAGCGACCGATGAACTATATACAGCGCTGACCCATCACCAACTGCACCGTAACTTTCAGGGGTATTGCACCCGTCGTACTACGGGACAGGTATACGCCTTCGGAGTGACGGGCATCAGTCAGTTGAGTACCGGTTATGCTCAGAATATCAAGGATATTGACGCCTACATGGCAGCTATTGAACAAGGTGGTTTTGCTGTAGCCAAAGGATATACCCTCAATCAGGACGAACAAATCACGAGAGAGGTGATCGACAGCCTGATGTGCAATTATCATCTGGAATGGGAAGAGGTGGCCCGTTATCTGGGGCTTACCGTAGACGCGGTGAAGAATGCGACAGCCTATGATGAAGCCAGACTTCAGGATTTTGCCGATGACGGTCTGATCGAGTGGGATGAAGCATTCCTCCGCATGACTGCCGAAGGTTCCCCTTTCGTGAGAAATGTGGCGGCCTCTTTGGATAAACTGATGCAGCACACTAACAAGTCCTTTTCCAAACCCGTATAAGTCCATCGGTATATGCCAGTATTCGATCATTTGTTTTCCCGGGGCCCACAAGGAAAAGTGATGAACCTCGGGACTTTCTTCTGTCTCTATATCGCACAGACCATTCCGATGACGTTCTTTTCAACGGCGTTGCAGGTCATGATGCGGCAGAATGATTTTTCCTTGTCGTCCATCGCTCTCCTACAGGTGGTGAAACTGCCCTGGGTCTTGAAGTTCCTCTGGTCGCCCCTGGTGGACCGGCATTGTGTGACGGTGAAGGACTACAAACGGGTCATCATCACTTCAGAACTCATTTATGCTTTCTTTATCTTCTTGCTCGCCTTCCTGGAGGTCGATACCGAGATCTATTTCATCATCGGTCTGATATTTCTCTCTCTGGTGGCTTCGGCTACCCAGGATATCGCCACTGACGCATTGGCGGTACTGTCGTTCAGCAAGAAGGACAAGGGACTGGTGAACAGTATGCAGTCCATGGGCAGTTTCGGCGGAACCCTCATCGGAGGAGGCTTATTGTTGCTCGTGCTTCAGCAATACGGCTGGTACTGGGTGTTGCCTTTTCTCTGCCTCTTCGTATTGTTGGCCCTACTCCCGCTGACGTTGAATAAAGACCTACGTATTCAGCCCCGGCAGCCAGCCCAGCGTGCCAGTCTCGCGGATTTCCTATGGTTCTTTACCCGGAAGCGTATCTGGCGTCAGATTGGTTTCCTCTTTCTGTATTATGCCAGCATCATCGGTTTACTCTCGGTCCTTCGTCCTTATCTGGTGGATCATGGATATGACCTAAAGGAAATCGGGATGATGAGCGGTATCTTAGGTACGGGATGCGCTTTCTTTGTGTCGCTCGTGGCCGGATTTGTGGTGAGACGTATCGGATGTCACCGGGCACGTATCCTCTTCGCCATTTTCACTCTCTGTACGACCTTGTACTTTTGGGGAATAAGTCAACTCGCCTTTACGGGCTGGATGGTATGTATCGGTATCGCGATGCTTTGGAGTGCCTATGGGATGTCGACCATCGTGGTGTATACCTCAGCCATGGAGAATGTACGTCCAGGTAAGGAAGGGACGGATTTTACCATTCAGACCGTTCTGACCCACCTGAGCGGTCTGACGATCGCGTTGGTGGCCGGAAATCTGGGCGACCGTTTCGGCTATTCGACCTTGTTCCTGTTCCAGTCGGGACTGGCCTTGGTCTCCTTGTGCTATGTCTCTTTGATGTTCCGTAACCAGAAGATATAAAATACAACGTATGAAGAATTTATTGTTGACTTCGCCTGAAGGCTATGCACAACGGTTGCTGCAGGCATTTCGAGAGCGACCATCGCGGCAGTTATTCCATCCGGTCAGTAGACCGATGATTTGTACTTCCGTGATGCTGGATACTCCTGGTCTGAAGACCTTCCTCTCTCAAGTGGAAACGGTGGACTATGTCGCTTTCTCGAGTCGGAAGGCCATCGAGGCGTTTGCTCTGGGATGGGCGGGGGAAGGGCGACGGTTGCCCTCTTCTGTGGGATGGTGTGCCATTGGAAAAGACAACGATCTGCTACGTGAACTCCTCCAGGTTGAACCGGCATTTCTGGCCGAGGAACCGAGTCCGAAAGGCATCGTCAGTTATTTGGAACGACTTCCGGATACGAGGGGGAAGCGCATTGCGGTCTTGGCTCCTCAGGTGGTCGGTATGGAAGAACCTTCCATCGTACCGGACTTCCTCGCGGGACTGGCTGCCATAGGGATGGTGCCCGTACGTATCAACGTATATCGTACCCAGGCGGTGTCCGAGGACATTCTGCGGGATACCGCCCGTGAGATTCAGCAGGAAACCTACGACGCTGTGGTGTTCACGAGCGGAACAGAAGTCCAGGTGTTTCTTCAGATGGTACCGGAGGGGGAGTCCCTGGAGAACTTTCTCGGGCCGTTGACTGTCATCTGCTACGGTCCGTATACGGCCGGTTGTGCCCGGACGTATGGCGTAAAAGTAGATTTTACCTCCACCTCGTTCGGTGCATTCCAAGGACTGGTGGAGCAGATTGAAAATTATTATCAGACTAAAAAATAAACCAATTATAAAATGGAAGTAGATGTAGTCATCATTGGAGCCGGTTTGACAGGGTTGACCGCAGGTTTTCATCTGACGAAAAGAAATAAACGTGTGCTGATTCTGGAGCAGACCGACCGTATCGGGGGACAAATCCATTCCTTTGAGGCAGACGGTTTCGTGTTTGAGAGCGGACCGAACACCGGAGTGGTTGCTTACCCGGAAGTGGCGGAACTGTTTCAAAAACTGGAGGGGAAGTGTACGCTGGAAGTTGCCCACAAGGAATCCAAACGTCGGTTGATCTGGAAGGGAAATCAGTTCCATGCCCTACCTTCAGGACTAGGAAGTGCCATCACGACACCGTTGTTCAGCTGGACGGATAAGTTCCGTATTCTAGGAGAACCTTTCCGGGCCAAGGGTACCAATCCGGACGAGTCGGTCGGAGAACTGGCCGCACGCCGTCTGGGAAAATCGTTCGTGGATTATGCCGTCGATCCTTTTCTGTCGGGCGTCTATGCCGGTGATCCGATGCAGTTGACCACGCGTTATGCTTTGCCGAAACTCTACCGTCTGGAACAGACTTACGGGAGTTTTATCCGAGGGAGTATCGCCAAGGCTAAGTTGCCCAAGACCGACCGTGACCGTATGGCCACCAAGCAGGTCTTTTCGGTGAGGGGCGGATTGAGTCGGATGACTGAGGCCCTGAGTCTGGTCATCGGTCTGGAAAACTTTGTGCTGCAGGCGAAGCAAATTGAGATTCATCCTCTGGAAAATGGAAAATGGGAGGTGGGGTACCATACTGCGGTGGGCCGTGAAGTCGTGACCGCGTCAAAGGTCGTGACCACGACCGGTGCCTATGCCTTGCCCCAGCTCTTACCTTTTATACCTCAGGACGCGATGCAGAAAATCAGTGCGCTCTACTATGCTCCGGTCATCCAGGTGGGGGTCGGCATAAAGGCTGCCGATGCGAAGGACTATTGTGCCTTTGGAGGCCTGGTGCCATCCTGTGAACAGCGTGATGTCCTGGGCATCCTGTATCCTTCTGCCTGTTTCGACGGGAGGGCTCCTCAGGGCAGCGTCTTGTTCGCGTTCTTTATCGGAGGGGTGAGACATCCAGAGATGTTGCAGAAAACGGATGAGGAAATCAAGGCTTTGGTCAGAAAGGAATGTCATGACATGCTGAAGTTCCCTGTTGACATACAACCGGACTTGATCCGGATTTTCCGTCACGAGAGAGCGATTCCGCAGTATCGGGTGGATAGTGGGGAGCGTATTGCTACCGTGGAGAAACTGATGCGGCAATATCCAGGACTCGTGATTGGGGGAAATCTGAAAGACGGTATCGGTATGGCCGACCGTATCCGCCAGGGGACAGCCATCGGTACGACGATTTAACCATTGACCGGACTATTCCTCATGTAACCGCTTATTTTGTTTTTCTGAAGAATGGAAAGCAAAATAAGCGGTTTTTTCAAAAAAATCCGTAACTTTCGGAGCATTAGACAAACTTTGAAGAAAATGCCCGGCACCTGTTCGGTTCCATACCGGTCCTGCATAGGAAAAGGTTTTCCGGGTATTCCTGACCTCTTTAGAAAATCCATTCCAATGAAACGTTCTTATATCCTGTTATCCCTGTGCGGCATGGTGGGGAATTCTCTGCAAGCTCAACATTCACCGGCATCCGCGTCTTCGCCCAATGTGGTCTTTATTTATGCGGATGATATGGGAAGAGGTATGCTCTCCCATTTCGGACAGCAAATCATCAAGACTCCGCATATTGACCGGATCTTCAATGAGGGGATCGGTTTTGAGTATGCTTACGGCTGTATGTATTCAGCCCCGTCGCGGGCAAGTCTGCTGACCGGTTACCATGATTGCCGCAGGGGGAAATGGCGGATATCCCGTGGCGGACAGCTACAGGAGGCAGATACCCCGGAGAAATGGGAGCGGGTGGAAGAGGCGGTGAACCGTCAGCATATCGAATTGCCTACAGGGGACTATTATCTTCCGCAGATCTTCAAAAAGGCGGGATATGTCACGGGACAGTTCGGTAAATTGGAATGGGGCTTTACGGCTACCAAGGAGCAGATGAAGACCCATGGCTGGGACGAATATTGCGGGTATCTCGACCACCAGCGGGCTCATTTTTATTATCCTGGTTTCCTTTTCGAAAATGATACGATTGTCTATTTCCCGGAAAACAACCATCCCACGAGTGGACGTGGATTTGAGTCAGAAACTCCGGAAAATTACCGGGCGAGATGGGATATGCGTGGAAAGGTGACTTATTCCCAGGATATTTTTCTGAACCGCATCCTGACTTTTATTCGGAAACATCAGGAGGAGAGATTCTTTCTCTATCACCCGACGCAGTTGCCTCACGGTCCGGTGGCTATCCCGGCGGTCCATCCTTCCGTAAAGCACCGGACCGATCTCTCGGAAATAGAAAAGGAGTATGCCTCCATGGTGCTGAAACTTGATGAACAGGTCGGAATTATTCTGGATGAACTGGAACGTCTAGGACTATTGGAGAATACCATCATCATATTCTCTTCGGACAATGGTCATGAGACCTACTATACCAATGGCGTGCGTTGTAGGAAAAGTCCGAACCGGTCCATGGACAACCAAAAGTTCGATGCTTGGGACTATCCTTATACCAGTGAACGAACCGGTGATCGGTTTGACGGTAACGACGGAATGTCCGGTAAGAAGTGGATGAATTGGGAGGGAAGTGTGCGCGTCCCGCTGACCATGATGTGGAAAGGACATATCCCGGAAGGGCAGATGCTCGACCAGGTGGTGTCTCTCTACGATCTCCTTCCGACCTTTGCTGATTTTCTGAAGGTGAAACTTACGACCAAGAAGGACGGGGAATCGCTGCTTCCGGTATTATTCGAGGGGAAGAAATCACTGGATCATGAGCGTTATGTTTTTCTGAATGCTCCAGAAGGTCCGGCTGTGGTTTCCAGCGATCACTGGAAACTCCGTTACCACAGAAAGCGCAAGCAGTACCGTCTGCACTATCTACCGGAAGATTATCAGGAACAGAAAATACTGAATGACGAAAATCCGGAGATGTTGGAGAAACTGAAGAAAATATTGGAGCCTTATCTGCATGAATGAAGTCCGGAACTTGTGGCTTGATGCGCAGTCTTCCCGTCCAGGAAAATTGTTTTTCACCGTCTAGGAGTATTGCACTTCACCGTCTAGGAAGATTGTTCTTCACTGTCTAGGAGTATTACACTTCACCGTCCAGGAAGATTGTTCTTCACTGTCTAGGAAGATTGTTCTTCAACCAACAGCAACCACCCCTGTGTCAGGTCCAAAAGGAGACGGCACAGGGGTGGTTGCTTATAATGGGGAACGCTGAAAAGAGAGTTCTTGTTCCCCTTTTTTAATATTCAATCTTATCAGTCTTGTTGGCCCAAGCCTCGAAAGTCTTGATGGCTTCTTCATGGAGCAGTACCTCAGAAGGTAATTTACGGTTCTGTGGAGCCAGGTCGATCTCGTCGTAGATAAAGGAGTCGTCGAAACCGATATTGGCAGCGTCAGTCTTGTTGTTGGCGTAATATATTTTGTCGAGATGAGCCCAGTAGATAGCCCCGAGACACATCGGGCAAGGTTCGCAGGAGGTATAGATCTCGCAGCCTGAAAGATCGAAAGTTGAGAGTTGGGTTGCTGCGGCCCGGATAGCGGATACCTCGGCATGAGCCGTCGGGTCGTTGTTGGCTGTCACACGGTTTACCCCGGTCGCTACGATTTCTCCGTCTTTGGCAATGACAGCACCGAAGGGGCCACCACCGTTTTCCACATTCTTATTGGCCAGATCAATGGCATATCTCATCAATTCTTCTTTATTCATAGTGTTGGAATTTTAAATTGTTGTATCAGCAAATGTAGTGTTTTTTATCGGACTATTCCAATAAAATTCCTTAACTTTGCCTAAGAGGCAAGAGGAATATTCGAATGGGGGCCTGATTCTTTCCGGCCGGTAAAATCCAGAAGATAATCAAGGCACAGAAATCCGTGAAACTCTCTTGGATATTATGATTTAAACAACTAAAAATATAATCCTATGGATATAATTGAAAGATTTTTAAAGTACACGAGTTTTGATACTCAGTCTGCAGAAGACCAGAATCAGACTCCAAGTACCGACAAGCAGTGGGCATTGGCCAAATATTTGAAAGAAGAACTGGAGAGCATCGGTCTGACCGAGGTGGAACTCGACGAGAACGGATATGTCTATGGAACTTTGCCTGCCAATACTGATAAGAAGGTTCCGACCATTGGTTTTATTTCTCATATGGATACGAGTCCTGACTGTTCCGGTAAGGATGTCCAGCCCCGTATCGTAAAGAATTACGATGGTGGCGACATTGTGCTGGATGCTGAGGCTGGCATCGTGACTTCTCCGAAAAAGTTCCCGGAATTGTTGGATCACATCGGTCAGGACATCATTGTGACCAACGGTCATACTTTGCTTGGTGCCGACGATAAGGCGGGTATCGCTGAAATCGTCCAGGCTATGGTCTACTTGATGGAACATCCGGAAATCGAACATGGTAAGATCCGTGTCGGATTCAATCCTGATGAGGAAATCGGCCTCGGTGCTCATAAGTTCGATGTCAAGAAGTTCGGTTGCGAATGGGGCTATACCATGGATGGTGGTGAACTCGGCGAACTGGAATTTGAGAACTTCAATGCGGCAGCGGCCAAAATAGAAATCACCGGTGTGAGTGTTCATCCGGGTTATGCCAAGGACAAGATGATCAACGCAGCGCTCGTCGCTTCTGAATTCATCGGGATGATGCCTGCGGAACAGACTCCTCAGTGCACTACTTCTTATGAGGGCTTCTATCATCTGTTCGGTATGGAAGGTGGCGTGGAACGTGCTTCTGTAAGTTATATTATCCGTGACCACGATCGTCAGAAGTTCGAGAACCGCAAGCAGTTCATTGTAAGCGTTGGTGAATACCTGAACAAGAAGTATGGTGAAGGTACGGTGAAGGTGACGGTCAATGACCAATATTATAATATGCGTGAGCAGATTGAGCCGGTAATGCATGTCATTGACATCGTATTGGATGCGATGAAGGAATGCGATATTCCTTCAAAGGTACGTGCCATTCGCGGAGGTACTGATGGCGCTCAGTTGTCGTTCAAGGGTCTTCCTTGCCCTAATATCTTCGCGGGTGGTTTGATGTTCCATGGTCCTCATGAATTCTTACCAATTCCAAACTTGTTGAAGGCTTCTGAATTGGTGGTTAAGATCTGCGAACTGACTGCTAAGAAATACTAGTAAACGACGTATTCGTATATAAAATAAAAAGGCAGGTGTCTCTGGTTGAGAACACCTGCTTTTTTTACGTCTATTTTTTTCTGAAACTTATAGTCGAACTCATCGTGATGACCAAGACTGGGGGCATCAAAATGATAAGGGGCAACACGTATTGTTTCAAAGGTGAGACTTGCCGGGGGAAGTACAAGGGGAAAGAACTCCCTTCTTCAGTGTCCACAAAAATCGTTTCAAAAGTGGAATCTGCCACCTCATTCTTGTATACTTTAGGAAGGATCGAACGGCAGTAATCATAGATGATCAGGTGCGGCCTTATTGGGGATAAACGGGTACTTCCATTGAATAATCTCGGTTGTGCCTTAGGGCAACACCGTCTTCCATAGCAGTCTGTTGCTGAAAATCCAGTACTTACGTAGGCGTTAAGATGGATACTTCTTTTTTATGATTCTTCATCCGTTCCAATTTCTATGTAGCTTTATAAAGAGTGCTGCAGACTGACGATAGTGCTGGTGCCGATAGCAGCGGTCTGGACCATTTCCGCAGCATCATGGTTATTAGGTACAACAGAACTTCATACCGGAAATCTATATAACGAAACAACGGTAAGCTATTTCCTGAAGGAAAGCCTACCGTTGTCCGTTTTAAAAAAGTAGAAAAAATGAATTTTGAAAATAAAGGCATCGAACCTGGTTCGACGCCTTTATGGGATATGCTTAGAGATGTTGCGGATTATTCTGCAGCTGTTTCTTCAGCTGGAGCAGCTTCTTCTGTAGTGACGAATTCAGTATAACCGTTAGTAATCAAAATATTGTACCACTGAATCAATTTCTTGATATCACCGTTGTAAACGCGGTCACGGTCGTAGTTAGGCAAAGCCTTAGCCATGAAGTCAGCCAATTCCTGAGCAGAAGCCTTCTTGTAGTCCAATGCTACTGCTGCACCGTTCTCATTCTGCTTGATGGTATCGAAGATTTCCATCAATGGTTTGTCTTCTTCGTCAGTATACATAGAAACATCGTTCAGTGAAGTGACGCGGTCGCGAGCACCAGCAGGGATGCGCTTCTTAGCAGCATCGATAGTTTCAACGATCAACATACCTCTTCCCTGAGATACTAAACGATATAAACCTGGTTTACCAGCGATAGACAAAATTGTATCTTTCATTTTATTATTTATTATTTTAATATTTGACTTTTAGCCGCAAAGGTACTCTTTTGTGGCGAAATACACCTTACTTGGGCTCTAAATTTTATTTAATCTCCTAAGATTTCGTGCAATTGCGTTTCGATATCAGCTTCACCGTCGTTGATGAGAGTAAAGTCCGAACGCCGCTCCTTCTCTTCTTCGCTCATTTGCAGCTCCATCCATTGCAGTGCTTTCTCTTTGGTGACCTGGTCACGTTTCATGACTCGTGCCAATCTGACTTCTTGTGGCGCGGAAATATAAAGCACCTGGTCTACGAAATGGTCGAAGCCGGATTCAAAGAGAATGGCACATTCCATAAAGACTTTCTCGGTGGTCTGCCGTTCAGCCCATTCCAAAAATATTTCAGCTACCCTTGGGTGCACAATGGCATCGACCTGAGCGGCATGGGCTTTTCCTTGCAGAAGAAAGGCGCGCATCACGGGCTTGTTGAGTTCTCCCTGGTCTGAGTAAAGTTCTTTTCCAACCAGTTCCTGGAGGGCAGTCTTTACTTTCTCGTCATTTCTCAGCACCAGTTTGGCTTCGTCGTCGCAATAGAATATCGGGAATCCTGCGGCCTCGATCTTATGACAGACGAAACTTTTACCGCAGCCGATACCGCCAGTAACGGCTATTTTACAATGCTTCTTGTTCATAAACTTCGGGTTCGGGTTGGGCTACCTTTTCAATGACATATTCCACCTTGTTAGGGGCTATGCGGGCACGGGAGACATCCTGTGGAGTCATTCTCAATTGCAGGGGATAACGGCGGGTACTGTTTTGAGGCATGTCCTTAAAATCTGCCACAACCTTGAAGTCCTTTGCGGTAATCTCATTGTAGCGGTTCATGCCGACCTGGAAGATTACCTCTGTTTCCTGTGGAATCGGCAAGAGAATCATGTTGGAGGGGAATCCCTCGGTCTCAATGGGGACCTGTAGTCTTTTCTCCACTAAACGATCGACGAAAATATCCAGATTGACCTGTTCGGGAATAAATTTAGCACCACGGATAGCGGTGATCTCTAGGTTCATAGTGGTATTCTCATTGATATTTCTGAGATAATCCACTTTGACTTTCGCTTCTGTAATCTTGTCAAGTAAACCGCTGGCAGCGTATACTGTGACAGAGTCCATAGAAAGTTTGTTGCCCATCAAGGTATAGCCGGATTCCGTTTTGATATCTCCTTCGAGTACGACGGGCACGCGTTTATGCAGACCATGATTGTAAAAGAACTCGATGGTGTCGGGTTTGGTGGCTACAACCTGTGTGCTGGACGTCAGTTGGGAAGAGACCTGTCTCAAAAGTTCCTTGGTCAGAATTCTGACATGGCCTGTAGAGTTGGCGAATTTCTTGTAGTCTATGACTATCGGATGGAATTGAAAGCCATATTTATAGTTGAGTAGGGTAACGCCACGGTCACGGACGCAAAGATCAACCTGTGGAACAGCCTCCGTTGTGATGATGACTCCATCGGGGACATTCTTAATCTCTACGTCAACTTTGAAGTCCTCTTCGTAGACTTCGTTCAGTGCCTGGAAAAGCCAGAAGGCACTCGACAACAACAGAAAAAATAAGAAAATGAGAAACTGCTTGTTCCAAATTTTGGATAAGCAGTTCCTCATTATGGTTTGAATATTCGATTTAAGTTCGTCCATTCTCCTAAAAATTAGATGAGTGATCCGAATCTCAATGAAATTCCTATTATATAATATATAGGAGTTATGTCGTGAGATTATTTAGCCTGTTCGCGAGGCATGATAGCTGATTTCTCAAACTTGATTTTTGTACCTGTAGCTACTTCGAGAACTACGGTATTGTCTTCTTCACTGATATTTTTGATTGTACCATGGATACCACCGATAGTAACGACATCCTGGCCCACTTGCAGACTGTTACGGAACTTTTGGATTTCCTTCTGTTTCTTGTTCTGTGGACGGATCATAAAGAAGTAGATAATGGCGAACATAGCCACCATCATGATAATCATGCTCATACCGCCACCTGCACCAGCAGCACCCGCAGGAGCTGCCTGCAACATTGCGATGAATAATGTGTTCATAGGAGTTTAGTTATTTTAAAATTTTGTTTTCTTTCTTCAGAGTCTTCACGATATGGTCGAGCATACCGTTGATATAGGACGCGCTACGTGGAGTGCTGTATACCTTGGCAATGTCCAGATATTCGTTGAAGCTGACGTTCAGAGGAATGGAAGGGAAGGTGAGGATTTCAGACAAGGCAATCTGCATGATGATGACATCCATGAAAGCCAAGCGGCTGAATTCCCAGTTCTTGCAGTTCTTCTGAATCATTTCGCGGATTTCAGTCTCGTTCTCGAGTGTGGAACGGAATAATTTGTTTGCGAATTCACGGTCATCTTCTACCGCATATTGAGGCAACAGAGGCTGGTCGGCACCTGAGTTCTGAGTGAAGCGTTTGATGGTCTTCAGTACGAAAGAATCCACAATCTCCTTGTCATCGTTCCAATAAAGGCTATGGTCTTCGAGGAGCGTGTCAAAGTCTTCGTTGTTACAGATGAAGGTCTTATAAAGCTTACGTACAATCTCACGGTCAGCTTCGTAAGAGAAATCCTCTTTGGTCAGGTAAAGCTGGAAGATATCGCTTTCGGTGAAAGTCGCATATAATTTCTTCAAGAGTGCATCTTCCTCAATCCACTCCTTCTTCTGGTTCTCACGATAAGCTGCGAGCTGCTCATTAATCTCAAGCTGTGCCAAAAACTTGTTCTGAGACAACATGGTTTCAGGAAATGCGCCTTCAACAGTGGTGCCAAGGCGTTTGTTGCGAGATACACGTGCTTCTTCTTTGTGTTCAGCAACGTGCTTTATTTCGACCAATAGGTTTAGCAAGTAGTGGTACAATTCGTAAGCCTTGTCCATGCTGAAATTTAATTCCTTTTCGGCTACGTCAATTGTTTTACCTTCGTTTTGGTAGTAAGCATAGGTCAGTTGTACCACCTTCAGTCTAATTAATTCTCTATTAATCATCAGTTTTCTTTTTAGCAATTAATGCGATTAGTACTAGCTCGATAACAAAGTCGCGAACCGCTGTCGAAACTTTCACTTGTTATGGCTTAGCTCGGCAAAAATACAAAAAAACATACATTTATCTTTATTTTTCTCTTCTTTTTTTGGTATATATAAAAAAAGATGTCAATTTTGTAAGAGATTATTGTCTAGAGGTTCGATTGTAGTACCTCAGAGGATGAAAAACATGGAAAGAAAGTAAAAAGTATAAAACCTTGTACGCGTATAATTCTAATTTGGAACGATATGAAACAAACAAGCGACTGGATGAACGAGAGGACAGAACAGGATATTTTGTTCTCAAGAACAGTAAAGGCTGGGAAGCGAGTGTATTATTTTGATGTGAAGCGTGATCGCCGGGACGCATTATATATGTCTATTACGGAAAGCAAGCGCATTAGAGATGGAAGACCGGACGAACGTCCTATATTTGAAAAGCATAAGATTTTTTTGTATAGGGAGGATATGGAGAAGTTTTTGGCGGCTTTGACGGCAGCTACCGGGTATGCTATTCAGAATAGTCCGATGCCGGAATACGAACCGCCGCATCCCGAAGGTAATGGCTGGATGGATAAGCCGGAGGATCTTTTCGCCGCTGTCGACAGGGAGGACCGGGATGGCTATGGTGAATATATGGCGGAGGATAATCCTGACCGCTCGGAGTTTACCAATGGAAAGATAAAAATAGACCTCGATTTTTAGATCTCGATTTTTTTAAATCGCTGTTTTGGGAGGCCATAGTTGATATGGCTAGGAAGTTTGTGTCGGATAGAACTGGCGTCCGTACGGCTTGGCGGAATATATCCTTATATTAGGTCTGAATGAAGAAATTTATTTTTGAAAATTCATTTGTTTCTTAAAAATGAAGCAAAAAGCAGCTATTAGCTTGGTAATCTCATAAATAAATTGTAATTTTGCACCCGATTTGTCCTACGGGAGCTGAACGCTCTACGTGTGATGGCGAATTAAGCAAACAAAATACTTAATTTAGAGTAACACAAAATTTTTTAAAAAAATGAAGCAGATTTCAATCAATGGTACTTTGCGTACCGATCTCGGCAAGAAGGCAACTAAGGAAGTTCGTAAGAGCGGTAATGTACCTTGCGTTCTCTACGGAGAGCAGAAGGGCGAAAACGGTTTGCCAGTAGCTATCCATTTCGAAGTTAACGAAAAGGAAATCAACAAGGTGATCTACACTCCTAACGTTTACCTCGTACTCGTTAATATCAACGGTGTTGAACACAAGGCTATTATCAAGGAAGTTCAGTTCCACGCAGTTAAGGACAACGTTTTGCACGTAGACTTCTACGAAGTAACTGACGAAAAGCCTATCGTTGTATCTATCCCTGTTACAGCAACTGGTCTTGCTGAAGGTGTTCGTGCCGGTGGTAAGTTGTTGGGTATGGTTCGTAAGTTGAGCGTTAAGGCTCAGTACGCTGCAATTCCTGAAAAGCTCGTTGTTGACGTAACTAAGTTGGGTCTCGGTAAGAGCATCAAGGTTGGTGACCTCGCATTCGAAGGTCTTGAAATCGTAACTCCTAAGGAAGTTATCGTTTACACTATCAAGATGACTCGTGCTGCTATGGGTGCTGCTGCAGCTGCTGCAAAGGCTTAATCAAGTAGCTTGACATATCTCAAACGTGCCAGTGTCTCCTGACTTACAAGAAGGGAACATTGGCACTTTTTTAGTTCATTGGATGCCGGCTTTTGTTCTGTTCCTGCTGGGCGGGGAGCAAGGGCGGGTCCTATAGTAAGAAGTGTGGTCTTGTCTCGCGCTTCATGAATACGTATATAGTCTTATGAATTTTTTAATCGTCGGTTTAGGTAATATTGGTGATGAATATGCCAATACCCGTCACAATATCGGTTTCCGGGTAGTGGACGCCTTGGCTAAGGCGGGTAATGTTACTTTTGAGGACAAGCGTTATGGATTTGTGACCACTTTGAAGGTGAAGAATCAGACGCTGACGTTGTTGAAACCTTCCACTTATATGAATTTGTCTGGTAATGCGGTACGTTATTGGATGAACGAGAAGAAGATTCCTTTGGAGAATGTTCTGATTGTGGTGGATGATCTGGCTTTACCTTTTGGTCAGTTGCGCATGAAACCTAGCGGTAGCGAGGCTGGACATAATGGTCTGCGTCACATCTCCCAGGTGCTGGGTACACAGCAGTATGCGCGTCTGAGATTTGGTATCGGTAATGACTTCCCGCGTGGCGGTCAGGTGGATTTTGTCCTGGGCGAGTTCGGTGCGGAAGATCTTGAGAAAATGGATGAACGTTTGGAGACAGCCGGTGAGATGGTGAAGAGTTTCGCATTGAGCGGCATCCAGTTTACTATGAATCATTTCAATAAAAAATGAGTGAGAATAAAGAAGCCCGTCTGGACAAGTGGCTTTGGGCAGCTCGAATCTATAAAACGCGTACGTTGGCGGCCGATGCTTGTAAGAATGGCCGTATTACCATCAATGGCGCTCAGGCCAAGCCTTCCCGAATGGTGAAGGAGGGAGACCAGGTCGGCGTCAAGAAGGCTCCGGTCACTTACACTTTCCGCGTCTTGCAGACCATAGAGAAAAGGGTGGGAGCGAAACTCCTGCCGGAAGTGCTGGAGAATATCACTTCCCCGGAACAGTACGAGTTGTTGGAGATGAGCAAAATCAGTGGCTTCGTCAACCGTGCGCGCGGTACCGGTCGTCCTACGAAAAAGGACCGTCGTGCCTTGGACGAGTTCAACGCTCCTGTTTTCCTCGACGAGGATTTCGACTTCGACATGGACGAATAGTCCCGAATCGTCCCGGATGGGGCGATTGTACTTTTTCTTTTCGTATGAATGAATATCCATACGATTTTTGTAACTTTGCTTCGAAATAAAATTTTCAAATTATGGACAACGCTCATCTTCAGAATATCAAACAACGGTATGGCATCGTAGGAAACTGCGAGGCTTTGGGACGTGCTTTGGAAATAGCCTTGAAAATTGCGCACGTCGACCTCTCTGTGCTGATAACCGGAGAGAATGGTGTGGGTAAGGAAATCTTTCCTCGCGTCATCCACGAACATAGCGCACGAAAAAATAAGAAGTATCTGGCCGTGAACTGTGGCGCAATTCCTGAAGGTACTATCGACTCTGAACTTTTTGGGCATGAGAAGGGTGCGTTCACAGGGGCGGTAGAACGCCGTGACGGTTATTTCAGTGTGGCCAATGGCGGTACGCTCTTCCTGGATGAAGTGGGAGAATTACCGATGCAGACCCAGGCGCGTCTGTTGCGTGTGCTGGAGACCGGAGAATATATTCCTGTCGGTTCGAGTGAGGTGAAGAAGACTAACGTGCGTATCGTGGCGGCTACCAATGTCGACATGGAACGTGCCATCGCGGAGAAGAAATTCCGTGAGGACCTCTACTACCGTCTGAATTCCATCTCGATTCAGGTACCTCCCTTACGGGAAAGGGGTACTGACGCCTTGCTGCTTTTCCGTAAGTTCGCTTTGGAAATGAGCGAGAAGTATAAGATGCCGGCTGTCCGTCTGGACGAGGATGCACAGAAAATGCTGCTGGCTTACTCTTGGCCTGGAAATGTGCGTCAGTTGAAGAATCTGGCAGAAAACATGTCGGTCACCTCTGAGGAGAGAGAAATTACAGCCGAGATTCTCCGTTCTTATTTACCCAAGGAAAGGGCAAACGGACAGATGGTCTCATTGACTGGAGCTACGAGTGACTACAGTTACGAGAAGGAAAGGGAATTCATCTATAAGTTCCTTTTCGAACTCCGTCGCGATGTGACAGATCTGCGTGCCGAACTTCAGGATCTGAAGAAAGAACTTGGATTGAGAAACCGGCCTGCGCATCAGGAATATCATGGGACTACCAGTCCAGCACTTCCGATGATGCATGCTGACAGCTATCCTTCTTCCCATACCTCTTCTGTGGATGAAGCTGAACGCGGCACCTACATGGATGTGGAAGAGGTCAAGGAGGAGACAGGTGAGGAAGAGGATAAGTCCTCGACGGCCTCATTGGTTGATCTTGAGAAAGAAACCATCAAGAAGGTGCTCGACCAGGTCGGAGGAAAACGCCGAGTCGCTGCCAAGATGTTGGACATCAGCGAGCGTACACTCTATAGAAAAATTAAAGAATTCGGGTTAAACGGTAATGATTATGTGGATTAGACGTCATTCCTCCTATATATATATACTCTTGGTCAGTGTGGCCTTGTTCGCTTTTGCGGCCTGTACGGTCAGCTATAAGTTTACGGGTACCTCGATCAACTACGATCTCATCAAGACGATTCAGTTGGACAATGTAGCCAACCGTGCTCCTTACGGTTGGGCTCCGATGGAAGGTATTTTCAATAATGAACTGCAAGACCGTTATGCCAACCAAACCCGTCTGAAGCTGGTCAAGCGTGGCGGTGACCTCCATCTGGCTGGAGAAATTACCGGGTACGACCAGTTCAACAAGGCGATATCTGCAGACGGTATGTCTTCCCAGGTACAGCTCAAGATGACGGTCAATATCCGTTTTGAGAATAATAAGACCAACGAAAGTTGGGAAAAGCAGTTCTCTGCGACTTCGCAGTATGACTCCAACCAGCAGTTGACTGCCGTACAAGAAACTTTGGTGAAAGAAATGGTCAGAGACTTGACCGACCAGATTTTTAACGCGACCGTAGCGGACTGGTAAACAGAGGCCTTAATAATAAACCCATCAAGACATACGCAAAAATAAATCATGAACGTACAGGTTGTTGAATTAATAGAACATCCCGAACTCCTGTCAAAGGATACTCTCTACGGACTCCGTGAGCTCGTGGCGCGATATCCTTATTATCAGGCGGCGCGACTGTTGTTTTTGCAGAACTTATTCTTGCTTCACGACCCGACCTTCGGGGAAGAGCTGAGGCGTGCGGCATTGTATATTCCGGACCGTAGTGTCCTTTTCAAAATGGTGGAAGGGAACAATTACGAAATCCAGCCTATGCCTTTGCATAAGGAGGAACCGGATGTGGCAGAGGAAAAAAACGGTGACCGTACCGGTAGCCTGATTGACAACTTCCTGAAGGACACCATGTCGCAGGAGGATCTCAATCCGTTTGTGCCGAACAGAAAGATCGCTGCGGACCCTACCAAGGATTATATGGCTTATCTGATGCAGATGGAAGATGCCGAACCGGAACAAGAGGAGGCAAAACCGGTGGAAAAAACAGAGAAGTCGGAAAAGTCGGAGAGCAGGGGACAGCGCAGTAGTGAACTTCTGGATGAGTTTCTCGAACGGGAAGACGACAAAATCGTCCTACAGGATGAACCCGAATTTGTTCCGGAGGTGCCGCAAGTTGAAGAAACAGAAGAAAATGCGCTAGACGAATGTTATTTTACGGAGACTTTGGCCAAAATCTATATCAAACAAGGAAGATATGAGAAGGCGATCGAAATTATCCGTAAATTAAATTTGAATTATCCGAAAAAAAATAGTTACTTTGCAGACCAAATCCGTTTCTTGCAGAAATTGGTAATTAATAACAAATACAAAAAGTAACAAAATGATGTGTAAATGTACGTTTATGATGTCGGGACTTTTTATGGTATTCCTGACTGTTTTGACTATAATTGGACTCATCTTCTTGTTTAAACTGATCATTAATAATAACAAATATAAAAAGTAATAGAAATGTATACCTTACTTGTCGTGTTGGCTGTCATCGTAGCCGTATTGTTAGCATTTGTAGTGCTCATCCAGGAATCTAAGGGCGGTGGTTTGGCATCAAACTTCGCTTCTTCCAATCAGATTATGGGTGTGCGCAAGACTACTGACGTCGTTGAAAAGGCTACTTGGACTTTAGCTGCTCTTCTGGTTATTTTCAGTGTTTCTTCTGCTTTCTTCTTGAACAGAGGTACTGGTAGCGAGAGCATCACAAAGGAGATGAACACAGCATTGCCTACTCAGCAGGCTCCAGTACAGGCAGCTCCAGCAGCACCTGCAGCAGCTCCAGCAACTCCAGCTAACTAATTCTGGAGTTCTTTGATGAGCGGAGGTCTCTCCGTCTTCCTTATGAATTATGGTGTGGAGTTGTTCCGCCTGTGTCGTACGGAAGACCGAGAGACTTTTTTGTCTTCTGTCTTCTCGGACCGGTTTATGGTCGGTGCCACATGGGCAGAGGTGACCTTTCTACCTTTACTTTATATTAGAATATCCTGTTCTGGCAGTGCTCCTGTAAGCGGCCCGGACGGGAGGAAGTTCCGGCTTTTCGGAGCAGGATATTCCGGACTTTTAAATGAGAGAATAGCATATGAAAATAGCAATCGTTGGAACTGGTTATGTCGGCTTGGTCTCAGGGGCTTGTTTTGCCGAGATGGGGGTTGGAGTGACTTGTGTGGATATTGATAAAGCCAAGATCGAACGTTTAAAAAACGGAGAAATTCCTATTTATGAACCCGGACTGGAGGAGATGGTCCTGCGCAATTACCGGGAAGGACGTCTAAGTTTCACCACCGATCTAAGGGATTGTCTGAACGATGTGGAGGCTGTCTTTTCCGCTGTCGGAACTCCACCTGACGAAGATGGTTCCGCCGATCTGACCTATGTGCTCAACGTGGCCCACGAAGTGGGAGCTTACATGAGCCGCTATCTCGTTGTCGTGACCAAGAGTACCGTCCCTGTCGGTACGGCACAGAAGGTGAAGGCCGCTATTCAGGAGGAACTCGACCGTAGAGGAGTGGATCTTGATTTCGATGTCGCTTCTAATCCGGAATTCTTGAAGGAGGGAGCGGCCGTCAAGGATTTCATGTCTCCCGACCGCGTAGTGGTGGGCGTGGAAAGCCAACGTGCCCAGGAACTGATGACCCGGCTCTACAGTCCTTTCATGCTCAATAACTTCCGGGTAATCTTCACTGACATCCCTTCTGCGGAGATGATTAAATATGCCGCCAACTCAATGTTGGCCACACGCATCTCCTTTATGAACGATATCGCCAACCTCTGTGAACTGGTGGGCGCAGACGTCAATATGGTGCGGAAGGGCATCGGGTCGGATACCCGTATCGGTTCGAAGTTCCTGTATCCCGGTTGCGGATATGGCGGTTCCTGTTTCCCGAAGGATGTGAAAGCCTTGATCAAGACCGCCGAGCAACAAGGCTATCAGATGCGGGTGCTCAAGGCTGTGGAAGAAGTCAATGAGAATCAAAAGGCGGTGCTCTTCAACAAACTCAGCCGTTATTATCAAGGGGACCTGAAGGGAAAGACCATCACCTTGTGGGGACTGGCCTTCAAGGCGGAGACCGATGATATGCGCGAGGCCACCTCGTTGGTGACCATCCAGCGACTACTGGAGGCCGGCTGTCAGGTGCGTGTGTTCGACCCAGTGGCGATGAACGAATGTCGTCGTCGAATCGGGGATGCCGTCACCTATGCCAAGGATATTTACGACGCCGCCTTGGGAGCGGATGCCCTCCTGCTGCTCACGGAATGGAAACAGTTCCGTCTGCCTTCCTGGGAAGTCGTGCGCCGTACGATGAATGCCCCGGTCGTGTTTGATGGACGTAATATTTATGACCCTTCGGAAATGAAAGCTCTGGGCTTTGAATACTTCTCCATCGGTCGCCAGTAACACGCGGAAACGCTAAAAATGTTAAAAATCCGTCGTTTATATCTCCAGTCTATTTTTGGAGGGACGGAAAAGTTTTTGTAAATTTGCCACAAATAAATTCAAAATAAAAAAGATGAACGTACTTGAACTCAGCGAACAAGAGATCTGCCGTCGCAACTCTCTCGAAGAGCTTCGCCGCATGGGTATTGAACCTTATCCAGCAGCGGAATATCCTGTAAACGCATATTCAACAGATATCCGCGATAATTTCAAGGATGATGAAGAACCACGTGAGGTTTGTATCGCAGGCCGTATGATGAGCCGTCGTGTGATGGGTAAGGCCAGCTTTGCCGAATTGCTCGACTCCAAAGGCCGTATCCAGGTTTATGTCACCCGTGATGATATCTGTCCAGAAGAAAACAAGGACCTTTATAACTCAGTATTCAAGAAGTTGCTCGACCTGGGTGACTTTATTGGCGTAAAGGGTTATGTGTTCCGCACTCAGACTGGTGAAATCTCTGTCCATGCCCGCGAATTGGTGCTGTTGGCCAAGAGCTTGAAACCACTGCCTGTGGTGAAGGAAAAGGATGGCGTTACTTATGACAGTTTTGATGATCCTGAATTGCGTTACCGTCAGCGTTATGTCGACCTGATTGTAAATCCAGGCGTGAAGGATACTTTCATGAAGCGTTCCAAGGTGGTGAAGACCATGCGTAATGTACTCGATGAAGCTGGTTACACAGAAGTCGAGACTCCTATTCTTCAGGGTATCCCTGGTGGTGCAAGCGCACGTCCGTTTATCACCCACCACAACTCACTCGATGTAGACCTTTACTTGCGTATCGCAACAGAACTCTATCTGAAGCGCTTGATCGTAGGTGGTTTCGAAGGAGTTTATGAAATCGGTAAGAACTTCCGTAACGAAGGTATGGACCGTAACCATAACCCAGAGTTCACCTGTATGGAACTTTATGTTCAGTACAAGGATTACAACTGGATGATGTCATTCACCGAACAGCTGTTGGAAAAGATCTGTATTGCGGTGAACGGTTCTTCTGAATCAGTCATCGATGGTAAGACCATCAGTTTCAAGGCACCTTATCGCCGTCTGCCTATCCTCGAGGCTATCAAGGAAAAGACCGGTTACGACCTCAATGATAAGAGCGAGGAAGAAATCCGCAAGATCTGTCTGGCACTGAACATGGAAATCGACGATACCATGGGTAAGGGTAAGTTGATCGATGAAATCTTTGGTGAATTCTGTGAAGGTACTTATATCCAGCCAACTTTCATCACCGACTATCCAGTTGAGATGTCTCCATTGACCAAGAAGCACCGCAGCAATCCAGCATTGACTGAGCGTTTCGAATTGATGGTGAACGGTAAGGAATTGGCTAATGCTTATTCTGAGTTGAACGACCCATTGGATCAGGAAGAACGTTTCCAGGATCAGCTCCGTCTCTCTGAAAAGGGTGATGACGAAGCCATGTTCATCGACAAGGACTTCCTCCGTGCTTTGCAGTACGGTATGCCTCCAACCTCAGGTATCGGTATCGGTATCGACCGTCTGGTGATGTTGATGACCGGTCAGACGCAGATCCAGGAAGTTCTTTTCTTCCCGCAGATGCGTCCTGAAAAGAAGATTCCTCGCGATGCTGCCGCTAAATTTATGGAAATCGGTGTACCCGAAGAGATTGTTCCAGTACTCTATAAGGTCGGCTACAATCTGGTCAGCGACTTGAAGGAAGCCAATGCGCAGAAGATTCAGCAGCAGGTTGGCGAAATCATCAAGAAATTCAAACTTGAGCTTCAGAAGCCTTCAGTGAACGATATCACTGCCTGGTTAGAGAAACTCTAATTCATCAATACGGAGTTAATAGTTACGGTGACGGTACGGTTTCTGTAATCCAGCTGTAACTATTAACTCTTTTCATTTAACTTCAATATTAAGTAGATATGAGTCTTTCCTTGTTTTCCCGTTCTTCAAAGCCTACCGCATTGCCCGGTAAGCCAGAAAGCAACGGACCTTCCATAGCCATTATGGGCGGCGGAAGCTGGGCAACGGCTATCGCCAAAATCGTGTTAGAAAAGGTGGACCATATCACTTGGTATATGCGCCGTGCTGACTCCATCGAGGAGTTCAAGCGTCTGGAGCATAATCCATCCTATCTGACAAGTGTACATTTCGATGTCAACCGGATCTCTTTTTCTGCCGACATCAACGAGGTGGTCAGCTCATGTGATACCCTTATCTTTGTGACGCCTTCCCCATATCTGAAGAATCATCTGAAGAAACTGAAGGTGAAACTGCATGATAAGTTTATCATTACGGCCATCAAGGGAATTGTACCGGACGAGAATCTGGTCTGTTCCGAATTCTTCCGTCAGGTCTATAATGTGCCCGACGATAATCTGGCGGTTCTGGGAGGTCCTAGCCATGCGGAGGAAGTCGCTTTGGGACGTTTGACCTATCTGACCGTAGGTTGTACTGATGAGAAGAAGGCACAGTATTTTGCAGATCTCATCGCCGGCAGTTATGTAAAGACCAAGACCAGTGGTGATGTCATCGGTATCGAATATGCTTCTGTGCTGAAGAACGTATATGCGATTGCGGCAGGTATCTGCAACGGCTTGAAATATGGTGACAACTTCCAGAGTGTGCTGATGGCCAATGCCGTTCAGGAGACCAACCGTTTCCTGCGTGCGGTATATCCGATAGAGCGTAATGTGTACGACAGCGTGTATTTGGGCGACCTGTTGGTGACAGGTTATTCCAATTTCTCACGTAACCGGGTATTCGGTACCATGATCGGTAAGGGATATTCCGTGAAGTCTGCGCAGGTAGAAATGGAAATGATTGCCGAAGGTTTCTACGGCACCAAGTGTATGAAGGACATTAACCGGCATTTTCATGTGAACATGCCGATTTTGGATGCAGTTTATAATATTCTTTATGAGCGCATTTCTCCTGCAATTGAGATTAAATTGCTGACCGATTCTTTCCGTTAAGGACTAGGTCTTTGTGGAGAAGTGATGAATCAGAATCATCAGACCGCAGGGGGCTGAACCGTTTGGTCCAGCCCCCTGCGGTCTCTTATTTTTTATCTAGGAGTTTTGCCGGAGGGAAGTCGGTCGGTAACGGCTCACCAGAAAAGTTCCGTGGATAAGAACAACCAACATCCTTCATTATAATGAGGACCTTCTAATTGTTAGTAATCAGGAGAGAGAAGTTAGGAATGACCATGCGGTTGAGTTTCTCAATGAGCACCCATGTACCCATCATCAGCCTTCTCATGCGCCAGCTCTTGCCGATTTCGGCAATATTAATTATCTACGGAATTATTCCTTTGAGCCTCTGTCACCGTTTTATTGGTGGAACAGTTCATCGAGTTGGTCGTAGAACTCCTGGGACTCCCCTTCGAATACCGCTATAATCGTTCCTTCCTTGTCGAGGATAATTTTGGTAGGGTAGCCGTCCACGCCGTAGTGGTAAGCGACTTTTTCGGTCTCCTCCTGAAAAAGATTGGTCCAGTTCATCTGTCGTTGTTTCAGACATTTGAGCCATCTGTCCTTCTGGTCAGCACAGCAGATGCCTACGAATTCCACCTGCTGCGCATATTTCTCATAATAGGTCTTCATCTTCGGAACGCCGGCCAGACACCATCCGCACCAGGTCCCCCAAAAATCAAGAACCACATATTTTCCTCGGAAATCCGCAAGACTGACAGTCTTTCCCTTTGCATCTTTCAGTTGGAAATCCGGAGCGGTCACACCGGGTTGAAGTTGTTGGCGAATGTCTTTTAAGGCCAGCGCCTCTTGGCAGTAGGCTTCCGTCTCGTCCAGCCAAGGTCGCATTCTTCCCTTTCTGACTTTTTCAGACAACCGGGCGATAGCTTCCAGTCCCTCTTCCTCCTCGAGGGAGAGACAGAGGTAGGCGGCAGCCTCACTGTCGGGATGCGTACGGACAAAGCGCAGCATTGTCTTGTTCAGTTCCTTTTGTTTCAGATCGGATGCCTTTTCGAGAGTATCCAGTCTTTCGTCATCTTCTGCCAGACAGTCCATCTGTTGGTCGAGGGATGCGATTTCCGCCGACAATTTCATATATTCCGCGTCGGAAGCCAGCAAATCGTAGATGGCTGTACCTTTGGCCGTAAGGTTATAAGGCGGATTCCCCTGTATCGACATATGGTCCCCAGGAAAGAATAAAAAGTTCTGATAGAGAATTTGAACTTTCTTCTCTCCGTATTTATTTTTGGCGTCCATACTGAGGTGTATAGGAACCGAGTCTGCGATGTTCAGGGAGAAATGACCGTCTTCTAAGGCTACGGTATCCACGCCGATCCAGTTATAAGTCAGCGCATTGATCTTGTATACCAGAACGGTATCGTATTCCACCCCGGATAAATCTCCTTGTAAGTTGTCGTTCGGTTGGCAGGCGCAGCACAGCAGAAGGGAGGCGCCCAAAGTCCACAGATTCTTTTTCATAGTAGTGTTTGATAGGATTAGGTAGGGTGTACAGTTTGAGGTTCCGATTATACTTCGGGAAAATGGTACCTGAGAAAGCCACTGAATTAGTAATGCGATCTCTGATTGGAAGAGATAAATTAAGCATCCGGCAGAGATTTCCAATGAATGTCTCCGATCAGCACCTGATTGTCATTAAAAACGTCATCCCCATCGTTTGCTGAACGGGAGAACCCGCTCACTACGACAATTGAATATTTCCATAATCGTCAATGATACCGAGGTTCGGGAACGCTCCCAACTGACTAGGCGTATGGATACCCTTCGCCACACCGACGTAATTCACTTCGGCACGTTGAGCCGCCTCACCGTCCACCGGATTGTCACCGAAATAGACCACCTCATCCTTTGATACTCCCAGCTGATGGATCGCGTATAAAATTCCCTCAGGGGAAGGCTTCGCTTCCTTCACTTCCGTCAGTCCCACCACACAGTCGAAGAGATCTTCGAGGCCGTTCATCTCCAAAGTCTGATGAATCACCGCCGTTTCCTTGGTTGAAACGATGGCACAGGCGATACCTGCAGCTTTCAGTCGACGGAGAAAGTCCACACCGTCGGGAAAAAATACCGTCTTCTCTGCAATTTTCGGACGACAGATCGCTTTGAACTCCATGCGCATGTTCCAGCACAGGTCCTTGTCGGTCAATCCGGTCATCAGCGCGAAGGAATCCTCAATGGTTAGGCCGATGGTGCTTCTCACCACCTCATCCTGCACGTTGAGATAACCATGCTGGTGAAGGATGTTCTGGTAGCATTCCACAATCCAGGGACCGCCATCCGCAAGGGTCATGTCAAAATCGAAAATACAAGCACGCGTCTGAGAAGGGAGAACCACGGATTTAGAGGTAAATGTCTGCATAAAAAAGGGATGTTAAAATAAAAGTACACAAAAGTACAAAAAAAGAGCATAAATTTGCCGGGGTTTAAAAAAAAAGCTAAATTTGCGAGTAGAAGACCTGCCGGAGAGCTCTAGGGGACAAACCGTGAAAAACGCAGTCCGTACAGCTTCAGGTAAGTCCGTCTTAACATTAATATTAATCCACCTTAAATAAGTAGACCAATGGAATTAAAACTTCAACAGATCGTTTCTCAATTTGACATCCAAGGCGTAGTTTCAGAAGTAAAGCCTCTTGGAAACGGTTTGATCAATACAACTTATAAAGTAACCACAGAGGGCGAAGCTCCTAACTATGTGCTCCAGCATATCAACAATGCCATTTTCCCTGATGTAGAAATGTTGATGAACAACATCGTAGCCGTAACTGGTCATATCCGTGCTAAGTACGAAGCTGAGGGTGTTGAAGATATCGACCGCAAGGTGTTGAAGTTTGTTCCTGCAAAGGACGGCAAATATTTCTATTTTGACGGTGAAAAGTACTGGCGTATCATGGTATTCATTCCTGATACCATTTCCCAGACTGCAGTTACTCCAGAAAGCTCTTACATCGTAGGTGAAACTTTCGGTAACTTCCAGGCTATGTTGGCAGACATCCCTGTTCAGCTCGGCGAGACCATCAAGGACTTCCACAACATGGAATTCCGTCTCCAGCAGCTCCGTGAGGCTGTCGCTGAAAACAAGGCTGGCCGTTTGGCTGAAGTACAGTGGTTGGTTGACGAACTCGAAAAGCGCGCAGAAGAAATGTGCAAGGGTGAACGCCTTTACCGCGAAGGTAAATTAGCAAAGCGTATCTGCCACTGCGATACCAAGGTGGACAACATCTTGTTCGACAAGGACGGCAATGTACTTTGCGTGATCGACCTCGACACCGTGATGCCTAACTTCATCTTCTCCGACTTCGGTGACTTCCTCCGCTCTGCTGCAAATACTGGTAAGGAAGACGATAAGGACCTCGACAATGTAAACTTCAACATGGACATCTTCAAGGCGTTCACTGAAGGTTATCTGAAGTCTGCACGTGTATTCCTCACTCCTTTGGAAATTGAGAATTTGCCTTATGCTGCAGCTTTGTTCCCTTATATGCAAACAGTACGCTTCTTAGCTGACTATATCAACGGCGATACTTACTACAAGACTCAGTATCCTGAACATAACCTCGTCCGTTCTAAGGCTCAGTTCAAGCTCCTCCAGAGCGTAGAAGCTCATCAGCCAGAAATGCAGGCTTTCATCAAGGAACAGTTGGCATAATTTAAAACAAAAGAATAAAATGGTGCAGTAGTCTTCTACTGCGGTTTATCAATAGTCTCCTTCCGTAGGCACGGGAGGAGACTTTTTGGTTAGAGGGAAGTCGGGCTGTGGCCGTTCTGGCACCGGCAGCCCTACTGACCTCCGATTCCTTTCAGCCAATGTATCCTAGATAAGAGACTGCAACTCCTTGAATATTTGATACCTCAACGTACTTTTTGGGAGACTTTTGTCTAAGTGAAATCGTTTAATTGTCTGAATAACAATACGGTAGATTTTATTTTGGGAGAACTTCTCTTTTTGTGGATAAGTTTCGAGTTTTCTTTTTGCTTTATCCGAAAGTTATCTGTAGCTTTGTATTCCGATTTGCGAAGGCAATCAGACTTGTGAAAAAATTGAACGAAAAACCAAATAACAGTGGAACAGATAACCTATAGTTATGATGAAGCTTATGCAGCTTCGTTGAATTATTTTAACGGTGACGAGTTGGCAGCCCGGGTATGGGTCAACAAGTACGCCGTAAAGGATTCTTTTGGCAATATTTTCGAAAAATCACCAGTGGACATGCATTGGAGATTGGCCAACGAGATTGCTCGTATCGAATCTAAATATAAGAATCCGGTTTCGGCCGACCGTATTTTCGAGTTGCTCGATCATTTCAAATACATTATTCCTGCAGGTAGCCCGATGACGGGTATTGGCAATGACCATCAGGTGGCTTCTTTGTCCAATTGTTTCGTCATTGGTCTGGATGGTAACGCCGATTCTTACGGTGCCATCATGAAGGAGGACGAGGAACAGGTACAGCTGATGAAGCGCCGTGGTGGAGTGGGACACGATCTTTCCCAGATTCGTCCGAAGGGCTCACCGGTGAAAAACTCGGCCCTGACCTCTACAGGTCTGGTTCCTTTCATGGAACGTTTCAGTAATTCCACCCGCGAGGTGGCTCAGGATGGCCGTCGTGGTGCCCTGATGCTTTCAGTCAGCATCAAGCATCCGGACTCTGAAGCCTTCATCGATGCCAAGATGACCGAGGGAAAGGTGACCGGTGCCAATGTCAGCGTGAAGATCGACCATGAATTCATGCGTTGTGCAACGGAAGGCCGTCCTTATGTTCAGCAATATCCAATTGATGCAGAGATTCCTTATGTCAAGAAGGAAATCGACGCTTCGGCCTTGTGGAAGAAGATTGTACACAATGCCTGGAAGAGCGCGGAACCGGGCGTCCTGTTCTGGGATACCATCATCGGTGAGAGTATTCCCGACTGCTATGCGGACTTAGGTTACCGCACCGTTTCCACCAACCCATGTGGCGAGATTCCACTCTGTCCTTACGATAGCTGCCGTCTGTTGGCCGTCAATCTCTATTCCTATGTGAAAAATCCGTTCACTCCGGAGGCTGAGTTTGATTTCGACCTCTTCAAGCAGCATGTGCAGATGGCACAGCGTATGATGGACGACATCATCGACCTCGAGATGGAGAAGATCCAGCTGATCCTCCAGAAAATCGCCAGCGACCCTCAGAGTGACGAGGTGAAGCAGACGGAGAAATTTCTTTGGGAGAAGATTTACCATAAGACCGGCCAGGGACGCCGTACCGGTGTCGGTATCACCGCAGAAGGCGATATGATCGCTGCCCTGGGCTTACGTTACGGTACTCCGGAAGCCACCGAGTTCGCTGTTCGTGTACAGAAGACCTTGGCCTTGGCTGCCTACCGTTCTTCTGTCGAGATGGCCAAGGAGCGTGGTGCCTTCGATATCTACGAAGCTAAGCGTGAGGAAAACAATCCGTTCATTCTCCGCATCAAGGAGGCTGATCCCGAACTGTATGAGGACATGCGCCAGCATGGCCGTCGTAACATCGCCTGTCTGACCATTGCGCCGACGGGAACCACCAGTTTGATGACCCAGACCACCAGCGGTATCGAACCGGTCTTCTTGCCAGTCTACAAGCGTCGCCGTAAGGTCAATCCTAATGATACTTCTGTCCATGTGGACTTTGTCGACGAAGTGGGCGACTCCTTCGAAGAATATATTGTATACCATCACAAGTTCCTCACCTGGATGAAGGTGAACGGTATCGATACCGAGCGCCGCTACACCCAGGAAGAAATTGATGAACTCGTAGCCAAGTCCCCTTACTACAAGGCTACAGCCAACGATGTCGACTGGCTGGAAAAGGTGAAGATGCAAGGCGCCATCCAGAAATGGGTGGACCATTCTATCAGTGTCACCGTCAACCTGCCGAACGATGTGGACGAGGATCTCGTCAACCGTCTCTACGTGGAGGCTTGGCGATGTGGCTGCAAGGGCTGTACCATCTATCGTGACGGTTCCCGTTCCGGTGTGATGATCAGTGTGGAGAAGAAGAAGGAGAAGAAGGAAGAGGAGAAACAGCCGGTTCCTTGCCAGATGCCGCCCGTCACAGAGCGTCGTCCGGACGTCCTGGAATGCGATGTCGTTCGTTTCCAGAACAACAAGGAGAAGTGGGTAGCCTTTGTCGGTCTGCTCGAGGGGCGTCCTTATGAGATCTTTACCGGTCTGCAGGACGATGAGGAAGGTATTGTATTGCCTAAGACCGTCACCAAGGGCCGCATCATCAAGCATACTCTGGAAGACGGCAGCAAGCGCTACGACTTCCAGTTTGAGAACAAGAAGGGCTATAAGACCACCGTCGAAGGACTTTCAGAGAAGTTCAACAAGGAATATTGGAACTATGCCAAACTGATTTCCGGCGTCTTGCGTTACCGCATGCCTTTGGAGAACGTCATCAAACTCGTGGACAGTCTCCAGTTGGAAAGTGAGAACATCAATACCTGGAAGGTCGGTGTCGCACGTGCGCTGAAGAAATATATTGTTGATGGTACTGAAGCCCACGGACTGAAATGTCCGAACTGCGGTCAGGAAACCTTGGTCTATCAGGAAGGTTGTCTGATCTGTAAGCACTGCGGTGCCAGCCGTTGCGGATAGTCAGTCGGGGCGCCGTTGAAGTGTCGCCCGGGACTTGCTCCATAAATTTTTGAGATAAACAATCAGTAAAAGCTGGTGGTGACGCAAAACCGTTGCCACCAGCTTTTCGTATAGGGAGGGGAGTCCTTTCATCGGACTTTTCGTCCTTCATCGGATAAAATGAGCAGTAACCCAAGGGGAGATGAGGTCTGAAAACGGGAACTGTATTTCGGTGATGAGTATCAAAATCGATGTCATGCTTGCGTAGGCCTCGAAGGCCTGTCGTGAAGGGGGATTTCCATAGGAAACTCTTGGCGGCTCAGCATCGTTCGGGTAAGGGCAGACTCGAACGAATGTACGTTCAAAATGTATAACAATAAGTACAGCGTCCCGATTTTTTCTATAAATCTGTTTAAAATAGTCAGTGGACACAACGTATTACAACTACGAAAAAAGAAATTTATGGGCCTGTATTCTTTTGTTGGGAATACGGCCGGTCTATTTGCCCGTAGTTCAGAACTGAATCCATTCATTAGCAATTTATCTGCTTTCTCGGATATCATTTCAATAAATCGGGCGTCGCTCAGCAGAGCCTTCAAGTAAGCTAGAGGCTCTGCTAAACGACGGAAAGATTCTAAAATAGATTTCATGCCCTCGATAACGGGAAAACCGAAGGAGCCATTTCTCTATGACAATAAATGTTGGAATATTAGAACATTAAATTGAACACCCTGTTTATGGACCTATTCCATCCCGGTTCATTTGCCGTAGTGAGCAGGTTCTCCCGCTCAGCACCCGCCTTCCTTTGCCTTTTCCATCTCGGTTCGTTGCT
>SAMEA104404097__coassemble_218_pt1 | contig 59741 bp, 40 predicted proteins | sample SAMEA104404097__metabat2_low_PE_059 | metagenome-assembled genome bin SAMEA104404097 (sample SAMEA104404097) | Balaenoptera acutorostrata | reverse complement strand
GACGCGATTTATCGCGTCCCTACAGCTAATGAGAACCTAGCCAGCTGACGCGATGGATCATGATAGTGAGAAATGAGAAGAGAGAAATTAGGAATTAGCCATCCGGCCCAAAGTCCATCCGGTGGAGAACCTAGCCAGCTGACGCGATGGATCCTTCAGGTTCCCCCGTTAGCGGGGGCAAGAAATCTACCCTTGCGGACACCTGTCCATACGACGGAGAATGTATCCGGCTAATGACGACAAATGAGGAACTGTGATCGCAGACCACCTTCCATGTTAAAGTCTGGTGGGCGCGCAGCCCCTTACCGCTTTGTGAGGGATACCGCATAAGAGAACGCAAAAAGGGCGCGCAACATCTCTGCTGCACGCCCTCTAATGTTTTATAGATCAGGAATCTTTATTCCCAAGCATCTCCACTACCCCAGATCTCGGAGTTCTTCTTCTGAGTGAATTGCTCACCGATATTTTCCTTATAAACTTTCATACTCCCTGCAATCATACCTTCCTCAACGAAATCAATCTTGCACACCGTTGGAGCTAAATATATTTTCTTATTCATTATTTTATTAATTAAGGGTTATTTGAAATATACTTTCTTACCATTTACTACGTATAGTCCCTTGGTAGGATTCATAACACGACGGCCACTCATATCATAGATTTCAGCCTTTCCTGAGAGCAAAGCATCGACTGCTTCGATACCGGTGCTTTCACCATCGAATGACAGACGGAGACCGCTGGCCTGGGTTGCCTCCTTAGCCAGACGAGCACGGAAACCCTTCATATTCTTGGAGTTGTCCAGAATATAGAAGCCCACAGTGTTCTTGTGATTTTCCAAAGAACCGTAGCCTAAACCGTAGTAGCTGCCACTGCCCTTCTCTGTCTCAACGTTTCCTACAAAGTCGTTGACGGCAGATGCTGAAGTGGTATCATCATATTTAATGACGAAATCCTTGGTCTTGTTGGCATCGTTGACATCGTTCAACTTCAACAGCACTGCAGTATGGGCTGGGATAACATTGCCACTGATAGCTGTCAGGGTGACATAGTCTGTACCCTTCTTACCCGTGTAAGCGGTAACGCCTGCAGGAATAGTCAATGCGGCTGGTGCATAGATGGTAGCATAATAGCCACTCTCGTTGCCCTTGAAGGTCACCTGAAGTTTGTCTACTTCCTCGAGCCACCAGTTGCTGCTGTTGTTGTTCAAGTCATTGGTTGGATTACCCACAGCGATGGTATTGCCTTCGCCGTTCACGTATTGGCTTCCCAATTTTATAGCATAAGCACCGAAACGACCGTTGCGAACATTGTCAAAGGAAACTGCTGAGGTAGTACCTACTGCTGCCAAGGTCTCGCCATCACAATACTGGCCTGCCGTGTAAGACAACATACCCTTGTCTGTATAGAGGAAAGTTGCGGCTACGCCGTTGGCGCTGGACTTCACCTCCTGTTTGCCGTCTACGAGTGTAGACTGAACGAACTTCATACCCTTACCGGCACAACGCATACGATAGAAATGATTCTGCTTTGGCTGGTTCAATACATAAAGATGGTCCAAGGTCTTCAAGGCAGCCTTGAGTTCTTCAGTGGTCTTGTTTGCCGCGTCTGCCAGAACTGCTCTAGCAGCAGCTAAAGCCTGATTGTCAAAAGTATATTCGCAGACCTTGGTTCCTTCACGGAAGTCGTCCACTCTATGGGTGCAGCGTTCGTCGAATTCTTCGATCTTGGCACGCAATTCACATTCAGCAGCGTGATGTGGGTTCTGATAAACACGGATCCAGTCAACGAGGAATTCATACGTATGGTCAGCATTTGGTTCCTTTGCCCAACCATTACCACGGCCTACGCTCTGATTCAGGATCAGATAGAAATTACGGTTGAATGGCCACTGTCGATTTTTGATGGCATCGGCAGCGTTGTCTTTGTTGTAAGTCCACTGCAAGTTGCCATCGAGATAGAACTTCAGACTCTTGTCGTCCCATTCCAAACCATATACATGATAGTCATCAAAGTTGACATTTTCGTTGTGTGTTGCCCCATGTTTCAAATTGTAGGTCCAGTTGGTATGAACCGTATGGTGTGCCTTTGCTTCTGTGTTGACCGCCTCGAAAATATCGATTTCGCCACAAGAAGGCCAGCCACCGGTTCCATCGGCAGGCATCATCCAAATAGCAGGGAAAGTACCCTGGAAGAGATTGGCCTTGGCACGGCATTCCACCTTTCCATAACGGAAGGAGAAGTTGCCAGAAGTCTCTACCGCACCGGTACGCATATTGGTGCCATTAGGAGTTTCTTCACCAGGGAGCGGATTGTCATTCTTGATGGCACGGCATACCAGATTACCATCTTTTAGATAAACCACATCGTTCTGCTTAGAAACGAGACGGTTCCAGACAGAGCCCCAACGTGGACTGCGATGCCATACGGCATCAGGCTGTGACATGTTCTCACCATTGAACTCATCAGCAAAGATCAATGCCTGTGCAGCAACGACAGGAATTATTCGAAGGTCGGCATCGACATAAGCAGCTGGAATCGTCACCAAATTCTCCGCATCGGCAGAGATGATATTGATTCTATCTTCTTTGTATTGTTCAACACCATCTACCATCTGATTTCCTTCCAAATTGTTGCCATGACGAACCAAAAGCGCATTCACATATTTATGGTTCTTAGCAACGACCTTTACCTTGAAGTCTTTGCTGACAGGAGCTGTTGTCAAGGCCTCTCCATTTTCTGCTGTAACCGCACAATCCGCATTTTCTGCGACAGTCACATTCACCTTGGCATTCCAATCACGAACTGTCGGAATAATCTTCACCTCACCGTCCATATAGGCTGCAGGAATCGTTGCAGTCCAGTCATTTCCGGAAGGAGTAACGGAAACTTGATTTTCAGCATATTGAGGAACTCCCTTGACTGAGGCAGGACCTTCCAGGTTATAGCCATGACGGACGGTCAATGCTGTAACCACCTTATTCTGAGCAGTTACTTTGACTTTCAAATTCTGGCCAAAAGGAACGATTCCTAAGGTAGCACCGTTTTCTGCAGTAACCTGGCAATCAACAGACTGCACAGAAACACTACAGTTGTCACCATGTACGTTCAGCACGACATCGCAGAGAGCGCCACGATTCTTCATCAAGCCATTCGTTGTTCTTACGGCGCCGGCAGGATCTTTGCTGTCCCAGTCTACCTTATAACGCATGGCATAGTGACCAACTTTAGTTCCCGCAGGAATTGTAAATTCAGGAGCATTCAAGTCATTTCCTTGGGTAAAAGACTTCAAATCATTGGTCTCGTCAAAAGCACCATCCTGGTCAAAGTCAACATAGATATATGCATTCATCCAAGTACCCGTATAACCTACAGACGCCTTGACGGTCTCACCAGCCTTGGCTACAAAGCTGTGATTCATCATCCTATTGTATACAGTGCCAGGGACGTTCAAACTTTGATTCTGAGCGCTTGGCGCATTCAGCTTCACCTGATTCAGATGACGGTCGTTGTTTGTATAAGCCATCCCCTCTGGGATATTGGAAAGATAATAAGCAGCTCTCTGGACACGCTTCACCGTCCACTGGCCATGTGCGCCCCATTCTCCCCAACGGACGATTTTGTGGGAATCCTGCTGATAAGTCAAGCACAGTTTGTCTGGATTAGTCAGCCCTGTTCCTGGATTTTTGATGACGACATTCATCTTCGCATCCTTGTCCAAGAAAGAATAGATACCCATTTTTGAGACATCTTCTGCCTCAAGCGGCATCCAGTCGTTGTTAGCATTCTGAGCTACGCCAGCAAACTTACCTGTTGCCAAATGGCAAAGGTAGAACTCACCGGCCTTCTCTGCAGCTACCAGAGTCCAAATATTGCCGAGATGGTCAGAATCTTCCTGAGTAAACATCTTGTTGTTGTTGTCACCCGCACACATATATCGTGTATGGCGATAATTACCGGCAGCAGGAGTCATCATCAAGGTTATTTGATCTCCCGCTTTCAAATCAGCGGCTTTCACAACCTCTGCAGCGATTTCCGCTTTTACATTTCCCATCCCCAGCAACATGAAGAAGAGCGTTAAAAAAGATGTGATTTTTTTCATAAAATTATATTTAAACATGTGTATTTTTGATGGCAAATATAGAGGAATCTATCACCAGATCGTTTTTCACCCGCAAAGGTATTGATAATATTTTAAAAGCAAGATGATTTCCATTCTTAGAATCATAAGAACCTGATAATGGAACTATTATTAACATTCACAGCATCAGATTAAAGCTAATCAGAAAAAAGTCCTTCTAACATAGACACAAAAACGCTAGCAAAAACCTTATTTTAATAAAATAGGTTAACAATTAGGGTATCCAGTTTGATGTTCTGATATTCAATCCACATATCCTCCCAAGGAAAATAACTGAGATTTCTTCTAGGAAAACCTGAATTTACAAATACTGAAGACTATCTCTCAATCAATAGTGACTCCTACAAATTTTCACCCTATAAAATGATGAGCCAACAATCGATTTTATTATTTCACACGTTAAATCCATATTTTTGATAAAAAAGGCGACACTATTAGGAAAAACTAACTATCTTTGCATAAGATTCTAATTTCAAGAAGAATATAGATATGAAAAACGCCAAATAAAACATTATTTTGTTTTAAGTTTTTTATTTCCAGTATTCAGTATCCTACAATAAGAAATTATTTCAATCTTCTATTACATAGTATTTACAACTTTATTAAATAATCAACCATTAAAAATTTAATCTTATGAAGAAAATTACTTCTTTGATTGCTTCATTCCTTTTATTATTCGGAATGAGTGCAAATGCTCAAATGGTCACTCCTACTTTGGAAAACGGCAAATTGATGACTGCTGAGGAACTCAATCAGTCAAAAGGCGTGAAGCGTATCGCTATCCAGCTGATTCACCAGGCTGCTTCCGACAAGGGCGACTGGTTCTACCCTGCTGGAAACACAGGTACTAGTCATAACACCATGGATAATGCTAATTTCGGAGAACAAGTGGTTTTTGAATGGATCGAAAAGGATGGCTTGCATATTTTAAAAAAAGTAACTGAAAATCAGTTTATCCAACAGAGCAAAGCTTGCGATTTGGGTGCAGAAGCTACAGCCCAATTGATCAAAGCAGTTACTCCTGATCCTCAAAGCAAAACAGGTTTAACTGCAACAGGCTGGGATACATCTTGTCCTAAAGCAGAAGATCCTAACAATAAGTTTGTTTGCCGTTTCGTAAAGAATGGCACTGAAACATGGATTAACTCTAACAATAAGGACTGGAATAACGGCAAGGGTGTTTGGACCATGTTCTACGTATATGACCTGACTGGTCATGTTGTATTCAACGAAATCAGCGGTGACGCTATCACTGGTTTGGAAGCTGGTGCAAAGGTTACTACTTTCTGCGCTCCATTTGCTACAAACCTTCCTGAAGGCGTTAAGGCTTACAATGTAAAGGAAGCTCTTGCCAATGCAAGCACTGTACAGATGGAAGAAGTAACAGGTGGTATCCCTGCTAACCAGGGTGTTATCTTGGTAAGCAAGAATGCTAATGCAATCATGCCTGTCGCTACTGCCGAGGTTGCTCCTTACGCTTCAGTATTGAAGGGTGCCGCTTCAGCTCCTGCTACTATGGGAGAAAATGACTACGTTTTGGCTACTGACGGTGGTGTAACCCAGTTCTACAAGGCTATCAACGCAAGTGTTCTTAACTTGAACAAGGCTTATTTACAGTTACCTGCTGCTGCAGCTGCTAGCTTGAAGATGAACTTCGGTGGCGAAGCTACTGGTATCGAAGCTGTTGAAGCTGAGAATGCAGACGCTCCTGTATATGATTTGAGCGGTCGTCGTGTCAACCATTTGGTAAAGGGTGGCATCTACATCCAGAACGGCAAGAAATTCGTAAAATAAAATCACTTTATCCATTTAGAAATTAGAAATACAATAAAATATGAAAAAGACTTATTTTGCTCCAGAATCTGTTGCCCTCGAAATGAAGGCTGAAAAGATGATTGCTGCCTCTGTTGGTGTCAGCAAGACCGAAGTTAACGCTAACCAGGCTTTGTCTGGCAGAAAAGACATGTGGGGTAAATCTGATATGTGGGAATAAATCCACAAATGATCCAATAAAAAAGAGACGTACCGCTTTCCTAGTGGTACGTCTTTTTTATAGGGAATTAGAAAGGCCCGTGCGGCCACAGATATTGAGTGCCGCCAATGATATGGAGATTTACGTCCATTGGCGGTGAAAATGCCAGTAGTCGCGCTAGCCCCTTTCCTTCCCGCTCCGCGTGGAAGTCGACCATCCGGTTGGCTGACGCGATTTATCGGCGCCCCCCTTCAGGTTCCCCCCAGGCTGTCTAAAAACTATTTTTAAGCGCCCATTTTTGCTAAATATCATAAAAATAGATGAGTATTAATGGTTTATTTTACAATATTTATATAGAAAATGGTTTTTGAAATAGTTTTTAGACAGTCTCCCCCGTTATCGGGGGCAAGAAATCTACCCATGCGGCAGAGATTTCCAATGAGAACCCATCCGGCGGAGAAACCCATGCGGACTGCTGATAGGCATGGCCATATAAACATTCAACATTAGACATCAGACATCCAACATTAGACATTAAACATCCAACATTCAACACCTTGACATCAAAAAATCCGCGGACACTGATTGCTCAATGTCCGCGGATCCCCTGATTATAATTCTTGACGATATTATTTCTTTATTTTACCTCACTACCCGGTTTTACTGGACGGTCTACAGTGACTACACTGAGACTGCCATCGTGATTCTCGGCAGAGAGGATCATACCCTGGCTCACGAGACCGTTCTTGAAGGTACGTGCCGGGAGGTTAGCGATGAAGCAGACCTGCTTGCCAACCAACTGTTCCGGTTCGTAGTGCTGTGCAATACCACTGACGATGGTACGGTTCTCGAGTCCATCAGCGATTTCGAACTTCAAGAGCTTCTTCATCTTAGGTACGCGTTCGCAGCTCAATACGGTACCGACACGGATATCGAGTTTCTCGAAATCCTCGAAGGCAATGTCGTTACGGATTGGATTTGCCTTGTAGTTGGCTTCCTCATTGGCCTTTTTGATGTCACGCAGGCGCTGCATCTGTGCCTCGATCACCTCGTCCTCGATCTTTTCGAAGAGGAGTTCTGGTTCCTCGAGCTGTGCACCGGCCTTCAGGAGGTCGAGACTACCGAGTGCTTCCCACTCGAATTCTTCCATATTCAACATCTTACGCAATTTTGCTGAGGAGAATGGGAGGAAGGGTTCGAAGGCGATGGCCAAGTTGGCTACCAACTGGAGAGAGAGGTGGATGATGGTCTTCACACGCTCTGGATCGGTCTTGATGACCTTCCAAGGTTCACAGTCGGCCAAGTACTTGTTACCGATACGGGCCAAGTTCATGGCCTCCTTCTGTGCATCGCGGAAACGGAAGACATCGAGATAGTTCTCTACATTGGTCTTCACATTCTTGAATTCCTCGATGGTCTGACGGTCGAAGTCGGTGAGTTCGCCCATAGCTGGTACGACACCATTATAATACTTCTTGGTCAACTGGAGGGCACGGTTCACGAAGTTACCGTAAACGGCTACCAATTCATTATTATTACGTGCCTGGAAGTCTGCCCAGGTGAAGTTGTTGTCCTTGGTCTCTGGAGCGTTGGCTGTCAAGACATAACGGAGTACATCCTGCTTGCCAGGGAAGTCTACGAGATATTCATGGAGCCATACTGCCCAGTTGCGACTAGTAGAGATCTTGTCGTCCTCAAGGTTCAAGAACTCGTTGGAAGGTACGTTATCCGGAAGGATGTAGCTGCCTTCTGCCTTCAACATGGTTGGGAAGACGATACAGTGGAACACAATATTATCCTTACCAATGAAGTGGATCAGACGGGTATCGTCCTGCTTCCACCACTTTTCCCAAGAATCCGGAAGGAGTTCCTTGGTGTTGGAGATATAGCCGATCGGCGCATCGAACCAAACGTAGAGCACCTTACCTTCTGCGCCTTCTACAGGAACCGGGATACCCCAGTCGAGGTCACGGGTAACGGCACGAGGACGGAGACCGAGATCCAACCAGCTCTTGCACTGGCCGTAGACGTTAGGACGCCATTCCTTGTGGTCTTCGAGAATCCACTTTTCCAACCACTGCTGGTAGTCGTTCAAAGGCAAGTACCAATGGCTGGTCTTACGCTTCACCAAAGGATTACCGTTAACGGCATTGTATGGATTGATGAGTTCTTCAGGAGAAAGGGTGGAACCGCACTTCTCGCACTGGTCACCGTAAGCTTCGGCATGACAGTGAGGACATTCGCCCTTGATGTTACGGTCGGTCAAGAACTCCTTCGCTTCTTCATCGTAGAACTGTTCTGAATCCAGCTTCACGAACTTATTGTTGTCGTAGAGTTTACGGAAGAAATCAGAAGCGAGTTTCTTATGGGTCTCAGAAGTGGTACGAGAATAGATATCGAAGCTGATACCGAATTTCTCGAAAGAATCCTTGATCAGGTTGTGGTAGCGGTCTACAACTTCCTGTACGGTGATACCTTCCTTACGGGCACGGATGGTCACAGGGACACCGTGTTCGTCAGAACCGCCAATGAAGAGCACTTCCTGCTTCTTCAGACGGAGGTAGCGCACGTAGATGTCGGCAGGGACATATACGCCTGCCAGGTGACCGATATGGACACCACCGTTAGCATAAGGCAAGGCGGTGGTCACCAGGGTGCGGTTGAATTTCTTTTCCATGATATATCTTGTTTTTATTCTTTTCCGGACTGAATTCGTTGACGTTGCAACAAAATCGGTGCAAAGTTACATTTTTTCAACGAGGTAGGAGGAATTTCAGTTTAAAGTTTAAAGTTTAAAGTTTAGAGTTTAAGGTTTAAGGGGGTTAAGGACTTTAGGGACTTTAAGGACTTTAGGGACTTTAGGGACATTAGGGGGTTTAAGGACATTAGGGGGTTTAAGGACATTAGGGGGGTTAGGGACTTTAAGGAGGAGACGACTACACGAACCTATAATAATATAATCAGGTGAAGGGAGGAGGAAAACCGAAGGAATTGAAAAAACAACAATTTTCGTCCTTAAACAAACTTTAAATATTAAACTTTGCATCATATTCTCCTATTTATATTATGAAAAATGCAAAATCGAGTTTATAAATCTTGTGTTTTGAAAAATTTCTGTATATTTGCACGTTCAAAAACGTGAGAAACAAAATTAATAATCAAAAAATCATAGTATTACAAAATGCAAAACAAAGGATTTGTTAAGGTCATAGCAGTGCTTTTGACTTTGATTTGCGTTTTCTACTTCTCATTCTCTTTTGTTACCAATTCGTACCAGAAGAAGGCTGACCAGTATGCAAACGGCAAACTCGTAGGTCAAGAGTTCAAAACTGACGGTGACCGTGAAAGAGCTTTCAACGATTTCCGTGAAGCTTACCTCGACTCAATGCGCAACGAGGAAGTTTACTTGTTCAAGACGTTGAAGGAATGCGAACAATTGCAAATCGGTTTGGGCCTCGACTTGAAGGGTGGTATGAACGTCATCCTCGAGGTTTCTGTTGCCGATGTGGTGAAAAACAGTGCGGGTTCTGACAAAACGGTTCAGGCTCAGGTCAAAGCTGCCGCTGAAACAGCTTCTGAAGCAGTAAGAAAGTCTGGTGATGACTTCCTGAATGCTTTCGTTGATGCTTATGAAGCTCAGAATGGCAAGGACAAATTGGCTGGCGCTTTCAGTGGTTTGGAAAATATCACTCCAAAATCTACAGACAATGATGTTAAGAAGGCACTCCAGACTAAGATCGAAGCTGCCGTAGGTAACGCTAACGAGGTCATCCGTACCCGTATCGACCGTTTCGGTGTGGCTCAGCCTAACATCCAGATTTTGAAGGGTCGTGGCCAGATGGGTCAGATCATGGTAGAAATGCCAGGTATCAAGGAACCGGAACGTGTTCGTAAGCTCTTGACTGGTAGTGCTAACCTCCAGTTCTGGGAGACTCACAATATCGGCGTTATTCCTGCTGCTGTCGCTCAGCGCATCCTGCCACTCTTCCAGTACCCAACCAATGCCGGCTGTATCGCTGGTTATACTCGTTCTAAGGCTGACACCTTGGCTATCAACCAGATTCTCCGCGAAGAGGCTGACAAGTTGCCAAAGGATATCCGTTTCGCATGGAGCGTCAAGGAAGAGACTCAGAGAATGCAGGGTGCTGACGGTGAAATCAAGAATGTTCCCCTCGGTTATGCCCTCTATCTGTTGAAGGCTAAGCACGGCGGTCCTTCTATGCAGGGTGACGTGATCAAGACTGCCAAGGCAGACTTCAGCGAACACCACATGCCTGTCGTTTCTATGACCATGACTACCCGCGCTGCTACAGACTGGGCTCGTCTGACTGAACAGAACGTCGGTAAGCCTGTAGCTATCGTATTGGATGGTTATGTATATAGTGCACCAAACGTAAACGAAAAGATCTCTGGTGGTAACTCACAGATTTCCGGTAGCTTTACTATCGATGATACCCGCGACCTTTCTAACGTGTTGAACTCTGGTCGTATGGACGCTCCTACCAAGATCGTTCAGGAAGAAACTGTAGGTCCTTCTTTGGGTGAAGCTTCTATCCACGCTGGTTTGACAGCTTGTATCGTAGCCTTCGTATTGTTGATGATCTTCATGTGCTTGTTCTACGGCTTCATCCCTGGTATGGTGGCTAACTGCGCATTGTTGATCAACTTCTTCTTCACCTTCGGTGTGTTGACTTCTTTCCAGGCTGCATTGACCATGAGCGGTATCGCCGGTATGGTATTGTCACTCGGTATGGCAGTCGATGCTAACGTATTGATCTACGAACGTATCAAGGAAGAACTTCGTGCTGGTAAGAATATCAAGCAGGCTTTGGCTGATGGTTACGGAAACGCATTCTCTGCGATCTTCGACTCCAACTTGACTTCTATCATCACCGCTGTCATCCTCTACAACTTCGGTACAGGTCCTATCCGTGGTTTCGCCCTTACTTTAGGTATCGGTATCTGCGCATCTTTCTTTACCGCTGTATGGTTGACTCGTATCGCTTACGAACATTTCCACAATAAGGAAAAGTGGTTGAACCTCACTTTCACGACTGGTGTTTCCAAGGACCTCCTGACCAATACTAAGATATTGTTCATGGAAAAGGGTAAGAAGTCTGCTATGGTATTCGGCGTTATCGTCGTTATCTGCCTCGGCTTCCTCTTCACCCGCGGTTTGTCAAAGGGTATCGACTTCACCGGTGGTCGTAACTACGTCATCGAATTCGAAGACAAGAATACTACTCCAGAAACCGTTCAGGAAGCTGTAGCTAAGGCTGTCAAGGCTGACACTAAGGATCCTAACGCTTCTGTTCACGCTATTTCAGTTGTTACTTCAGAAAGCCGTTGCGTTCGTCTGACTACCAACTACCGTATCGACGACGACAGCAAGAACATCGACGACGAAGTAGACCAGTTCGTTTACCAGGCTCTTCACGATGCTAACTTGATCAAGGCTGACTACGATACCTTCAAGGACCGTCAGAACAAGGAAGGTGGTTCTATCGTATCTGCTCAGAAGGTAGGTGCTTCAGTAGCTGCCGACATGACTAAGGGCGCTATCATCAGTGTCATCCTGTCATTGATCGCGATCTTCTTCTACATCTTGATCCGTTTCCGCAACGTAGCCTTCTCTGTAGGTAGTATCACTGCCTTGGTAGTAGATACCTTCCTCATCGTCGGTATGTACTCCATCTGCTGGGGTTGGGTACCATTCTCACTCGAAGTAGACCAGACCTTCATCGGTGCAGTCCTGACCGCTATCGGTTACTCTATCAACGATAAGGTGGTCGTATTCGACCGTATCCGTGAGAACTTGGGTCTCTATCCTAAGCGCAATACCAGATTGCTCTTCAACCAGTCTATCAACAGTACTTTGACTCGTACCTTGATGACTTCTTGTACGACATTGCTCGTATTGCTCTGTATCTTCTTCTTGGGTGGCGACAGCATCCGTTCATTCTCATTCGCAATGATCCTGGGTGTGATCTTCGGTACTCTCTCTTCTATCTTCCTCGCTGCTCCAATCGCCTACGGCGTATTGAACAAGAAGCGTGTGATCGCTGAAGAAGAAAAGTAATTGCTAGAAATTAGAACTTAGATAAAGTCTGAAAGAGGCTAGGCACGATGGTGCCTAGCCTCTTTTGCGTTGAAGGGAGGAGGAGAAGGGCTTAAGGGCTTTAAGGGCTTAGGGGCTTTAAGGTCGTTAAGGTCATTAAGGTCATTAAAGTCGTTAACGACCCTAATGACCCTAATGACCCTAATGACTCTAATTCCCCTAATGACTCTAATTCCCCTGAAGCCCTGAAGCCCTAAATCCCCCTGAAGCCACCAAAACCCTGATAGCCGCCTCCCCTCTCCTCCCAATCTCAATTGGAAAAAATCATTATCTTTGCAACCACAAACTAGATTATTATGGGACTATTTATTAAGAAACCGCTGTCTCTGCTTCAAGCGGAAGCTGAGAATAGCGGTCAGCATACGCTGAAACGTGTGCTCGGACCTATCGGTCTGATTGCTTTCGGAGTCGGAGTGATTATCGGCGCCGGACTTTTTTCGATTACGGGAACCGTGGCGGCAGAGTATTCTGGCCCCGCAATTACCCTCTCCTTCGCCATCGCCGCTATCGGTTGTGCCTTGGCAGGACTTTGTTATGCAGAATTTTCTTCCATGATTCCGGTGGCCGGAAGTGCCTATACTTATTCCTATGCAACGATGGGAGAACTGGTGGCCTGGATCATCGGCTGGGACCTGGTACTGGAATATACGGTGGCAGCGATCACCGTGGCCATCTCCTGGAGCCAGTATCTGGTGAAATATCTCCATGATATCGGGATTCATCTGCCCATCGAACTGACGGCCTGTAGCTGGGACGGCGGTGTCGTGAACCTACCGGCAGCGGGCATCGTGATCCTCATGAGTCTGTTCCTCATCCGGGGTACCCGGGAGAGTTCCCTCATCAATAATATTATTGTATTCCTGAAAGTGGGCGTCATCCTGACCTTCATTATTCTGGGCTGGCAATATATCAATACCGATAATCTGACGCCATACATCCCTGAAAACACAGGGGTGCTGGGAGAATTCGGCTGGTCGGGTATCCTCCGTGGCGCCGCCGTGGTCTTCTTTGCCTTCCTCGGCTTTGACGCCATCAGTACGGCAGCCCAGGAGACCAAGAATCCGAAGCGCAATATGCCCCTCGGTATTCTGATGTCCTTGCTCGTCTGCGTCATCCTCTATATGGGCTTCGGACATGTCATGACCGGTGTGGCGCACTATTCCGAATTCGCCGGTCAGCAGGGTATGGCACCGGTAGCCATCGCCATCGACCATATGGGAACCGTCGACGCCGCAGGCAATCTGGTTTCCCATTATCCCTGGCTGAACAAGGCCATTACCCTGGCCATCCTCTTCGGCTACTGCTCCGTCATCCTCGTGGTACTGATGGCCCAGAGCCGTGTGTTTATGGCCATGAGTCACGACGGACTCCTTCCTCCGGTATTCTCCAAGATCAACGCCCGTTTCCGCACCCCGGTACACAATACGCTGATCTTCATGATCGTAGTCAGTACCTTGGCGGCATTGGTACCCGCCCGTCTGGCCGGAGAGATGACCAGTATCGGAACCTTATTCGCCTTCACGCTGGTCTGCGGCGGAGTACTCATCGTACGCAAGACCATGCCCCATGTGCCCCGCACCTTCCGTACCCCCTTTGTGCCCTTCATCCCGGTAGCGGGTATCCTCGTCTGTGTCGGTCTGATGCTCTTCTTACCGGCCGACACCTGGATCCGTCTGGTCATGTGGATGTTGATCGGTCTGGACATCTATTCCCACTATGGCATCCGTCACAGTCATCTGGAAGACGGTATCCACCATCGCCGGAAGGGGATCTCCATCCTGAATATGCTGGCCATCGGACTCGGTACCCTCTGTATCGTCACCGGTTTCTGGCACCAGCAGACCGTCGGCTGGAATGCTGACCAAACGTTATTCGTCATCTCCATCCTCTTCGGTCTGGCGCACATCGGTTATTATGTACACCGATTGTGGAAAACAACCAATCTTCCTGCAGAAAAGAAAAACTAGAACCAGAGCGGTCCACCCCCTGTGTGGACCGCTCTTCTATCATTTATCCCACTATGAAAGCACTCATCTTCATTGCTCTTACCGCTGGTACACTACTCAGCTGTTCCTCCCCTGTACAGGACTTTAAAGTGGGGAACCTCAACTATCATGTCCGCTCCACCTCAGCAGCCACTGTCGAAGTGAGCGATAACCGGGATTTCCCCCTGGACTCCCTTATCATCCCCCAGTCGGTCACCTATCAGCACACCACCTACCAGGTCGTGGCTATCGCCGACAGCGCCTTTGCCTATACAGGTGCCACAGAAGAACCTCAACTGAGAAAGGTGGTGATTGAGGAAGGAATACATTCGATTGGCCGGGCTGCCTTCGCCCAATGCTACCATCTGGAAAAGGTGGTCCTTCCCAACGGTCTGAGCCGGATCGAGGAAGAGGCTTTCAGCGGCTGTGAAGAACTGAGTGGACTGAATTGGCCGGAGGGACTGGAGAAAATCGGCGATTATGCCTTCCGCACCTGTCGGATAACGGAATTCACCGCTCCCTCCACCCTGAAAACTATCGGGGACTACGCTTTCTATAAGAAAGGACTGGAAAAGGTGAAGTTGAATACAGAGATGGACAGCATCGGCGCCTATGCCTTCGCCAACAATATCGGTTTGACGGATCTCACTCTCCCCAGGAACGTGAAGGACGTGGGAGAAGGGGCCTTTACCATCACCGGAGTCTCCGAGGTGACGATTCCCGGCACCTGGAAGGCAGTCCCGGCAAAGGTCTTCGAGGATTGTCCGGAACTAACCCAGTTGACCCTCGAAGAAGGAGTGGAACAAATCGGAGCGCGTGCCTTCGCCTCCTGTCAGCAACTGACTTCCCTGACCCTGCCGGAGAGTATGAAGAAGGTGAAATCCGAGGCTTTCGACCTGACTTCCCTCCGTTCTATCACAATCAAAAATCCTCAGACGCTCATCGAAAAGGGCGCACTGCATGTCCCTTCCTGCAATTATTCCAGACTGATTTCCGCCCAAAGCGACCATCCGGAAGTAGCCACCGTCGATGCGGAAGGCCGTATCGGAATTCATGGTCCAGGCGCCGCAAACCTCACCGTAGAACTGGAGCATCCCGAAACGAAGAAAAGGGAGACGGTCGTCTGCATCCTCCATGTGGGAAAAACCGCTTCCCAATCCTGCCCGATAGACCATCAGAACTGACGAACGGCATCCTATAAACCCGCATAAAACGCAAAGAAATTATATTTTTTTCTTAACTTTGCAAGTTCGCACCAAAGTGTATCCGTCCCCTCGGCAACAGACCGCTATGGTGCTCATTTATAAGCAATCCAAATATAGAATTCACAGATATGGCAAAGGAAGAACTCACCCCAATGATGAAACAGTTTTACGACCTCAAGGCGAAACACCCTGACGCGGTATTACTGTTCCGTTGCGGCGACTTTTACGAAACCTATTGTGCCGATGCGATTACGGCTTCGCAGGTACTGGGCATCACATTGACCAAACGTAACAATAAGGGAAATGCGGCTACAGAAATGGCTGGATTTCCTCACCATGCCCTCGATACGTATCTGCCACGCCTCATCCGTGCCGGTTACCGTGTGGCCATCTGTGACCAGCTGGAGGACCCCAAACTCACCAAGAAGCTCGTGAAACGCGGAATTACCGAACTGGTAACTCCTGGTGTGGCCATGGGCGACAATGTGCTCAACAGCCGTGAGAACAACTTCCTGGCCGCCGTTCATTTCGGAAAGGCGACCCTGGGCGTCTCCTTTCTGGATATCTCTACCGGAGAGTTCCTGGTGGCGGAAGGCACCCCTGAATATATCGACAAACTGATGTCGGGATTCAGTCCGAAGGAGATTCTCGTGGAACGCGGTCTCCGCTCCCGTCTTGAGGGTCTCTTCGGAAACAAGTACTTCGTCTTCGAGCTGGAAGACTGGGCCTTCTCGGAAATGACCGCCAAGGAAAAGCTCCATAAACATTTTGAGGTGAAAAACCTGAAGGGTTTCGGTGTGGATCACCTGAAAGTGGCCAATGTCGCCGCCGGTGCCATCCTCTGCTATCTGGAAATCACCCAGCATACCCAGACCGGACATATCACCGCGTTACGACGCATCGAAGAGGACCATTACGTGCGCCTCGACAAGTTTACCACCCGTAACCTGGAACTCGTATACCCCATGAACGAGGGCGGTACTTCCCTCCTCTCGGTCATCGACCATACCTTGACCCCTATGGGGGCCCGTCTGCTCCGCCGCTGGGTGCTCTTCCCGCTACGCAACCTCAACGATATCGTGGAACGACAGAATGGGGTGGAATATTTCTTCCGTAAACCTGATTTCCAGGAGATCTGCGAAAACGAACTCGCCCGTATCGGCGACCTGGAACGTATCGTCTCGAAGGTGGCGGTGGGACGTGCCAATCCCCGTGACATGCAGCAGCTGCGCATCGCCCTCGAAAGTACGGCTATTCTGAAGAATGCCTGTATGCAGGCCGAACAGGAAAGTATCCGTAACCTGGGACTGCGCCTCGACAGCTGCGAGGAACTCCACGACCGGATTCTCCGCGAACTCCGTCCCGACCCACCCATCCTGGTGAACAAGGGAGGCGTCATCGCCAACGGAGTGAGTCAGGAACTCGACGACCTCCGCTCCATCTCCACTTCCGGTAAGGATTATCTCCTGCAGATCCAGCAACGTGAGAGTGAGGCGACCGGTATCCCGAGTCTGAAAATCGGTTTCAACAATGTTTTCGGTTACTATATCGAAGTACGCAATACCTATAAGGACAACGTACCCCCAGAGTGGATCCGCAAACAGACCCTAGCACAGGCGGAACGCTATATCACCCAGGAACTGAAAGAATACGAAGACAAGATTCTCGGCGCAGAGGACAAGATTCTCTCGCTCGAGACCCAACTCTATAACGAACTGGTACAGGCGGCGTCCGTCTATATCAACCAGTTGCAGAAAGACGCCACCGCCCTTTCCACCCTCGACTGTCTGCATTCCCTCGCCGGTGTGGCCAAAGAACGGAAATATGTCCGTCCGGTGGTGGACGAGACCCTGGAACTCGACATCAAACAAGGCCGTCACCCGGTCATCGAGACCCTGATGCCGGTGGGCGAGGAATATATCGCCAACGACGTACAGCTCGATACGGAACATCAGCAGATCATTATCATCACCGGTCCGAATATGGCCGGTAAGAGTGCCCTGCTCCGACAGACCGCCCTCATCACCCTCATGGCGCAGATCGGTTCGTTCGTACCGGCAGAAAGTGCCCGTATCGGTCTGGTGGACAAGATCTTCACCCGTGTCGGGGCGAGCGACAATATCTCCGTGGGCGAAAGTACCTTTATGGTGGAGATGAGCGAAGCTTCCAATATCATGAACAACCTCACCCCACGCAGTCTGGTGCTCTTCGATGAACTGGGCCGAGGTACCTCTACTTACGACGGTATCTCTATCGCCTGGGCCATTGTGGAATATATCCACGAGAACCCCAAAGGTCATGCCCGTACTCTCTTCGCCACCCACTACCACGAACTCAACGAGATGGAGAAACTCTTTCCCCGTATCAAGAACTGGAACGTCTCCGTACGCGAGGTGAACGGCCGCGTGGTCTTCCTCCGCAAACTCACTCGTGGCGGTTCGGAGCACTCCTTCGGTATCCATGTGGCCCGCCTGGCCGGTATGCCCGGCAGTATCGTGAAGCGTGCCGAAGCCATTCTGCATGAACTGGAAACCAACAACGCACAGAACGGTGCTCCGGCTCCTATGGAGAAAATCACCACGTCGGCGGGACAGAATGTACAGCTCAGCATGTTCCAGCTCGACGACCCGGTACTGACCCAGATCCGCGACGAGATCCTGCATCTCGACGTCAATAATCTGACACCGGTGGAAGCGCTGAACAAACTCAACGATATCAAAAAAATTCTAAAAGGTAGATAAAAAGAAGTTGCCTTATGCTACGGTTGCTATCCTTTTTGGGGATGAGTCTGCTATTAGTGGCCTGCCAGACCTCCTCTTCTTCCCGAGAAGACTTACAAGCGCTGAAATCTCAACTGACGGACTATATCCAGAATATAGACGCAGAAGTGGGCGTGGCCATCATCAGTCCCGAAGAGGACACGCTGACCCTGAACAACGACCTCCGTTTTCCCCTGATGAGTGTGTTCAAGTTCCACCAGGCCTTGGGCGTGGCCCATTATATCAATGAGGAGAAAATTCCGATGAAGGAACCCATCGCGATTTATCCCAAGGACCTATTCCTCAATACCTATAGTCCGCTCAAGGACCAATATCCGCATGGGAATATACAGAAAAGTATTGCAGAGCTCCTCACCTATACCTTGCAACTCAGCGATAATCTCGCCTGCGACATACTTTTCGACCGGCTCCTCCCTCCTCAGGCCGTCGCCGATTTTCTGAAAGCGGAGACCGGCTGCCAGGACTTCGAGATGCCCCACAATGAGCGCGCGCTACAGGCGGACGTTCAAAACTGTTACGAGAACTGGACCTCTCCCTATGCCGCCGTCCTACTCCTCCAAAAATTCCTCGATGGGGATATCGTGGGAGAACCCTATCTCTCCTTTATCCGTCAGCAGATGATAGACTGCAAAACCGGCGCCCACAAACTGGCCCGCCCCCTGCAAGGTTCCCCAGCCCTGCTGGGACATAAGACCGGCGGTGGACCGATAAATCCAGAGGGGCGCGTAGTGGCCAACAACGACCTGGGATTCGTCATCCTCCCCGACCAGCGGCAATATCTGATCGCCGTCTTCATCAAGGATGCCCTACTCACTCCTGAAGCCTCCGATGAGGTCATCGCAGAAATTTCACAGATCACTTATCAATACTTTACTTCTAAACACCCTTTTCCTCATGAATAAGAATTTTTATGGCCGGATGCTACTCCTGGTATTCAGCAGTTGGTGTGCGCTGACCGGCCACGCACAGATAGAACAGAACCTGTGCAGAAAAGACTATCAGATAGACTCCACGGAGACCAAAGACCTCCGGCTCAGCGTGGAAAACATCAATTTCTTCAAGGATAACGAATTTGCCGGAAGTGTGATGAAAGGGTATTCCCTCCCGGGACTCTGGGTGGCCCCGCAACTGACCTACCAGCCTCTGGACAATATCAAACTGGAAGCCGGCATGTATGCCATCATGTATCACGGGGCCTATAAATATCCGAACTATGCTTACCAGGACATTGCCAAATGGAAGGGGAACCAATATCAGAAAGGTGCCCATCTGCTCCCGCTGTTCCGGGCCCAGCTGGCACTGAAACACACCAATATCGTGATTGGACATCTCTACGGGAAAGAGAACCATGAACTCATCCTTCCCCTCTACAATCCGGAACTGAACCTGACCGCCGACCCGGAAAGTGGCGTACAGGTACTCCTGGATACGAAGAAGTTCCATGCTGACGTATGGCTCAACTGGGAGAGTTTCATTTTCGACAATTCCACGCACCAGGAGGCCTTCATCGTCGGATTATCCTCGCGCGTCAAATTCAACCGGCCGGAATCCAGATTACACTTCTATATGCCGATCCAAGGTCTGGCCCAGCATCGCGGAGGTGAACAGGACACCGCCTGTTCGGTGCAGACCCTGATGAACGGCGCCATCGGTGCCGGTATGCGTTGGAACGTCAACCACCCGGCCGTCAAATGGATCAATCTCGAAGCCGACCTACTCGGCTATTATGAGCAGGCCGGAGACATCTGGCCCTATTCCGGCGGTAGCGCCCAGCTCCTCAGTGCCGAAATCCTATTTGCCCACAATCTCCACCTCCGTGCCGACTATTTCCACAGCAACCAGTTCATCTCTATGCTGGGCAGTCCCTATTTCGGTTCGGTATCCACCAAGAATCTCGGTGCCCGGTATGACGGACACCCGCAAACCTTCCACCTCGGATTCGACTATTCCCGTACTTTTGGAAAATACTACGCCTTTGGTGCGAAAGCGGAGGCATTCTTTGTCCGTCCGGGCAAGATGACCCAGAGTGACGGGACAATCGTCCCCGGAAGCAGCAATATCAACACCTCTTTCGGGGTGTATATCCGCATCAGCCCCAGCTTCCTGCTCAAGAAATTCTAGAAAGAAAGGAGGAAAGGGGGATTTAAGGATTTAAGGGATTAAGGGATTTAAAGTCATTAGGGTCATTAGGGTCGTTAACGACCTTAATGCCCCTAATGACCCTAACGACCCTAAAGCCCCTAAATTCCCCTAGCCTCTATTATTCCCCGCTCAGCGGACCACCACCTTGCGGGTGAGGGCTCCTGAACGCACCAGATATACGCCACGGGGCAAATCCCTCAGATTGTCCGTGACTTTCACCAGTTTACCGGTGAGATGATAGACTTCCATCCGCTTTCTTCCAGCGGAAGGTGAAAGCAGCTCCTCTATACCTGTCGGAGCTCCAGTATGAAAAAACAAACGGGTTCCAAAATCCTTCACTCCATATTGACTGAAGAGAACAAAATCATCTGCATTATGGAACTCCACGGCGTTTCCCCGTGGATAATACCCGTTTCCCCGACTATCCGTAATCTCCAGACAATACGTGGTATGGGGTTCCAACACCAACGCTTCCTCATAATGATGACAGGTGCCATTCTCAAACGGTCCAAAGGTCTTCAACACTTCTCCCTGCATATTATAGAGACGATAACTGTTCTGTGCCGCAAACTCGTCCGTATTGAGATGTAAGGTCAACTGCACCGGTAATTCTGTCGGCTGACCAAATTTTCCATCGAAGGAATTTCCGGCAACGGCCTCCCCGTTCAAGGTCTTCAAAGTGAGCTGATAAGTATTGGATGATCCGGCCTTCTGCTGCCAGTCCACCGGGATACGAATCAGTTGACGCTGGAAAGCAGGTATCTCGCCTTTCCATGCCACCTCAGTCGCCTGTCCGTTCAAACTGACCTCAAAACCGGCAGAAGTCAGCACGGTATTACATTCGTTCGCCAGTTCCAGTTCCACAAAATCAAAGCGGTAGCCACCAGCAATAGGAATCTGATGCGGATGAACGGAAGCCTTCAACGGAAGGATTTCCCCCACATAAGCCGGTTTGACGGTGAGCGCATTGAGCACCTCCTGGTCACTTTGGGTCACAAAGGCCACCACTTCCAACTCTACGGGATCCACCGCTATCTTCTTATATTGTTCCGGCACCTGATATTCGTATTCCTTCACGAAATACTCTCCTTTCTTTGCCACGGGCAAGGCCTCCCCTTTCAAACCGGTAATCATCTCCCGCAACACCTGCTGATGAAGATAATTGCGGCCACTGCCCGACTGCCAGTTTACTATATTATTCTGAGTCAGATAGACATTCAGAAAAGATTTCTCCCCCGGTATCTCCTCCGTATAATACCCTTCCACACGGATACTCAGTTTACGGCTCGGAGCATCGTATTCTGCCTCCGCCCATAAGTTCACCGGGGCCTTCTCCTCCAGGATACGATCCGCGAAGTCCTCCCAGAAACTGCGACCATAATAGTATTTCCCGGAATTGTTCCATATCCGGCGATTCACAGCACCGTTCGGGAAACCGCCCCACGCCGCACCGAGAAGGTCGGCCAGTTCGATGCCTTCCGGGATGGTCATATCCAGCTCAGAACCGTCGGCAGGAGCAAAGGGACCACTATGTACGGCCACCACACTGATCCGGTCCTTCAATACCCTCTGCAACTGATGGGCCACCTGATGTCCATCAACGCAATATCCACAATAAACTCCTGTAAATTCTTCCAGAAGCACATTTTTTTGTTGTACAGCCGTACTGACCTGATAATCCTGGGCATTCAGCGCCAGAGACATCCATCCGAATAAAAGCGTGAGTATTTTTCCTTTCATAAATCATTATTTTCCGCAACAAATATACAGTTTTCTGAGATTTTATCCCCAATCTATGAATAAAATCGTAACGGACAGAACGTCGGTCACGCCCGGGAAAAGGTGGAATGACTCCCATACCAAAAATCTCCCCCAAGAACGCTACCGCTCTTGAGGGAGATTTCTATTTTTCAGTAGGAACTGCCTTACTTCCCGCAAAGCAGTATATCTCAGCTATCTCACCACCTCCTGCTCGTGAATACCCGGATGGTCACAATGAAGGGTCACCGTCTTTCCGGTTTCCGCCATCATACATTGCAACGCATCGGCCCGCGTCGTCTGGTAACGGACCTTCCACCCCTTGGCCGTACGACGGATCTCCAGGACATCGGTGGTATTCGACATCGGCATCACCGCCAGCTGGTCCTTACAATGAATCGTCCCCAGCTGGTAACGGGCTACAGTGACCGGAAACTCATGACGGCCATACTGCAAAGTAGCGGTCTGCGTATTCTCCTCACTCTGCCAATCGATATTCAACAAATAGAGGGTACGACGGTCCGCCTCATCCCAGAGCGTAAAGCCCACAGAAGGCGCCTTGGTAATCCATCCCCGTTCCGCCTCACCGCTGACCGACTCAGCAGCTATCCGCTGCATCTCAGCCACATAAGCCTGACGGATGGACGCTGCCGGATATTCCCGTTGCGGGAAATACACCACCTTGCCCAAACCGCAAGGAATCACCGTTTTCTCTTTCAGCTGCTGATAATCCGCTCCCAGCAGTTCACGGACCGCCTCATCCTTTGCCGGGAATTTCACCGGAGCATCAGGCTGCAGTTCGGCATTGAGATGAGCCGCGGTCAGCAACAACGTTCCTCCACCACGTACGAACTCCACAATATGCCAGAAATCCTGTTCATCGTAAGTATTCCAGCCCAGGAAGACCAGGGCTTTGTACCGTTTCAGGACATCCACCGGAGCCTCCACCGGAAGCAAGTCGACCGTACCATAAGGCGTCGCTGTAAACCAGCCCTGAGGACCACAGCAGTCCACGATATTATTCGGATAGAACACCTTCAGCAAGTCAAAACTCTCAACAGCCTTATTGAACTGCCACTTGTCGCCCGACTGCGACCATAAAGGTCCCCTACAGAAGGACTTCCACGCATCATTGCGCCCCTGGATCACCGCGATACGACTCGTCAGATCTCCACGACGGCTATGTGTCTCCACAAAATCCAGCACCTGATGCTGGGCATACAGATGTTGTTTACCCGATTCAGAATAACGGTCGTTCATATACTCATCGGTCCACAAGGCCTCCTCCGTATTCATATGGGAAGAGCCATGCATGTAAGCCACCGCCAGCGACATATACAACCGCAAAGCATGTCTGGGGTCCGTAAACGGATAGGATCCCCACTGCATCGCATGCAGCGTCCCATATTCCGGATGGCCATAGGCACGGGAAGCCCCACGCAGGGAAGACAAGATGATTTCTTCCGGACCATACATCTGTTCGGCTCCCAACCAATCGTAGCCCGCCTGGTAAAAATAGCGGAAAAGCGTAGAAGGTCCCGTGTGGCGGGTACTCTCTCCCTTGGAATAACGCAGGTTGTCCACAAAATACCGCGCTCCATCGGCCATATCCTTCACCTTCTGCGGATCATAATGGATAAACGTACCATGGTCCGTATAGATTGGACGGTGCTTGGCAAAGATGCCCCCATAAGGACGGTTACGGGCGGCAAGGTCCGAATAGAGCCCCTCGTATTTGAAATGCTGCCAATAATAGTAGCCGCCATCATTCTCATGCGCCTGTTTTCCCCGGAACATCACCGTTTTCAGGTCCTGTAGAGGAGGATTCAACCGACTTCCCGCCAGGGTTCTGCCCTCCACCTGCCAAGCATAAGGCACCTGCAGCTGATGCAGCAACTTCGTGTAATGCTGCACAAAGGGACGGTCGGCCACCCGGAAACCGCTCCACTGGTAAGAAGGACGGAACTGGTACCAGTTCCCCACGCGGTTCGCAAAATACCACTTGAAGAATTCGTCATAAAGCGTATAGCGTTTGTCCATATAGATCTCATCGCCAGACGACACATAGATCGCTTCCGGAGATTTCTCTATAATCTGTTCCACAGCTACATGCTCCTGATGCTCGGCACTTTCAAAAAGTACTGGCATCGGAGCCCCCGCCTCCCCAGAGCGGAGCTGCACCACCTGCAGTCCCGGATGGGCGAAACGATATTGCTGCACAAAGGTAGAATCCCCCCGTTGCATCGTCACCTTCAGCTGCACATCCTGTCGGTTGGTCTCCACCAGGATACCGAAAGGTTGATACTGAGGTACAAATCGAGGTACAGAGATCACCTCAAAATCCCTTGCGGGTGCCTCGATAATCTCCAGATTCCGCAGATTATAGGCATATGCCGCACGATGGTCCTCCTTCAGCAAGGTCAGTTTGAGTTCTCCATGATCCGGTAGGTCCTGCGGCAGCGGAAGATAGAAGTCCGCCACATTTGAGGCCCGGTCGAAGACATTCCCCTCAAAAACCGTCACTCCGTTGTACTCGAGTTTCCACATCGGCCAGCTACGGGTGGACAGGTTACAGCCCACCCAGTAGTTTTTCCGGTCCGGACGGTCGGCAAATTTCGTAAAAGGAATGGCCCGGACCACTTTCCGGTTCTGGATCAACCGAGGCGCCTCCACCCAGCATTCCCCTTTGAAATAAGTACCCCCCACCTGCACGAGCACAGCAGCCACCTGCTCAGGAAGCACAAAAGTGGCCTTCTCGATGTGGTAGTCACCGCTCCCGCCCGGTACCGGCAGATAGAGGATGGAGTCAGGCGCATCGTAGAGGTCATCGGCCGCACGTCCCTCCTTCTTATAATAGAGATGCAGCTGCAGACCGAAGTCCCCCTTCGTGGCCCGTGTCAGATTCGTCTTCTTCACCACCGGCAACTGCACCCTCAGTTTACCCGCTTCAAAGCATTCCCCCGGAATGCGATAATAGGCATAACGTTCAAAGGGTTCATTATTTCCTTTGAAATACAACGCATAACGATCCTCCTTGGTCGTCAGCGAATCCAGGTTATCATCTATCCAATATTCCGTCTCCCGGAACAGGGTCTCGCCCCGACGATGATAAGGAGCAGGCAAGGCCACCCCACCGATCACGCGCAGGAAACGTTTTGCCGGTTGATCTGTAATCTGGAAATTCACCGTTCGGGTGACCGTCTGTCCCGGGAACAAGGGACCTAGCTGGCAATCCATCCCCCCAGGATAAATCACCTGTCTTTTTTCTTCCCATGTCGTGGCCAAAGCCAGCAAGGGCAACAATGCCCATAATAAAAGACCTACTTTCTTCATTATCAATCTTATTTCAAGTTTATGGAGCAAAGTTAGGGATTTCTCGGGAGAACCTCGGATTTAAACCAACGTTTTCATAGGATGCAAGTTTTTTAACCTTTCGGATTTAAGAAAGCGGCAGGCTATCGGCAGTGCCCCTTAATGCCAGCCCGGTCCCACTTTCCAAATGATCATAAATGCAATATACACGCGGCAAAGGCCACTTCTGAAAAATCTTCCTTTCTTAGGAAATCTGGCAGTAACCTAGATAAATCTGGCAGTAACTTAGATAAATCTGGCAGTAACTTAGATAAATCTGGCAGTAACCTAGATAAATCTAGCAGTAACCTAGATAGATCTGGCAGTAACTTAGATTTCCCTGGCAGTTCAGTGCCCAAGATCACCCATTGCGGTAATACCGATCACTCACGAAACTAAAGTATTTTCATATCCAATATTCCATCCACCTTTACTCCTCGGAGTTTCACGATGCAATGATATCCAGTAGGCCCACGTTTAAAATGATAGTCCCCATCCACACAACTCAACGAATGCTCCACCATCTTTATGTAAAAAATACGACCACAGAATTCACAAAAAAGACCTATTAATTCTCCATTTTGACCATCTGTTCAAAAATAGCCTGAACGTTTGAAGAAAACATTTTACAGATTCTGAGAATGTTAGTAACTTTAACCCCTGATTACCTAATAAGATTAAGAACCCTATGGTGGCCATCATACACAACTATATATTCATGGGGGTAACCGCCCTCTTTTTTTTCCAATCAGCCATTCTTTTCGTCCGCAGCAAAAACAACAAGGCCCGGCGCACCATGGCGATTCTGGAATTGATGTGGGGAATAGAATATCTCACGGCACTGATCTTGATGCTTACCGTCATCGACTCTACAGAATATGCCCTATTTCGCGAGAAGGTATTGATTATCGGAAACTTCTTCATTATGCTCACCAATCTGTTTCCGATACAGGTGCTGCTGCCTGGATGGCTCAACTGGAAGAAAATCATCCTTCTATTTCTACCGATCGTACTGGTCACCGTCCTATATTATGGCGGAATGTATCTGCTGGGAGAAGTGCCTGAATCGCTCACGTCCTATGCCGTGATCGGTCGTTCCATCGGCCATTTCAACGTCTGGTTCAGATTGGTGATCCTGCTATCCAATATCGCTTACATCATGGTCATTCTGAAATGGCTCTATAAATACGAAAAGAGGTATATCAAATGGAAAAACGAGAATTTCTCCGACCAGGAATATGTGGATATCTCCTGGATGCGTTCGTACGACTTTATCGTGGTGGGAATCTTCCTGTTCTACATGGGCATACTTCTGATCGGCGGACGCATTCCCGTCATCATCCACAGTACTTTCTCGGTGCTCTGCTTTTCCTATCTGTTCTATAAGGCCTTGTTTTATGAAAGTCCTTATCCCGAGGACTTCTTTGATACAGGTCATCAGGTTCCGACTTCTGAAAGCACCATCGAGGAATATGGGATACCGATGTCGCCAGAATCCGATCCTCTGAATGAACAGGTCTTTGAAAACAGGATACAGACCTATGTCGATACGCTGAAGTCCTGGATGGAAGAGGAAAAGCCCTATCTCTACAACGACTTCAAACTGACGGATGTCTCGCACATCCTACCGCTCAACCGCACCTATCTGTCACGAATCTTCAATGAAGGCTTCGGGCAGAATTTCAGTGAGGTGGTGCGAGCCTACCGGGTCAACTATTCCAAAGAGATTCTGAGGAACAATCCCTCCATCCCGACCTACCAGGTGGCTACTTTGAGCGGATTCCGCTCCGACACCACCTATATCAAGGCCTTTAAACAAATCACCAATATGACGCCTACCCAATATAAGGCGCACGAAGGTAAGGAATAAGCTTTAACCGACAAGTTAAAATCGGCCACAGCTGGAAGGAAGAGAACTAGAATAGATTCTCTTCCTTTTATTTGGACAAGCCGTTCCAATCCCCTCAAAAAAGTATGAGCTGACACTTCCATCAGTATTTACAACAAGGAGAACAGACAAATCGTTAAAAATTTCGTCAGGTCTAATATTGTTATTAACTTTATCTTTCCAAATTAACCAACATGGAAATCAACGCGATCAGCATACATAAATATCTTTTTATTTTCATCATTACCCTTCTCCTCTTTCAGTCCATCCTTCTTTTCATACGCAGTAAAAACAACACCGCGAGAAAGACGATGGCTTATCTGGAGCTACTCTGGGCGTCGGTGTATACTTTGGCATTTGTACTACTCTTCTTTTTCTCCTCCCAGGAATATACCCTGCTGAGAGAGAAAGTACTGATCGTCGGCAACCTCTTCATCACCTTCACCCATTTTTTTCCGATGCAGGTGCTCCTCCCTGGATGGTTGAACTGGAAAAGAGCTTTCCTTCTGATCTTACCCATCCTCGTCCTCACCGTCATCTATTATGGTATCCTGGCACTACTGGGAGAGAAGCCCGAAAGTCTCACCTCCTATACGATGCTGTGGAACTCCCTGGGCCATTTCAACGTATGGTTCAGATTCGTCATGCTGTTATCCAATTTCCTCTATATCATTATCATACTGATCTGGTTGTATGGTTATGAGAAGAGATATATCCAATGGAAGAATGATAACTTTGCCGACCAGGAATATGTGGATATCTCCTGGATGCGCTCGTACGACTACCTCATCATCGGTATTTTCCTCTTTTATCTAGGCATCCTTTTCGTCGGCGGCCATATGTCGGTGGTCTGCCACGGCATCTATTTCATCTCCACCTTTTCTTATCTCTTCTATAAGTCCCTCTTCTATGAAAGTCCTTATCCCGAGGATTTCTTCAACCAGACTTCCCCAGCACCACATCCCCAAAAGATCATCGTGCCTCAAACCCCTTCCCTGCCTGCTGAAATCGCAACGCTCAACGAACAAACCTTCTCCACCAAGATCGATGCCTACAAAGAACAGTTACAGCAATGGATGGAAGAAGAGAAACCCTTCCTATTCCACGATTTCAAACTGACAGATGTATCCCATGTCCTACCCCTCAACCGCACCTATCTCTCCCGTGTTTTCAACGAAGGCTTCGGGCAGAACTTCAGTGAGGTGGTCCGCACTTACCGCATCAATTATTCCAAAGAAATCCTGAAGAAGAATTCTTCCATCCCCATGTACAAAGTAGCAGAGCTGTGTGGCTTCCGCTCTGATTCCACGTATATCAAGGCTTTCAAACAGATTACAGGAATGACTCCTAATCAATATAAAGCCAAAGAGAAATCAGAGGAGGGGAAAAGATTTTAAAAAATCACCCCTCATCCAAACCCAACAACCTCCGCACCTACCCATTCGGTAAGCGCGGAGGTTGTTTATTATCTAATGGTCTATCTTACTTGATGACCTTCACACCGATACCCTGACGAGAGAGTTCGGCTACCGCCTTCTCTACCGCTTCATAGTGTTCCGGCGCGATGCCCAACTTCTGGAGATCGAGTACGGGGAGGTCGCTGTCACTGTGCAAGTCACCTTCTTCTACCGGATTGATAATCATACCTACCGCAGAAGTATTGTTGGTGATAGGGTCGATGATGACGAAAGCACCTGTAGCCTTGTTGTGTGCGTAAGCATCGAAGAAGAGTTCCTTAGAAGTCGTGATGACTGCACGGCCGATCTCATTCAGTTCCAGATGATCCGCCTCGGAGCGCTCCATTGTGTTCACATTCACCTGATACTTCATATGGTCAATGTGGCAACGGGTGGTATTCGTATTGTGCTTGAGGTAGAAGCTCTTGGAAGGATTCATCGGTTCCTCGTCCATCCATACCAACATGGTCTCAAAATGACGGCCCACGTTAGGTAAATTGTCAGGACGTACAATCATCTCGCCACGAGAGATATCAATTTCGTCTTCCAAGGTAATCGTCACAGACTGAGGAGGGAAAGCATAATCCAATTCACCTTCGTAAGTCACGATACTCTTCACATGACTCTTCTTGCCGCTAGGCAAAGCCATCACTTCGTCCCCCTTGCGGATGACGCCGGAAGCCACCTTACCGCAGAAACCACGGAAGTCCAGATTTGGACGTAATACATATTGTACCGGGAAACGGAAGTCATTCAGGTTGTGGTCGTTACCGATATGTACGGTCTCGAGATAGTCCAGAAGTGCCGGACCATCATACCAAGGTGTACGATCGGACTTATCCACCACATTATCCCCTTCGAGGGCGGACAACGGGAAGAACTTCACGTCAGGCACCATGAGGTGCTTGTTTTCCTCTCCCAGCTGCTTCAGGAAAGCCTGGTAGTCGCTCACGATCTTATCGAAGACCTCCTGTGAGAAATCCACCAAGTCCATCTTGTTCACAGCCAACACGATATGTTTGATACCGAGCAGAGAACAGAGGAAAGTGTGACGACGGGTCTGCGTGATGACACCGGTACGGGCATCAGTCAGGATGATGGCCAAATTGGCGGTTGAACCACCCGTGATCATATTGCGGGTATACTGTTCGTGCCCCGGAGTATCAGCGATGATGAACTTACGTTTGTTCGTAGAGAAATAACGGTAAGCCACATCAATCGTAATCCCCTGTTCACGCTCAGCTTTCAGGCCGTCGAGCAACAAAGCATAGTCAATCTGACCGGCTCCTGCATTACCGACACGTTTAGAGTCACGTTCAAGAGCAGACAACTGGTCCTCATATAATTTTTTGGAGTCGAAGAGCAGACGACCGATAAGGGTTGACTTACCATCATCCACAGAACCTGCAGTCAACAGACGGAGCAAATCCTTCTTCTCGTCCTGATTCAAATATTCTTCTATTGATAAATTCATAACTTTTTGATTAGAGATTAGAATAGAGGATAGAGAGATTAATTTTTGATTAGGGATTAATTCATTAGAAATGACAGATGAGATGAACAATGATAGATGAATGAGCTATCATGGATGGACTTAGCCATCTCTAAGCTTTCATCAAATCCTCCCTCATCCAATCACAATCCCCAATCTCTCTTCTCTAATTTCAAAATTAAAAGTATCCCTCGCGCTTTTTCTGTTCCATAGAAGCTTCCTGGTCGAAGTCGATGACACGGGTAGTACGTTCACTCTTCGTTGTCGTCATCATTTCTTCCACAATCTTCTCAATGGTATCAGCCTCACTCTCGATGGCACCGGTCAATGGCCAGCAACCGAGGGTACGGAAGCGGATGTTGCGCATTTCGATTTTATCCTTCAGTTCTGCTGGAAGACGATCATCGTCCGGCATAATCAACTGACCATCGATATTCACAACAGGACGTGGCTTCGCGAAGTACAAAGGCACGATAGGAATATTCTCCAGACGGATGTACTGCCAGATATCCAGTTCTGTCCAGTTGGACAACGGGAACACACGGATGCTTTCTCCCTTGTGTACACGGGCATTATAGATGTCCCACAACTCAGGACGCTGGTTCTTTGGGTCCCACTGATGGAACTGGTCACGGAAAGAGAAGATACGTTCCTTCGCACGGCTCTTTTCCTCATCACGACGGGCACCACCGAAGGCAGCGTCGAATTTGTACTTATCGAGCGCATCGAGCAAAGCCTTGGTCTTCATCAGGTCAGTATGCACCTTTGAACCATGGGTGAAAGGTCCCACACCGGCATTGAACGCCTCCATGTTGCTTTCCACAATCAGATCCCAGCCATGCTCACGCGCATACTGGTCACGGAAAGTAATCATTTCCTTAAACTTCCACTTGGAATCGATGTGCATCAAAGGAAATGGCACCTTACCAGGAGCGAAGGCCTTCTCAGCCAAACGCACCATGACACTGGAGTCCTTACCGATACTGTAGAGCATCACCGGATTCTCAAATTCTGCTGCCACTTCACGGATAATGTAAATAGATTCCGCTTCAAGTTCCTTGAGGTGGCTGAGACTATAGTTTTCAGTCATAATGTTATGATGTTTTTATGGGATGCAAGGAGATAGAGCTCCTCTGCCGCATCCTACAAATTCAATAATTTCAAGATTTCTTTGACACTTTCTTCAAGACTCAGTCTTGAGGTGTCGAGGGAAAGGGCCGGATGTTCCGGAGCCTCGAAGGGGGCGGAAATTCCAGTAAAGTTCTTTACCTCTCCGCGACGGGCACGGGCATAAAGTCCCTTGACATCACGGCGCTCGCATTCTTCCAATGGAGTAGAGATGAAGATTTCCTTAAAATCCTCTTCTCCAATAATTTCACGTGCCATCTCGCGCACATCGTTCGTGGGACTGACGAAGGCGGCCAAAGTGATCACTCCTGTATCCACAAAGAGTTTGCCCACTTCAGCAATGCGACGGATGTTTTCTCTACGATCCTCTGCAGAGAAGCCCAGACCGGCATTGATTCCTGTACGGATATTGTCTCCGTCGAGGATGCGGCACAGGCGACCACGTCGATGGAGTTCGCGCTCCAAGGCTATCGCTACCGTACTCTTTCCGGAACCGCTCAAGCCTGTGAACCAGAGCATGACGCCTTTCTGTCCCAGCAGTTGCTCCTTATCGGTACGGGCAAGCATACGGTCGAAGATCGGATAAATGTTATTGTCTGACATATATATTTTTAAGTTATATTATTCTGCTATCGGCTGCCGAGGCTGAATCAAGAGATATGGGGCACTGGGGGGGGGAGAGTCGTTAGGGTCATTAGGGTCATTAGAGTCGTTAGGGTCGTTAAAGACCTTAATGACCTTAATGACCTTAATGACCTTAATGACCTTAATGACCGCAAAGGCCACAATGCCCTTAAGGCCGGCCTTCTCCTCTCAAAATGGCCAGAACACCGGAATCAGCAACATACTGATCACAAACACAATCAGGGTCAAGGGGAAACCGATCTTGAAGAAATCGGAGAATTTATATCCTCCCACACCTTGGACTATCAGATTGGTCTGATAACCGATCGGTGTACAGAAACTACAAGAGGCTGCCACACAGATGGCCACAATGAAAGGCATCGGACTCACTCCCAGATGCTCTGCCATAGAAAGAGAGATCGGAAAGGTCAATGCTGCCGCTGCATTATTGGTCATCAGTTCGGTAAAAACCGATGTCATGATAAATATGATTCCCAACAACATATATGGCCCCTGTCCCTTTCCTATACTCACGGCCCAGGCACCAATGGCGTCGGCCATCCCGGAATTCTGCATGGCCTTACTGATGGCAAATGCGGCACCGATGGTGACGAGGATATCCCAGGATATGAATTTGGTGTATTTCCGGGCAGGAAACATATTGCACCAGGCCATGATCATCACCGTGACACAGGCAAAGAAGAACATGTCGAACTTCATATTCGGCACCAGTTCCCGCATAAACGGCATCTCGCCCACTGTTGCTCCGATGATCATCAAGACCAGAAGAAGAATCGTCAACCAACGTTTTTTCGGTCCCATCTGGGGTTCACCTTCCCGTTGGTCGCTGACCATCAGGAAGAAAGAAGAATCCCCCCAGTTCTGCATGAAGTTGTCGTCGGCCAACAGGACCAGCGTATCGCCCTCACGGAATTTCTCCTTGCGCAGATCGTGCATGATGAAACGTTCTCCACCCCGACGAAGCTCCAAAAGTGTCGCTCCGTATTTCTTTTTAAAATCAAAGTTGCGCATCGCCTTGCCAATAGCAGGGAAACGCGCACCTAATACAACTTCCACACGGAAATAACGGGAATCGGCCTCATCACTGACCCAGTCGGCGGGTTGTTCACGGCGATCCGGCAACAGGAACCGGGATACCAAGAGGATATATAAGGTACCTGCCAGGACCACGAAGACGCCTACCTGTCCCAGTTCGAACATAGAAAGTCCACGAATCCCACTATCCGGGTGAAGTTCCGCCGCATCCAAAGCCATACCATGCACCACGAGGTTGGTGGAAGTACCGATCAACGTACACATCCCACCAAAGATGGTGGCAAACGACAATGGAATCAGCAACTTAGTGGCCGGCTGCTTCATGCGTTCCGCCCAACGCTTAATCATGGGGGCAAAAATCACGACCACAGGAGTATTGTTCAGAAAGGCCGAAATGAAAGAGACCACCGGCAACATGCGCAACTGTACCTTACTGACAGTCGCCTTCCGTTGGGGTAAGATATGGAACAACGCCTGTTCCAAGAGTCCTGAACGACGAACGCCTTCACTGATTAAGAAAAGGAAGGCCACCGTCATCATTCCCTTGTTGGAAAAACCTTCCAACATCTCTTTGGGGGTCAGAATTCCGGCACAAAGAAAAAGCACCGCACCCGTCAGAAGAATCAGTCCGGGACGTAGCGCCTCTTTGACAAGAGCGATGAGCAGCAGTACCACTACTACTGTAACAAATATCGCTGATAGGGTCATATCTTTTCTTTAGTCTGTTATTATTAGTTATCGGAAAGAGTAACCCCACCGAGCATACCGGTCGGATTACCCTTCTCAAAAATATTATGCGTCAAAGCCCTTCACGATAAACCAAGGACTATGCAAGTCTTCCTTGTTATAGACCACCGGTTCTCCCGTTTCAGCATTGTACATCTCACCGCCGGCTGCCTTCACGATGGCATGACCTGCTGCGGTATCCCACTCCATCGTAGGACCGAGACGGGGATATTGCTGAGCGATTCCTTCTGCGACAAAACAGATTTTCAAGGAGCTACCCCCTTGAACCATATTGATAGTTCCTTTCTCCTGACGAAGCTGATCAATATAAGCAGTGGTCTCTGCGGACATATGGGAACGTGAAGCGACTACGGTGTAAGGCTGGTCCTCAAGGTGACTCAACGGCATCCGCAAAGTATGCATGACACGCATCTCGTCTGTATTGACCGCCCCCTTGAAAGCTCCCTTCTCCAGGGTACCGTAATAGATGATCTTGCGAGCGGGTACGTAGATGACACCCAAAATCGGAGTATTGTTTTCCACCAAGGCGATATTCACCGTGAACTCACCATTACGTTTCACGAATTCCTTGGTACCATCCAAAGGATCTACCACCCAAAGGGTATGCCAATCCTGGCGCGTAGCGTAAGGGGCATGAGCACCTTCCTCACTCAATACAGGATACGGCGTTTTTTCCAGATATTCCATAATGGTCTTATGTGCCATACGGTCTGCCAAAGTCAACGGGGAATTATCCGCTTTGTACTCGATTTCCCAGTCGGATTCGGGATGAGTATAAATTTTCATAATCTCTAAACCTGCTGCAATGGCTGCCTGGATAGCCGTCTGTAATAACTCTTTATTCATTTTTAATTGTTTCCTTAAAGGGTGCAAAATTAAGAATTTTAAGCCAATTAAGGAAATATCAATACGTTAAAAAGCTTTTATTAAGCTATTTATGGGAAAGAAGCGGGACTCTCTCTAACCCCAGGACGAGACTTCACTTATTTTCTAAAAGAGAAACAGGATGCTCCTTTGCCCCTGGGAAAAGTCTTTTCCAAGCCCCTGGAGTTTCATCTACTGACGTGCCTAGCCAGAAGAACTACGGCCGTCGACCAGGAAGGAATCCGAACAACCCCATCTCTCTATGACTGCTGCAGTCTACCCTCCTTTTCTTCCCCCCTACGCCACTAAAATCCTTCCATAAATCCCTTTTCATCCTCCTTTTTCTCTTAAATCTATAAATTTTCCACAGGAAATTTGTTTTATCTAAAATAATAGTCTACATTTGCAATGTTTTCCATAGGAAATAAATATAAACATCAGGGAAACAGAATATTTACATTTAACCTATAAATAAAGAAGAAAGATGACATTGAAGATTTTCCCAGGCTGGATTACAGTATTCTTACTTCTGATCCCCTCACTCGTAAAGGGACAAGACAGTCCTTACCTCACTTTGGAAAAAGCCGTAGAAATATCAGCGGGAAACAACACCTCTGTTCAGACTGCGGCCCTCGACCAACGTATCGCCAAAGCCAACCGACAGCAGACCGATGCCATCTTCCTTCCACAGGTCTCCATCGGTTACCAGGCGATGTTTACCAACGACCCGCTCAATGCCTTCGGGTTCCTGTTGCAACAAAGACAAGTCACCGCAGCGGACTTTGATCCGAACCGTCTGAACGAACCGGGTAACGCGAACAACTATACCGCCACACTGGACTTTCAGATGCCGCTCCTCAATCTGGACCTGGTCTATGCCCGGAAAGGCGCCCGTCTGCAGGAAGAGGTCTACGAGCATCAGGCCAAATATACCCGGGATTTCGTACGGTTCGAAGTACAGAAGGCCTACACCCAACTGCAGATGGCTTACCATAGCAGAGATATTCTGGACTCCACCCTGCGCGATGTCAAGAACATCTACGAGTCGGTACGTCATTTCTACGAACAAGGACTCCTGCATAAATCCGATGTACTGAACGCACAGGTGCAGGTCAACACCATAGAGACCGCTCTCACCAAGGCCACCAGTAATATCGCCAATGCCTCAGACGGACTCCGCCTACTCCTCGGAAAGGAAAACGGCAGTCAGGAAGATGTATACCAGGCCGAACCGCTCCGTCAGCGCAACCGCAGACCTGAGGACAAGAGCTTTACCACCGAGCGGGCAGACCTGCAGGCGATGCAGAAAGCCTTAGCAGCTTCGAAGATGAACCAAAAGTCTGCAGCCATGGCTTATGTACCTTCCATCAATGCGTTTGGCAACTACAGATTCAACGACGACCAGTTCTTCGGTTTCAAGGAGGATGCTTATCTGGTGGGAATCAGTATGAAATGGAATGTTTTCTCCGGAAACAGGAACCGCAGTAAACTGCGTGCCGCGAAATTACAACAGGAAAAAATGCAGAAAGACTACGATCTCTACCTCAGTAAGAGTCGTATCGAAGTCAACAAGAACCGACGTGACCTGGCGGACCTTCAACAGGAAATCACTCAACAAAGAACAAGTGTGGAACAAGCCGCCGAAGCCCTACGTATCCTGAGCAACCGCCACAGAGAGGGACTGGTCAGTACGACAGACCTACTCCTTGCCCAAGCCCAGCTCTCCCAACAGCGTCTCGCCCTCGCACAATCCATTATGAACTATAATATCGCAGGTTTCTATCAAGATATTTTGACCAACAACTTCTAAAACCGTCACAAGATGAAAACAAATACCCTCCTACTTACCCTCGCCCTCACCACTGGTTTATGGACCGCTTGCTCCTCCTCCGAACCTAAGGTCGCATCAAACGAAACAGCTGTCAAGGTGGAAGTAGCTTATCCTACACACTATGACTCCACAGCCATTACGGTCAGTGGCCAACTCTCTGCCCAGAACAGCGCTGAGATCAGCACCCGCATGATGGCCTTCGTTGAAAAGGTTTTTGTAAAACCAGGTGACAAAGTCCAGACCGGACAAACACTGATCCGCCTCAACGCCGATGAACTAGAGGCCAAGAAGGCACAGGCTTCCGCACAGATTGCCACAGCTGAACTTGCCGCAAAGAATGCCGCAAAGGACTATCAGCGGTTCCAGGCCCTCCATGCACAGGAAAGTGCGTCAGACAAGGAATTGGAAAATATGGAACTGCACCAGAGGGCCGCAGCCTCACAGCTCCAGATGGCACGTCAGGGACTCAAGGAAATCGAGGCGATGCTCACCTATACCGTAATCAAAGCGCCTTTCTCCGGAACGGTCACCCAGAAAAATATCGATGAAGGCAGTATGGCCAAACCGGGAATGCCGTTGTTAAGCATTGAGCAGCACCAGGATATGGAAGTGACAGCCACAGTGCCCGAGAACGAAGTCAGTCGGGTGACCCTTGGTGACCGGGTGGAAGTAGAGGTCAAAGCACTCGGTCGCACCTTACCAGGCGTCATCAGCGAACTCAGTCCCTCTGCCACAAGGAACGGTGGACAATATGCCATGAAGATCTCACTGACCGACCAGCAGGATTCCCAGTTACGCTCCGGTATGTACGTCACGGTAAGACTGCCCCGGAAATCCCAGGACACCGTATCCAACCTTCTTCTCATTGATCAAAGCGCTCTGATTCAACGCGAACAGCTTCAGGGGGTCTACATCGTCAACGACAACCAGCAGGCTGTACTCCGCTGGCTCCGTCTCGGTAAGACCTATGGCCAGCAGATTCAAGTACTTAGCGGTCTCAAAGAGAACGAACGTATCATCATAAATGCCCAAGGCAAATTGTATAACGGAAGAAAAGTGACCCTCAAATAAGGAAAGAGGAACGAGATCTCGGCCATGCGGAATGTTTCCGTATCCCAGATTTCTAATCAAAAAGATCTCTAATCCCATCCTAATCCCTCTTTTCTCTCCCCTCATCTCTAATCAAAATAGTCTCCTCTTTAAAATCAAGCAATCATGGAAAAAGGACTATCAGGAAATATAGCGAAGGCCTTTATCACCTCCAAACTGAGTTTATTGCTCATGGTGGCCTTCTTGTTACTCGGCGCCTTCAGCATCTTCTCCATTCCCCGTGAAGAAGAACCACAGATCGAAGTACCGATGGTGGATATCCTCGTGGGCTATCCCGGTGCGACACCTGCTGAGGTGGAGGCCGATCTCGTACGCCCTCTTGAGAAAATGACCTCTAATATTAAAGGTGTGGAGGACATCTACGCCACTGCCATGAACGGCATGGGTATGCTCACCGTTCAGTTCTATGTCGGCGAGGATGTGGAACGCTCCATGGTGAAGCTCTACAGCGAGCTCATGAAAAATATGGACCGCATGCCTCAGGGCGCCACCATGCCTCTGGTGAAACTTCGTGCGATCGACGATGTCCCCGTTCTGGCTTTCACTTTCTGGAGCGATACCACCCAGGCCTACCAACTCCGACAGATGGCGGAAGTTGTGGGCAATGAAATCAAAAAGATTCCTAACGTCTCTGATGTCAATATCATCGGCGGCGAGAAACGCCAGGTGCGCATCCTGCTCGACAAGGAGAAGATGGCACAGACCGGAATGGACTTCCAAAAAGTGGCACAGGCTCTTCAGGCCAACAATACCCAGTTGCAAAGTGGCAACCTGCTCTCAAATGATGAGGTGTTTACCGTACAGACGGGGAACTTTTTCACCGAAGTCGACGAAATCCGTCAGACCATTGTCGGCATGCACCAGAACCAGGTGGTATACCTCCACCAGATTGCTCAAATAGAGGACGGTCCTGAAGAAACCAACAATTATGTGAGTTTCGCTTATGGTGCCGCAGAAGCCGAACAGCAAAATCAGCGTCCCGACGGTTATGCCGCGGTGACCCTCTCCGTCTCTAAGAAAAAAGGCAGTGACGCCATGGGACTGGCAGAGAAAGTGGTGGAAAAAGTAGAACATCTGAAAAAGGATGTCCTCACCGAGGATGTGCAGGTGGAAACCACCCGTAACTACGGACTCAGCGCCTCCCACAAAGTATCCGAACTCCTCGTTCATCTGGCCGTAGCGATTCTCATTGTGACGCTCTTCGTCATGGCAGCCATGGGCTGGCGAGGTGGTCTGGTGGTCTTTATCTCCGTTCCCATCACCTTTGCCCTCACCCTCTTCGCCTACTATTTCCTGGGCTATACGCTCAACCGCATCACCCTCTTCGCCCTGGTCTTCGTGACCGGTATCGTCACCGACGACTCCATCATCATTGCGGAAAACATGTACCGCCATTTCAAGATGAAGAAGTTACCGCCGATGCAGGCGGCCATCTATGCCATCAATGAAGTGGGTAACCCGACGATTCTCGCGACGTTGACAGTCATCGCGTCCGTATTGCCGATGGCCTTTGTCTCCGGCATGATGGGACCCTATATGAGTCCGATGCCGATCGGATCCTCCATCGCGATGATTTTCTCCCTTTTGTTGGCCCTGACCCTCACCCCTTACTTCGGTTACCTCTTCCTCCGCCATAAGGGCAAGAACGGAAAGGATCCCTTGGAAGAAAGCGAGACCGCCCATCTGGAGCAGTCCAAGATTTATAAGATCTATTCAGCAATTACGCTCCCCTTCCTTGAGAGCCGCAGCAAACGCTGGGTGTTCATGCTCACCCTGACTGCCATTCTCTTTGGTTCCTTGGCCTTGTTCTATACCAAGAGCGTACCGGTCAAGATGTTACCATTCGACAACAAGAATGAATTCCAGGTGATCATTGATATGCCGGAAGGTACCAGTCTGGAACGCACCCATGCCATTGCCCAGGAACTCGGTCTCTATGTGTCCCAGAATGAATATGTCACCAACTATCAGGTCTATACCGGAACCTCCGCTCCGATCAGTTTCAACGGTCTGGTACGCCATTACGACTTCCGTCGCGGTACGAATGTCGCTGATATCCAAGTAAATCTGGTCGACAAGACTGAACGCGGTCCTCAGAGCCACGACATCGCCAAGGCCATGCGCCCGGGATTACAGGAAATCGCCCGGCGTCACGGCGCCAATGTTAAGGTGGTGGAAGTACCTCCTGGACCTCCGGTGATGTCGACGATTGTAGCCGAGATCTATGGTCCAGACTACGAACAACAGATAGCGGTGGCAGCACAGGTGAAGCAGCAACTGACGGAAACCGAGAATGTCGTCGATGTGGACTGGTCCGTGGAAGCCGACCAGACCCAGTTCCGTGTGGAAGTGGACAAGGAGAAAGCCATGAAGAGCGGTATTCCACAAGCACAGATTGTGCAGACCGCCTATGCCGCCCTCTCCGGGATGCCCGTAGGCCGTCTACACCAGGTCTCTTCCTTAGCGCCGACACAGATTGTACTGCAACTGCCTCAGGCGGAACGCAATCAGGTCCATCAACTTCAGGATATCCAGTTGTTCAATGCCCAAGGCGGTGCCTATGCCCTCGGAGATCTCGTCAAAGTGACCGAAAGCACCCAGCCTGTCAGTATTCAGAGAAAGAACCAGAAACGGGTGGTCTACGTTCTGGCGGAAGTGGCCGGCGACCTGGAAAGTCCCGTCTATGCCATGACAGAGATGTCCGATAAACTCAAGACGGTACAACTCCCCGAAGGTTATAGCCTCGAAGAGAACTTTACCGCCCAGCCAGAACTGGAGGACGACTTCACCGTCAAATGGGACGGCGAATGGAAGATTACCTATGAGGTATTCCGCGATCTCGGTTTCGCCTTCCTCCTCGTACTCATTATTATCTATGTCCTGATTGTCGGCTGGTTCCAGAATTTCATCACTCCTTTTGTACAGTTGGCCGCCATCCCGCTCTCTCTTATCGGTATCGTCCTCGGTCACTGGGTGATGGGCGCTTACTTCAGTGCACCTTCCATGATCGGCTTCATCGCCCTGGCGGGCATCATGGTCCGCAACTCCGTGCTGCTCATTGACTTCATCGATATCCGTCTGAAAGAAGGAATCCCATTGAAACAAGCCGTGATAGAAGCCGGCAGTGTACGCACCACGCCGATTATCCTCACCGCCGGAGGCGTGGTACTCGGTGGCATCGTGATGCTCTTCGATCCGATATTCCAGGGTCTGGCCATCTCGCTCATCGGCGGAACCCTGACTTCCACCCTACTGACCCTGGTCGTTGTACCTTTGCTCTATTTCAAGATGCTGAAGAAAAAAGTAAAATAAGGATACCGGCACACGGGAGGTGACTGTTGAATCCTCCCGTGTGCTCCATCCCCCTACAAATTCATCCATATCAATAAAAGTCAAGTCCTATGAAACTCCTCATCATATCCTGTATGGAAGAGATGCAGAACTGCATGAAAAGCCTTCTCAATAAAGCCGGTGCCGCCTGCATGAATGTTACCGCCGCCTCGGGCTACCGCAAAGGGGATGCCTGTGCTGCCTTAAGCTGGTTTGGCCGTGGCTCAGCCTGTGAACAGGCCAATACCCTACTGATTTTCAGTTTCACCACCGACGAGGTAGCCCATCGGGCCATTGAGCTCATCGACAACTACAATGCCGAATATCCCTGCGATTTTGCCCCTAGGGCCTATACCCTCGAAGTCTCTGAATCCACTAATCTCTGTAACCTCAATGACTAAAGAATACATCATCCGCCTCGTAGCAGGCAGTTTCGTACTAGTTGGCACCGCCCTGAGCTACTGGGTTTCTCCCTGGTTCCTACTTCTCCCCACATTTGTCGGAGTCAACCTCGTCCAGTCCGTTTTCACCGGTTTCTGCCCCTTGGAAATGTTCCTGGATAAAATCATCAAATAGAACAGCGTTTATCAAGAGCCGACCTCTCTGGTTGGCTCTTGATCTTTTATATGACATTTTTCGACTTTAAATCTTTCAGGATCAAAATCATTCATAAAATATCTGTATTTTTGTGTCCTAATAAAGTCCTTAAAACATCTATTTATGAAGAAAACACTACTCGCCTCCCTTTTAGGATGCTCTTCTGTGCTGATGATGGCACAGCCCCTTGCTGAAAAACATTTCGACAGCGACCACACCATAGATCTGCTGGTCGTTTATGATGACACAGACTGGAGATATGCTGAATCACAGGAAAAACGTGACACTTACGCACAAGAGGTGGTACAATCTCTCAATCTGGTCTTAAAGAACTCAAACATCGACAATTACGCCTACCGTCTGGCCGGAACCTATCACTGGGCAGGCTATAAAGCTCCCAATATTGACGGTGGACTCACTGACGCCACCTGGAATGAAAATATCCGCAATAAGCGCAAAGAGACCAAAGCGGACATCGTGCTGTTCCTGACCGAAAACCAGGACAGTAATTCCGGAGTTGCAGTTCCCTCGGCCAATCATACCGACGCCTTTGCCTGCGTCCGCCTGAGCATGGCTGCCAGTGCCTACACCGCCGCCCATGAAATCGGACATATTCTAGGTGCCAACCATTCCGACAGTCCGCAGGAACAACAACCCAGCAACCATCCCTGGGCAAAAGGATATGCTTCTCCTGAAGGCTATATGTCTGTACTCTGTTCTATGGGTTCCTGTGTCCCCATCTATTCCGGTCCAAATTCAATCTGGAAGACCCCGGAGGGTAAGGAAATCGTTATGGGAGATGCCACCCACGACAATGTGCGGATGATCAGGAGCATGATCACGCATGCCGTTCATTTCGGCGACCAGCTGGACGAACAGCGCTATTATGCCTCTCAGGAAGAAATGCGCTTCAACAAAGAGGAACAACCAGGAGAGGTACGCGTGGCCAGTAATCAGTTTATGCAGATTCGGTCCAAATCCGACTGGATCTCACAGGTATCCCCAACCTTCTGCAGTAACAGCGATGCGGTTGTCACCTTCACACTGGCAGCCAACCACTCAGGCCAAGACCGCACCGGAAGTATTCTACTCAGCGGCGATGCACAGGCCAAGGAAATCAAGATTACCCAGACCGCAGCCGACATCAACGTGGACTGTGACTATGGCACCTACTCCCTCAACGCCAACAGTTTTGTGGACAGGAGCCAGTTTGTCCGTACCTTCAGCAATACCGCTTGGCAGTCACTCTATATTCCATTCCTGTGGAGAAACAATGACTGGAAAAATCAGTTTGACATCGCAGAACTCAAGTCGGTAGAAGACGCGGGAAACAGAGCAGCCACATTGACCATCGTTCCACTGACCACCGAGGATGTACAGGCCAATAAGCCCTATCTGATCCGGGCGAAAAAAGCCAATACTTACGTTCTCGATCTGGAACATATCAATTTCTATCCGGCAGCCACCACTCCCGTCCATTACACGTCAGGCAACCAGAACTTCTACTTTACCGGCACTTACCAGGGTGTAGACGGTCAGGACATGTACAATAACGGTTATTACGGTATGTTTGACGGAATTCTTACCCCCACCGATAATGTCAACACCAAACTGAAAGCCTTCCGTTGGTACCTCAATGTCACAGACAAGGCCGGAAAACCACTCACGACTCCACTCAAAATAAAAGTGGTTGAACAAGGTGGAGATGCCACCGGTCTGGAGGAAATTCAGACGGAACGTCCGGTCTCCAATATCTATGATCTCAACGGACGCCTAATCAAGAAAGCTACCGAGAGCCCCCAGGACCTGCCTGTCGGCATCTATATCGTCAATGGCAAGAAAGTGGTCTACTAATCTATAAAAAGAAGTACAATGAAAAAAGCATACCAACAACCTGAAGTAGCACTTGTTGCCTTGGATATGAACCATAGTATCTTGGCGGGAAGCCAGCATATTCACATCAGCAAGAACCCTGTCGACCATTTCGATGGCAATCAGAAGACGGACAACCATCCGATTTGGGACTAAGCACTCAACTTATCTACAAATATAAATGGAAAGAGGATATCGGCACCGATATCCTCTTTCCATTTTATAACCCCTCAAGAAGAACCCTCCCTATCTACTCGGCATCGTTTCCTCCCTGACGGTGGAGGTCCGGGAAACCACACCCTAGAAATGGTGCTTTCTCAAGGTCTATTCGACTGGCACCCCCTCTAGGGGGACGGAAGTCACTCGGCTTGCACTACTCTGCTGCGCGAAGTTAGGCGGCGCCTCGGAAGAGCAAATAGCAAAAAAAGTGTTTTTTGCTTTGCGCCCCCTTCATTTCCCCCAATAGGGGACGGAAGTCACTCGGCTTGCACTACTCTGCTGCGCGAAGTTAGACGGCGCCTCGGAAGAGCAAATGCAAAAAAAGTGTTTTTTGCTTTGCGCCCCCTTCATTTCCCCCTAAGGGGGACAGAAATCACTCGGCTTGCACTACTCTGCTGCGCGAAGTTAGGCGGCGCCTCGGAAGAGCAAATAGCAAAAAAAGTGTTTTTTGCTTTGCGCCCCCTTCATTTCCCCCAATAGGGGACGGAAGTCACTCGGCTTGCACTACTCTGCTGCGCGAACTTAGGCGGCGCCTCGGAAGAGCAAATGCAAAAAAAGTGTTTTTTGCTTTGCTCTTCACTCGGCTTGCACTAACTTTGCAACTAAAATTAATTAAGTATTAAGAAGCTATGGCTCAAGAAGACGTTTTTAAGAAGATTGTATCACATTGCAAGGAATATGGTTTCGTATTCCCATCAAGTGAAATTTATGACGGACTTGGTGCTGTTTATGACTACGGTCAGAACGGTGTTGAGTTGAAAAACAATATTAAGCAGTACTGGTGGCAGAGCATGGTGTTGCTCCACGAGAATATCGTAGGTATCGACAGCGCTATCTTTATGCACCCAACTATTTGGAAGGCCAGCGGTCACGTTGACGCTTTCAATGACCCCTTGATCGATAACCGCGACTCTAAGAAGCGTTACCGTGCAGACGTCCTCATTGAAGACCAAATCGCTAAGTACGACGAAAAGATTGAAAAGGAAATCGCTAAGGCTCGCAAGCGTTTCGGTGACAGCTTCGACGAAGCTCAGTTCCGTGCTACCAATGCCCGTGTAATCGAACACCAGCAGAAGCGTGACGCTCTCCACGAACGTTACAGCAAGGCTATGAACGCTACAGACCTCGCTGAACTGAAGCAGATTATCCTCGATGAAGAAATTGTTTGCCCAATCTCCGGTACTCGCAACTGGACTGACGTTCGTCAGTTCAACTTGATGTTCAAGACTGAAGTCGGTTCACTCTCTGAAGGTACAAACACCATCTACCTCCGTCCTGAGACAGCACAGGGTATTTTTGTAAACTACCTGAACGTACAGAAGACTGGCCGTATGAAGTTACCTTTCGGTATCGCTCAGATCGGTAAGGCTTTCCGTAACGAAATCGTTGCCCGTCAGTTCGTATTCCGTATGCGTGAGTTCGAACAGATGGAAATGCAGTTCTTCGTGAAACCAGGTACTGAACTCGAATGGTTCAAGAACTGGAAGGCTACCCGTATGGCATGGCACCAGGCTCTCGGCTTCGGCGCAGAAAACTACCGTTTCCACGATCATGAGAAGTTGGCTCACTACGCTAACGCAGCTACGGATATCGAATTCAAGATGCCATTCGGCTTCAAGGAAGTGGAAGGTGTACATAGCCGTACCAACTTCGACCTTTCTCAGCATGCTAAGTTCTCTGGCCGTAAGATTGAATACTTCGACCCTGAGACCAACGAAAGCTATATCCCTTACGTTATCGAAACTTCTATCGGTGTGGACCGTATGTTCCTTTCTGTCATGTGCCACAGTTTCGAAGAAGAAAAGCTCGAAAACGGTGAGACTCGTGTAGTACTGAAGTTGCCAGCAGCTTTGGCTCCTACCAAGTTGGCCATCATGCCGCTCGTGAAGAAGGACGGTCTGCCTGAAAAGGCCCGTGAGATCATGGACGACCTCAAGTTCCACTTCAACTGCAAGTACGACGAGAAGGACTCTATCGGTAAGCGCTACCGTCGTCAGGATGCTGTAGGTACTCCTTACTGTATCACCATCGACCACGATACCTTGAACGACGACTGCGTCACTCTCCGTGACCGCGACACTATGGCACAGCAGCGTGTGAAGATCAGCGACCTGCGCTCATTGATCGAAGACAAGGTAAGCATCACTTCTTTGTTGAAGAAGATCAACAAGTAATCATAAGAAACTACAGCGGAGGTGCCTTTGACGACACCTCCGTTATTTCCTTTCATAGACTCAACCTGTAACGGATGCCCTTGCATGGCCCTGCAGAAGGAGAATATTCCCTTATAAAATTTATGAAAAAATTATTCAGACCTCTCTTATTCTTATTACTCTCTATCTGTGCTTTCTCCGCTTGTGAAGAGAATATGGAGACAGAAGAGGAATTTGTAAATTGGCAAGAGAAAAATATCGAAGCCTTTCAGAAGAAACTGGACATAGCACGTCAGGCTATCAACCAGGCCAAAGCTGACTATCCCAACGAGAATGAATGGGAAAAGCACTGCAACTGGCGTATCTTCCGCACTTATGCCCAGCATCCCGGCTCCACAGGAAAGGCTGTGGACTCCATCTGTGTATATGTCAACAAGGTGGGTCAAGGCGAAGGCTGTCCTCTGTATACCGACTCTGTCGCTGTACATTACGTAGGACGTCTGATTCCTTCTCCTTCTTATCCTGACGGGTTTGTATTCGACCATTCCAGTAAGGGAAGTCCCGTAGAAGATGTGTTCAATCCAGAGTTTAACACTCCAGCCAGATTTTTGGTGAGCAACAACATCGAAGGTTTCACCACCGCCTTGCAGAAAATGCACATCGGCGACCACTGGACCATCTACATCCCTTCCGAACTAGGTTATGGCAAAGTGCCCAACCAAGTGATTCCGGGATATTCCATGCTGACTTTCGAGGTCGAACTGGAAAAATATGCCCATGCGGGATTCCCGTTAAATTAGTTCTACGAAAAGATTTCAATCAACTCCTAAAAAGAGGTGCGCCACGGTGCACCTCTTTTTCTTTTCCCCCACCCAGCAGGATTACGGAACCCCATCCACTGAAAAAAATCAACAATATTTTGCTATCCATCACCAAAATGGTGAGAAAACCTTTCAAAACGTCAAGATTATATCAGAGCAAAGAAGCCTGAACACGGAAATCAAAAAAAATTAACGTAAAAAAATAGTTTTCCCGCCCACATAACTAAGGGCTGTTCAACGAAATAGGCATGTAAAATCGTCAACTTTTTTTTGCAGTAAGCTAGAAATATCTTAATTTTGCAGAACAAAGCGTACATCCGGAGTGCCGTGGTATGCCATAACATAGGAAACAATTTTTATATCAACTTAATTCTTAAACATTTATGTGGTTAACAAACTCATCTATTGGACGGAAGGTGATCATGTCAGTAACTGGCATCGCGCTCATCCTGTTCTTGACGTTTCACGCATGCATGAACATCGTAGCAATCTTCTCTGCTGAAGGTTACAACATGGTTTGTGAAATGCTTGGTGCAAACTGGTACGCAGTAGCAGCAACAGTTGGTTTGGGAGCATTGGTGGCTATCCACTTTATCTATGCTTTCATCTTGACATTGCAGAACCGTAAGGCTCGCGGTAACAACCGTTACGCTGTAACATCTAAGCCTGAAAAGGTTGAATGGGCTTCTCAGAACATGTTGGTTTTGGGTATCATCATCATCCTCGGTATGGTGCTTCACCTCTACAACTTCTGGTACAACATGATGTTCCAGGAATTAATTGGTGGCAACGTAGAACTCGCTGCTAATGGTTACCACTGGATTGGCACTCTCTTCCAGAGCCCAGTTTACACAGTTCTTTATCTCATCTGGTTCGCAGCTCTTTGGTTCCACTTGACTCACGGTTTCTGGAGCGCTCTTCAGACACTCGGTTGGAACGGAAAGATTTGGTTCAGCCGTTGGAAGGTGATCGGTAATGTTTACTCTACGATCATCGTTCTTATGTACACTGCTGTAGCTCTCTATTTCTCTTTCTGCGGTGGCGCTTGCTAATTGGCAATCTGACTCATCCGTAATTTATTGAAAAAATTAAAAACTAAAAATCATTATGGCTACAATAGATTCAAAAATTCCTGCAGGACCAGTTGCTGAGAAATGGACCAACTACAAGGCTCACCAGAAATTGGTTAACCCAAAAAATAAGCGTAAACTCGACATCATCGTTGTAGGTACAGGTTTGGCTGGCGCCAGCGCTGCTGCTTCTCTCGGTGAAATGGGTTTCAAGGTAAAGAACTTCTGCATTCAGGACTCTCCACGTCGTGCACACTCTATCGCTGCACAGGGTGGTATCAATGCTGCAAAGAATTACCAGAACGACGGTGACTCTGTTTATCGTCTTTTCTATGATACAGTAAAGGGTGGTGACTACCGTGCTCGTGAAGCTAACGTTTACCGTTTGGCTGAAGTCAGCAACGCGATCATCGACCAGTGCGTTGCTCAGGGTGTTCCTTTCGCACGCGAATACGGCGGTATGTTGGCTAACCGTTCTTTCGGTGGTGCTCAGGTAAGCCGTACTTTCTATGCTAAGGGTCAGACTGGTCAGCAGCTCTTGCTCGGTGCCTATTCAGCTTTGATGTGCCAGGTTCACGCTGGTACTGTTGAGCTCTTCACTCGTTACGAAATGGTTGACCTCGTTATGATCGACGGCCGCGCTCGTGGTATCATCGCTCGTAACTTAATCACTGGTAAGCTCGAACGTTACTCAGCTCACGCTGTAGTTCTCGGTACTGGTGGTTACGGTAACACTTACTTCCTCTCTACTAACGCAATGGGTTGTAACTGTTCTGCAGCTATGGCTGCTTACCGTCACGGTGCATACTTCGCTAACCCTTCTTACGTTCAGATTCACCCTACTTGTATCCCAGTTCACGGTGACAAGCAGTCTAAGTTGACTTTGATGTCTGAATCTTTGCGTAACGATGGTCGTATCTGGGTTCCTAAGAAACTCGAAGACGCTAAGAAGTTGCAGGCTGGTAAGATCAAGGGTAAGGATATCCCTGAAGAAGACCGCGACTACTACTTGGAACGTCGTTACCCAGCATTCGGTAACTTGGTACCTCGTGACGTTGCTTCACGTGCGGCTAAGGAACGTTGCGACAAGGGCTATGGTGTAAACAACACAGGTTTGGCTGTATTCCTCGATTTCTCTCAGTCTATCAAGGACTTCGGTCGTGACGAAATCGCTTCTCGTTATGGTAACCTCTTCGATATGTACGAAGAAATCACTGACGAAAGCCCATACGAAACTCCAATGATGATCTATCCAGCTATCCACTACACAATGGGTGGTATCTGGGTTGACTACGAATTGATGACTTCTGTTAAGGGTCTCTTCGCTATTGGTGAATGTAACTTCTCTGACCACGGTGCTAACCGACTCGGTGCTTCTGCTTTGATGCAGGGTTTGGCTGACGGTTATTTCGTATTGCCTTACACTATCCAGAACTACTTGAGCGACCAGATCACTGTTCCTAGATTCTCAACAGACCTGCCTGAATTCGCAGCAGCTGAGAAGAAGGCAGCAGAACGTATCCAGAAGCTCTTCGCTATCAAGGGTAAGCGTTCTGTTGACTCTATCCACAAGGAATTGGGTCACATCATGTGGGAACACGTAGGTATGGGCCGTACAGAAGCAGGTTTGAAGGAAGGTCTTGAATTGTTGAAGAAGCTCCGTGAGGAATTCTACAAGAACGTATTCATTCCTGGTACTGCAGAGGGCGTTAATACTGAATTGGAAAAGGCTATGCGTTTGGAAGACTTCATCCTCATGGGTGAATTGATCGCTTACGACGCATTGACTCGTAATGAATCTTGTGGTGGTCACTTCCGCGAAGAATACCAGACAGAAGAAGGTGAAGCTAAGCGTGATGACGAAAACTACTTCTACGTAGGTTGCTGGGAATACCAGGGCAAGGACGATGTTGCTCCTGTTCTCATCAAGGAACCACTTGAATACGAAGCTATCAAGGTTCAGACTCGTAACTATAAGAACTAAAAGTCTCCCCCAGCCCCTCTCTCGTAGAGGGGTGAGGGAATGCTAATTCATTATATTAACAATATCTCTCCAAAAAGTGGTCTCGACATAGACACTTCATCCCGAATCATCCGGGAGAAAGGGAGGCTTAAAACATTCAACCAAATGGCTAAAAATATTAGTTTCACTATAAAGTACTGGAAGCAGAACGGTCCTAAAGACCCAGGACATTTCGATACACACGAAATGCACAATATTCCAGACGATACTTCTTTCCTCGAAATGCTCGATATCCTCAACGAGGAATTGATCAACGCTGGTCAGGAACCATTCGTATTCGACCACGACTGCCGCGAAGGTATCTGCGGTATGTGCTCTTTGTACATCAATGGTACTCCTCACGGTAAGACTGAAAGAGGTGCTACTACTTGTCAGCTTTACATGCGTAAGTTCAACGATGGTGATGTAATCACTGTTGAACCTTGGCGTTCTGCTGCATTCCCTGTTATCAAGGACTGTATGGTAGACCGTTCAGCATTCGATAAGATCCAGTCTGCAGGTGGTTACATCACCGTTCGTACAGGTCAGCCACAGGATGCTAACGCAGTATTGATTTCTAAGGAAATCGCTGACGAAGCTATGGACTGTGCAACTTGTATCGGTTGTGGTGCATGTGTTGCTGCATGTAAGAACGGTTCTGCAATGTTGTTTGTCAGCTCTAAGATCAGCCAGTTCGCTTTGTTGCCACAGGGCCGCGTAGAAGCTGCTAAGCGTGCTAAGGCAATGGTTGCTAAGATGGATGAACTCGGCTTCGGTAACTGTACTAACACTCGTGCTTGCGAAGCTGTATGTCCTAAGAACGAAAGCATCGCTAACATCGCTCGTTTGAACCGCGAATTCTTGAAGGCTAAGTTGGCTGACTAATCCTCAGCTTATGCTAGATATAAAAGCTCCTGGCTGCATGCAGCCAGGAGCTTTTTTTTGTGAAGAAGAAGAGGGAGGGAGGGAGAGAGAGAGAGAGTCGTTAAGGTCATTAAGGTCGTTAAGGTCATTAAGGTCGTTAAGGTCATTAATGACCTTAATGCCCCTAAAGCCCCTAATGACCCTAATGACCCTAAAGCCCTTAATGACCTTATCCATTCTCCAAAACGCCCAAAGGCCCCGGCTGCACAAGTGCAGCCGGGGCCTTTGGGCGGAAATTCAAGGCAAATTTCGCCTTGAAACAATCAATCTATCATTTCTTCCTCAGCGCTACAAACATCGCCGCCAGGAAAGCCAGAATAATCAAGACAATAGCGACATAGGCAATACTATCGGTCACCTTGACACTGGTCGGATTAAATTCCATGACCACCTTATGTTGACCAGCTGGAACCTTGATGGCACGCAGCATATAGTTGACACGTCCCACTTCGACCTCAGCACCATCCACCGTCGCAGTCCAACCAGGATAGTAGTTCTCAGAGAAGACCAGCACACCGCCCTTTTCTGTCTGGACATCGTATTCCAGACGATGGGGCAGATAACCCGTCAACTGGGCGGTACCCGTACCTAATGCTGTACCCTCCAACTGGGCACGGAAACTCTCATCAGCCACTGCCGTGGTCTTGGTGTCCATACCATATAAAGCAGCAATCTCCGCATCGGCTCCCTTGACGAAATCCATCTGCTGTACAAACCAGGCATTTCCGTTCGCACCATAGTTGCGTACGGCAACTTCACCATTTCCAAAGATGAAATAACGGGTATTGAGCATATTCAATACAGGAAGAGACATCACGCTGTCTCCCGTACTCTCCTTCGACAAGAAATTCATCATCTCCTGACCACTGGTCACACCAGAAGCGATCAAACGAGCTGTATCCTTGATCAAGGCATCCTGAGCCGCACCGATTGTCTGGGTAAACAGACGGGATTCCGGACTGATATGGCGATCAATCAAATCCTGGAAACGACGTAGTTTTGCCGCATGGTAACCACCGATCGTCTTATGATAGAAACTGCTGCGGTTGGTCGTAAATCCGTTCACATCATAAACTCGGTAATCCAGATCAGGGTCTTGCAAGATAAACTCATCGGCCGGAGTCTTCGTCACCAAAGACTGGCGGTGCATTTGTTCCTTAAAGCAGTCATCGTTCAGATAACGCTTGTTTTCATTCCACATATCCAGCAAGGAAGCGATGATCAGGATTCCGCAGAGCATCCATCCCTTGAAAGCCTTGAAACGGGCATAAGCAACCACCAGAATAGCCGTCAGAAGGATCAGGAAGAAGGAACGGCCAGCACTGGCAGAAAGTATCGCATGACGGATTTCTGTAATGGTATGCTGGTATTCTCCCAGATTGACACTCAGCTGTGACTGATAAGGTGCCAGATAGGCAAATACATTATATTCAGAAGAATTGATGCAACTACCTGCCAAACTTGGAGCAGCCCAGAACAACAGACAGACACCACCGGTCAGGAAGAAAGCGATATAGAAAGCCATCGTATTGGTTCTCTCCACCAGCTGCTGCGGACGACGGAGGATCTGTGCCAAACACAAGATGGCCAGCAATGGCATGGTAAACTCAGCAATGACCAAAGCGGAAGAAACCGTACGGAACTTGTTGTACATCGGCAGATAGTCGATGAGGAAATGGGTTACCGCAGGAATATTGCTGCCCCAGGCAAAGGTAAAGGAAAGCAAGGTAGAGATGAGCAAGGCCCATTTCATCGGACCACGCACCATGAATACGCCCAAAACGAAGAGGAAACAAACAATGGCCCCGACATATACCGGTCCCACCGTACCCGGCTGTTCTCCCCAATAACAGGAAATACCCGGAACATTATTGCCCAAAGCCTGGGCCAGACCACGGATCTGCGCATAGAAACGAGGATGCTCCTCTGCCGCCTTGGTCTCCAACATACTCTCACCAGAGCCACCCCCCTTAAAATCAGGAATCATCAAAGTTAGGGTCTCGCCGACCCCATAGCTCCATCCGGTGATATACTCGTAACTCAAGCCATTGGAAGGAGCCGTTTTCTGCTCAGCGGATCCAGCCTTAGCGACAGGAGTCAGTTCGGACTTACCACGCATGGATTCCTTGGAATACTCGTAAGTATGGTAGAAGTTAGGTAGATTGGCAGCCACACCCAAAAGGCCGGCAACAACAATCACACCGGTAGCCTTCGCCCATTTACGGAAATTGAAATGGTCACCGACCACCTCGTCACTTTCCCCTTTCTTTCTCAACGAGAAGACGCCGTAAGCGATAACGATCGCAGCCATCACAAAAAGGAAGTAATAGGTCATCTGCATGTGGTTGGACAAAACCTGCAAGGCAGTGAACAAAGCCGTAACAGCCCCACCCAGAAGGTATTTCTTTCGGTAACAGAGCACCATACCCGCAATCGTCGGAGGAATGAAAGCCAGAGTCATGACCTTCCAGATGTGTCCAGCTGCGATGATAATGAAGAAATACGAGGAAAAGGCCCAGACAATAGCGCCCAAAGCCGAAAGCCAGGTCTTGAAATTAAAGGCGCGCATCAGGATGTAGAAACCTAAGAGATACAGGAACACATAACAGAAAGCGCCCGAAGTGCCCAGACTATAAATATTTTCCAGTGTATTCAAGACGCTGGAAGAATCATAAGTCGGTGAAGTCTGATAAGTCGGCATACCTCCGAACAGAGAATTCGTCCATCGGATTCTTTCTCCCGTCTGTTCATAATACTCTGCCTGGTCGTGTGCCAAGCCAATCGCAGCGTCATTATCATGACCGCCCAAAATCAAGTCCTGTGTCACAGGAGTCTGAAAATAGAAGAAACTGATCAGCAAGAAGCAGACCACCGCCAATGCATCCGGCCATAGGCCCAGAATCTTTTTCCAGCCCCCGTTTTGCTTCCCCAAATCAGGAGAAGCCATCTGAGTGTTATTTTCCATATTTTTTTATTGTATTAATTTTCCAATTTGCAAAGTTAATGTAAAAAACGCCGGAATACGACAAGATAGTCAAATATAACGCACGCGCGAGAAGAGATTCTTCCTTTTTCCTATTTTAATTTATCCGGAACGCCGTGTGAAACCTAAATCCAAACTCGCAGTAACCTAGATAAATCTAGCAGTAACCTAGATAAATCTAGCAGTAACCTAGATTAAACTAGCAGTAATCTAGATTAAACTAGCAGTAACCTAGATTAATCTCGCAGTAACCTAGATTAAACTAGCAGTAATCTAGATTAAACTGGAAGTAACCTAGATTATCAGGAAACGTACAAACGTTAAAATATACGTTTTCCGGGCTCTAAGATGTTCCCATTTCTGGTTCATAGACTCAAAAGCCAGCACCCTATGCGTCCCGTTGCTGTTCTTACACAGGAAGATCAGTATCTGGCCTTTGAAAGGCTAACTCCATATATCTAAAGCGGTTACAACGGAAATAAAATGTTCAGCAGAGCCTCTACAATCATCTGTTCACATTTTCTTCCGGATTATTCATTAAGTCGGATTTCATCCTCATGAAGTCTTGTTTTTGCCTATTTATCAATGAAATAGCAATTAGAAGCCCTTAAAAACTTCACACTTAAAAAGATTTTATGTAAATTTGCAGCTTGAATTTGAAAAATCGGCAAACGATATTTTATATGAGACTAAAGAAGTTACCGTTAATTCTTGCAGGCAGCGCATTGTTTTCTCTTAGCTCCTGCATACAGGATGAACCACTTAACGCAGAATGCGACATCATTGGCGTAGATACCGTTTGGATTAATGCCAATAAATCAACGTTGTTAGGTTCGCCAATCATTACCAATGACGCTGTTTCATTTTATGTAAAAAAGGAAACAGACCGTTCTCATCTCGACCCCTCTTTCTATCTGACTCCAGGAACGCAATTAGTGGTTAGCAATGGAGATGTTTATCAAGATGGTAATGGAATTGCCCGTGATTTTAACACACCTCAAATCTACAAGACCATCTCGGAAGATGGAAACTGGACGAAAGACTACACCGTTAAGTTCAATTATCCAGAACCTATCCGTCATTGTTCTTTTGAGAATTTCGAATTAGACAAGAGCGGCCGCTACCAGGTTTGGTACGAAACGGTAGCAGAGGATCTCCATCCGAACGAGACAAGTCCCCGTTTTGACAACTGGGCATCAGGAAATGCAGGTTTCGCCTTGACCGGTATGGGCAAGACCCCTGAAGACTATCCATCAGTAGCCGTAGAAGACGGTTACCAGGGGCATGCCATAAAATTGACCACCCACTCCACCGGCTCCTTCGGCGAGGGAGTGAAAATGCCCATCGCAGCCGGCAGTATCTTTATCGGAGAATTCCGTGCCTCTCAGGCCATGCTCTTCCCTTTGAAAGCGACCCGGTTCGGTCTGCAACTGGCAGAAGGTAAACCGCTCTATTTAAGTGGCTATTATAAGTATACCGCCGGAAAGGTATTCACCAACAAACAGCAGGAAGTCTTGGAAAACCGAAAGGACACCTGCGATATCTACGCCGTACTTTTCGAAGTAGATCCAGACAAATTCGTATCATTGAACGGTGAGGACATTCTGACCAGCGATCGCATTGTATCCATGGCCCGCATTGACAATCCGGGTGAACCACAGGAATGGAAATACTTTATAGAACCATTCAAACCGATGAACGGAAAGGTCTTCGACAAGGAACGTTTCCTCAACGACGGATATGCCATCACTATCGTAGCCACCTCCAGTCGTCAGGGAGCCTTTTTCGAAGGCGCTGTCGGCAGTACCCTCTACGTCGATGAACTTGACATTAATTGGGAGACCAAAGATTTATAATACTCCTTCTGTATTAACATTTTCTCTCCTTTAAAAACAGACCCACTTAGATTACTGACATGAAAAATAAAAGTATACTCCTGATCATAGCTCTGCTGACTTTTTTCAGCAGCACAGCTATCGCACAAGATACAAAAACAGAAAGTAAGATCGACAATCTATTGCGTGCCGCCATCCACGGTTGGCACATCCGCCTAGGTGCCGGTTTCAATATCGGTGGCGCTGCCCCCTTGCCATTACCTGCAGAAATCCGCGATATCGACGGTTACAATCCAGGGATGAACATCGCGGTGGAAGGCGCTGTCCGTAAACAGATTGGACAAAGTCCCTGGGGAGTCGTGCTGGGCGTACGTCTGGAGAAAAAAGGTATGACCACCGACGCAACAGTGAAAAATTATCATATGGAAGCCGTCAACGATGACGGTTCCGGTACGGTGATCGGTGCATGGACCGGAGAAGTTCGTACAAAGTTGGACAACAACTACCTGACCTTCCCGATTCTCGCAACCTACAACGTCGGCAAACGCTGGCAACTGTCTGCCGGACCCTACCTCTCCTGGATGTTCGACGGCCAATTCACCGGTGCTGCCCACGACGGTTATATCCGTGACCAGAATCCAACCGGTGAGAAAGCTGAGGTAGACCGAGCTTCTTATGATTTCTCCAAAGATCTACGTAAATTCCATTGGGGAGTACAGGTAGGAGGCGAATTCAAGGCCTACAAGCATTTGGGAGTCTTCGCCAACCTGCAGTGGGGACTCAACGGCATCTTCCCCGACGACTTTACCAGTGTTACCTTCGAACTGTATCCTATTTATGCCAATATTGGCTTTAACTATCTATTCTAATCTGTAAATCATCTAAAAAACTATTCAAGTATGAAGAAAACTTTACTCACATTAATTGCCATTCTTGCCATAAGCACAACCGTGCTGGCACAGAACATAGCAGATTTGGTAGGTTCTTACAAGGGTGACCTCTATATTCAGTTGATGGAACCCATCAACGAAGAATCCGAAGCCCTTCCCAACCAGTCTATCAAGATTGAAGCTGGTCAGGGCCAGAGCATCAACTTCGCCCTCTATAATTTCTCTTTTGGGAACGATCTGCAGCTGGGCGACATCATTCTGAACAATGTCGGCGTGAAAGCAGAAGGCAAAGTTGTTAAGTTCAACGATGAGAAGGCAGTCGATTTAAGCTTCTTAGGAGGCGCGATCCAGGCAACTGCCAAGATCAACCCAACTACCAGCAAGATTGAAGGCAGCAACATCTTGGTGAATCTCGATGTATTCTGGATCCAGCCAGGACAGGACCCAACCCCCATCTACGTACGTTTCGTAGGGACCAAGGAAGCCTCAACGGGTATACAGGATATCGAAACCGCAAAATCACAACAGAACATTTTTACATTGAATGGTGTACGCGTAAACCAGACGCTTGACCAATTGCCTAAGGGTATTTATATCGTAAACGGCAAAAAAATTATTAAATAAAACCTTTATATATTCATGAAAAAAATTATCAGCACAATTCTCATGGGTTGTGCAGCAATGGCTTTGCCTGCGCAGACCAACGGAGAGACGCCAAGCGACTCTACCCAGCAAGAAACCTTAGGCTCTGGTAGACTTGCTGAAATTAAAGTACACGGTTCAAAGCTGTCCAATTTCAACCCCAACCAGTACAAATACATCTATAATGTATTTTATCAGGAATCAAAGGAGTACAAGGATAGCTGCATCACGGTGAAGACCCTTCCAGGCGATTCTGCTACGGTTGCGGTTTCTTATAACCCAGCAACACGTATCGCTGAGGTGAAGACAAAAGCAGTCGTCGGCAACAGCACTCGTACTTATCTGATCAAGTTCTCCCGCCTCTTCCATCAGTTGGAAGACGCTAGCTTCGAAAAATATACAGAAGGTAACGAACCCCTCTACGGCTGGCATTCATTTGCTTCAGCAAGAGGTCCTATGGGCGCTTTAGGCTTCATGTCTCCACAACCGGAAAGTGTGGAAGGTGGTGCAAACGGCTCTCAGCGTGCGGTCAAAATCACTTCTAAGGACTTAGGTTTGGCTAAGGCCAACGGTAACATGACTACTGGTGCCATCAATATGGGGAGCTATATCCCAACCGACGCCAGCAACTACAATTATACGCTCAAGGATAGCCTTTCCAACAGTCTTGCTTTCCAGGGTAAGCCAGACAGCGTTGTATTCTACGCGAAGTTCAAAGCAGGTCAGGGTAATTCCGGCAAATGTGGTAACGCGAACTTCATCCTTCACAAGGACGGCGACTATCGCGATCCAGAAATCGACTCTTTACAGAGCCTCCGCTTCGCAAAAGCCAGCCAGCTGATCTCAGAATCCAACGACTGGGTGAAATATACCGTACCTTTCGTTTACGAAAAGGAGGCTAAGGGTTCTCCTAAGTACCTCTTGGCTTCTGTCACCACCAACCCTATCCCAGGTGAAAGTGCTGGCGATACTTTGTATTTCGACGAAGTGAAGTTCATCTACAACAGTAAGCTCTCCGCATTGACGGTCAAGGGTGCTAAATTCGACTTCCATCCTGACACTTTGAACTATGACCTCCGTGGTTCCCACTATCTCGTTGATAGCGTAGCCTTCACTCAGACAGGTGTGGGTTCATACGTCAACAAGAAGTTCGACAAGGCTTCAGGTCTTTATACCTTCACTGTAAAGGGTAACGACTACACCACCAACCCTGAAAACATCACAGTTTACACACTTCAATTCGACACACCTGATACTATCGCAGTCAAGAGTATCAAGGTATTTGGTGAATCCTTGGCAGACTTCAACGTAAAGAAGGCAGACTACATCGTTCTGAACAAGGACTATGAAGAAGGTTGCATCGACGTAGAGGTGGGTAACCAAGAAAACACAAATGTTGAAATCACTTACAATCCTGCTACTCGTTGCGCAAATATCGCAGTAATAGCCTTGAAGGGTGGTGAGACCAAGAATTTCCGTGTGAAGTTCGACCAGGCCCTCTATCAGTTTGAAGATGCCAGCTTCGAGAAGTATACAGAAGGTATCGAACCACTCTATGGTTGGAACTCCTTCAATTCAGCAACGGGTGCTATGGCAGCCTTCGGTAAGGGTCTTTCTCCTAACCCAGAAAGCGTAGCAGATGGTGCTAACGGTTCTAAGCGTTCTGTCATGCTCCATTCCAAGAATGTCATCCTCGCCAACGCTAACGGTAACATGACTACCGGTGTTATCAATATGGGCAGCTACATCCCTACCGATGCCAGCAACCATAACTTCACAGACACCACAAGCTTAAACAATAAGTTCCGTTTTGCTGGTCGTCCTGACTCTGTCATCTTCTATGCGAAGTTCAAGGCTGACTCTACCAACCTTCAGCGTGTTGGTCGTGCACAGTTCATCCTTCACGATGACTGCCAGTACAAGGACCCAGAAGACAGCACTCAGTTGGCTAGCCGCATTGGTAAGGCAACTCAGTTGATCGGTGAATCCAAGGAATGGAAGAAGTATGTAGTTCCTTTCACTTACGACAAGGAACAGACTGAGACCCAGTATCTCTTGGCTTCTGTAACGACTAACCCAGTTCCAGGTGAAAGCCAGAGAGATACCTTATATTTCGATGAAGTAACCTTCGTTTACAACCACGCTATCGCTGAATTTGATATTGTTGAACCAGGTATGGAAGGCGTAGCATTTGAAATCCAAGCAGGTGTATTCGAATACGATTTCACTGGTAATGTTTACAACCCTGATTACTGCAAATATACCGTAAAGGGTGCTGGCGCCACTACAACAGAAGCTTATGATGCTGCAACAGGTGTACTCACCGTAACTGTTAAGGGTAACGACTTTGTGGTGAATCCAAACAGCGTATCTACCTACACCTTCAAGTTCGACGTTGCTACAGGCATCGAAGCACTTGAAAATGTAAAGGGCAACGTCAACGTATACGATCTCAACGGTCGTGCACTCCGTATGAATGTGAAGGCAGCTTCTGCATTGGAAGGTCTTCCTGCAGGCGTTTACATTGTAAATGGCAAAAAGGTGGTTAAATAAACCACTCAACTAGATATTTCAAGTAAGGGATCTGACCAGGACCAGTATCCCTTACTTGAATTTTTTTACACAGAAACAAGAGAAAACTATTCCCAAGGAAATCATTAAAGGGGTGTTCTATAAATTAAGTTGTTGATATACAGCAAAATATATGTTTAATTCATCAAAAAGTCGCAACTTTGTAGTAGAAATACGACAGAATTA
>SAMEA104404097__coassemble_190_pt1 | contig 64702 bp, 51 predicted proteins | sample SAMEA104404097__metabat2_low_PE_059 | metagenome-assembled genome bin SAMEA104404097 (sample SAMEA104404097) | Balaenoptera acutorostrata | reverse complement strand
TCGTTAACGGTCTTTTTGGCTAAACACTCTGTTTGACTTTGATTTGATTAAAAAACTACTCGAATTAACGGAGACAAAGGAGTTCGCGAACCTGCTTAACGTTAGAGCCATCTACGATAGCTGCATGGTCCAAATTACGCTTCTGCTTCTTAGTCTTCTTAGTCAAGATGTGACTGTGATAAGCGTGATGTCTCTTAATCTTACCTGTTCCAGTGAGAACAAATCTTTTCTTTGCACCGGAATTAGTCTTTACTTTTGGCATTTTCTTTTATTATTTAGTTGTTATTACCTGCGGCTGCGTGAGATACCAAACACAGGCGCGCATTTTTTCTTGTTTTTTTAATTAGAAGTCCTCACCTTCCACAAATGGGCCGGTATACTCCTTCTTTGCTTTTACCTTTGGAGCGACCTTTACCTTTTCACCGGTAGACAAAGCTGCCGCAGTTGCCGCATTCACATTGTCCTCAGCCTTCTTGGCAGAACTTGCTGTCTTCTTTGGAGCGATGAAGATAATCATACGCTTACCTTCCAAAACCGGCATCTGCTCTACCTTACCATATTCTTCCAAGTCGTTGGCAAAACGCAACAAGAGTACTTCACCCTGTTCCTTGAAAAGAATACTACGGCCACGGAAAAAGACATAAGCTTTGACCTTATCACCTTCAGAGAGGAATTCCTTGGCGTGCTTCAGTTTAAAGTTGTAGTCGTGCTCATCAGTCTGAGGACCGAATCGAATTTCCTTGACTTCAATCTTCACCTGCTTAGCCTTCAGTTCCTTCTGACGCTTTTTCTGTTGGTAAAGGAATTTGGAGTAATCAATCAACCGGCAAACTGGGGGGACAGCATTCGGCGAGATCTCCACAAGATCCAATCCTTTTTGCTCAGCCAACTGCAATGCCTTATTGGTCGGCAGCACGCAAGCTTCTATATCGTCACCCACAATTCGTACCTCTCTTGAACGGATCTGTTCGTTCACGCGGTACTGCGTCTTCATTTTATCGTTCTTCATTCAGATATTCTGAGTCTTTTTATACTGGTTGTTGATATTTTTTCTATAAACGGCTGCAAAGTTAAAAGAATTTTGTCATTTCTGCAACCTCATCGTTGATTTTCTTTGCAAAATCTGCAATTTTCAAAGAACCTTGGTCGTCACCACCCTGTTTTCTGATAGAAACGGTGCCTTCCTGAGCTTCTTTTTCACCAACAATGACCAAATATGGGATGTGCTTCATTTCGTTGTCACGTACCTTACGGCCAATCTTTTCGTTACGGTCGTCTACGATAGCGCGGACATCGAGGTCATCCAACTGCTGACGTACCTGTTCTGCATAGCCATTGTACTTTTCAGATACAGGGAGGATAGCTACCTGGTCTGGAGTCAACCACAATGGGAAGTGACCAGCTGTGTGCTCGATCAATACGGCAACGAAACGTTCCATAGAACCGAATGGCGCACGGTGGATCATTACAGGACGATGCTTCTGGTTGTCAGCACCGGTGTATTCCAACTGGAAGCGCTCTGGCAAGTTGTAGTCTACCTGGATAGTACCCAACTGCCAACGGCGGCCGAGGGCATCCTTCACCATGAAGTCCAACTTAGGACCATAGAAGGCTGCTTCACCATATTCTACTACTGCAGGCAAGCCCTTTTCCTGGCAAGCCTCTACAATAGCGCTTTCTGCCTTTTCCCAGTTTTCATCAGAACCGATATACTTGTCGCGGTTGACCTTATCACGCAAAGAAATCTGAGCTTCAAACTTATCGAACTTCAATGCCTTGAAGATGATCATGATGATATCCATTACACGGAGGAATTCATCCTTTACCTGGTCTGGACGGCAGAAGATATGAGCATCATCCTGAGTAAAGCCGCGGACACGAGTCAATCCGTGCAATTCACCACTCTGTTCGTAACGGTATACCGTACCGAACTCAGCCAAACGCAAAGGAAGGTCTTTGTAAGAACGTGGCTTCCAAGAGTAGATGGCACAGTGGTGAGGGCAGTTCATTGGCTTCAGCATATATTCCTCACCCTCTTCTGGGGTATGGATGGGCTGGAAGCTGTCCTTACCGTATTTTGCATAGTGACCGGAAGTCACATACAGATTCTTAGAACCGATATGAGGAGTCATCACCTGCTGGTAGCCGAACTTCTTCTGGATTACCTTCAGGAAGTCTTCCAGACGCAAACGCAGTGCAGTACCCTTTGGCATCCACATCGGCAAGCCCTTACCTACCAGGTCGGAGAACATGAACAATTCCATTTCCTTACCGATCTTACGGTGGTCACGGCGCTTAGCCTCTTCGAGCAATGCGAGATATTCATCAAGCATCTTCTTCTTTGGGAAAGTGATACCGTAGACACGGGTCATCTGTGGACGCTTTTCATCGCCACGCCAATAAGCTGAAGAAACAGACAATACCTTCACAGCCTTGATTGGAGCTGTGCTCAACAAGTGTGGGCCACGACAAAGGTCGGTGTAAGCGCCCTGAGTATAAGTAGTAATCTTACCATCTTCAAGTTCTGCAATCAACTCGTTTTTGTAAGTCTGACCACGGTCACCGAAGAACTTCAAAGCATCTTCCTTTGAAATGTCTTCGCGAACGAGAGTTTCCTTCTTCTGAGCCAACTCCTGCATTTTCTTTTCGATCTTCGGGAAGTCGCTATCTGAAATGCTGACACCCTGTGGAGGCATCACATCGTAATAGAAACCATTTTCGATAGCAGGACCGATACCGAACTGGGTACCAGGCCAAAGTTCCTGCATAGCCTCAGCCATCAAGTGCGCTGAAGTATGCCAGAAAGCATGCTTACCTTCAGGATCATCCCACTTATAGAGTTGGATTTTAGCATCCTCATTAATGGGGCGATTCAACTCTACAATCTCCCCATTTACGCCACATGCCAGCACATCCTGTGCCAAACGTGACGAAATGCTTTCAGCTATCTGAAGTCCAGTTACGCCACTTTCATATTCGCGTACTGAGCCATCAGGAAACGTAATTTTAACCATAGTAAATTATTTGTGTTGCCCGCAAAGATAAGTATATTTTTTAGTTCCGAACAATATTTTTATAAAAAATAAACATTTTGTACAAAATATCATTTTTGAGGGGGCAAAAATAAAGATGGTCGTCATTCTAAAACCAATCAAAATCTCCGCAATAAAGTTCTATATATTATATAGGTATTAATACGCTTGTCGCGACGTCGTTTGTTTTAAATTCCAATGACGCTTTCCGGGCGCATTACTTTTAGAAAAAAAACAAAATCGGCACACTGAATTTCTTCCGCGGACGAATATGCCCCCTTATTTCCCTTCTATGCGATTTCGTAATCTCGTGATGGAAGCCTTCTTTCAATCTGTCCCGATTGAACTGCGTTCCCCCACGGAGGTTCGTCGTCGCACTCCTTAACTTTGCTAACCACGATTTTATACCAATCGGGCGTCTCTCAGCTGAGCCCAGTTGTTTTCTCAATGACTCTGCTGATTGACGCCCAATCTATTTGCACGTATTAATCCTCTGCAGTAAACTTTCTGCAACAAGGATTACTTCACATATACTTTTTTCCCATGGAAGATATACAAGCCTTTCGTTGCCTTTGCAACTTTTCGACCACTCAAATCATAGATGGACGGACACTGGGTAGCGGGGTCAAGGGTCAGATGATCCTCCACGGCACTCCACTCACCCACTGGTTTCAAACGCCAATAATTGTTGAATTCCCCGTTCTGAGTATTGTAGGTAGAAATCTTCCCCTCTGTTGCCTGACCATCCTTATTCGGATCAGCACTCAACGTAATAATGGAGGAGCCATAATTATGCACAAAGAAATAAGAGGCAGGAGCCGTTACATTCTTCACCACCTGGAAAGCAGCAGGCTGTCCCACCTGTGGCTCTGCAAGATCAGGATGGCCCCATTCTACACATTTAGCAAAACCACCAAAACGGAAGCCGCCAATTGGGAGTTGATTGAGTGTGGACACCATATAATAAGTAGTATCTGAAGCCACATTAAAACCAAAATGGAATGCCGGATCGGTCTCCACCAATGATTTCCAGTGCAAAGTACTGTCTGCTTCCTGGGCCATCGCATATACACTTCCCGGCTGATAAGCGATGAATTCACGATAAGCGCTGATAATCTGATAGGTTTTATTGACATCGAAGGCAATTGTATCCATTAATGCCAAACGTTCAACAGCCTCACGGCATAAAGTAGTGTCCTTTTCGGCATACGCCTTTTTCAAATCAGCCAACTGATCAGCGGTCCAGCCACCCACACAATCCTCGGACTGCAAGTAAGCGATATATTCCCCGAAGGTCAACGCATCCGCCAACGCATCAGTATATTCGAAGAAAGTGAAACGGGAACCTGGAGCCTTCTCGGCTTTTTCGTTTGCCCAGAATTTCACGATACCTTTTTCACCCAAATCGTTGAGATAAGCCAACGGTGTGTTATGCAATCTCCAGGAGAAACCATTTTCATTGAAGAAGAGGTCGAAGGTATTCGGTGCCTCGGTATCTGCGACATCTGTCAGAAACACCTGGGTCTTATTATTTCCATCTGTTGCCCACAGAATCCGTGAAGGACCTGCTGCCTTGTTGTAGATTTGATAACCATTGTCCAAATCTCCCACGAAGGCCCAAAGATGTGCATCGCTATAGTCTGTCACCGCACCGCAGGTTACTCCTGCCGTCTCCGCATCATAACCCAAGGTCTTGGAACTGTTGAGTCTCAAGAGGTACCATTTGGTATCCGCTGCAAAATTTCCGTTTTCCATAGTCGTGGCAACAAAAGGAAGTCCCCGACCGTCTCTACGGTAAACGAGATTGATTTCCTCATCCTGTGTGATGACATAATCCTCATAGCCCGGAGTTACCAAAGTATAACCAACGCCCAGTTCCTCCTTGGTCGGCAAGGCCAATTTAGATCCTTTCTTTACATAGTCCTCGAAATAATAAATCGTCTGGTCCGTATTCTCCACGGTTCCGGAGACGATGAGATAAGGCCAGGTTTCGTAAGTCAAAGAGAGGAAAGGTTCTGTGCCATCAATGACATACGGGAAAGCCACCGGCTCCTCTGTGTCACTGTTGACCGCATTGATAAAGGTATGGTGTTCCCAAGCCGGTGCCTGGACGGTATCCCCTACCAGACCTTCCACCTGCACTATACTCTCATCGAACTTCTCGCCATTTTCATCATTCAATACCATAGTGACGGTATAGGTGTTTTTCTCAGCCACCTTCGGCAGGTACAGTTTATACAGAGAATTGCCTGAAGGAGAATTCCAGCCCACAAAACGAGCCTGCTGTGATGCTGAATTTTCCGCAATGCTTTGCCCATTGAAGAAGACGCCGTTTTCATCCTTAATGAAAAACAGAGAATCGCCCGCTTCATTACAGGTCACCGTATATACAGCGGACTCCCCTTCTTCCGGAGAGACAGTCATTCCTGGCCATTTAGGCTTTTTATTGGCCTGATAGGGAAATACCGGCAGATTGTTGCCGCGAGGACTCTGTAATTTGATGGTATAACTGAGTGGATCGTCCTTCACCGGTTCGTAAGAAACCACGGTCCAGATAAAGTCACTGCTGCTCATGGAGTTCATTTCCAGATTTCGGCTGATAAACAACTGATGGTCATCGCCTTCACGAAGGTATGCCTGACGGAGTCCATATTCCTTATCATTAGGATCGGTTGGTCCGTTACAGAAGAAGAGGAGTTTATCCCCGGATTGAATCTGGGAAAGATCCGTTACCAACGGACCGATTTCCTGTACCACTTCTCGAGCTTGCATCGGCAGATGATATAAGCAAGCCAGCAATAAGATTAGACTGATGTAAAATTTTTTCATTGTATATTAGTTTTACGGATTAAACGCACCGATTTGTTTGCAGATAAATAAGGTACGATTGCCTCTGAGACAGACCAGACAAAGGTCTGCCGCAAAAAGACGAAAAGATACGTGACCTGATAAGTCCGTAGGATTTCATCGTCCCATAACATCCTCCGGAAAGGATGTTATGAAAACGATTAGGAATCAAATAAATAGAGGGGGAAATCGTCTATTAGATTTAGGATTTTCTGAAGCAAAAGGAACAGATTTACAAATCGAAATCCACAAATCCCTTTTTCTTCGCTACATTTTCTATCAATTCACGGAAAGCCTCCACCTGCTTCGGATGCTTTGCTGCCACATTCTCAGATTCGTAGGCTGACTTTTCCATGTCGTACAACTGAGGTGCCTTGGAATTTCCTGTTTCGATTTTTGGACCCCAGGTAATCATCGGACCGCCATTACTTGGCGTAATATATTTCCATTTCCCTGCACGAGCCACCAACACATGGTTGGCAGCCATCTTAATGGCAAAAGGACAAGACTGGTCACTCTGACCTAACCAGGTCTTCAACTGATTACGGCTGTCTGCTGCCGCACCTTCAGGTAAGTCCACCCCAATCAGACTCGCCAAGGAAGCCACATTATCGATTTGTGAGACCAAAGCCTGGCTGACTTTACCGGCAGGTACATGACCTGGCCAACTGACAATGAAAGGAATCACACTACCGGCTTCAAAAGAACTGTATTTCGCGCCACGGAAGGGACCACCCGGTTTATGGGTGCCTGCCAGTTCCTCGGCCTGATCCTGATATCCGTCATCGAGTACCGGACCGTTATCGCTGGTGATAATCAGAATGGTATTTTCTGCCAATCCTTTCTTCTTCAAAGCCGCTGTCACCTGCTGTACCGTCCAGTCGAACTGAAGAATGGCTTCACCACGTAAACCCATTGGGCTCTTTCCACGGAAACGTTCATGCGGATAACGGGGAACGTGCACATCATTGGTACAGAGATAGAGGAAGAAGGGTTCGTTGGCATGATTGTCAATAAACTTGACCGCTCTGTCGACGATGGAATCAGCGATATTCTCGTCTTTCCACAAAGCCTTACCGCCTCCCTTCATATAACCGATACGGCCAATGCCATTGACGATGCTCATGTCGTGACCATGACTGTGTTTCAGTTTGGTGAGGAGTTCAGGATTCTTGGCACCTGTTGGCTCCCCTTCAAAATTTTTCCGGTAACTGACCGATATCGGAGCGGAAGGGTCATAGTTGGCTACCTTACCATTTTCTATAAACACACAAGGTACGCGGTCGGCCGTAGCAGCCATCATATAGTGGTAGTCGAAACCGAGATCCGACAAGTCCTGGTCGAGTTCTCCATTCCAATCCTGCTGGGCGGTCTTACTTCCCAGACCTAAATGCCACTTACCAATTGCACCGGTAGCATATCCAGCCGATTTAAAGGCATCGGCCACAGTATACTGTTCCGGAGAGATGATCATTCCCGCATTACCAGCGGCCACATCTGTACCGGCCTTACGGAAAGGGTATTCACCAGTCAACAAAGAATAGCGGGAAGGAGTACTCGTGGAGGCACACGCATGAGCATTAGTAAACAAGGTGCCCTCCTGGGCAATCCGGTCGACATTCGGTGTCGATACCCGGTTGGCTCCATAGCAGGAAAGGTCGCCATAACCCAAATCATCGGCAACCAGCAAAATGACATTGGGACGTTCCTGATTCTGAGCGAACAGCGCCGCATTCACCAATCCTGCGGCTCCCATTAAAATCAATGATTTCTTCATATTTATGTTTTATCAAAATTGTTATTTTTCAGTATTTGTCTGATCCTCATCTTAGATCCGATCCGCTCTTTAATAGTAGGATTAAACCGGCTTATCTAAGCAACCCACAAGGAATCATTTTCATGATACCAGGGCGGTGAGGATCTAAAAGGCTACAGCAGCTGTCATCGAAGATAGAGATGAAAATCAAGAAGATACTCGCCTAGCGAGGTCTCAAAAAGTATTTCCCATAGCATCGAATCGTAACCACTGCTTTACGTTTCATATTAAATTCGGTGCAAAATTAGAGAATCGATCACTAACTGAAAGTTTTTTTTCTTAATCTATGTTATAAAGCTTACTTTAGAGGGAAATCAGCCATTTTTTAGACACTAGGGAAGAACAGGGCGACTCGGATTTATTACTATAGTACAGTCACCACAGCACAATGATAGGATCCTTGAAAATTCGGAACAGCCGAAGACGGCAACGCCAGGAAGTCATTTCACCCATTTTTAATATCGAAAAGAAGTCATTATACAAAAGTTCTGGTCAAGAAGAATCTCCAACCCATCTATGCTGCGATGATTCCCCAGCTACTACAATTTTCTCCAAGTTATTTCGAAGGACCCACATCTATTCGGAAGGGAAGAAAGCCATCTCCCCCTTTGTTTTTTCAACGGAGAGGAATACCGGTTCGAAGCTCGTCTGAAAAATGGACCACTTTCGTCCAAACTTTAGAATCTTTCGTCGCTTTTTCTAGATGAAATTACCAACCAACCGAACGAAAATCACTATCTTTGCAAATTGATTAAGTATTAACATACTAGAAGATTAAAATAAGATTATTAATACAATATGGAATTAGCTAGTAAGTACAATCCCGAAGAAGTCGAGGGAAAATGGTACCAGTACTGGATGGACAACCATCTCTTTAGTTCAAAACCCGATGGCCGTGAACCTTACACGGTGGTTATTCCTCCACCCAACGTCACCGGTGTGCTCCACATGGGACATATGTTGAACAACACCATCCAGGATATCCTGGTGCGTCGTGCGCGTATGGAAGGCAAGAATGCCTGCTGGGTACCAGGTACCGACCATGCCTCTATCGCTACCGAAGCCAAGGTGGTAAACCGTTTGGCAGAAAAGGGCATCAAGAAGACCGACCTCACCCGCGAGGAATTTTTGAAACATGCCTGGGACTGGACCGAAGAACATGGAGGTATCATCTTGAAGCAGTTACGCCGTGTAGGTGCTTCCTGCGACTGGGACCGCACTTCTTTCACTATGGACGAAGAACGTTCCAAGAGCGTAATCAAGGTATTTGTAGACCTCTATAATAAAGGGTTGATTTACCGTGGTGTTCGTATGGTCAACTGGGACCCTAAAGCTCAGACTGCACTTTCTGACGAGGAAGTAATCTACAAGGAAGAACATTCTAAATTGTACTACCTCCGTTATTTCGTCGAGGGAGATCCTGAAAACCGTTACGCTGTAGTAGCTACCACCCGTCCTGAAACCATCATGGGTGATACCGCAATGTGTATCAACCCTAATGACCCAAAGAATCAGTGGTTGAAGGGTAAAAAGGTGATTGTTCCGATCGTTGGCCGTGTGATTCCTGTTATTGAGGACGAATACGTAGATATCGAATTCGGTACCGGTTGTCTGAAAGTGACTCCTGCACACGATATCAATGACTATATGCTGGGCGAGAAGCACAATCTCCAGAGCATCGATATCTTCAATGATAACGGTACTTTGAGCGAAGCTGCCGGAATGTATGTCGGTATGGACCGCTTCGATGTTCGTGTTCAGATTGAAAAGGACCTCCAGGAAGCTGGATTGATGGAGAAGGTGGAAGCTTATACCAATAAGGTAGGTTGCTCAGAACGTACTGGTGTGGCTATCGAACCAAAACTTTCCATGCAGTGGTTCCTGAAGATGCAGCACTTTGCTGACCTCGCTCTTCCACCGGTCATGAACGATGAGATCAAGTTCTATCCCGCTAAATATAAGAACACCTACCGCCACTGGTTGGAAAACATCAAGGACTGGTGTATCAGCCGTCAGTTGTGGTGGGGTCACCGCATTCCTGCTTACTACTTACCTGAAGGCGGTTATGTAGTGGCTGAGACTGCAGAAGCAGCTTTGGTACTCGCTAAGGAAAAGAGCGGCAACCAGAACTTGACCGTTGCTGACCTCCGTCAGGACGAAGATGCGCTCGACACTTGGTTCAGCTCATGGTTGTGGCCGATCTCTTTGTTCAAGGGTATCAACGAACCCAACAACGAGGAACTGAACTACTACTATCCTACCAGCGACTTGGTAACAGGTCCGGATATCATCTTCTTCTGGGTAGCTCGTATGATCATGGCTGGTTATGAATATACCGGCAAGATGCCATTCAAGAATGTCTACTTCACCGGTATCGTTCGTGACAAACTGGGCCGCAAGATGTCCAAGTCACTGGGTAACTCCCCTGACCCATTGGTATTGATCGACAAGTTTGGTGCTGACGGTGTTCGTATGGGTATGATGTTGGCAGCTCCTGCCGGCAACGACATTCTCTTCGACGAAGCACTCTGTGAACAGGGCCGTAACTTCTGTAACAAGATTTGGAATGCTTTCCGCCTCGTACAGGGTTGGGAAGTCAGCGAAATCGAACAGCCAGAGACTGCGCGTCTCGCTATCGACTGGTTCGGTGCACAGCTCCGCAAGAGTGCTGCAGAAATCGCAGACCTCTTCAAGAAATACCGTCTGAGCGAAGCCTTGATGGAAGTATACCGTCTCTTCTGGGACGAATTCTCCAGCTGGTTCCTCGAAATGGTGAAACCGGCTTATGGTCAGCCTATCGACAAGAAGACCTACGATGCTGTATTGGCTTGCTTCGATGACCTGCTCCACCTGCTCCACCCATTCATGCCATTCATCACTGAAGAATTGTGGCAGCACTTGTTCGACCGCAAGGAAGGCGAAAGCATCATGGTCAGCGCTCAGCACATCGCAGCTCCTCAGGAAGGCGACGAAGCCATCATCGCCCAGGTGGAAACAGCTAAGAATATCATCGCCGGTGTACGCGCCGTTCGTAACCAGAAGAACATTGCCCAGAAGGAAGTACTCGACTTACAGGTAGTCGGTCAGAATCCAGCAGAAACCTACAATAGCCTCATCATCAAGATGGCTAACGTCAGTGGCGTAGCTAGTGTTGAAGCCAAGGGTGAAGGAGCTTCTTCCTTCATGGTTGGCACTTCTGAATTTGCCGTATTGCTCGGTAGCTTGATCGATGTGGAAGCTGAAATCGCAAAGGCTGAAGCAGAACTGAAGCATCTGGAAGGTTTCTTGGTAGGCGTTAGCAAGAAACTCTCTAACGAACGTTTCGTTGCCAATGCTCCTGCAGCAGTTGTTGAACTCGAACGAAAGAAGCAGAGCGATGCTGAAACCAAGATCGCAGCTTTGAAAGAAACCATCGCAGCTTTGAAAAAATAAACTACGATTCTTCTTATTATATTTATAAAAGGCAACCCTCATCGGTTGCCTTTTTTGGCCTTAAATAGCCGATGATAAATGTTCCTTCTTTATATAAAACGGAACTTTTCCCCATCCTAATTCTACAAGAAAACGGTTATCAACCTTCCTGGAAGTCTACCTCACAATATTAGAGAGACAATGGATTAAAGTCACCTCAAGCAAAAGTATACTTTCATTCATTTTAAATCAGCCTCCAGTTATAACAATCAAAAAGGCCTCTCCCTATGAGGAAAGGCCTTTTTGATTTTACATATCAAGAATTAGTACTTTAAGAACTTATGTACGCGTTCTCCCTTTTGGAACACTAGCAGATAGGTACCGCGAGGTTGGTTGTACAGTGATATCTGTCCCTGCACTTTACCTGCTCCTAATTGGGTCTGTCCTACGAGCGCACCTCCCATATTGAAAACCTGAACGGTCGTCTGCTTTTCGAAAGTTCCAGTACATTCCACGGTCTGAGATGCGGCATCATAAGTGACGTTACAGTCATATACCGGAGTTTTCTCAATACCTGTTTCTGAAGCTTTCCCTGCAGTGAACCGAAGCGTATGGGTGAAGGTACCTGCCGGACACTGGTATTGCTGTTCGGTGCCAGGACCGCAACTTCCATTACCTATTCCACGCTGCATGTAATCAAAGGTGGCGAAGGTAACCTCATGTTTCTTCAAATCCCAAGGATGGAGCTCTGGCTGGAGGAAGTCACGCTGGTCGTAATGCAAGAGAGAGAAAGAAACCTGTCCTGCCGTTTCCACCTTGATGTATTCCTGAGTATCAGGATTAGTCATGATCAACTCACGCAAATCGAGACGATTTCCCATGGACTGAGGATGAGTATACATTTCATAGAAGTCATTCACCGTTGAAGTGTAACGGCCCAGGAAAGATCCTGACTGACGGTCTATGTAGTTTTCCCATGGTCCCTTAGCGTAATATTCCACATTTTCAAAACCTGGAGCAAAAACCATATCGAGTCCAATACGACGGAGATACCATACACTTGGCTGATAAGTTACCTTCATATCAACAGTACCATTTGCATATACGGTATATACCATAGTATATGGACAGGCATCATCATCTGCCTGAACAGTCACGTTACAGCTCATCTTGTCAGCAGCCATTCTAGGAGTAACTCGTGCAGACTTGACGCTCGCCTCACGTTCGCCGAATTTATGATTTCCATAAGGACTTTCATTTTCAATCCAACGGATGTTACTTCCTATAGGTTGTTTATAACCCTCTGCAAGAAGACTGACACCATGGCTCACCCAATTCTGAACCATACCGTTTTTAGAGATTTCAAAGAAAACATTCTTATTGCTGATTTCGATATTTCTGCTGGAACGGATCTGAAGACCCTCCTCTTCTACCTTCACCTCTGGCAAAGTCTCAGGACGTGCCTGAAGAACAAACTGCTCTGTGGATATCGGATAGCCTACTTCACACCAATCACTATTTTCCTTAGAGCAGAGTTCCACATTGAGCAAATATTCTTTGTCGTCCTGCATCTCTGTCGTGTAACGCACTCTGAACTTTGCAGTTTTTCCCGGTGCGACAGAACTTATCTCGAGAGGAAGTGTCTCGACGATTTTACCATCTTCCAAAACATAGCATTTCAGATCAAATTGATTCAGGTCTATGAAATTGTATTTGTTCTTGACATCCAAAGCATGGGTATTCTTGGTGTATTCAAAAGTAACGTATTGATAAACCTTCTTGACCTCTGTCAGTTTAGGAGTCCAGGCACGGTCTGCAGTAATAACACCATTATTAAGGAAATTGCCCTGATGAGGTCCTGGATAATCATAACCACTAGTCAGATACTGGAAACCATTCTTTTCCAATTCATTCTTCTGAATGGATTCAGCACGATAAATGGCTTGGTCCACCCAATCCCAGATACAACCACCGATACCCAACTTGCTCTGTTCGATAATATCCCAGTAATCTTTCAGATTGCCCACTGCATTTCCCATGGCATGTGCATATTCACACATAAAGAAAGGCTGGTTTCCTCTATTCTGATTAGAAGTGTTACGAACATAGTTCAAGTCAGGATACATCTTTGAATTCAGTTCACTACAATCTGTCTGCCCGGCATTGGTTGTTCCTTCATAATGAATGATACGGCTATCAAGAGCCTTAACAGCCTTGAAGGAAGCTACAAAATTTCGTCCAACGCCTGATTCATTACCCAATGACCAGAAGATCACAGATGGATGATTACGGTCACGAAGTACCATACGCGTGATACGATCAACATATTGAGCCTCCCAACTAGGCACATTACTGATGATACTACCTGATTTTCCGCTGTCCGACCAGTTTTTATGACATTCAACGTCAGCCTCATCCATTATATAGAGTCCATAATAATCGAACATCGCATACATCTTTGCCTGACGTGGATAATGGCTAGTACGTACCGTATTGACATTAGCCTGTTTCATCATGAAAATATCCTTGAGCATAGTCGGAATATCCATGGAACGACCATGAACAGGATGGGTGTCCTGCGTATTCACTCCCTTGAAGAAGACACGTTGGCCATTCACATAGACCAAGCCATTACGAATGACGATGTGACGGAAACCGTACTTGGTTGAGAAAGCCATTTCTTCCTGTCCGTTATCCAGCTGGCTCACCTCTACTGTATAGAGATTGGGAGTCTCAGCAGACCACAAAGCAAGATTGCTTAAACCATCGAAAGCGACTGCAACCTGTTTCACACTGTCACCTTCAGCAAACTCAACCGCAGTGCTCTGTTTAGCGACAAGTTTCCCTTGAGGGTCGAGCAACCGGATATCTACCGTCTTTCTGACAGCCTCCTTGCCGCGGTTGTCCATCTCAAGCGACACGTTCATCTTACCACTTTTATATTTGCTTCCCATCAGCTCACTCGTGATATAGTGGTCACGAACGAAAGTCTTTGGCGTAGCGTAAAGATAGACGTCACGATGCAAACCGCTCATATGGAACATATCCTGTCCTTCTAGATAAGAAGCATCCGACCAACGGAAAACTTGTACACAAATGTTATTGTCACCTGTACGGACATACTGACTCAAATCAAATTCATGATCGTTGTTACCTCCCTGGGTGTAACCAACGTATTTACCGTTCACCCATATGTAGGCAGCACTGTATAGTCCATCAAAATGCAGAAATACATTCTTCTTTTCCCATCCTACGGGAAGATTGAAATTACGTCGATAAGAACCTACAGGATTATTTCCAACTCCATTCACCTTATTCTGGATATAAGGAGGATTATCTTCGAAAGCATACTCAACATTAATATACATCGGTAAATCATAGCCCTTCATTTCCCAACAAGAAGGCACTCTAATGGTGTCCCATTTACTGACATCTACCTGATCACCATAAAAATCTTTCTCACCAGGTCTTAATGAGGGTTCTGACACAAAATTAAACTTCCAAATACCGTTAAGTGTCAAATAATCCGCCTTTTCAGGAGTCAGCCAGGGTTTGTCATAATTGACATCCGACTGCATATTCTCCGTTGAAGAATAAGGAATATAAGTAGCATGTCCTACTTCCTTGTGCTCTTCAAAGAAAGTCTCATCTTCCCAATTAGGACCTTTCTTCGGTTCAACCTGCTCTAAAACGAATACAGTACCATCTGTCTGGGGGTCTAAGGTAGTCTTAATATTTTTTCCGGCTTCAGCAGCCAAGATGTAATGTTTCCCTTTATTACTCTTGTGGACGGCATAAAGTCGATAGGCACTCTGCTGACCTTCAACTCTTTCCATGAAAATCTGTTGATTCTGATTTTTCGGATTAGTGGTATACAACAGCGGATCAAGGTTTTTACCATCCAAAGCCATATCCAAGGACAAACTTCTTAATTCCGCATTGTTCAACACAAAAGCTCCACCTTCTGCACCAAGTAGTTTCCACACTTGACGGTGGTTGTCTTTTTCATAAGGCTGACTAAACACCTGACTTTCCAACTTACTGGATGCCAGCACCGACAAGACTTCTTTCGTTGTGGAATTATGAAAAATATAATAAGCATTAGCCTGAGGTAGCACAGGTGCTTTTCCTAAATCCACTAATTCAAAATAAGAATTTTCTTCCTGCTCAATAACTCCTACGGTAGGTCCCCCTTCAGGACTGATGCCCATTTTTAAACGGGGATCACTAGCATTGATGAGCTGGTAAATATTTTCCAACCCTGCTACAGCCTGGAGTTTGAAAACTTGATTGGGATTGCTAGGATCAAAGTTCCACTGAACTGGATGTCCTAACTTGATAGCCATATCCAAACCTTTCAAAGATTTCAAATTCTGAAAGGCATAACATCCCTCTCCTCCTGCATCATAAAGAATCCACTGCTGACCGGCATTTTTCGCATCGGCCTCTTCATAAACAATAGGAGCGTCATTATCCATTTGTCCAGCATTGGAAATAGCCTTTCCTGTGGCATGATGCAAAATCTGATAAACACGACCATCGTTCAAGCTTTCTGCCGCGGAGGACAAAGGCAATAAACCAATGGTCACTAACAAAAGCCACCTAAAAATAGATGAAAATCTTTGGATTGTTTTCATAAGGTATAATATTTAAAATTATTTTTTTCAAGTATCCTTCCTATTGAGGTTCAAATATACATATTCTTGGATTAAGAATAAATAGAAGCGCTTCATTTTATGTTGAACAACACAAAAGAAAGTCCATTTTTTTCAAATCATTCCAAAGATTCATTTTCATCTCGATAATAAGGACTGAAGAATGTAAAAAGACCAAGGAAATCGTTATCTTTGTTCCCTACATGAAAACCATAGAATTGTAAAGGAACCGTTCCGCAATTCTTCCACTTTCTAATCGTTTATTGAATTTATCATAATAACTTTAATGAAGCCTATGAAAAATAAATTTTTCAAGCTAGGATTGACAACAATGGCCTTGTGTATTTCACAAGTATCCATCGCAGAAGATGTTTATACAATTTATCCTATTCCACAACAACAAGTAGCCATTCAAGGAACTGCAAAACTGACCTCACAAGTCAATGTGATTCTTGAAACAGACATTGATGAAGCTACCAAGAATCGACTGGTCGATGTATTGAAACAGCACCGTCTGGAAGCCGTCTTCTCAGAAAATGCATCCAGCACACTGAGTAACCTCTACATGGGAATCAACGGTTCCAAAGGTGCAGCCGATCAGTTCGGGACCGCAGAGAACCTGAATAGGAACGTTTTTGAAAAGAAAAATAAATTTGACCGCCACTGTGTCAGCCTCTCAGGAAAAAATGGACTGGCACAGATACTGATTCTCGGTGAGAATACCGATGCGGCATTCTATGGACTAGCTTCCTTAGAACAAATGCTCGATCAGGATTTAGAGGCCCTTCCTGGTGTCCAAATTTATGACTATGCAGACCAGAAGAGCCGTGGCATCGTTGAAGGTTATTATGGCTATCCTTATTCCGTAGATGTAAAAAAAGACCTGATGCGTTATATGATGCGCTTCAAGATGAATACCTATCTCTATGGAGCCAAGAGCGACCCTTACCATTCTGGTTATTGGAAGAATCCTTATCCAACCACGTTGACCGAAGCACAGGTAAAAAATGGCTGGCTATCACAAGACATGGTCAAAGAACTCGCTGAGGTATCTCACCAGACCAAGGTCAACTTTATCTGGGCCATCCATCCGGGAAATGCTATCATGAACAGCAACACAGTAGTGAAGGACGTCATGTCTAAATTTAACATGATGTATCAGTTAGGAGTAAGACAATTCGCGGTCTTCGTGGATGACGTAGGTGTTCCTAACGCTGATGCTGAAATGAACCGTAGTGCGACCAATATCGCCAACATACAGAAAGAACTGGAGAAAAAATACAACGTCAACTACCAGGCTGCTACAGATACTGTACGTCCGCTACACTTTGTTCCGCAGGTATACTGCAGCAGTTGGGTCAGAGAAGACCAACGTAAACGTTTCTTTAAATCTCTTCATATTCTCCCAAAGAACGTCACCGTTTATACGACTGGGTGGGGAGTATGGAGCGTCCCCAATCAAGGAGATTTCAATCTCACCGCAAGTGAACTGGGACGCCCTGCCGCATGGTGGTGGAATTATCCATGCAATGACAATGCAGATGCCCAGGTATTCCCTATGGACATGTATTCCAATTTTTACGACATGCCTTCTGTCGACAACAACGCAAGAATGGCTAAAGAGCTGACCAATGGGGAAGGTATTGTGTGCAACCCGATGCAACAAGGGGAAATCTCCAAAATTCCAGTATTCAGTGCCGCAGATTATGCCTGGAATACCTCTGGCTTTAACAATCTGAAGAGCTGGAACGCAGCATTCCCGACCATTGTCGGTAAAGATAAAGCTAAGGCTTTACAAACCGTAGCTAAATATATCAGATGGAACGATCCTGAAGAACTTAATGGATTAATCAACCAATATAAGAATAGTCTGAAAAAAGGTACACCTCAGATTGATAAACTGAAAAAGACTTTGGACGAAGTTTACCAGGCTTGTCTGGTCATCGAAGGACTGAAAGATTCAGAAACCTTGAGCGACCGACTTCTTTATAGAGACTTGTCACCTTGGCTACTCAAACTCGCACAGATGGCCAAATCGTCAAGCGCGATGCTGGTCGCCTCTGCTGCCGATGATGCCCAAGGAGAAAAATGGAACAACTATGTTGGTGAAATCATCCCTGTAGCAGGACTGGACAGTGCTGAGAAATATAAAGTGTATTCACTAGAGGGTATGGGCGAAAATCCTCCTGTCGGTATACGACAATCTGCAACCGCCCGAAAATATCTCTATCCTTTCACTAAATTCTTAAAGGAGAATGCCCTAGGACAATATTTCAGCCCCAACGAGAATGATCTGAAGTTCATCACGAATGTAAAAGATGGCCAAGGAAAGGTCGTATTAGTCAATGACACTGTTGGCTTGAACCGTCAGGAATATGTGCTTCAGAATGGAGAGTTCGTGGGCTTTGAGCTCCCGAATCCTAAAATGCTGGCTAATATTAATGTCGCAGATTCCTTAATATCCCGTTATAAGGTACTTTATTCCACCAATGGTAAACAATGGACAGAATATACAGACAAAGAGATTTTCTTGAATACCTACGTGAAATATCTGTGCGTAAAAAATGAAACAAAAGCTACGGCACGTTTATTCTTACCTCTGGATGCATTCAGTGTATTGCTTGGAGAACCGACTAAGATTGTAGATGCAAAAATACCGAATGGTCCTATCTGGAATGAAGGAGGATATTTGCACAACGAGACCTTGTTGTTCGATGGTGATTACAACACATTCACTTGTTTGAATCAAAACCAGAGAAATGGAGATAAATACACATTGACACTCAACAAGATATCTCCTATTCATGATGTTAGAGTCTGTGTTGGTACAACCAATGGTGACCATATGGAGACTGGTGTAGTCGAAATTTCATTGGATGGAGAATCATGGCAGCAAATTGTTGTCAAAGGAACAAGTAAATACGATTTTTCCATCAATATGCCTCAGGCGGTTCAATATTCCGACAATATGAAATACTGTGACTTTGACGGAAAAGGGAAAGAAGCCAAATATGTTCGTTTCAATGTGAAATCAGCAAGAACGAACAAATGGTTGCGATTCTACGAAATGGAAGTCAACAAGCAGTTTGATAATCCAATAGCCAAAGCAACCATTCCTACAGGTGGTACCATTTGGCAAGGACATGGACCTGAATTTATTTATGACGGAAATTACAACACCTTCCTTTGCCAAGACCGACTTCAGAAAAATGGTGACCGATATACCCTCGAACTGAAAAAACCGACAAAGGTACACGAAATCAGAATTTGCATGGGAACAACCAATGGCGACCATATGAATTCCGGTATGGTGCAGGTAACTGCTGATGGCAGTAAATGGACAAAACTCAAAGTTAAAGGTACTGATAGTTACGAGTTCAAAATGGATATGCCTGAAGTGGTAAAATATTCAAACGATGTCAAGTATTGTGACTTCGAATACGATGGTTCCGAGGTACAGTCTGTTCGTTTCGTAGTAAGAAGTGCCCGTACTGACAAATGGCTTCGCCTGTATGAGGTTCAAGTAAACCCCAATGACAAGAGCACACTTGAGCAATGCATCGATGATAACGGAAACCCTGTTAACACATTGAACGATGCTATCGCTTATACAGGAAATAGCGCATTGGACCAGTCCCTGACTTACTACTTCAATAGTCTCAATCTTGTAAAATCAGTTGTCATCTATCAGGACGCAGCAGCTTCAGCCGATCATCCTGCCACAATCAAAGTCACTTCTGACGGAGAACATTGGAACGATTTCGGAACCTTGTCTCAGAACAGACAAGTGGTAGATTTGAGCAACCAGAGCGATGCCATTGCTATGCGACTCGAATGGCAAGGTAAAAACTCTCCTGCGCTTTATGAAATTGTGACCAATTTCGACGAAAATCGTTTCGCGGAAGTTACCAAAATCGAAAAGGTGACAACCGCTGAGGAGGACATGGATTTCACATGCAATGGTAAGGTCATCAAGGTAACCTCAACGAAAGGTGTACGCTGTGTAGAGATGTTTACCCTTGATGGGAAGCAGGTCATGAATTATCAAGCTGGAGATCATACAGCGTTGCAAATCCCTGTAATGTATAAGGCAAAACAGACCTACATTGTTCGTGTGACACTGAGCAATGGCGAAAAGAATTCTTATAAAGTTTACTGCAGATAATAAGAAGTCCTACCCTTCTGCAAAGACAGGAACGTCAATATGGCGTTCCTGTCTTCTTTTATATAAGACTCACCTTACTTGTAGTCACATCGTAAAAACTCGCAGTAACGTAGTGAAAACTCGCAGTAACGTAGTGAAAACTCGCAGTAACATAGTGAAAACTCGCAGTAACGTAGTGAAAACTCGCAGTAACGTAATGAAAACTCGCAGTAACGTAGTGAAAACTCGCAGTAATTTAAATTGTATGTTTTGGGGTTCATAACACTACAGGGTAACATTTTCACTGACGGTCCCTCACCCAAAACAGCAACTCCTGTACCAAGAAATAGGTCCCTGGCTACTTTGAAGTAACCAGGGACCTATTTATAAGATTCATCAATCAGATTTTATTTCTTCTTGATGAATACAAAACCTGTAGTATCATTACCACCTTCACCATTTACCATTACGTCAATGAAGAATGGGGTACCAGCTTCAAAGTCATCCACATTGAAGGTATAAGTCACATGACCATTTTCTGTCACCTTACCAGTCTGTTCAACCTCTGCCATCTGAGTATCGCGTTTGAATAATTTCAAGGTACCCATATTCAAAGCATTAGCTCCACGTGTGCGAATAAAAGTCACTTCGTAATCTCCGTTGCCGGAAATCTTACCAGTACATTCAAAACGCCAATTCGTTGGAGTAAGCTGAATCTGTAAAGGTTTCCATTCTGCGCAATACGTACCAAACTGCTTGTAAGCCGAATAGTCTGGAGCTGTATAAAGCGGCAATGAATAATGACGAGAATTGACCACAGTCATTGCACGGAAATCATTTTTATGCTCTACGGTGACAGGACCCGTATATTTCTTAGAATGTACTGTTGGGTAACTACCATCGGTTGTGTACACCAGTTCTGCACCTTCTACCGGTGAGGTCAACTCATAAGTAAAGTTGTGATTTCCCTCCTCTTTAAGGCTGGTAACGATTGGCTGTGGTACACGATAATTGCAACCCTTATTGTCCAGACGTCCATAATGATGACTCAGACGTTTTTGGAAATCTTTGAAATTTCTATTAGCCTCTTTTCCCCAAGCCACTTCAGACAAAGCCAGCAAACGAGGGAAAGTCAGATATTCTGCATAGTTTTCAGAACGGTTCTCATCCAAATATGGAATTTCCTGCAACATGGTGCCATGAATGAACTGGTCGCTCCAATAACAAGCCTGCACACCGAGTACCGTAGATTTTTCTGAATAATCTGCCAACGGAGTGGAATAGGTACGTTCCAAAGATACAGGTGGCATCCAGGTAGCAGCCTTCACTTCACCTGGAATATTGGATTCAGGGAAGTCATAATACATATGTGTACAAGGTGTCAAGATGGCCTTATGTCCTAAATTCTTTGCCTGAATTGTATCTCGGGCATTCAGCCATACCACACTCACCACAGGAGTATTGATTTTTCCTCGGGAGATGATTTCCTGCCAACCAGTAACAGTCTTCCCCTTCTCTTTCATCATTTCCGCCACCACATTGGTGAGGTATCCCTGAAGTTCTGAAGGATTCTTCAGGCCTTCACGCTTCATCACTTCCTGACACTTGGGACAAGTAGACCAACGGTCGTAACGGGCCTCGTCACCACCTATATTGATATATTTTGAAGGGAACAATTTCACCGTCTCGTCCAAAACGTCACGCAGGAACTGAATGGAGCTTTCCTTTCCAACACAAAGGATATCACGGCTGATAAAGTGCTGGGTAGGTACCTCGTGCTGTAAACCCGTACAACTCAACCAAGGATAAGCCACTACTGCAGAAAGCATGTGAGCCGGGAACTCGATTTCTGGAATGACTTCCACACCACGCACCGCTGCATAAGCTACGATTTCCTGGATATCTTCCTGAGTATAAAAACCTCCAAGACGATTATGGTCGGGACCAGCCCAAGCTCCGACTTCCGTCAGACGAGGATATTTCTTAATCTCCAGACGCCATCCTGAATCGTCGATGAAATGGAACTGCAATTTATTGAGCTTATACATCGCCATCATATCAATATATTTCTTCACGAAATCCTTATCGTAGAAATATCTGGCCACGTCGATCATCATACCTCTCCAAGGACGGTTAGGCGCATCTTCAACCACCACTGGAGCCACAGTCCATTCAACGTCCTTATGACGAATCACACTATGAATTTCTGCAGGAAACATCTGCAAGAGAGTCTGGATGCCATAAAATGCACCAGCAGCATCGTGTGCCACAATACTGATTCCTTTAGCAGAGACTGTCAAGCGATAGCCCTCAGCTTTTGCAATCACTGATGGATCAACATCGATACTGATACCTTTTTTTCCCTTACCTTCTTTCAGCACCAAGTCATAGCCGGTTGAACCAGCAAAGACTTCCTGTAGATATTCAGCCTGAGCTTTGACGCAGGAGGTATAGAATATCGGAGTTTTGGGGGTCAGGACAAATTCTTGTCCCTCGACAATCTCCATATTCAATGGCTGAGGAATGATCTGATGCAAACGCTCTTGCGACTTCAGATTATCTGCAGCAACAGGTAAACCCAGAAGGAGCGCGGCAATAGTCACTTTTCCTGCTGAAATTTGGAAAAACGACTGAAACTGCTTCTTAATAGTGTTTTTTGTCATAATGTTGATATTGTTATTATATTTCAATCTATGGACGATTTCTCTTAAATCCTTCGCAAAGATAACCATAAATTAAATAATATTAGAATCTATTGTTTACTAGAAAGGGTACAAATTGAATATCACAAGAAATGGAGGCTATTTCTTGATGACGAAATTGCCTCCACTTCATATTCTGACTCGGACTCTGAATTATTCTATATAGACTTTTTGTCCGTTATTTTTTATATACAGACCCCGAACCGGTGCCATCACCTTCCGACCGCTCAAGTCGTAATAGCTACCCTCTTCAGCATTTTGCTGAACTTCGTCGATACCGGTCACTACCTCATCGGTGGCTATAAAATTCCAAATGCTGGCTGTATTGTTCTTAGGACGTAAATAAACATTGACGAAAGAACTACCATTTGAAACCAATGCATTCCAGCTATAAGTTTGTGAAGATTCTAATATAGCAACACCGGATTGATGCTGATCAGATTCTGTCAATTCAAGGAACCAGTTGGCCCCTTCGTTAGTTCTTTTTATCAATACAGCTTCTCTATCTGCCGATTTCTTCACATAAGCATAAAATCCTTGTGCCTTATTGATCAACTGTACTGATCCATCTTCATTTTTGACAATTTGCCAAAGATAAGCGTCATTGTTCGCATCCAATGCCTTCACGGCTACGTTACGTCCTCTCAGTAAAGCATAAAAATCGGGATACTGTACATTCTGAATACGGTAATATAACCCTTCGTCCAATGCTGACACCACCTCTATGCGAGGCATAGCCAAGAATTGTTTATACCGAGATAAATACTCCATATATCTTTCTTCGGAAATCGGTCCCTTCAGGTCTTCCTGTGCAGAAGCAATGATTTCCTCTTTCAGGTAATTCAAAGCCTCAACAGCAGGTTCACCGATTTGGTTAGGAACGCTCTGACGAATGATCTGCTCACACTTCTTACACAAGCCTTTGAGCTGTGCGCTGAAGTCGGTCACTTCTACCACCTTCCAAGTACCAGGATAACAGAGTGCTGCATCGTCTGCCACATTGACTATACCGGAAACCTGTGCAACCAGACGCTTGACATTACCAGTCACGTCAGCGCTATATCCCTGTACCGCTGAAAGGGTAACGACACCTGGGATGTAAGAATAATTACGGGTAGCCTTGGTGGCCTTATCCACACGGACAGCTGTTCCTTCTTCAGCAATAAGCGCTGCGGTATTCATATCATTCAAAACCACCTGAAGTTTGCTACCTACATTCTGAAGGAAGAAACCACCTTCTGTCGGAACGAATTCCCACAATTCCTCAGGCTCCACCTGTGGAGTATAATGTATCCGTAAGCCGCTATTGGTTTGATAAAGGCTTGAACCAGCAAACTGTTTCTTTGAATAAGTGGAAGCAGAGAAAATCTGGTACAACTTACCCGCTACAGGGAGCACGATGTTGGCACTCTTGTAGTTTTGGATATCCTCCTGCAAGGCAACCACCTGAGCCTCGTCGGTCTTGGCAGTCTCAACAGCAGCGTTCAAAGCGTCATACACTTCAGCAGCAGGATAGCCCACTCCACCGCGAATACTATTCTTCAGCAGTTCCTCAGCCTCAGCAATCGTAGCCTCGCTTTCAGTCAGTTTCTCAGGAACAATATAGTGCTTTGCATAAACAATGCCCTTCTCGTCCATGATTTCATCGTGACTTTGCAAACGCTTGTGGAAAGAGGTCCAATCCTTGGAAGCCACTGGCAACCAACCCACTTCTGCAAATGCCTGCAAACGTGGGAATACCTGGTATTCCATTTCGTAGTTATCGTTGGTGGTTTCCGTCCACATATTGGCCTGTGTACCATATGCGAACTCTTCCTTGCCCTGCAAATTACCATAAGGATTGAAGTTGTAGATTTTTTCTACAGTAGAAACTTTTCCACCCCAACCGCCACGGTAAGGTTCGTCGATCAAAGCATTCTCTTCGTTGACCTGCATCATATCCAAATAGGTATAGTCGGTAGAACAAGCAATTGACTTCAATCCCTTTTCTGCAGCCAGCTTATTCTTACCCAACCAGCACATCACGACGGGCTTGATCTTATAGTTAGCATTCCAATGATTCATGAAGTCATCCCACACGATAACATCCTTCTGATATTTTTCTTTCACATAGGTACCCAATTCCTCAATCAGCCAAGACTGTAGTTCTTCAACACCTTTCAGGTTGTTGTCTTTTACTCTCTTCCGGCAATCGGCATTGTTTCTCCATTGGTCTACCGGACATTCATCACCACCGAAGTGGATATACTGATAAGGGAAAATCCGCACCAAGTTGTCCATAATGGTCTTCAAGAACTCGATGACCTTGTCATTACCTACATTGAGAACGTCTCTGGAAACACCGGAGTTCACACGTACCTCGTACTCTCTACTCGGATCACAACTCAATTCCGGATAAGCAGCAATTGCAGCAACCATATGACCAGGGAAATCCACCTCAGGCACAATGTCAATATTGCGATCAGCAGCATAGGCCACCACTTCCTTCAACTCCTTCTGGGTATACCACATGCCACGACCATATTCAGTATCGTCGAAGAACTGACCGTCTTCACCCGGATTAGAGAAAGAACCCTTACGGATAGAGCCCACTTCTGTCAATCTTGGATATTCTGGAATTTCAATACGCCATCCCTGGTCTTCAGTCAAGTGCCAATGGAAAATATTCATCTTGTAGAGCGCCATCATGTCGATGATACGCTTCACCTCATTGGCATCGAAGAAATGACGACCCACGTCGAGCATAAATCCACGGTGCTCAAGGTTAGGTTCATCAGTGATGTCGAGATAAGGGAATTCCCAAGCCACCTGGTCATTGCGCTGACTAGCAAAATAAGCATTAGGCAACATCTGCTTTAAGGTCTGCAATGCATAGAAGAAACCGCCAAACTGAGACGCCTTGATCATTACACCCTGATCACCGACCAGCAAAGTATAACCGTCTTTAGGAAGATTGCGGTCCACGAGCATCTGAATGCCATGATCGGCACTACCTTCGCCCACTACTACCTCAAGTTCTACACCTGCCACCAGTTTAATCTGGTTTGCGAAATCCTGCAGATGCTGCTGCATGTCTTCGTCGGGGCAACTGATGGTCTTCAGATTATTGAGCGCCAAACCGCCATCTTTCACCACCTCCAAATGACGTGGATAAGGGATGATGGCATATTTACCGATGCTCTGAAATTCTTTCTCGGTCACGAACTTCACACAGTTATTGGGATCTGGATTTGAATTAGACCAATAACCGACACCTCGGTTGGCTCCAGGACCTCCAAAAAGGTTCATAGAAACAGACTGGTTGCCTACTGGTACAATTTCGAAAGCACCAGCGAAACCTGAGTGTTTTGTCTTTACTATTTTAAACTTCTTGGTAGATGCAGCTCGCGTTGATGCCTTAACCATGGTATTCTGATTGGCATTATCCGAACACAGTACATGTCCCAATTTATTGGTAACGGTATAACCTTTGGCGTCGTCACCCTCAAATTTCCATAACTGGGAATCTTCACCACTTATGGCTGCTGTTGCTACGTTGGCATTGTTATGGGCTGAACTGATCACACTACCTCCGTTACAAAACTGAATAAAATACCAAAACACATTTTCACCTGTGCTCACTTGTGGTTGCCCCCATACATGCAACGAACACCCCACAAATGTCACAATCAAAAATAGTAATTTTCTAATCATAGATAAACAAATTGATTATGGTTAATAAAAGTATTAATGTTTTTCGTTTTATCTGAAATTCAATATCAGATGGTCCTACAAAAGTAGTTCTTTTATAGCAAATATTCTATATGAAAGGGATTCGAATTCCGGAATAAAATAATGGAAAACCATCTAAACCTGTGATGACACCTATCACCTCTGTCAAACAGCCATTTTTCCTTCCTCTATATAACATCATTTATGTCAATAACCCAACCATGAATTAGACATAAATACCTAATGAGACCAATCCAGGTTATCGGGAAAACTAAAATAAGAGGAACCTTCCCCCTCGTCGACAACCAACCAAACAGTCCCAAGTACCTTATTTCTTTTTACTCAACAAGGCATTCAGTTTCTGTTGGGGACCAGTCAGGTTACCACTGACTCTATCTGCATGGTTCTTCACAAAATCCTTCCAGGAATGACAGGAAGATTTTGTCACCTCGGGACGGGTAGACGACAAATAATGACAATAAGCGGCACCAAGAGCATCGGTAGCATCCATGAAAGGCAACATACTCTTATCCTCAATCTTGAGCATGCGCTGCAGCATCCCCGCTACCTGTTCCTTACTGGCCTGACCATTCCCCGTTATCGCCTTCTTGATTTCCAAAGGCGCATACTCATGGATTGGGATGTCACGACTGATGGCTGCAGCGATGGCCACTCCTTGTGCACGACCGAGTTTCAACATACTCTGCACATTTTTTCCAAAGAAAGGAGCCTCAATGGCCAACTCGTCCGGCAGGAAGGCATCAATCACCCCCATCACACGCTCATAGATACGTCCCAGTTTCAAATAGACATCCTTACATTTTCTCAAATCGATTACTCCCATCGCCTGCATGACGACCTTCGTACCGGTGACCTTGATCACTCCATAACCCAACACATTCGTACCAGGGTCTATACCTAAAATGATTTTTTCTTTGACGGCAGGTTTTACTTTTAGAGCTGCAATGGAAGACATAACAAACAATTTCTGTTCAAACTAGAGAATGATGCTGTAAAGCACTTTTAATAACGGATTCAAAGTTACCAAGGAATATCACAAAAGAAAAACTTTTTATCATTTATATAACTATAAATCATACATTTTTTACATAAAATACCATTATATGAGGATTTAATTATACATTTGCACGAATGATAAAATAATAAGACCAATGAAAAAAAGATTACTTACACTTCTTGCAGCCGTTATCTGTATGGGAGGAATGAGTGTTTCTGCCCAAGCTGTTCTGAAGCTAGACACAACCAACCATAATTTTGGTAAATTTGATGAGAACACCCCTGTCACTCATGTTTTTAAATTCCAGAATACAGGAGACGAGCCGTTGGTTATTCATCAAGCACTCTCTTCTTGCGGCTGTACCATTCCTAAATTCACCAAGGATCCTATCCTGCCAGGAAAAAGCGGAGAAATCAAAGTGACCTACAATGGCAAGGGCAAATATCCCGGACATTTCAAGAAGGCCATCACTATCCGCTCCAACGCCAGCAACAAATTGGTGCGACTTTATATAGAAGGTGAAATGACTGAAGGGAAATAATCAGATTTCTCTTTCTTCTACCTGAAAGATATAGACTTAATCAATCTTAAACGTTCTAAAGATGATCAATAATAATAATCACCTCGTAGTGATGGCAGGTGGTGCGGGCAGCCGTTTCTGGCCGATTAGTACGCCTCAATGCCCCAAACAATTTTTAGATGTACTCGGTTGTGGTAAAACCTTGATTCAATTGACCATTGAACGATTCAAGGGGCTGGTGCCTCCCGAGAATATATGGATCGCAACATCATTAGAATATAAAGACTTGGTGAAAGAGCAACTTCCGGACATCCCCGAACAAAACATACTCTTTGAACCTTGCCGAAGAAACACAGCGCCATGCATCTGCTATGTCAGCTGGAAAATTAAGAAACGTAATCCACGCGCCAATGTGATTGTGACACCTAGCGACCACATGGTGACCGATATCAAGGCCTTCCAGGAGGCCATCGCCGACTGTATGGAATTCTCTGCGGAAACAGACGCCATCGTAACTCTCGGCATCCGCCCGACGCATGCGGAAACCGCTTACGGATATATCCAGGGAGACCTGAGCTACTCTTCTTCCCGCAAAAAGAATATCTTTAGAGTGGACTCCTTCAAAGAGAAACCCGCCAAAGAGGTGGCTGAGGAATATATCAAGCATAGTGACTTCTTCTGGAACTCCGGTATCTTCATCTGGAGTGTCAGTACCATTGTCAATGCCTTCCGCGTCTATCAGCCTGAGATTTCCCATAACTTCGAGGATATCTTCTCTTACTACGACACGCCTCAGGAACAGGATATGATCAATCAGCAGTTCCCGAAATGCGAGAATATCTCGGTAGACTACGCGATCATGGAGAAGGCAGAGGAAATCTTCGTTTATCCGGCCAGTTTCGGTTGGAGCGACCTCGGTACCTGGGGTTCTTTACGCCGACAGACCCAGCAGGATGAATACGGTAATGCTAAAATCGGAGATATCGATACCTACGAGACGTACAATTCCATTATTCACACGACGGGACTGAAGAAGGTCGTCGTACAAGGTCTCGACGGCTACGTCGTGGCTGAGAAGGACGGAACCCTCTTGATCTGCAAATTATCAGAAGAACAGCGCATCCGCCTGTTTCACTAAACACTCATTTAAAATAGATAGCTATTGAGAGATTTTTCCTCGATTTTAGAACACTGGTATGCTAGTAACGGACGTTACGACTTACCTTGGAGAACGGTTTCGGATCCTTATTTAATTTGGATTTCCGAAACCATTCTTCAACAGACCCGTGTGGTACAGGGTTACGACTATTACCTCCGTCTGACCGAACGTTTTCCCGATGTTTTCAGTCTGGCCACCGCCGAAGAAGACGAAGTACTCAAACTGTGGCAAGGGCTGGGATACTATAGTCGTGCACGCAACCTTCACTTTGCCGCCAAGACCATCGCCGCATTGGGAAAATTCCCCGATACCTACGAGGGAGTGAGAAAACTGAAGGGTATCGGCGATTATACCGCTGCCGCCATTTGCTCCTTTGCCTACCACCTACCCTACGCCGTGGTGGACGGAAATGTCTACCGGGTACTCTCACGAATCTTTGGCATCCAGACGCCCATTGATTCCACTTCCGGGAAGAAGGAGTTTTCAGAACTCGCCAACGAACTGCTCGACAAAGAACAACCACAGATATATAATTCTGCCATCATGGATTTCGGGGCCCTACAGTGTACTCCGAAGAATCCAGACTGTACAATATGTCCGTTTGCTGACCGTTGCTATGCCTATGGCAACCATTGTGTAGCCGACCTTCCTGTCAAGGCCAAGAAGACTGCTGTCAGCAACCGATATTTCGTCTACGTTTACATAGAGGACAAGGATTCTCTGTTATTGCGCCGTAGGGGGAAGGGAGATATCTGGCAGGGCCTCTATGAACCTTACCTGATTGAGTTTGCCACTTCTCCCAGCGATGAAGAAGCCTTGAACGCCATCCAGCAGACCGTTCCTCACGGCAAAATCAAACTGATAGCCAAGGGACTCAAGCACGTACTGACCCACCGGCGCCTCTGGATAGACTGCTATCAACTGAAAGTGGACAGACTGCCTGAAATCGAAGGGTACTTACGGGTACCGAAATCAGAGCGCAACACTTATGCCACGCCCAAAATCGTGACCACTGTATTCTCCATGATTGACAAAGAATAAGACCTAGAGATGCAAGCCCTCAGCAGACAGCGGTGCTGCAATGCAAATGCTGACAAACCGTAACCGCGAGTAACTGCGACTACAACAGAAGAACAACGGATAATAAGACAAAAAGGTGGTGAAATCCTCGGATTTCACCACCTTTTTTATCTTTGTGAGCAATACCTTATTTCTTATGAGGTATATTCAGTTTAATTCCCTTTTTAGGTTTCTCCTGTTCCTGATGCTGCTCCTTCTGCTGTTCTTGCCAGCGTTCACGAGCAAGTTCCTGCATATCGGCTACGGTATCCTTCTCGTCCACGATTTCCGTACCCAGCATCGTCTCGATAACGTCCTCCATGGTGACAATACCACGGAAACAACCGTATTCGTCGATGATGACGGAAATGTGCTCCTTCTTGCCCAATAGAGCCTCCCAAAGTTTGGAAACCGATTCATTCTCGGTGAAGGTCAATACCGGACGGATGATTTCTGAAAGACGCATGTCAAACTTGTCCTCAGACAATTTCTCCAGAATTTCCTGACGCAACACGTAACCAATGATATAGTCGTCGTTCTCCTCATTATAAATAGGAATACGAGAGTAAGTGCTGTAGTCAGGATTGCTGTAGAACTCACGAAGGGTCATGCTCTCCTCCGCCATCTCCACTACCGAACTAGGAGTCATAATGTCGCGGGCAGTGACATCGTCAAGCTTCAGCAAATTCTGGATCATACGGTTCTCCTTGTTTTCAAACACACCCTCCTGCGCACCGACAGTGACCATGGCCGAAACTTCCTCACGGCTCACGGAGAGCGCCTGCTTCTTGGAAGAAATCAGTTTGGTGATGGCCTCTGAAAGGATAACCAGCGGATAAGTAATGATAACCAAGACATGGATAATCTTCGTGACAGGTAAAGCGAGCTCACGCCACTTGGTGGCACCGATGGTCTTCGGAATAATCTCCGTCAGTACCAAGATCAACAAGGTCAGTACCGCAGAAGTGATTGCAAAGAACTCATCGCCGAAGACAATATTCGACTGAGCACCGACACCGGCAGCACCCACTGTATGCGCAATGGTATTTAAGGAAAGAATAGCAGAAATAGGTTTATCGATATCCTGCTTGTACTTTTTAAGTAAAATGGCTGATTTATGGCCTTCATTCTCCTTCATGGAAATAAAAGACATCGGAGTAGAAAGCAAAACGGACTCAAGAATTGAGCACAAAAACGAAATAGTTAATGCTGTGAATAAATAGAGGAGTAATAGCCCCATGAGTTTGAAAATTAGTTTGACATATACCCGATATAAGTTCGTCAGAAGAAATTCGGGACGTGAGAAAATGGCTATTTCATAGCATTTGACACGATTTTTGCAAAGTTAATGAAAAGAAAGGACTTATAATCATATAAATCCTTTTTTTTCATTATTAACCTTTCTGATCTAGAGGATTTAGACTAATCCTCACCCTTGATGGTGGGCAGATGCAATTTGAAACGCACCGCGAGCAGACGCATGAGCACAACCACCAGACCGCAGATGATGGAACACATCTCCGTACTCATCTGGAATTTATAACAAACATAATAAGCTAGACCGCCAATAACACAGGCCATCGCATAGATTTCCTTACGGAAAATCAACGGCACCTCATTGATGAAGACGTCACGGATCACACCACCGCCAGCACCTGTGATGGTACCCATAATGATAGCCGCCCAGAACGGGAAATGGGGATGTCCGGGCATCGCACTGACTTCCATCGTTTTCTCAATGCCGACCACAGTGAACAGGGCCAGACCAATGGTGTCGAAGAGGAACCAGGTGTTGTTCTGACGCACCAGCAGACGCCGGAAAGCGACCACCCACAAGAGCGCAAACGCGGAACACAACAAATAGAAGGGATTTGTCAACCAAAAGGGAGAAACTCCCAACATCAGGTCACGGATGGTCCCCCCACCAATCGCCGTGGTCACACCGACCACAAACGCACCAAACCAGTCAAACTGCTTAGCTGAAGCCAATCGAATACCAGAAATAGCAAACGCTACTGTACCTACAAAATCAAATACTTGGACTAAACTGATATTAAACATCTTTTGTGAAAGATAATTCACGTCTTCACGACATGAGAAAAGTAATTATTACGGTTGATTTATGAATTAAGGATTTACAACACCGATGGGAGAGCCACTGAGATAGGCGGCTATGTTGTTGGCCAGAATCGTAATGATACGACGGCGTGCCGCGGGAGAAGCCCAGGCGATATGTGGCGTCATGAAGACATTCGGTGCCTGCAACAGGGGGTTATCCGCTTTGGCGGGCTCGCTGGCCAGGACATCGCAACAATAGGCTTTCAGCCGTCCCTGAACGAGTGCCTGTGCAACGGCAGCCTCGTTAATCAGTCCACCACGGGCAGTATTGATCAGAATGAGTCCGGGCTTTGATTTCGCCAACAAGGTTTCATCCACAAACTGGGCATTGGTGGGATTCAGCGGACAGTTCAGACTGACCACATCACAGGTGGAGAAAGCCTCTTCAACGGAAAGTTTACTGACATCCGCAGGCAACTGCTGAGCGGACTTGGAACTTACGGTGAACAGCTGTACCCCAAAAGGACGGAGACGGTCGGCCACCGCCTTACCGATGTTACCGAAACCGAGAATGGCTACTTTCAGACCTTCGAGTTCCATCAGCGGAGCATTCCAATAGCAGAAATCCGCACTCGAGGTCCAGGCCTTCTCCTGGCAGACCTCACGGGTGTAATGTCCCACATGATTGGTGACTTCCAACAGATGGGCCACTACCATCTGAGCCACAGCATTCGTACTGTAACCGGCACAATTGCATACGGTGATGCCATGTTTACGGGCCGCAACGATATCGACCACGTCGAAGCCTGTCGCTGCCACACAGATCAATTCCAGATGGGGAAGCTGCGAGAAATGCGCTTCATTCAACCGGGTTTTGTTGGTGATGACGATACGGGCGTCGCCTATGCGTTCCAACACTTCCTCCGGACGAGTTCGGTCATAACAGACCAGTCCGGGACATCTTTTTAGTTCCGCCCAATCGATATCGCCGGGATTTAGGGTAAAACTATCTAAGAAAACAATTTTATCCTTATAAATAGGTTCAGAATTTTCCATAATTTATGATGCGTTTATATCAATCTTATTGTGCTTTATAAGAGGCTGTCCTCCATCCGATCAAACGGTCGTACCGGCTTCCGGATTCCCGATAATATACCAGGACGGTGTAGTCGTTTTCGGTCTGGAAATAATCCCCTTCAATGGGACCGGTCTGCCCGACCGATGGACCACCATGAGGAACCGCCAGATACTGATAGGAATAATAGCCTTGCTTGAGAAACACCAAAGCCTCATAAGCCTTACGTTCCTCATTATAGTTCATCTTGTATTTGGGCAGGAACTGGCAACCGGTCCAAAGTCCGTCTATATAAATATCCGCATCGGGCAGCGGCTCTGCCTGTAGCTGGAAGAGGACATTCATATAATCAGCCTCTGTATCGGGATCTCCCGAACGGTCGGCCCGAAAGACGTAACGACCATTCTGGTCTTCGTCGTAGAGATAGTTGGGCCTTGGTTGTGCCATCAGAAGCGTCACGTAATAATAGGGTTCGAAATAGCGCAGATTGTCCACGAACATCCCGGAGTACCGGGTACTGATCTGTTCGAACTTACGGTACTCATTGCCCGCTTTAAAAATCAAATCACGGCAATAGTTCCATTTCAGGGAATTACCGGTACTGGAAGTTGGTCGGGGAGCTACCACGGCATTGTCCCAACGCCCATTCTGCAAGACCGTAATGCTGATTTCACGGATAGGGTCGCGTACTGAAAGTTCCTTATGGATGACCTCGATTTCCAACTGCTGATGGGCGTCATTGTGGTCTATATCCGTATCGACCTTTCCGGTAAGTAAGATCGGAGCCTTCTGCTCGACTACGGCGAAATAAGCCTCAAAGGCCGGGACCACCCCACCGTCCTCATCCTCCACCTGGACCCGAAGACGATAATTACCCGACAACAACGGACGCATACCGATATTGGGCAACTGAAAAGAATAATGATTGTACAACACCGTGGTGTTGACACTCGAACGGTACTGGTCTATAACGAGTTCACTATCGTCCGACTCCATATATTCACTGTCAAACAAGCCCTCGTCGGTCACAAAGTCCGCACCCACATGCTCTATCCGGTAACTGAACCTCCGATATTCATGCGTCAGATCGTCAAAAGAAACGTATAACCTATCCTCACTTCCCAACACAAGAACAGGCAGACCACTCACTCCCCTTTTTGTCTCCAGCCGCACAGAATGCACTCCCTCGTCATAAACGACGGTGCGCTGAGCAAAGCTCAACACGGCCACAAAAAAGGAGAAGATCAAGAGAGATATCTTTTTCATGCTGCAAATTTACTGCATGGCAAGAATATTGCAAAATGAATTTCTCATTTTTTAAGAGAAGAAAAGAACACCAGTTCCTTTCTCCCCTCCTCCTGATAGGAGGAACCATGAATTTTTGTAAATTTGAGATGACAAACCAAGGGCGAAAATATGCAGAATTCCATATGGCCCCAACGATTCCATGGTAAAAAATGGAATCAGGCCACCACAATCAAGTAAAAAAACGTAACTTTGCAATGTTTTAGAGAGGTCATCCCTCCTAAAACGGTTCTTTAAAAGGTCTAACCCATAAATTGTGATTATAAAATGAAGGAACTTGCACTGAAGTACGGTTGCAACCCCAACCAAAAACCTTCCCGTATTTATATGGAGGAGGGCGAATTACCTATTGAAGTGTTAAACGGTCGTCCTGGATACATCAATTTCCTCGATGCTTTGAATGGCTGGCAACTTGTAAAAGAGTTGAAAGCTGCCACAGGTCTTGCTGCCGCTACCTCTTTTAAGCACGTCTCACCTGCTGGTGCTGCTGTAGGTGCTCCTATGAGCGACACACTGCGCAAAATCTACTTTGTTGACGACATTGCTGAACCATTGTCTCCCATCGCTACAGCTTATGCCCGTGCTCGTGGCGCTGACCGTATGTCCAGCTACGGCGACTTCATTGCTCTTTCTGATACCTGCGACAAGGCAACAGCTCTCCTCATCAAGCGTGAGGTAAGCGACGGTGTCATCGCTCCGGACTTCACCGAAGAGGCTTTACAGATCCTGCGCGAAAAGCGTAAGGGTACATACAATGTCATCAAGATTGATCCTAATTATACTCCTGCTCCAGTTGAACACAAGCAGGTATTCGGTGTGACTTTCGAACAGGGCCGTAACGAGATCGACCTGACCGGCGACAATCTCTTTGAGAACATCCCTACACAGAACAAGCACTTCACTCCAGAAGCTAAGCGCGATTTGATGATTGCGCTGATCACGTTGAAGTATACTCAGTCCAACTCTGTATGCTACGTGAAGGACGGTCAGGCTATCGGTATCGGTGCGGGTCAGCAGAGCCGTATCCATTGTACTCGTCTGGCTGGTAACAAGGCGGATATCTGGTGGTTGCGCCAGCATCCAAAAGTAATGAATCTGCCTTGGGTAGAAAAAATCCGCCGTGCCGACCGTGACAACACTATCGACATCTACATCTCCGACGACTACGAGGATGTCTTGGCTGAAGGCGTATGGCAGCAGTTCTTTACAGAGAAACCTGAAATCCTCACCCGTGAAGAAAAGAAGGAATGGATTGCCAAGAACACCGGTGTGGCTCTCGGTTCAGATGCTTTCTTCCCCTTCGGTGACAACATCGAACGTGCCCACAAGAGTGGCGTTGAATTCGTAGCACAGGCTGGCGGAAGTGTACGTGACGATAATGTTATTGAGACCTGCGACAAGTACGGCATCGCAATGGCATTTACAGGTATCCGTTTGTTCCACCATTAATTTACAAGATTTATGACTACTACGCGTAAAGCAGACGACGAAGAAATCACCCAGGCGATGACGTGCGGCATCGTTTTCAAAGGTGCAAAACTCAAGACTAAGCCTACAGAAGAGAAGGTGAAGACCAAAGCCAAGAAGAAGACCTATATCACAGGTCTCCATGGTTCAGGTTCCGCCAAGAAGAAGGCAGAAATTCGTGCCCGCCGCGCTAATCGCCATAAGAATAAATAATTCATAAGAAAGACAGCTCATAGGCTGTCTTTCTTTTTTTTATGACTTGCAATCCAGTCTCATCGGGTTTTCAACACAGGAAAATACCTCAATGCCGGCGTTTCCTCCACCGAAATCATCTGCCGTAGACACCCTGCAAAAATCTAGCAGTAACCTAGATAAATCTAGCAGTAACCTAGACAAATCTAGCAGTAACCTAGATAAATCTAGCAGTAACCTAGACAAATCTAGTAGTAACCTAAATAAATCTGGCAGTAACCTAGATAAATCTGGCAGTAACCTAGATAAATCTAGCAGTAACCTAGATAAATCTGGCAGTAACTTAGATAAATCTGGCAGTAACTTAGATAAATCTGGCAGTAACTTAGATTTCACCAGTAGAAACTGAACCGAAGTGTACTTATTTGAGTTGACATTCCCAACTCTCAAAACAACGACTAAAATAGAGATACTACAGATAAAGAGCAGAGACTTTAGTTGACAGGAGCAAGTCCAAACATCAGGTGTGGTAACCACCAACACATTCCAGGTGGAGAACATTATCGACCAGCTGTTGCTAGATGTCAAGAAAACTATGAAAATCACAAAGTGTTCCAAATCTCCGGCCAGAGCCTATAAAAGAAATTAAATAGAGCCCACACGAGTATTTGTAGTTTAAAATAAAAGCATTACCTTTGTCGACAACCGAAACATAAAATAATAAAGACTATCTATGAAGAAAATTATTTTCCTCCTACTCCTCAGTTTGCCTTTCATGGCAATGGCACAGCACAATGATGACCTTTCCAAATACTTAAAAGGAGCAGTGACGCTCACCAACGGTAAGGTATCATTCAAGAAGACCTATAAAGTTCCCGGCAAAGATAAAATTGAAATATTCAATCTGCTCAGAGATTACACCCAGAAAGAGATTCTGGAAGGTGAAAATCATTTGATCCAGTGCGGAATCACAGACCGCGATAGTCTGAACGGTATTTTGGCAGCCGACGTGGAAGAATATCTTTACTTCAAACGCACCGCACTCGCCACTCACCGTGTACGTTTCTACTATCAGTTGATTTACCGCATCGCCGACGGAGAATTCAATGTAGAGATGCGCCGTATGCAATATCTCTACGACGACATCAAGACGGATGAAATCTACTATGCGGAAGACTGGATCACCGATTACAATGCCTTGAAGAAAAACGGCACCCAACTTACCCGTAAGGGAGGTAAGTTCCGCCGCTTCACCATCGACCGGAAAGACGAGATTTTCCGTGGTGCAGCAAAAGCCACCGGTGCTAAACTCAAAACCAAGACCATCGAGGTAGAAGTAGAAGAATAAACTTTTCACCCCCAATATCCCAGCCGAGACCCATCAGCGTTCTCGGCTTTTTTTATGTTATAGGTCACAAGAAAAAAACCAAGACTACAGAACGGAAAGCAACCGCAACCCTAAACTCCCAGTTCACCCCCTACGCGTCCACTTCAATACCGAATTTGCTTCGATACCACTCCTAGAAATTGCACTTATGTGTTAAATTACGTTTACTGTAGAAAAGAAAGATTTCCCAAGAAGTCCACATACTCTCCACACGATTATTCCTCTTCCTATCGGTTTTTATCTAGATATCCCCCTAAAAACACAGGGATACCACCTAAAAACAAAGAAAAACAGACAACCTCAACTTTTAAGAATCATTTTTTTTGAGATTTTCTTTTGTTGTCAAACAAATTTGCTATATTTGCAGTCGTTTGATACAAACGCGGTAGTAGCTCAGTTGGTAGAGCATTAGCTTCCCAAGCTAAGGGTCGCGGGTTCGAGTCCCGTTTGCCGCTCAACTTTATCACGAAAAGCATATGGCTGTAATAATTATAGTAGCAATTTTATTTATAGGCCTCATATTAATAGCTACGGAGAACTTTAATAAAATTAACAAAGCAGCCGTGGCCATGTTTATGGGCATTTCGTGCTGGTTACTATATATTGGCTATGGTACTTATTTCGTGATCGCCGAACACCAAATCGACTTTTTATCCTTTTTGACCAACAATACCGTTACAGAACAATCTGTAAAGGAATTTATTGCCAGTGACATTTTTCTAAAGTATTCCGTGATTTCCGCTGAAATCGCGATATTTTTGGTTGCCACGATTTCCATTGTGGAGGTGCTCAACAACAACGGCTGTTTCGACTTCATCCAGGAATGGCTGAAGACCTACAATCCGATCCGTTTTCTTTGGGTCATTGCGGGAATCACTTTCATCCTTTCCGCCAACATGGACAACGTGACCACGGTCTGCCTGATGCTCGCCATCATGCACTCCATCGTTGCCGACGACAAGGCCAGGATGATGTTGGGAGCCGTAATTGTGCTTGCGGCAAACTGTGGTGGCGCCTTCACCGTAATCGGCGACGTTACCAGCTTGACCTTATGGACCTCAGGTCTGGTCACACCGACCGCCTACAGTTCCTTATTGGTACTGCCTAGCTTTGCAGCCTTGACCACCGTTCTGATTCTGGTTTCTAGAAGTCTTCCAACGCGTTTGAAACTGGTACACACCGCTCCTCCCTATAGAGGGGATGATACCGTACTCAACCGCAGCCAGAGACTGCTCCTGCTTTTTGTCGGCATCGGAGGTCTATGGTTTATCCCGACTTTCCACCGCATCACCTTGATGCCTCCTTTCGTAGGAGCCTTGTGTGTACTGGCCCTGTTGTGGATTTTCAACGAACTCTGCAACCGTTCCTTGCTCCACAGCGACCAGATGGTCAAGAAACGTTTACCGGTTGCTTTACAATACGCCAATATTCAGAATATCTTGTTCTTCATCGGACTGACACTTACCCTCGGTGCTGTCACCGAAACCGGTGTTTTCGCAGATTTCTTCAATTGGCTGACCCATCATCTGACCGACAATGAATATGTCATCACGGGTGTCATGGGAATCTTGTCAAGTGTACTGAACAATGTGACCGTTGTTTTGGGAAATATATCCATTTTCTCCCAGGACATTGCCCAGACCCATCCCGAATTCGACAAACTATTTTCAGTGAACGGTACTTTTTGGCCATTACTGAGTTATACCTCAGCGATGGGTGGTTCACTGCTAAGCATAGGTAGCTTGGCCGGATACGCTTTAATGAGAATGGAAAACGTTACGCTCCGCTGGTACATCCGCCATTTCGCGCCAAAGGTGCTGGCAGGTATGCTCGTTGGACTTATCGTTTTCTATTTAACAATAGAATATTTATACTAGACTTTTTAAAAAGTGATATACTATGGGAAAAATTAGATGCATAGGTATTCTTACATCCGGAGGTGATGCCCCTGGTATGAATGCCGCTATTCGTGCGGTGACTCGTAGCGCAATTTGCAATGGTTTCAAAGTAAAAGGTATCTACCGTGGTTATGACGGTCTGATCAAAGACGAGGTAAAGACATTTACCACAGAAGACGTCAGCAATATCATCCAGACCGGTGGTACGATTCTCCGTACCGCCCGAAGCAAGGAATTCGAGACGCCTGCCGGCAGAAAGAAGGCTTACGAGACTTTGCAGAAAGAGGCCATCGACGCCTTGGTGGTGATCGGTGGTAACGGTTCTCTGACGGGTGCAATGACCCTGGCCGAAGAATATGACTTCCCATGTATCGGTCTGCCGGGTACTATCGACAACGACCTTTACGGTACAGACTCCACCATCGGTTACGACACCACCCTGAATACGATCACCGACTGCGTGGATAAAATCCGCGATACTGCGACTTCTCACGAACGTATCTTCTTTATCGAGGTGATGGGACGTGACGCCGGTTTCCTGGCTCAGAACAGTGCCATCGCTGCTGGTGCCGAAGCCGCCATCATTCCTGAGGACTCTACAGGTAGTGACCAGTTGATTCATTTCATGGAACGAGGTATCCGTAAGAGTAAAAAGAGTTGTATCGTCATTGTGAGCGAAAGCCCTACCTGCGGTGCCATGCACTATGCAGAACGTGTCAACAAGGAATACCCCGAATACAACGTACGTGTTTCCATCCTGGGCCACCTGCAACGTGGCGGTTCTCCTTCAGCCCGCGACCGTATATTGGCCAGCTGCGTCGGAACAGGTGCAGTCCATGCGCTTTTGCAGGGACAGCGCAACGTGATGGTCGGCGTCAGAAACAATGAAGTGGTCTATGTCCCCTTCATCGATGCTGTAGGAAAGCGTAAGATTATGGATAAGAACCTAATCAAGGTTCTCGACGAATTGTCAATCTAGGATTTAACACAAATACGCAACAGTTAATCCATTCTCGCAAATGATTTTTTACGTCAATTGCAAGAATGGATTCTTGAATTAAATGTATATTTGCACGAAACTAATAATAGAAGACACATATAAAAAATGGAGACAAACAACTTGAAGACAGGACACATTTCTCAGATTATTGGTCCTGTAGTCGATGTCTGCTTTGAAACCAACGGTAAAAAAGCGGACGAAGTACTTCCAAAGATCCACGAAGCACTTGAAGTTGTACACCCAGATGGCCGTAAGATCATCATTGAGGTGCAGCAACATATCGGCGAAGACACAGTGAGAACTGTGGCCATGGACAACACAGACGGCTTGAGACGCGGCCTCGAAGCCAAGGCCTTAGGCGCTCCGATTTCCATCCCTACCGGAAATCAGGTGAAAGGCCGTATGCTCAACGTAACCGGAAACACAATTGACGGTCTGAAGGAACTGGACAAGACTAGCAACGCCTACCCTATCCATCGCGAAGCCCCGAAATTTGAAGATTTGAAAACCAGTAGCGAGGTGCTCTATACGGGTATCAAGGTCGTTGACCTGCTCGAACCTTATGCCAAAGGTGGTAAGGTCGGTCTGTTCGGCGGTGCCGGTGTAGGTAAGACCGTACTGATCATGGAATTCATCAACAATATCGCCAAGGGCCACGACGGCTACTCTGTATTTGCCGGTGTCGGTGAACGTACCCGTGAAGGTAACGACCTGCTCCGCGAAATGCTGGAATCCGGCGTTGTAAACTACGGTGAGGAATTCGAGAAATCCATGGAACAGGGACAGTGGGACCTTTCCAAGGTAGACTACAAGGCCGTTGAGAAGAGTAAGGCGACCCTGGTGTATGGACAGATGAATGAACCTCCTGGAGCACGTGCATCCGTAGCTCTTTCCGGTCTGTCTGTCGCAGAATCCTTCCGTGACAGCGGTGCGGAAACCGGTAAGGCAACCGATATTCTGTTCTTTATCGACAATATCTTCCGTTTCACCCAGGCTGGTTCTGAGGTATCCGCTCTGCTGGGCCGTATGCCTTCAGCCGTAGGTTATCAGCCAACCCTGGCGAGCGAGATGGGTGCGATGCAGGAACGAATCACTTCTACAAAGAACGGTTCCATCACTTCCATCCAGGCCGTATACGTACCTGCCGATGACTTGACCGACCCTGCTCCGGCAACTACCTTTACCCACTTGGATGCCAAGACCGTATTGAGCCGTAAGATTACAGAATTGGGTATCTACCCGGCTGTGGACCCTCTGGACTCCACTTCACGTATTCTGGATCCAAATGTCGTAGGCAAGGAACATTATGAATGCGCACAGCGCGTAAAGCAGATCCTTCAGAAGTACAAGGAACTTCAGGATATCATCGCCATCCTCGGTATGGACGAACTCTCCGATGAAGACCGTCTGGTCGTTAACCGTGCCCGCCGCGTACAGCGTTTCTTAAGCCAGCCATTTACGGTAGCTGAGAAATTTACCGGTGTACCAGGTGTCATGGTATCTATCGAAGAATGTATCCGTGGTTTCAATATGATTTTGGATGGTGAGGTCGACTATTTACCTGAACAGGCCTTCTTGAATGTCGGTACAATCGACGAGGCCATCGCCAAGGGTAAGAAGATTCTCTCATCTGCTCAAGCTTAATTTGTAAAATGAAAGTAATCATTGTTTCTCCCGAAAAGACCCTCTATAGTGGAGAGGTGGAAGGTGTGGAAGTACCTGGTGAGAATGGCCGCTTTGAAGTGCTCAACCATCATGCCCCGATCATATCCAGTTTGACAGCCGGCACAGTGAGTTGCAAAAGTGCTGAACCTTTTACTCTGGAAATCAGCAGCGGCTTTATCGAGGTAGCACACAATGAGGTCTCTATCTGTGTGGAACTTTAACGGAAGAGGATAACGAGCCATGAAACTGATAAAACCTCTTGGCATATTGGCCCTTATCTATTGCTGCCTGGGACCGCTGCTTCTGGTGGTCGAATCCAAGGCCGGACTGGTCTCCCCAATGCAGCAAGCCCTTCCCATCACACTGCTAGCAGTTTTCTTCTTCACCTATAGTTTGCTGGGACTCTATCTGTTCAATAGACTGATTGGACGTCAGAGCAAATCGGTGATGCATTTCTATCTCATCAGCAAGACGCTGAGATTCTTTCTCAGTATGGTGCTCATTGTGATTTACGGGGTGCTCATCCGTGAAGGGTTACTCGCATTTGCGATCAACTTATTTGTATTCTACCTGGTCACAGTGGTGGTGACAACCCTCTATTGTGCCAAGGCGGAACACAATAACAAGAAATCTAAAATATGAAATATCTGAAATACATAGGTTGCCTGCTGGCCATGATTTTTATTGGCCTTGCACCTGCCAACGCCGACACTTCCGAAGAAGAGCCGGGTAAGGTAGATGTAAAGGAAATCGTACTGGGCCACTTGAGCGATGCTTACGACTGGCACATCACGACATGGAATGGTCATCATATCTCCATCCCTCTTCCCGTTATCGTAAAGGGTGAGAATTCTGGCTGGCACATCTTCTGTTCATCAAAATTGGCACATGGCGAAAGCTATGAGGGCTTTTATATCGACCACGAGAAGAACGGTAAGATCTACGAGAAATTACCCAACGGCGAGGTGGTACGTCCTTATGACTTCTCCATCACCAAGAATGTCGTGCAGATCTGGATCACGGTCTTTCTGATGTTGCTCATCTTCATTGGCTCAGCGCGCTGGTACCGCAACAAGCAGCCTGGCGATGATGCTCCGAGAGGCTTCGTAGGCTTGATCGAGATGTTCGTCATGATGGTGAACGATGACATCATCAAGCCCAGTATCGGTGAACATAAATACAAGAAGTTCGCTCCTTATTTGCTGACAGCCTTCTTTTTTATTTTCATCACCAACCTTCTCGGTCTGATTCCAATCTTCCCAGGTGGTGCCAATGTCACCGGTAATATCACGATTACCTTCTTCCTGGCCTTCTGTACGCTGCTCGTTGTCAACTTCAGCGGAAACAAGGAATATTGGAAAGAAATCTTTTGGCCAGAGGTACCCACCTGGCTGAAGGCTCCGATCCCAATGATGCCGGTCATCGAGCTCTTTGGTATCTTCACCAAGCCTTTTGCCTTGATGGTCCGTCTGTTTGCCAACATTCTTGGAGGTCACGCCATCATTCTTTCATTGACCTGCGTGATCTTCATCACCTGGCAGATCAGTGCCGTCATCGGTACTTCCTTCTCCGTCATCAGTTTCGCACTGATGATCTTCATGGACTGCCTTGAACTTTTGGTAGCTTTCATCCAGGCTTACGTGTTCACCATGCTGAGTTCGATCTTTATCGGTCTGGCACTTCCCGAACACCATGGATCAGAAAAATAAATTTATCATTAACGAAACAAATAATTAAACAATTTAAATCTTACTATTATGTTATTACTCGCATTATTAGAAGCAGCAGGTATTGCAAAGTTAGGTGCTAGTCTCGGCGCAGGTATTGCCGCAATCGGCGCAGGTTTGGGTATTGGTAAAATCGGTAGCTCTGCTATGGAAGCTATCGCTCGTCAGCCAGAATCTGCTGGTGATATCCGTACCAATATGATCGTTGTTGCTGCCCTCGTTGAAGGTGTTGCCTTGTTCGCAGTAATCGTTTGTCTTCTTTGCCTTTTCTTATAATAAAATAAATACGGCGAGAATATGCAGAATTTGCCATCCATATTGAGTCCAGACCTGGGTTTGCTGTTTTGGATGCTTCTGGCCTTCCTCATTGTATTCTTCCTCTTGAAGAAATTCGGTTTCTCCATCATCGTCAATATGGTGGAAGAACGAAAGAACTTCATCGACGAATCTTTGAAGAACGCCCGCGAAGCCAACGAGAAACTGGCGAACATCAAGTCGGAGAGTGAAGCGCTCTTGAAAGAAGCCCGCGAACAGCAGGCTACAATCCTCAAGGAAGCGATGGCAACCCGTGACAATATCATCAAGGAGGCCAAGGACAAAGCACAAGTCGAAGGCTTGAAGATCCTTGATGACGCGAAGGCTCAGATCTCAGCAGAGAAGGAAAATGCCTTACGCGACATTCGTTCAACGGTTGCCGATTTATCTGTGCAGATCGCCGAGAAAGTCATGCGCCGCCAGCTCGATAAAGATGCTGAGCAGGAGAAATTCATCGAACGAATGCTGGACGAAGTGACCAAATCTAAATAAGTTTGCTTATGGATATTGGTATCGTATCAGTTCGTTACGCAAAGGCTCTCTTGAGATTTGCAACAGAAAACAAAGAGGAACAGCAGGTATATGCTGAAATGGAAACGTTGTCAAGAACTTTTCTGAAGGTGTCGGCCTTACAGCCCGCGCTTCTGAATCCAGTACTGACCAACGCCCAGAAAATCGATTTGTTGGCAGCAGCCTGTGTGGGAGAAGGCCAGATTACCCGCTCCACCAGACGATTCATTGAACTGGTTACCGAAAAGAAACGTGCCGACCTGATGCTTTTTATTGCGAACGCCTATATGACGCTCTATCGCAAGACTAAGGGGATCATCAAAGGTTGCTTGACCGTTCCGACCGAAATCAGTGAAAAGGTGTGTCAGCGCTTACAGCAGATCATTGAAAGCAAGACCAGCAGTCAGGTTGAGTTCGAGGTACGCGTGGACGAGGAGATCAAAGGTGGTTTCATATTGGATTATGACACTTATCGTCTTGACGCCAGTCTACGTACTCAATTGAACGAACTCAGACGTGCTCTCAAAAAATAGAGTTTAGGGTAGCCTCATCCCCAACAGGAGCAGGCTACCTACTTCTAACCAATTAAGTTTAAAACAATTTTATGCCCAACAATATCAAACCTAGTGAAGTATCAGATATCCTGCTCAGACAGTTGCAGGACATCGATACGAATGTCAAGTTTGAAGAAGTCGGTGTGGTTCTTTCTGTCGGTGATGGTGTAGCCCGTATCTATGGCTTGACCAATGTCACAGAAAATGAACTGATCGAATTCGACAACGGTGTCATGGCCGTTGCCATGAACTTGGAAGAAGATAATGTCGGAGCTGTGTTACTCGGTTCATCCGAAGGTATCAAGGAAGGTCAGAGCGTGAAGCGTACCGGTCGTGTCGCTTCCATCCTCGTCAATGAGAATATGCTTGGCCGTGTCATCAACCCTCTGGGCCAGCCTCTCGATGGCGGTGCTGAGATTGGTGGCGAGAAATTCCTGATGCCATTGGACCGTAAAGCTCCAGGTGTTATCTATCGCCAGCCTGTAAGCGAGGCACTTCAGACTGGTTTGAAAGCTGTCGACTCCATGATTCCTATTGGACGTGGTCAGCGTGAATTGATTATTGGTGACCGTCAGACCGGTAAGACCGCAATCGCGATCGACACCATCATCAACCAGAAAGAGAATTACGAAAAGGGAGAACCTGTTTACTGTATTTATGTGGCAGTAGGCCAGAAGGCTTCTACCGTAGCCAATATCGTGAACATCCTGAAGGAAAACGGTGCGATGCCTTATACCATCGTGGTTTCCGCAACTGCTGCTGAACCAGCTGCCATGCAGTACTACGCTCCTTTCGCAGGTGCTGCGATCGGTGAGTTCTTCCGCGACCGTGGTAAGCATGCCCTCGTGGTCTACGATGACCTTTCCAAGCAGGCTGTGGCCTATCGTGAGGTTTCCTTGATTCTTCGTCGTCCTTCTGGTCGTGAAGCTTATCCGGGTGACGTCTTCTACCTGCACTCTCGTCTGCTCGAACGTGCAGCCAAGATCAACAACGAGACCAAGATTGCCGAATCTATGAACGACCTCCCTGAATGTCTGAAGGGTAAGGTAAAAGGCGGTGGTTCACTGACCGCTCTTCCTATCATCGAGACTCAGGCCGGTGACGTTTCCGCTTATATCCCGACCAACGTGATCTCCATCACCGATGGTCAGATTTTCTTGGATACCAACCTCTTCAACCGTGGTTTCCGTCCAGCTATCGATGTCGGTATTTCCGTCAGCCGTGTAGGTGGTGCCGCTCAGATCAAGAGTATGAAGAAAGTGGCAGGTACCTTGAAGATGGACCAGGCACAGTACCGCGAATTGGAAGCTTTCTCTAAGTTCTCAAGCGATATGGACCCGGTTACGGCGATGACCATCGACCGCGGACGTAAGAACAACGAACTGCTGATCCAGGCGCAGTATTCTCCAATGCCAGTTGCCGAACAGGTGGCCATCATCTATTGCGGTATCCACGGTTTGCTGAAGAATGTACCTTTGAATAAGGTTCGTGAATTCCAGGAGAATTTCCTCCAGATACTTCGCAGCAACTATGCAGATTCCATCTTGGGTGAACTGAAGAACGGTAAGCTGACCGACGAAGTAATCAAAAACATTGAGAAGGTTGCAGCTGATGTGGCCGGACAATATAAAAATTAAGATCCATGGCCTCACTCAAGGAAGTTAAAACGCGTATCGCTTCAGTAACGAACACTCGCAAGATTACGAGTGCAATGAAGATGGTGGCATCCTCAAAACTACATCATGCTCAGACGACCATTGAAAACATGCGTCCTTATGAGACTAGATTAGAAAAGATCATGTCCAAATTTGTGAGCAGCATCGAGGGAGAAATTGCTTCCCCTTATGCCGTTCAGCGAGAAGTGCGTCGTGTTGCCTTGGTGGTTTATACTTCTAATTCCAGCCTTTGTGGTGGTTTCAATCTGAATATCATCAAAGCCTTACGACAGAAGATCGAGGATTTCCAACAGAAGGGAATCGAAATCGTCAAAATCTATCCCCTAGGCAAGAAAGCACTGGAAGCTGTCCGCAAGCTTAATTTTTCAGACCTTCAGGACTACTCTTCCCTACTAGACCACCCGGCTTACGAACCGGCTACCAAGATTGCACAGGAACTGATGAACCTCTATTCCACAGGTGCGATTGACCAGGTAGAAATGATTTACCATCACTTCAAAAGTACCGCGACACAGGTGCTGACTGAAGAGACCTTCCTGCCGATCACATTCGATCAGGAAGGGGGGAAGGAAGACAGCAAGGAGGAAGGCTATGCTTTGGATTATATCGTGGAACCTTCCAAGGAAGAACTGATCCAAAAGTTGATTCCGAAAGCACTTCATCTGAAGCTTTATACCGCCTTACTGGATAGTTTGGCTAGTGAACATGCAGCACGCGTCATTGCTATGCAAGTGGCAACCGACAATGCCGATGAACTGTTACGCGAACTGACCCTGACTTACAACAAGACTCGTCAGCAAGCCATCACAACAGAATTGCTCGACATCGTGGGAGGCTCCATGCAATAACACATTTTTAAATAAAAAACGGGGAAGAAAAACTTCCCCGTTTTTTATTTTTCTAGATCGCCCACTTCCTCAACAGCAGCCTGACCCCACTTCTTTTGAAGTCCAACAAATGGCTGCTCAAAAGATAGACAGGACCTGCCCCGCTTCAGAAAGATCAATTCCACCTGGAGGACAGCCCACCCATTTTCCAGGCCTTATCCCAACAGGATATCCTTCAACGCTTTCCTATTTTTCTCCTTTACCCCATCTGCCGGATAACCGATGGGAATCAAGACGGCAGGTACGAGGTTAGCATCGACAGGAAACAGTTCGAGGCATTTCTCCACATCAAAATTACAAACCCAGCAGGTACCCAAGCCGCGTTCTGCCGCAGCCAGACAAAGATGCTCCATCGCAATCGCGATATCGATGTCATAATGCGCCTTACCGTCAATCTTGCGAACCCAACCCGCCGCGGTATCCTGATAAGCGATAAAACAGGCTGGAATAGACTTGAACCATTCACGATTGTAGCACTGGGCCAAACGTGAGATTTGCTCCGGATCCGCCAGATAACGAAACTTCCAAGGCTGGAAATTGACAGCTGAAGGCGCCATCCGTACACATTCCATCACATATTCCCAATCCGCCGGCAAAGGCAACTTTGCTTCATAAGCACGCACAGAATATCTCTGCTTGCACAAATCTAAAAAATTTTTCATATCACGTAGTTTCTAAAAAATCAAATTGTAAAAGCCTAGGCTACAAAGATAATTCATCAATATCGAAAGGCCAAATCTTTCCACTTTTTTGCAGATATCATCCACTCAGGAAGGCCCCAAATGCAGAAAACAGTTACATTATTTTGCTATTCTCCTAAGTTGCAGTAAATTTGTAGGGCAATTATTTTGCATAAAGTATATCCGCATGGAAAAGGAAATAAAAAATACTCCCGAACAATTTAAGACAGTAATGCAAAACTGCCGTGACCTCTTTATTAAAAAGATGCACGACTATGGAACCGCATGGCGAATCATGAGACCAACGTCTGTCACCGATCAACTTTACATCAAAGCGAATCGAATTCGCTCAATTGAAGTAAAAGGTGAAGCTTTCGTTGACGAGGGAATTGTTCCTGAATTCATCGCCATCATCAACTACGGCATTATAGGACTCATACAACTGGAGCTCGGTGCGGCAGCCGATGGTGAGGACTTACCGGCGGAGCAGGCTTTAGCCCTTTATGACAAACACGCTACAGCTGCTCTCGAGCTCATGCTCAAGAAGAACCATGACTACGACGAGGCCTGGCGTGCCATGAGGGTATGTTCGTACACCGACTTGATCCTGATGAAAATTTTCAGGACCAAACAAATTGAAGACCTGGAAGGCAAGACTCTTGTTTCAGAAGGAATTGCCGCCAACTATATGGATATGATGAATTACGCAGCATTTGGTTTGATAAAATTGACTCTTGAAAAATAAGATAGTACATATCGCTTTCTATTGGCTGGTCAACCTCTGCCGCTTGCTTTTATCCGTAACATTTATTTTTTCGGGATTTGTCAAGGCAGTGGATCCTTTGGGAATGATCTATAAACTGAATGCCTATTTCGAACATTGGGGAATCATCTTTTTGGAGAACTCTCTGATTTTGAAATATTCGGTAATCTTCATGGCGGCCGTCGAGTTTATCTTGGGGATCTATTTACTCCTGGGTATCAGAAAACGGTTCACCTCAGCAGTTACCCTCATGGTCATGATCGGAATGACCATGCTGACCGTTTACATCTATGCCTATAATCCTGTGGCAGACTGTGGATGCTTTGGAGAGGCTGTGACGCTGACCAATACTGAGACCTTAATAAAGAATCTGGTATTACTCTCCGCTGCGATTGTAGTGGCTTCTTTCCCACTTTACATGAAACGGCTGATTTCAGAACGCAACCAATGGCTGACTTCCATTTTCTCCTGGGTCTATATCATCACCCTAGGGCTCTATTCATTCCACTACCTCCCCGTAATCGACTTCATGCCTTTTAAAGGTGGCACGGATATCAGAGCGGCCTGGAATGGAGAAGCAGAAGGTCAAATTCCGGAGGAACTGATGAATTTTGCTCTGTTCACTGCCGACAATTCGGCCGACATGACAGAAGAAGTACTCAATGACACCGGTTATACCTTCCTGTTGACCATGTCTCAGGTAGACATTGCCGATGACGGCTGCAACGACCGTATCAATGATATCTTCGATGAATGCTCAGATCGCAACTATAAATTCTTCGCAGTGGTAGCTGACCACTCAACAGAGAAGGCCATCAATAACTGGATTGACAGAACCGGGGCAGCCTATCCTTTTCTGAAATGCGATGCCGTCCTGATTAAAGCCATGGTCCGTTCCAACCCAGGCTTGTTGCTCCTTAAAGATGGAGTGATCGTCAATAAATGGAGCAACAACAATCTCCCGGTACTGACGGAAGATAAGAACTGGAACCAGCTCAATGACAAGAAGGCTGTAAAATCCTCCTTCATGAAATTGCTACTTTGGTTCATCATCCCACTTTCTGTCATCATCGTTCTTGATGGCATATGGATTGGAGAAAAGTATTTTAAACACTATATTTTCAAACGAACTCTTAAAAAATCAATTGATCATGAGAAAGAAAATTGTAGCAGGTAACTGGAAAATGAACATGAACCTGCAGGAAGGCGTTGCTTTGGCAAAGGAATTGAACGGTATGTTGGCTGCTGACAAACCAGCTTGCGATGTTATCATCTGTACTCCATTCATCCACTTGGCTTCTGTTGCTAACGAACTCAACGCTGAAGTAATCGGTCTTGGTGCTGAAAACTGCGCAGACAAGGAAAAGGGTGCTTACACTGGCGAAGTTTCTGCTTCTATGGTTAAGAGCACAGGTGCACAGTATGTTATCCTCGGCCACAGCGAACGTCGTGCTTACTACCACGAAACAGCTGAAATCTTGAAGGAAAAGATCAACTTGGCTTTGGCTAACGGTTTGAAGGTTATCTTCTGTATCGGTGAAGTTCTCGAAGATCGTGAAAGCGGCAAGCAGAACGAAGTGGTTAAGGCACAGCTCGAAGGTTCACTCTTCGACCTCAGCCAGGAAGAATTCTCTAACATCATCTTGGCTTACGAACCAGTTTGGGCTATCGGTACAGGTAAGACTGCTACTGCAGAACAGGCTGAAGAAATGCACGCATTCATCCGTAGCGTGATCGCTGACAAGTTCGGTGCTGAAGCTGCTGAAAACGTATCTATCCTTTACGGTGGTAGCTGCAAGCCTAGCAACGCTAAGGAAATCTTCGCTAAGGTTAACGTAGATGGTGGCCTTATCGGTGGTGCTGCTCTCAAAGCTGCTGACTTCAAGGGCATTATCGATGCTTGGAAGAAGTAATCTTTCCAGATTTCTACACTAAATAACGGAGGACAACGACAATTTACGGAGTTATATTCCGTAAATTGTCCTCCGTTTTATTTATTACTTACTCTAATTTTTGAATTTTCTATCGTGAGAAGTTTCTTATTTTTTCTGTTTTTCATATTCTCATTTGGAGCCATCCAAGCACAATCCACTTTCACAGAACATTTACGTAGCGGAAAAGCTGGTAAAGGAAAAGTTGTGATTGAACAGTCTCAGGAAATAGAGAATGTCATTAATCACAAAGTTATTAAGGAATCCTCCACTCACAACACACCTACACCTAAACATGACGTGGCTTCCCCGGACTCTACACAAAACCGAGAAGCACACGAATACTTATTAGACAAATTCAGAAACAGCTACACCAAGGACCATCAACCTGCCAAGATGCAGGGATACCGCATACAAGTGTATGCCGGACCTAAAAGTACTGGACAGAATGAAGCCCGCAAAATAGAACAGGAATGCAAGAAAGCCTTACCTGGAATATCTACTTATGTGCGCTTTATACAGCCGAGATGGACTTGCCGTGTAGGAGACTTCCAGACCCGAGAAGACGCGATTCTCTTCTACAATAAACTTCAGGAAGCAAAGGTTTCTCCACAAATTACCATTGTAAAATGTGAGATTTTCAAAGTTTACTAATCTCACCTAATAGCTTACAGCAGAAAATGAACGACCAGATAGAACAGCTCAAATTTCATTATAAGGAAATTCTGAAACTCCTTGGCGAAGATGCCGAACGAGAGGGCCTCATCAAGACTCCGGAACGAGTGGCCAAGGCGATGTTGACCCTCACTAGAGGATACGAGATGGATGCGGAAGCCATCTTGAATTCTGCAAAATTCAAAGAAGAATACAACCAGATGGTCATCGTGAAGGACATCAAGTTTTATTCTCTCTGCGAACATCATATACTTCCTTTTTACGGTAAGGTACACGTAGCTTACATTCCTAACGGCTACATCACAGGTCTCTCCAAAATTGCCCGCGTTGTCGATGTTTTTTCCCATCGTCTGCAGGTGCAGGAACGTATGACCTTGCAAATTAAGGAATGCATACAGAAGGCGTTGAATCCCCTGGGCGTCATGGTAGTGGTGGAAGCTCAGCACATGTGTATGCAGATGCGTGGCGTCGAAAAGGACGACTCCGTGACGACGACCAGTGATTTCTGCGGTGCCTTCAACCAGGCCAAGACCAGAGAGGAGTTTTTGAAACTCATCAGTAAGGATAGATAATCCTCAATTCAATGACAAAATCAGAAAGCGCTTTGCATATGGTATGCAAAGCGCTTTCTGATTTTAGCTGCCATAACAAACACACATTATTTGTATGCCCACATCCCTACTTTCCGTCCTCATCAGGTAAAGAAAATCCGCAACATAGAAAGATTGGCCGGGCACAGTGCTGCGGAACTGAGTTCGTCCTTAAGATATTGTCTGGGGTTACTCCGGAAAGACACGAGACCATGCTGATCAGGAAACTATAGTCCAACCCTAAAAACAGACCTCATCGTGCGCTCTGAAACACAGCCGGCATCTACGGAATGGGGCGCTCCAGCCACAGTGTACTTTCGTATACCAAAACAAGAAACCACCAATGAATACTCATTGATGGTTTCTAAATTATTGATATTTATTACTAATGCCTGATTAATTTGCCTGAGCTTCCATTAATCTTCTCAACTGAAGATTTAAGCTTTGGCACATAGCGCCATTTCCCATGGCTTGATAACGTTGAATACGGTAACGTAATTGTGATACTTCGTTCAAATTTCTCTTCATAATCATCTAGTCTTGTGCAGTCCGCGTTTCGGACTACTGGTTTTGTTTATCTTTTTTATCAATGCAAAGATACGAAAAAAATACGAAATAATCGTCCGGCAACCATTCTGTCGTCTCATATTAACCCTTTTTCACCTACGCCCTCTTTAGATGAAAACTCCCCTTTACAAAATAAGTTCTTTTTCTTTTACAATTTCCAAAAGAGCGTCAAGTCCCATTCCGCTTCACGTTTTCAACATTCAGAAAAAATAACAAACCTACCATAACACATCGAAATTAAATTAGTATGTTTGCAGTAAAAATAAACAGGTGTACAGTCTTTGGCTGGGCACTTTTCTTTATGAATTTTACATTATGGAAAAATTACAGATAAAATTCCCGTATGTCCGCTGCCAATTCGAGGAACTAACAAAAGAAGACCAAGATTTAGTCACCGCTGCAAAGGCAGCTTGCCAAACCAGTTATGCGCCTTATTCCCATTTTTCAGTAGGTGCTGCTGTTGCATTGGACAACGGTGAAATGGTCAGTGGCAGTAACCAGGAGAATGCTGCCTATCCCTCTGGAACGTGTGCAGAACGTTGTACCATCTTCTATGCAAATGCCCGCTATCCACAGGCGGCAGTCAACACCATTGCCATCGCCGCCATCGGTACGGATGGAAAATTCACAGCCACTCCAATCACTCCTTGCGGGGCTTGCAGACAGGTACTCATTGAGACAGAACATCGGTTCCATCAACCTATGCGCGTCATCCTCTTCGGCGCCAAGGAAATTTATATCATTGACTCCTGTAGTCTGTTACTCCCCTTTGTATTCAATGCAGAGGCCCTCTAGCCCAATTCCACATAGATATGAAAAATAATGAGAACGGCTTAAGGCTGTATGTGGTCATTGCCTTGATCTATGCGGTCGTGCTAGGTATTCTTCTAGCTATTTTCAATTTATTCACTGAAGAGAAGACAACACTGATCTCCATTCTTTTTCAGAGTGTCTTCTTCGGTATATTCATGTCGCTGTTTGAATACTGGCAATATAAAAGAAAGCATAGAAAATAAATAAACTGTCCCAACGACGTCGTAGCACCTCGAGCTCTTTTTTCCAAGCACAGGAAAAAGCAGACATCCCAACGGTGCACCATACGAAAAGTGAACAATAATCCAAAATCCCCGAAAGAGCCGTCGTTCTTTCGGGGATTTCTATTTATCAGGGGTGGAATGCCTTCTGAAGTACCGGTTCCACATGCCGCATTTCCTTCAATATCTGCCGTTGCCTTTTGTACATATAGAGGCTCGGAGATTTTGAACTGAATTTTTTAGGATTAGGTAAGGTCGCGGCAATCAGCGCACAGTTCTGACGGGTCAACTTTTGAGCAGAACAGCCAAAATGCGCCTGGGCCACCGCCTCAACGCCATAGATTCCCGGCCCCATCTCTATACTGTTCAGATAGACCTCCAGGATGCGTTCCTTGGACCAGATCAGTTCAATCCAAAAGGTGAAATAAGCCTCAAACCCCTTGCGCAACCAGGAAGACTGCGGCCATAAGAATACATTCTTAGCCGTTTGCTGGCTGATGGTACTGCCACCGCGCACACGCTTACCCCTTTTCGCCTCCTCGTAGGCGGCTAGAATCGCATCCACATCGAAGCCGTTATGATCCAAAAACTTTTGGTCCTCTGAAGCTACTACGGCAACAGGCATATAGGGTGACATCTCCTCAAGGTCCACCCAGTCATGCTTCCAATTCCACCCCAAACTGTCATTTCCCTCAACGGCACGAATAACCATCAATGGAGTGACAGGAACCGGTAGATATTTATACGCCACAACGCTCAATACACTTAACGCCACAAACAGCCCTATAGACCAAAATATAATTTTACCGAGTAGTTTTATCATGCAGACCTATACCTTTAGACAAAAAAAGAATGAAGCGATGCCTAACAAAGCATATCTTCATTCTCTTTGGTTTATCCTGGATTAATTTTCAATCTGGAACCTACAGATTAAAATGGAAGATCATCTTCTGGCTCACTTGCAGGAGCTGCAGGAGCTGCAGCCGTTGGAGCTGGGATATCTGCCACAGGTGCTACCCCAGGTGCGCCTGCCACATTGCGGTCGACCTTCCAAGCACGAATGTCATTGTACCAACGACCATTATACTCACGAGCGTCAATATCGAAAGATACGGTCAAAGTCTCACCCACCTTGATATTGAATTCTCTCAGACGATCTTCACCAAACACGTTGAACATACACTTACGTGGATATTGCTCTACTGTCTCTATGACGAACTCCTGCATTTTCCAAGCATTGCCGGTACGTGCAGAAACACCACCACGTGGCTCACAAGCCACAATAATCTTACCTGTAATTTCCATCTATTTTAATAGTTTGAATTTTCGGCGAATTTACAATTTTCTTTTCAGACCACCCTAACAAAACTAAAAAATTATCTTTTGACGGGTAGATTATCTGTAATACCAAAATTCGATAAATGAATCGATTTCCCCCACAACCAGTACATCTCAGTCCTTCTATCCTCTTTATATATAAAAATGTACTATCCATAATTTATTTCCATATTTTTTTGTACTTTTGTCCTAGAATACTTTTGAAAATTAAACTTAAACGAGATATGAAATTTGTCATTTCCAGCTCTGTGCTATCCACACGTCTCCAGACTATTGGACGTGTCATTGTTTCAAAAAACAGTCTTCCTATTCTAGACAGTTTTCTCTTTAACATCCAGGGACAAAAACTGACGGTAACTGCCTCTGACAATGAGACCACTCTCACCACCTGGATGGATTTGAACGAATGCGATGCCGACATCTCATTTGCTGTCAACGCAAAAACCATTCAGGACGCAATGAAAGAAATCCCTGAACAGCCACTGGAATTCTATGTGAACGAAAACAACTTGGAAATTACCGTAGAATACCAGAATGGTAAATATAATTTTATGGGCCAGTTGGCTGATGAATATCCCGTTCCACCAGAGATTGAAGACAACCACTCTACACTGAGCATGAACGCGCAGTCTTTGTTCACCGGCATCAACCGTTCTCTTTTCGCAACTGCCGACGACACCTTGCGCCCCGTGATGAACGGTATCTTCTTTGATATCAAGAGCAACAACATCACGATGGTAGCCAGCGATGGTCATAAGCTTTCCTGCAACACCACGCATAACGTGGCTACCTCAGAGACTGGTTCCTTCATTCTTCCGAAGAAACCGGCGACTTTGGTGAAGAACATTCTGATGAAGGAAATGGGAGACGTCATGATACGTTTCAGCGAACGCAATGCCGTTTTCACGACTGAGGTATATACCTTGAACTGCCGTCTGATTGAAGGACGCTATCCTAATTATAACAGCGTCATCCCTCAGGACAACCCGAACTGCGTGACCGTCAACCGTGCCGCTTTGCAGAGTGCCTTGCGCCGTGTCCTGATCTTTGCCAATGCCAATAGTGCCTTGGTGAAAATCCATACCGAAGCCAGCAAGATGACCATCTCCTGTCAGGATGTGGACTTCTCTATGTCAGCTGAAGAAGCTTTGCTTTGCGACTATTCCGGTATGCCTATCACCATCGGGTTCAAAGGTACCTTCCTCACAGAACTGCTCAACAATATTGATGCCGAGGAAATTATCTTCAAACTGGCTGACGCAAGCCGTGCCGGCGTAATTGTTCCAGCCGTACAGGCAGAAAGCGAGACCACCCTGATGCTTTTGATGCCGATGATGCTCAATGACTAATCCTCCATACCAGGAGAACATTTTATAAGAATTTTAATTTACTCCTCATCGTTTCCCCTCCATCTGGGGAAACTTGAGGAGAATTTGTAAATATGAAACTCAAACTCACCCGTCCTATCGTCTTCTTCGACATTGAAGCCACAGGACTCAACACCGCTTACGACCGTATCGTAGAACTCTGCTTCATCAAAGTCTACCCTAACGGCAACGAGGAAGCACAAACCTTAAGATTCAATCCAGGTATTCACATTTCAGCAGAGGCCAGCGAAGTGAACGGCATCTACGATGAGGATGTGGCCGACTGCCCTTCCTTCAAGGAAAAGGCAAAGGAACTGGCCAATGTCTTTCAAAGCTGTGATATTGCCGGTTTCAATTCCAACGTCTTCGACATTCCCTTGCTGGTTGAGGAATTTATCCGTGCCGGTGTAGATTTCGATATTACCAAGAGTAAATTTGTCGATGTCCAGACCATCTACCATAAACTGGAAAAACGTAATCTCTCCGCAGCCTATAAGTTCTATTGCAACAAGGACCTGGAGAATGCACATACCGCACTGGCCGACACCCAGGCGACCTACGAAGTACTGCAGGCGCAATTGGACCACTACGGCGACGAACTGGTGAACGATGTGAATTTCCTTTCCGAATTCTCCCGCCGCAACAACAACGTCGACCTGGCTGGACGCATCGTCTACAATGAACAAGGCATTGAGACCATCAACTTCGGTAAATATAAAGGTCGCGCAGTGGTGGACGTACTCCATCGCGATCCGGGATATTTCTCTTGGATCATGCAGGGAGACTTCACCCAGAATACCAAACAAACCTTTATGCGTATCCGCCTCAGAGAAGGTATCTGATCAGAGGCTTAGATGCTGTCATTTTTTTCTAAACAAGATTTATGAAAGGGAAACATATCGTTCTAGGCATCAGTGGAAGTATTGCTGCCTATAAGGCTTGCAGCCTCATTCGTCTTTTTATCAAAGCCGGCGCAGAAGTACAAGTGGTGATTACCCCAGCGGGAAAAGAATTCATTACGCCCGTCACACTCTCAGCTTTGACTTCCAAACCCGTCATCAGCGACTTTTTCGCTCAGCGTGACGGTTCCTGGCATAGTCACGTAGCCCTGGGACAATGGGCCGACGCCATGGTCATCGCTCCTGCCACTGCCTCAACTATCGGAAAGATGGCCAATGGCATCGCAGACAACATGCTGATCACAACTTATCTTTCGATGAAAGCTCCGGTTTTTGTAGCTCCTGCTATGGACCTGGATATGTTCGCCCATCCTTCTACCACCGCCAACATCGAACGCTTGCGCTCTTTCGGCAACCATATCATCGAACCTGCCTCAGGAGAACTGGCCAGCCATCTGGTGGGAAAAGGCAGAATGGAAGAACCGGAACAGATCTTTGCAGCCCTTGAACGCTTCTTCTGCGAACAGCAGCAGCTGAAGGGGAAACGAATCATGATTACTGCCGGTCCAACCTACGAAAAGATTGACCCGGTACGCTTCATCGGAAATTATTCCAGCGGAAAAATGGGAATCGCCTTGGCCGAAGCCTGCGCAGAACAGGGAGCCGAGGTGGAACTGGTCTGTGGCCCGATACGCCTGACCACCCAACATCCCAACATCCACCGGACCAACGTTGAAAGCGCCGCCGAGATGTACGAGGCTGCCACCCGTATCTACGCCAACTCCGATGCCGGCATTCTCTGTGCCGCAGTGGCCGACTTCACAGTTGAAACGGTGGCCGACCAGAAAATCAAACGTGGAAAGGACGATATGGTGCTCCGTCTGAAACCTACCCAGGATATCGCAGCCGCTCTAGGACAAATGAAGACGCCGGCCCAGAAGCTGGTTGGATTCGCTCTGGAGACTACCGATGAACGCGAAAACGCTCGCCGGAAACTGGAAAAGAAGAATCTGGACTTTATCGTGCTGAATTCGCTCAATGATCCTGGTGCCGGATTCTCCCACGATACCAACAAAATCACCATTCTTTCTCGGACCGAACTGACAGAATATCCTCTGAAACCCAAATCCGAGGTGGCCAAAGACATCATTCATAGACTATGCGAAGAATTCAACTGATTTTCACCCTTCTCTGCAGTTGGCTGGTGAGCCTTTCCATTTCCGGACAGGAACTGGAAGCCCAGGTCTCCATCAACCATCAGCAGGTGCAAGGCACCAATACGAATGTTTTCGAACAATTGGAAACAGCCCTGACGGAATTTATCAACGACCGTCAATGGACCAACATGCAGTTCATGGAACATGAAAAAATCGCATGCAACTTCAACATTACGATTTCCAAATTCGTAGAAGGAGAAAATCTGTTTGAGGGATCGCTGATGGTACAGAGTACCCGACCGGTATTCAATTCTAATTATACGACCGTCGTCTTCAGTACCAAAGACGCGAACTTCAAGTTTAATTTCCAAGAATTCGACAAACTGGAATTCCGCCCGGACGTCATCGACAACGACCTGACCGCGCTGATTGCCTACTACGCCTACCTGATTATCGGTATGGACCTGGATACCATGTCGCCTAAAGGAGGGACCGACGTTCTCCAGATGGCACAGGATATCGTCAGTAATGCGCAGAGCCTGACGACTTCTGCCAAAGGTTGGAAAGCTTTTGACGACGGAAAGAACCGATATGCCATTATCAACGATTATCTGGATAATGGTATGGAGCCTTTCAGACAGATGCAATATAGCTATTATCGCGAAGGACTCGACGTCATGGCCGAGAATGTGGACCGCGGAAGAGCGGGCATCACCAAAGCGATGGGATTACTCAAACAGGCTCGGGAGAATAAGACCATGAGCATGCTTCCACAGATCTTTACTGAATATAAACGAGATGAACTCGTCAATATCTATACCGAAAAAGGAACGCCAAAGGACAAGGAAGAAATCTTCCAGACCTTGATGAAAATCAACGCTTCCCAGGCTTCGTACTGGAGAAAACTGAAGAAATAAGACCTATGCTACAGAATCTGCAGATTACCCACTATGCACTGATCGACCTACTCGACATCAACTTTTCTAATGGCTACTCTGTCATTACCGGTGAGACCGGTGCGGGTAAAAGTATCATATTGGGAGCTCTCGGCTTACTTTTAGGCCAGAGGGCCGATGCCAAAGCCATCAAACCGGGAGCCAGCAAATGTGTTGTCGAGGCTACCTTCGAGATCAAGGGACTTCATTTGGACGAACTGTTCCAGTCCTACGACATCGATTTTGACGGCAGCGAATGTATCGTACGGAGGGAAGTGACCACTGCCGGAAAGAGTCGTGCCTTTATCAACGACACTCCGGTTTCACTAACCCAGCTGAAAAGCATTACTTCCCGCATCATCGATATCCATTCACAGCACCAGAACCTCCTGATGGGACATGAGAATTTCTTACTGGACACCATCGATACCATTGGACACGATGCTAAGGACAAAGCGCACTACCGCCACAGTTTTGAGCTATGGAACGAAGCCCGAAAAGAACTGGAGGAACTGAAAGCCCAGGCCTTGAAGGATCGTACGGACATGGATTATATGCAGTTCCAGCTCCAGCAGATCGAAGAGGCCCAGCTGCAGGCAGACGAACAGACAGCACTCGAGGAAGAGTCGGAAACCCTCAGCCATGCCGAGGAAATCAAGTCTGCCCTCTACCAGTCTTCTTCTGCCTTATCCGGAGAGGACGGAAATCCGATATCGGTGTTGAGAACGGGTATACAGCAACTGGAATCCATCTGTGAGGTATTTCCCGCCGCCCAACCTTTGGCGGAGCGGATGGAAAGCGCACGCATCGAATTGAAGGACATCGCCGACGAACTGGAACAGGCGCTCGACCATGTTGAGTTCGACCCGCAACGACTGGAATATGTGGATGAGCGGCTCAGCGTCATCTACAGTCTCCAAAAGAAGCATCATGTTGAAACCGTTGGCGAACTTTTAGATATCGCGGAGTATCTCCGTAGCCAAATCGACAAAATCGAGAACATTGACGAACATATCCTCAACAAGGAGAAGGAAGTCAACGCCTATTACCACGACCTCCTGGAAAAAGGACATGTCCTGACCCAGAAACGAAAAGCTGCCGGAGAACAAATCTCTCAGGAGCTGATCCACACCCTGCAGTCATTAGGTATGCCGGCCACACGGCTGCATTTCGAACTTTCTCCCCGTACCAGTCCCGATGCCTCTGGACTGGATAACGTCTGTTTCCTGTTCAGTGCCAACAAGAATATGCCCGAACAGGATGTCAGTCAAATCGCATCAGGAGGTGAGATTGCCCGTCTCATGCTTTCGCTCAAGGCACTGATTTCAAGACACCAGAACCTGCCGACCATTATCTTTGATGAAATTGACACCGGTGTATCAGGAACAATGGCAGAAAAGATGGCTAACGTTATGCTAAGTATGGCAGAAAACTGTCAGGTGCTGTGCATCACACATCTTCCACAGATTGCAGCCCTGGGGAAAAACCACTACAGAGTCTACAAGACCGACGATGCCGAAGGCACCACCAGCCATATTTCACTTTTGAGCACGGACGAGCGTATCCGAGAGATAGCCAACATGCTCAGTGGTGAGGAAATGACCGCGGCTGCCATCAACAATGCGAAATCCTTATTAAAAATACAATAACACGATATGAAAAAGATACTGCTTTCACTTTGCTTCCTGTTGGGATTGAACACGGGATTAACGACGGCCAGCTATGGTTCTCCCCTTGTCCACGCGACACAGATGGAGGTTAAAAACGCCTATAAAGGAATGTTCAGCGTCATTACCTACAATCAGGAAGGCAATATTCTACATTCCGGCTATGGCTTCTTCATCCACGAGAATGGTACGGGCGTCGCAGCTTATTCTTTATTCAAGGAAGCCTACAAAGCAGTGGTGGTCGATTACAAGGGTAACCAACTGCCGGTCAAACGTATTTTAGGGGCCAACAGCACCTACGATCTGGTCAAGTTTTCTACGGCAGGCGACAAGAAGGTGGAAGCTTTCTCTATCGCGACCAATGCCCAGGCCTCTGTAGGGGACAACCTGCAGATGGTACTTTATACCGGAAAGCAAAAGAGCAAGCCCATCCCGGCCAATGTCGAGACCGCAGACGATTTCGAGAGCTACCATTACTATAAACTCTCTGTAGAGAACCAGGAAAAGAATTTCGGTTGTCCCTTGCTAGACCCTACCGGTGACGTGGTCGCCATCCTCCAGAAGAATGTGGAAGAGAATGCGGAGAAAGCCTGTGCCATCGATGCCCGTTTCGTCCATCAGCTCAATATCTCCAATACAAGCATCCTCAATTCCGACCTCAACAATATCAATATCTCCAAAGGACTTCCTGCCACAGAGAAGGACGCCCTCACTTATATCTATATGTTGGGGACTAAAGACTCGGTGACCGCCATGAATGCCATCAACGACTTCATCGAGGCTTATCCCAAAAATGCCGAAGGCTATACACAACGTGGAACCATCTTCGCCCAGCACGGCGACTATGCCCGCTGCCAAGAGGATTTCAATACGGCTTTGGAAGTCGTGGAAAAGAACCAGTCCACCATCAAGGCGGACGAGATCCACAACAATCTCAGCAAACTGATTTATAACAAAGCGGTGTTCAATCCCCAGTCTTCTTATAAGGAATGGACACTCGACTTGGCCATTGACGAAGCAAACACCGCTTTCCAACTCAATCCTTCACCGTTCTACCTGCAGCAGCAAGCCCATTGTTATCTGGCAAAGAAAGAATACCTGACGGCTTATGAATACTACAAGAGAATCAACAGCGAGAAGTTCTCCCACCACGCTGAATGGTCCCCCCATGCCAAAGCCGAATCATGGATTTTCGCTGCCCGTGCTTATGAGTTGCACATGCAGGCCCAAACTTCAGGAACCACGCTCCAGGATTCCCTGGAAATCATCACCCTGCTGGATAGCGCTATCGCAGCACTCCCCCAGCCTTTTATGCTGGACGATGCGAAATTATTTCTCGAAAGAGCACAACGGAATGAAGCTGTCGAGCAATTCCGCAAGGCGGTGATGGACTACTATGAATACGAAAAGATCATCGGTCCTAAAAACCTGAACGACAGATTCTATTATCTTCGCGAGCAGGCGGAAATGAAATGTCACATGTATCAACAGGCGTTGGATGACATCAACACCGCTATCGCCTTCAACCCACAGGATCCTTTCTACCCTGTAGAAAAAGGAATCATCCTTCTCCAAGTCGGAATGTACGAGGAAGCGATCGCAGTCTGCAAGGCATCGTTGGAGAAACTTCCGGAAAACCCAGACTGCTATAAGATTATCGGTATCAGCTATGGGGAACTGAAACAGAAGAAAGAAGCCTTGAAAAATCTGAAGAAGGCTCAGGAACTCGGTGATCCGACCGTACAGATATTTATTGACAAATACCAGTAATATTGTCTATTGAAACAGAATGAAAGATTTAAAATCTTTAATCAGACCCAACATTTTAGCTCTTAGTGAAAGCATTCAGACCAAGCTGAATGCTCCCGCTAAGGAAATAAACGTGCGCCTCGACGCCAACGAAAACCCTTTCAACGCCCCGCACAATCGTTATCACCAAGACAACAACGAAGAACTTAAAGACATGCTTGGAAAGATGAGAGGAATCTGGCCGCATTGTATTACCCTCACCCGAGGTACCGACGAAGCCATCGACTTTATCTTCCGTGTGTTTTGTATCCCTGGGCAAGACAATGTCTTGGCCATTGCTCCGACTTCCAGACACTATGATGAGTTTGGCTGGAAGAACGACGTATTCTGCAAATCCGTGTTGCTGGACGCTTCTTTCCAAATCACCGCCGAACGCTTGCTCAGCGAGAGCGACGAGCGCACCAAGGTCATTTTTCTCTGCAGCCCGAACAACCCTACAGGTAATCTCTTGAAGAGAGACCAGCTCATTCAGCTCTGCGAAAACTTTCCAGGTATCGTGGTGGTTGACGAAGCATATAATGAATTCTCACGCTCCGAGTCCGTGGTCCGACTGATTGCGCAGCACCACAATCTGGTGGTCCTGAATTCGCTCTCCAAAGCTTTCGCCTCAGCAGATTTACGATTGGCCACCATCTATGCCATACCGGAGATTATCCGTTACATCAACAGCATCATTCCCCACCACCACATCAGTCATTGGGCCGAACAACAGGGAATAGCCATTCTGAAAAGACGATTTGAAGTTGACAAATGGATCAGCCAATTACTCGAGGAACGTAGAAAAGTGATGAATGCGGTGAGACAACTCCCCATCTGTGAAGCCGTCTACCCTACCGATGCCAACTTTTTCTTGGCAAAATTCAAGAATGCGACAGCCATCCATCATTATTTACTAAGCGAGGGTATCGCGGTCTACGACTGTTCGGAGTATCCGCTCTGCGATAATTGCCTTCGGATCACGATAGGTTTACCGCATGAGAACTCCACACTCATCGGAACCTTGAGAAAATATAAATAGGACTACCCAGAGCTGTATTGTATTGACAAAATCACTTTTTAGGGTAAAAATACCCATTGTTTTTCCTAAAGAAGGAGTCGCTATAACTTTTGTCAGACTCCTATAGAAGAAAAATAAATGCTGACTTCTGAAAAAAAATCGGAAGTCAGCATTTTTATTTGCTTAGCTACTCTTCAAAAAGAGACACCACAGGAACAACTCTGGAAATCACTGATTATGAGCAGAGAATCAGATTAACCTCTCTGAATACAGCAGAAATCCACATGACAATCGTGATCTTTACAAACCGTAAAATGCACTAAACTTAGAAAGTTTTTCAAAGATTTCTCGCAAAAGCTTTGCTAGTTTAAAATAAAGTACTACCTTTGCATCGCGTTTGAGAGAAACGCGGATTGGAAGTTTGGGTGAGTGGCTGAAACCACCAGTTTGCTAAACTGACGTACGGGTTACCGTACCGGGGGTTCGAATCCCCCAGCTTCCGC
>SAMEA104404097__coassemble_188_pt1 | contig 64836 bp, 48 predicted proteins | sample SAMEA104404097__metabat2_low_PE_059 | metagenome-assembled genome bin SAMEA104404097 (sample SAMEA104404097) | Balaenoptera acutorostrata | reverse complement strand
TTTCTGCGAAGAGATCTACGGCCTTAGCACCGAGAGCCTGGTCGCGGCTGACTTCAAACTGAGGAACACCTTCGAATACGCTGAGGAGTGTTGCTTCGTCCAACTTCAAGAGGCTGTCCTTGGTAGCTTTACCGAAGAGGATGTTGGAAGCTTCGAGAGCCATTTCGTAGTCTTCACGGCTATGAACCATGCAAGTCACTTCTTCACCCAACTTCTTCTGGAGGATACGGCGACCTGGATCCTGACGGTGTTCTTCGATCAAAGCATCGATTTCTTCCTTTTCCAAAGAGGTGAAGATCTTGATATAGCGTTCTGCTTCAGCATCGCCTACGTTCAACCAGAACTGGTAGAACTTGTAAGGAGTAGTGTAGCGCTTGTCGAGCCATACGTTACCCTGTTCTGTCTTACCGAACTTCTTACCGTCAGCCTTAGTGATCAAAGGACAAGTCAAAGCGAAGGCTTCGGCCTCGTTACCCAAAGTACGGCGGATCAATTCAGTACCGGTAGTGATGTTACCCCACTGGTCGGAACCACCCATCTGCAAGCGGCAGCCCTTCTCCTGATAGAGGTGGAGGAAGTCGTAGCCCTGGAGCAACTGGTAAGTAAACTCAGTGAAAGAAAGACCATCGCTAGCCTCACCGTTGAGACGGCGCTTCACGCTATCCTTAGCCATCATGTAGTTCACCGTGATGTGCTTACCGATTTCACGGGCGAAATCAAGGAAAGTGTAGTTCTTCATCCAGTCGTAGTTGTTGACGAGTTCAGCTGCGTTAGGCGCATCGCTGTCGAAGTCGAGGAAGTGAGCCAACTGTGCCTTGATGCAAGCCACATTGTGCTTCAAAACTTCTTCAGTCAAGAGGTTACGTTCTGCGCTCTTGCCAGAAGGGTCACCAATCATACCTGTAGCACCGCCAACGAGGGCTAATGGTTTGTGGCCAGCACGCTGGAAGTGACGCAACATCATGACACCGCAGAGGTGACCGATGTGCAGAGAGTCGGCTGTAGGGTCGATACCTACATAAGCAGTAGCCATTCCCTTTTCGAGCATTTCTTCAGTTCCTGGCATCATTTGATGGAGCATACCTCTCCAACGGAGTTCGTCTACAAAATTCATAGTAGTCTGTATTTTTATATTTATTATTCTATTCAGTTATTCAATAGGTTTCTCTTTCTGTTCGTCATTTGAATGACTATAAGGACGATAAGTCCGCTCTACGGGTCGACTTGGAGGCAATCCAGTCGGAGGCGGAAGGTAACAGCAGAGGAAAGAGAAAAAAGTAAAATAGAAACGATGGAATACGAATCATCTTTACTTATGGGCTAACATCTCGGCTCGGATGGCCAAAGAGATATTCTCGTTTTCCTCCATGATCTCACGTTCTCCCGGTCCTTTGTCGTTGATGCCGACAAGGTGGAGGATGCCGTGAATGATGACCCGGTGCAATTCTTCATCATAAGTCTTGCCAAACTGTTCCGCATTAGTGCGGACGGTGTCAAGGCTGATAAAGAGGTCACCGCTCAACATATCCTCTTCGCAATAATCGAAGGTGATGATGTCGGTATAATAGTCGTGCTGCAGATACTGTCTGTTCACACGTAGTATTTCTTCATCGTCGCAGAAGACATATGCGATTTCGCCCACACGCTTGCCATAGTGGGCAGCTACAGCCTTTACCCACGCTGTGGTTTCTCTGCGTGAGATGTCAGGCATATTTACATTGACTGTATTGTAGGAAATCATTGTGATTAGAAATTAGTGATTAGGAAATAGAGATGTTGTTTTGATGAGAGATGATTTGAATTAGAGGTTAGAGATTCGGTCATAGAGATGTTGTTTTGATGAGAGATGATTTCAATTAGAGGTTAGAGATGAAGAACATGGATGATAAAAAGGAAATGAATTCCTAAATTCTAATCCAATCAATCTCTAATTAAACCATAATCTCTAATTAAACCATAATCTCTAAATCCTCTTCTCTAAATTCTAATCAGAACAGGCTCTGCTGTCTTGGATCGGCATTAGGTGAGGTGTAAGGACTGCGTCCCAAATGCTCAAATGCCAGGTCTGTGACTTCTCGTCCGCGTGGTGTACGACGAATGAATCCCTCTTTGATCAAGAAAGGCTCGTAAACCTCTTCCAAAGTACCGGGGTCTTCACCAATCGCGGTGGCAATGGTTGAGACGCCCACGGGACCGCCTTTGAATTTATCTATGATGGTGAGCAGAATCTTGTTGTCGATTTCATCGAGACCATATTTATCGATATTCAACGCCTCCAGCGCATATTTCGCGATGGCGGTATCGATGCGTCCGTTTCCCTTCACCTGTGCGAAGTCACGTACACGACGGAGCAAGGCATTGGCGATACGGGGGGTGCCGCGTGAACGTCCAGCAATCTCAGCAGCTGCTTTCTGGTCCATCGGAACCTTGAGGATATCCGCGGAACGGCAGATGATATTCTGCAAGGTATCGGCATCGTAATATTCCAGGTGGAGATTGATTCCGAAACGGGCACGGAGAGGGGCGGTCAGCAGACCGCTACGGGTTGTCGCACCCACCAACGTAAACGGGTTCAGGTCAATCTGGATGGAACGAGCCGCCGGACCACGGTCAATCATGATGTCAATGCGGTAGTCCTCCATGGCTGAGTAGAGGTATTCCTCTACTACTGGAGAGAGACGGTGAATCTCATCGATGAAAAGCACATCGTTGGGTTCCAGACTGGTCAGCAATCCTGCCAAGTCACCCGGTTTGTCCAATACCGGTCCGGAAGTAATCTTGAAACCGACGCCCAGTTCATTGGCGATGATATTGGAAAGGGTGGTCTTACCCAGTCCTGGAGGACCGTGTAAGAGGGTATGGTCGAGGGGTTCCCCGCGGTATTTTGCAGCTTCTACGAACACGCGCAAGTTTTCCACGACCTTCTGCTGTCCACTGAAATCGCTAAAAGCGAGGGGACGCAGGGCGTTCTCAAACTCCTTCTCCGAAGATGAAGGGGCACGTTGTTCCGAGCGTATGTCAAAGGTATCTTCTGTCATATAATATATATTCTTTGCAAAGTTACTATATGAAAGGGGAAGAACAAAATGAAAATCAGATTTTTCGGTTTTGTTAGGGTTCGCCAGTCGTTGGAGTTAAGAAAAGTAGATGGTGGTGCGTCCGATCTCTTCACAATAAAAGGAGGGCTTTTGTTCCTCTTCACGCATAAAAGTTTACTTTCCGTTGGGGCATTGCTTTTCACATCAAATCGATCGATCCGCGGAGACGTTCTGAGGCTGAGGCGTAGATTGAAATCGGTTCCGGGACTTTCTGTAGAGATTTTCAGTTGAATCTACACCTTCAGCCAAGTTAATAAGTCCGGTTGAGTAAATCAGTCGGGTAGAGAATGACCTTCTATTGCTTATCCCTTCTCTCCTGGATAATGGGTCTATTTCTCAGATTCCTCTGGTGTTCTTGTTTTTCTTTGTTTTTGAAGTTGGTTGCGATTCCGTTTTTGATATATTTGCAGTGTTATGAAAACAATATACCCTTATATCCTTCTTCTGCTGTTCTTGGGCACGCCAGCCTTTGTATCTTGTTCTGACGACGATGCGGAAGAGGAGATGGAAGAGATTCCACAAGAAAACCAAGAACCCGGAGAGCAGCCTCAGGAACAAGATTCCCCGGGATTTATTTCTCCTGAAATCTTGGAGAAAGTTACTGAGATCTATTCGCAAGCTACGATTGGTCCTCAACGGGTCACCACTGTTCATCAGTTGGCGATTCTGACCTCCCTCTGTGCTTCCCGTGAGGGGGATGGACCTATAACGGTGACTCGTGCCCAACTGAACGGTGAAGCGGTAACTTTAGTGACTTTAGGAGGTACAGAAATGGTTGATGGACAGGCTACTTCCATGGAAGAAAGTCAATTGGCCGCTATGGGGAAATCGAATGATTATTTGAAGGCCGTAGTGAAACTATTCAACGATAGTACGATTTCTCCGAAAAATCCGGTATTGGTCTCCGGTATCAGTCTCGGAGGTATGATCGCGCAGCAACTGTTGGGTGAACCGCAGATTCTGGAGAAATTCGACCTTCGTGCCGTGATTACCTTTGGTTCTCCCTTGACACTGCCCTTCGACCGGAAAGGGGTGAAGGTGGTTCGATTTGCTGATGTCCATGATAAAGTTCCTTCTCTAGGTGAATCCATGTTGCGCATGGGATTAGTCAAGATACCGGAAATGAGCAAGTCACAAATTATAGAAAAAATGGATGCACTTGACCAAAAAGAAAAAGTGGTGCGTACGAGTAAATATTCTGGTATGATTGAGACACATGCTTTGTCGTATGTAGAGGATGAATGTTGGTTGGATGTTGATTTCCTTGGTGATAAGGCAAAGAATAATGTGTTGGAACTAATAGAGAGGATGAAATTTTATGCTGCGCCAAAGCATCAACAGAAGTAAAATGAATAGAAGATATAACATCCCTACGTACGATCGATATGTAGGGATGTTTTTTGTTGGATAATCGTTTTTATACATGTGTATGTGTCCTCTTCTGAGTCCTCTTCTGTAGGATTCGTTATAAAAAAAATACAACATTTTTTAAAAAAAATAAGAAAAAAGTTGTACTTTCGCAGATTAAGAGGTTGTAGGTGTATTTACGGAAGTGAAATATATTTGCATTTCTATTTTAAAAATTCAGAAATATCAAATAATCAATACAATGAAAGGCATAAACTTTTCACATTTGCGCACATGGATATTATTTCCCGTTTTGTTGATAGTTCCCTTTATTGTTTCGAGTTGTCAAGATGACACGGAGGAACAATGGGGCACAGATTCGTTAAATCCGGAGAAGGAATTTGTTATTTCCGGACATATCGAACAGGAGTGTAATACGAGAGCTACTGATTTAGGCTTCGTGGATGGTGACAAAATGGGTGTTTTCATTGTGGATTATGCTCAGGGGCAACCTGGAAAAATCGCAGTCACGGGCAACCGTACCAGTAATATGTGCTACAAATATAAAGCTGGTGAGAATAAATGGATTCCCACCAAGAATGTATATTGGAAAGACGATAAGACTCCTGTTGACGTGTATGGCTATTATCCCTTCAAGGAAGTTGTTTCTTCAGTTGATAGCTATGAATTTATAGTAAACTTTGATCAAGGTGAACCGGGGGCTGAAGGGCAGCTTGGCGGATACGAAGCTAGTGATTTCCTTTGGGCAAAATCTGTATGTGTTAGTCCGAACACTCCAGTTATGCTTGAATACCGACATCAGATGGCTGGTGTGAAGGTAATATTGAAAGAAGGTACTGGCTTTGCTGCCGGTGAATGGGGGGGATTATCCAAATTGGTAACAGTGGATAATACCATTCGTAAGGCGCAGATAAATCTGTCTACGGGTACGGTAACCCCAGCAGGCGCTTTCGACAAGAATATACTCATGGCTGCAGAAACTGCAGGCTATCGTGCTGTGGTTGTACCTCAAACAATTAAGGCCGGCAAGTCGTTGATTGGCATTACAATAGATGGTATATCTTATCCATTCAAGATGTCGAAAGATATGCTGTATCAAAGTGGTTTGCTGCACCAATTCACCATAGAGGTGAACAAGCGTACGTCTTCGGGCGACTATGAGCTTAAACTTATGGACGAGCAGATTACTCCTTGGGTGAACGATGAACTGTCTCACAACTTTGAAGGCAATTCCTATGTTGTGGTCAATGTGGAAAAGGAAGGCACTTTGAAGCAATGTCTGGAAAAGGCCCATATCGATTTCACCTCTTTGAAAAACCTAAAAATCATTGGTAAGTTGACAAATGAGGATTTCGATTTTATGCGGGCAAATCTTTCTAGTTTGGCTTCCATAAATTTACAGAGAGTTAAATTAGTAAATGTGCGTATTGCTAATTTTGAAAATGGTGATTGGGTGACGATTGCGAAGGAAGACGTTTTGCCGCCAGGTGCATTTGATCGTTTTCAAAGTTTAAGAAGAATAATCTTACCTGACGGCTTGAAAGAAATAGGAGATAACGCTTTGGCACACTTGAGACTGACTTCCTTTTTGGCAATACCAAACACCGTGACACATATTCATGGAGGGGCTATGGACAGTAGTGACTTATCTACAGAGTTACCCCGTAGTTTGGTCTATATTGGTGGTATGGCCTTTTATGGAGCAAATGTTAATATGGAATTGAATATTCCAAATTCAGTGGAAATAATCGGAAGTTATGCTTTCCGGGGAACAAGAGGATTGCATGGAACATTCGCCCTTCCTGCCAGTTTGAAAGAATTGGGTGAATATGCTTTTAGTGATTGTAGAGGCCCATTGGATGGAATTATCGAGATACCACAGTCTATAACAGAAATACCGTCAAATGCATTTGGCATAGAGTTTAAAAAAGGTACGATTCTGAAATTGCATGACGGCGTTCGTAGAATTGGGGATGCTGCATTTGTAGGACTGAGATTGAATGCCCCTATTTATTTAAATCCCAATATTGAATATATTGGACCAGGAGCTTTTAAGTATAGTCATTTTAGAGGAGGTGTTGAATTGCCTGCAAATTTGAGATTCTTAGGACATGAGGTGTTTACAGAATGCAGACTTGATGGTAAAATTGTAATTCCTGACCATTTAAATGCGTTGGCTGGTTCTCCTGATGGTATATTTGAGAGTTGCGGAATTGAGGAACTGATTACAGGTAAAAATTTGGAGCAAATAGAAGAGGAAGTTTTCAGAGGGTGTGGTCAGCTTCGCAGGGTATTCCTGGAAGAGAATATTAGTTATATTGGTGACTATGCTTTTGCTGATTGTGGTTCTTTGCAATTGTTTGTATGTTTAGCCGAAGAACCTCCAGTCTTAGGTAGAGGGACTTTTGAAAATATCCAAAATAATCCAATGGCTATATTGGAAGTACCCGAAAAATCGCTTTCCGCTTATAGAAATGCACCTGGATGGAATCAGTTCCGTTATATAAGTGCATATCACGAATTGGCTTGTACCTTATCCACCATAACCTGCTTAAATAAAGGTATGGAGCGCGAGGGAATTTTGCGTACCGAGGGACCATGGTATGTCAAGAGTTGTCCAAGTTGGTGCTCTGTAGATGTGACAAGTGGTGATGGAGTAGAAAGGAAAACTTTGATCAAGGTAAAAGTAAGTCCTTTGGCAAAGGGGGCGGCATCTCGTGAAGACCGAATTGTCTTTGCTTTGAAAGATAAGGAATATACTACTGATATTGTTGTAAAACAATTTGATTCTGATGTCATTGAAGATTCTGAAATTGTATTGCAACAGGCTTCGGTGAATGGCAAGGAAATACCAATATTTTTACTTGGTGATGGTTTTAATGCAGAGGATATCAAAAATGGTCAATATCTGGAAATAATGAAACAGCAGATGGAACACCTTTTTGCTATCGAGCCTTTTAAAACCTATCGTAATCACTTTACGGTGACAACGGCAGTCGCTCTTTCTCCTATGAGGGGATTAGGCACAGGTGGGCAGATTGGAGATACAAAATTTGAAACCTATGATAATTGGGGCGCTTTTTCTTCAAATGCCGATTTGATTAAGGACTATGTTTTGAGAGTTTCTAAACATGTGAATAATCAGAATTTGGATAAATCTACGATTGTCATGATGTGCAATGTGCAGGGATTTAGTGGTAATACATGGCGTGATGATTATAGTGGTATGAGTATTGTATATTGTTCTTTAAGTGAAGAAACCTATCCTTATGATCAACGTGGATTAATACAATATCATGTTGGAGGTGTCGGATTTGGTAGACTTGGTCCTGAAAATGTAAACCATTATGAGTTTATTCAGGCTTGTCCTTGTCCGGGGTGTAATGCTTTGAATGATTTCCATGAGGCAAAACAAAAAGGCGAAATGGAGAATTTGTCTTTATCTGGAAAAATGAATGATGTTCCTTGGCGCCATCTTATATTTCATCCGAAATATAGTGGAATCGTTGATCTTTATGAAGGTGGTTATAATCATGCACGAGGTGTGTTCCGTTCTGAAGTAAATTCTTGTATGAATACATTCATTCCATACTATAATACAATATCAAGAGAAAGCATAGTGAAACGTATTATGAAATATTCAGGTAAGACTTTTGATTTTGAAGACTTTGTAAAAAATGATAAAATAGAAATACCTAACAATTAAAAATTAGATGTTATGAAAAATTGGGCTAAGATTCTTACATTATCCCTTGTAGGGTTAGTTTCAGCTTGTGGCAGTGACGCAGTCGAAGAAGAAATACCTGTTTTGCCAGATAATCCTCAGCAAAAGATTGAGTTGACTTCACGCGTGGTAAATAGTTCTTTTGAAAATGGAGATGCTATTGGCGTTTATGTAACGAATTGGGTGAATGGATCCTCTTCGGAACTAGCCGCTGCAAACAATTATGCAAACAATGTGAAGTTTGTTGTGAATAATGCAGCGTGGACTCCTGTAAAACCTATTTATTGGAAGGATGCTAATACCACTTCTGATTTCTATGGCTATTACCCTTATGCAACTGTTGAAAACGCTTTGGCATATAAGTTTCAGGTGAAGGAAGCGCAAAATCAAGAAATTAACTATAAAGCTTCAGATTTCTTGTGGGGTAAGAAGGTTGGTGAAACACCATCAAAGGTAAGAGTGGACATGATGCTTGATCATATGATGAGCAAGGCGGTTGTTAAAATTGTTGCTGGTGAAGGATTCGCTGAAAGTGAGTTGGATGCTGCCAAAATCAGTGTCGTATTAGCGAACGTAAAGAATAATGCCGTTATCAACTTGTCAAATGGTGCGGTGAAGGAAGAAGGTGATGTTGTCAATATTAGTGCTTATCAGGTAAATAATAGGACTTTCGAAGCATTGGTGGTACCTCAGCATATCGATAAGACTGATTTAGTCATTGTCAATTTCAATGGTAATGAGTATAAATTGAATCGTGCGATGGATTTTGAATCACGTAAACAGTATACGTTTACCATCACACTTTCTAAGACAAGTAGCGGAATTAATGTAGGTATCGGTTCTTGGGATGTCGTGGATTCCGACTTCGGTGGTACTGTAAACTAAAATTTAGTAATTATGAAAATAGTAGAGCATCTGTCTTTTGCTGTTGCTTTCCTGATCTTGCTTTTCTCTTGTTCGGAAGATGAAAACTTGGTGCCTAACGTAAACTATAGGCAAGAACTAAAATTACAAGGAGGCATTGAGCAAATATATACGTCGAGAGTAACCGATAATGGCTTTGCTGATGGCGATGTTATTGGTGTGTTTGCTGTTGATTATCTAGAAAATGGTAATCCGGGAACTTTGCAAGCCGTAGGGAATAATGCAACTAATGTACCATTTACTTTCCATGCTAAGGAAAACAAATGGACAGGTGCTACTTCTATTTATTGGAAGGATAAGAAAACACAGGTCGATCTGTATGGGTATTATCCCTACGTGGATGAGATGACCGACGTGAACAGTTATCCTTTCGAGATAAAAACAGATCAGAAGTCTGAAGTTGGCCATACCGGAAAATCGGGCTATGAAATGAGCGATTTCCTATATGCCAAAACAACAAAATTGGCGCCGACTACCGCTTTGATAAATCTACAGCATCGCCATATTATGGCCAATGTTGTGGTCAGGTTATTGAAGGGGGAAGGATTTACTGCAGAAGAATGGGCTGCATTTGAAAAGGTGGTTATGGTGGAGAATACGCTCCGCCATACCACTATTAATCTTGCTACTTCTGATATTGTATTGGACAAATCTCAAAAGGCGTCAGGTATTGTTGCTGCGACATCAGGTGACCGTTATGTTGCAGTTGTGGCTCCACAAGTAGTTGCGGCTGATACAAAATTGTTGTCCATCACAATAGATGGTGTAAGTTATGAATTTAAACGTCCCGAAAAAATGGAATATTTTTCGGGAAAGAGTCATAAATTTACGATCGAGGTAAATCGCAGAGGTCCTAAGGGTGACTTTGAATTTAAATTGATAGATGAATCAATTTCTCCATGGGAGACAGATCCTATTTCTCATAATGGTGCTGTTAGAGAATACCTTGTGGCTAATGTCCCTCAATGTGGGCAATTGGAGCTTACTCTGAAAAAGATGAATGTGGATCCTTTCTTGGTCAAGAACCTCAAAATTGTTGGAGAACTTGATGGACAGGATTGTGACTTTATCCGGGAGTATATGCCTTATCTTGAGGCGTTAAATTTGAGAGAGGTAATATTCCGTAGTTCTTTCTTTTATGATAATAACTCGGATGTATGCGAAGATTATATAATACCGAGCAAGGCTTTCTTTGAAATGAAAACCTTGAAGTATGTCACTCTACCAGAAAAACTGAAACGAATTGGTGAGATGGCTTTCAGAAATACGATTCTGACAGGTTCGCTTATTATTCCAGAGGGAGTCACTCATATAGGTGGTAATGCTTTTAGCAATTGGCAGAGTTATACAGAGGTTAGCAGCAATTTGACTGGAGAATTGAAATTGCCGTCAACTTTGGTTTATATAGGCCCTTCCGCTTTTGAAAATTGTGGATTTACTGGTGAATTGCGTATTCCTGAAAGCGTTGAATATATCGGTAATGCCGCCTTTTCTGATTGTCGTAACTTTACAGGACAACTCATATTGCCGGTCGGTCTGAAGGAAATAGGCCGTGGTGGTGCATTTTGGGGATTGAATGGAATGGGAGGCCATTTGGTGATACCTAAGAACATCAAGTATGTTGAAGGATTTGGACCGAATTTTAGTTCTGTAAGTATACCAGAGGGGGTTACTCACCTTGGATATAGATGTGTCACGGGACTGAAGGGTGATGTTCATTTACCTTCATCTATCCGAACCTTGTCTAGCGACGCTTTTGCTTCAATGGCTATACATCATATTAATTTGCCAGAGGACCTTGATTTCTTGGAAACGGGTGTGTTCAATTATTGTGATTTGCGAGATACATTTTATATACCGCCTAAGGTCCCATACATTCCAGAGTATGCTTTTGCAAACAATAAAAAATTGGAAGCAGTGGTAATACCTGCTTCTGTCGAAAGAATTGACAGTTGGGCTTTTTCAGGTGATTTCTCTTTAGGTTACGTACGTTGTTTGGGAACAACGCCTCCAGTCGTTGCTGACCATTCGAGTTTTGATGGTGTTGCTAAGGATAATTTTACAGTTGTGGTTCCGCCAGAAGCCGTAGAGGCTTATCGGCAGGCACCTTATTGGAAAGAATTTAAGCGCATTGCCGCTTATCGTAATTTTGTTTGTCGACCCACTATGGCAAAGGTGCTCAATGCGGGTGGCACACGTGATATTATTCTCAACGCAGATGGTCAGTGGAAAATGACTTATTGTCCTGATTGGTGTCACTTGTCAGTGACAGAGGGATTTAAGAAGACACAGATAAAACTGACTATCGATCCGATGGTACATGGTTCTGAAAATAGGTCAGATAGTATAAAATTTCAATTGCTGGATACAGAACAGCATATGACTTATATGACTGTATCTCAATATGATTATGCATATGATGAGGACCAGATGATTCAATTGCAGTCGGCTACAGTTGGTAATGGTATCAATGTATTTATTGTAGGTGATGGTTATGATGCGCAGGATATCTCAGAGGGAATCTATCTAAAGGATCTCCGTCAAGAGATGGAATATTTCTTTGGTGTAGAGCCTTATAAAACTTATCGTGACTATTTTAACTTCTATACAGGAATTGCACTTTCGTATGAGAGTGGTGTTGGTTCATTGGCTGTTTTGAGAAATACAAAGTTCAATACGTCCTATGGCAACTTTACTTCGGATAGTCGAATCAGTACAGATGTTGATGGTGGGATGAAGTATGCTGTATCAACAGTTCCACAGTTACAGGAAAAATTGAATCAGTTGTTGGTTATTATGATTCCTAATAGTAATGTTTATGATGGAATCACTTTCACGTGGACCGAAGGTGCTGCTTTGGCTCTTTGTCCAAAGAGTGACAATGACTATCCATTTGATGCACGTGGCGTCCTGCAGCATGAAGCCTGTGGACACGGATTCGCAAAACTTGCAGATGAGTATATTTATCATATGCAATTTATACAGAAATGTCCTTGTGTCTGTTGTGCGCATGTTGCTGACCTCATGGCTACTAAATCTATGGGCTGGTATGAGAATATCACCTTAAATGGAAAATATCGTAATCATGAGTGGAGCCGATTTATGACACATCCCAAATATGCCGATAAGGTTGAACTTTATGAAGGTGGCTATTTCCATTCCTGGGGTGTTTATCGTCCAGAGTTGAATAGTTGTATGAATGATAATGTTCCCTATTTTAATGCTCCGAGTCGTATGGCCGCAGTCAAGAGGATTATGGAATATGCGGGTGAAGAATTTACTTTTGAAAAATTTGTAGCTAAAGATAAGGACAATATGGGAATCGATTTTTCTGATATAAGTTCTCGTGGCGCTCTATGGCGTCCAAGTGTAACTCATTCTCATAATGGTCCTGTTATGATACAAGGAAGTCCAAAAATAAAATAGTTATGAATATCAGAATTAAAAATACAGTAAATCCATTACTGACGCTAGTGATGGTATTTGGCTCATTCTTATTTTGTGGCTGTTCAGAAGAAGATATGTTCGTAGAAGAGACTGCGGGGAAACAGGCTCTTGAGATTGGCGCAGCTTTCCCTGTTGTCACAAGAGCTACTGATGCAGGCTTTGCTAATCAGGATAAAATGGGCGTATTTGTTGTTGATTACGAAGGTGCAAATCCAGGGAAGTTGATGGCTATAGGTAATCGGGCAAATAATGTTCGCTATACTTTTCTTGAAGAAGAGAACAGATGGCAAGCGGTCACAAATATCTTCTGGAAGGACAAACATACACCAGTTGACATTTACGGATATTATCCGTTCCTTCCAGAGATTAAGGATGTTGATTTTTTAGAGTTTGAACTACGGTCAAATCAAAATGCGGGAAGTACTTCTGCTACTTTGGGTGGCTATGAAGCCAGTGACTTCCTTTGGGCAAAAGCGGAGAAAGTTCAGCCTACTTCTTCTACGATTTCTCTGATGTACTCTCATATTATGGCCGGAATGAAAGTTCTCCTTCAGAAGGGTACTGGATTTTCTTCAGAAGAATGGAGTGCCTTAAAGAAAACTGTTCTTGTTAAGAATACGATTACTAAGGCTAGTATAAATCTAGCTAACGGAAAGGTTCTAGCTAAGGGTACAGAAACTACGATAATTAATCCGTTGGAGTGTACCGAGGGATATAGAGCAGTTATTGTCCCCCAGATTGTAGGTAAGGGAATTGAACTTGTAAATGTCACTGTTGGTGGGGTCTCTTATCAATTCGTGAAAGATGTGGATATGGAATTCCTTTCAGGTAGAATGCATCAGTTTACCATTAAGGTTGATAAAAGAGAATCGGCTGGAGATTATGTTTTCAGTTTGGTAGATGAGGCTATTCTCCCATGGCTGGATGACGCTGAATTTCATGATGGTGTGATTCGAGAATATCTACTTGTTGAGGTTGAAAAAGGGGGAACACTCAAAACGGCTATTCGCAAGTTGGGTAAAGATTATGAAAGAGTCAGTAATCTGAAAATCAAGGGGCAGGTGAATGATGAAGATTTCCGCTTCATGAGAGAGGATATGAGTCAACTGACCAATTTGAATATGAAGGAAGTTACCATTGTTGATGGAGAAGGAAAACCTACATACGCATTACCAGGTGGCGCTTTCAATCAGAAAAGAATGTTGATGCACTTTGTCTTTCCAGATAAACTGGTGGATATTGGCCCGCAAGCATTCGAAAAAACGAGTTTGATGGGCTCTCTTGTAATTCCGGAAGGAGTGAAAAGACTGGGGGCAAACGCTTTTCAAGATTGTGCTCACCTAAGAAGTGATCTTGTACTGCCTACTACTTTGGAGGTCGTAGAGTCAGGAGCGTTTCAATATACTCATCTCACTTGTGAGTTGAAATTGCCTGCCAATTTGAGATATATTGGAGGAAATGCATTTAATTCAGCGTTTACTGGAATTTTGGTTTTGCCACAAGGCTTGACTGATCTTGGTGAATGGGCTTTCGCTGACAATCAATTTGTTGGTGATATTGTCATTCCTCAGGGATTGAAAATTATCGAGCAAGGTGCATTTGCTGGTTGTGGTGATGGTAATCTTGAAATACCTGAGGGGGTGTTGGAAATCAAACATGGCGCGTTCCGTGGCTGCAAATTGAAGGGTGAAATAAAACTTCCTGAAAGTCTCAAGTTCTTAGGTGCTGAAGCTTTCAGAAATACGCAAATATCAAGAGTAATCTTCCCAAAGAACTTAGCCTATATCGGTAGTAGTGCTTTTGAGGATTGTAGTCGTTTGAGTGGTGTCTTTGAGTTACCCTCGAACGTGACAAAGGTCACTCAAGGCATGTTGAAAAATTGTCCAATGCTAATGGGTGTTCGAATCCCGTCAAATATAACAGCTATTGATGAGGAAGCTTTTGCTGAATGTCCAAATTTAAATTCTATAGTATGTGAGAGTGTCGAACCTCCAATCTTACAAGAGACAAGCTTTAGGGGGGTACCTCGCGATAATTTCAGTGTGGAAGTGCCTTCCGAATCTGTAGAAGCTTATCAGCATGCTAAATATTGGAAGGAGTTTAAACGAATTACGGAGTATAGTAACTTTGTTTGTCGCCCACTTCATGCTTGTGCTCTGAATACTGCTAGGAAACAGACTCTTATTTTGAATTCAGATGGAGAATGGGAAGTTACACATTTACCCGGATGGTGTTCCCTCTCAGCGACTAGTGGAAATCTGAAGACAGAGTTGACGCTGACAATCAATGAAATGGAGAAAGGACATGCGAATCGTGAAGATAGCGTTGTCTTCAAAATGAAAGGTGAGAAATATAAGACTAAATGTATTATTCGCCAGTATGACTCTCAGTATGCCGAGGATGCGTGTGTGACTTTGCAGCAAGCGACCAAGGGTAATGGTGTCAACTTGCTATTCTTAGGTGATGGGTTTGATGCGGAAGCTATATCAAAAGACGAATATATTGGTATTGTCAATAAACAGATTGAACATTTTTTCTCGATTGAACCGTATCGTACATTCCGTAATTATTTCAATGTTTATGCTTGTATTTCGTTGTCTCAGGAAACAGGTGTGAATACAGTGAATACTTATCGAAATACATGTTTCGAAACCGTTTATGGTGGATGTATGGACAAATTGGTTCCGAACGAAGAACTTATTTTCGATTATGTAAATATACACTCCAACTTGAAGAAAAATGAACTTTGGAAGGATCTTGTGATATTGGTACCAAACTCTCAAGAATATAGTGGTAGTACTCATTATTATTGGGATGGTAGAACTGTTTCTATTTGTCCGCCAAATGATGATCCGGAGGTAATGCGTGCAACCGTTCAGCATGAGGCGGGTGGACATGGTTTCGGTAAATTAGGTGATGAATTGATAGAACATAATCATTTTGCTCCGAAAACTCTGAGAAATCTAGTGGAGGAATATCATAGTAAAGGGTGGTTACAAAATATCTCAACTTCCGGAAAAATGAACGATGTACCATGGGCTCATTATATATTTGATTCCCGATATAGCGATTATGTTGATATTTTTGAAGGCGCCATGGGTTATACTCGTAGTATTTATCGTTCAGAAGCCAATAGTTGTATGAATTTTGGTATTCCATACTATAATGCAATAAGTCGTCAGGACATCGTTCGACGTATTATGGATTATGCAGGAGAATCATTCTCCATGGATATGTTCTACAATTATGATGTCGTAAACATTGGTGGAAATCGACAAGTATCAAGGGGTATACCTTATGCTGAACGAAAAATAAAAAGGGGAGGGCACGTATCTCCTAAATTTGTGAATAAGTAATCTTCTTGAAAATATAAAAAATAGAATAATCATGAAAACTTGGAAAATTTTATTATTAGCATCAGTCTTTCCCATTTTTGCAAGTTGTGATAATGAGTCCGATAATGAAACCACAGATATGGATGCAAATTTGATTAGCTTTGAAGCGGTACATCCAGCACAGGTTTCGCGAGCCACAGCTACAAACTTTGAAAATGCCGATCAAATTGGGGTGTATATGACTACAGTTGATTTGAATTTGCAATTGGGGGGCAATGAACTCAATAATGAGAAATTCACATATGATGGAAAAATTTGGAGTTCTGCTCGAAAATTGTATTGGAACAAGGGTAATCATAATGTTTATGCTTATTATCCATTAAACTTTTCGGTCAATAGTATAACCGATTATAGGTATAAGGTTGCTCTAGATCAAAATCAGGCTGATTTAGGTAATGGTCTTAGTGGTTATGAAAGTAGTGATTTCCTTTGGGCTAATGCTTTAAATGTTACTGCATCAGCAAATCCTGTACAACTCAAATTTGTTCATTGTATGAGTAAAATGAATATAATATTGAAAAAGAGTGAAAGTTTTGAAGGGGAAATTCCTAATGATGCTGAAGTCTTTATTCATAATACTGTATCAACTGCGTCAATAGACCTTTCTACGGGTGGTATATCTAAAGATCCTTATTCAAGTACAGAGACCATTAAGGCTCTCAAACTTAGTCCTACAGAATTTACTGCTTGTCTTGTTCCACAAAATATTAATAGCCGTCGTCCTCTCGTTGAAGTTATTACCCAGGGCGTATCCTACTTGATGGAAGGGAAAATTTCCTTGAAGCAGGGAATGCAGCATACGGTGGTGATTACTTTAACGAAGAATCCAGATCAGACGAAGATTGAAATTGGTGGTGAAATCGTAGATTGGAAATAAAAGAATAGTTTTATTCTATATAAGGCGGAAGGGATGTGTCGTTTGATGCATCCCTTTTATGTCATGATAGTGTTTGAAAAGGATAGAAAAACTTTATACCTTCAGTATCATCAATGAACTTTGTTCCCTTCAAGTTTGTCACCCTAATATATTCTTGCTATTTTTGTGTGATTTTTAACCTCTAAGCTGAAGCACTATGGTACTTAACTATATTTGGATAGCCTTCTTTGTCATCGCCTTTGTCATTGCGCTGATTAAACTGGTATTCATGGGAGATACTACCGTATTTCCTGCGATTATGGATTCCACATTTGCCACGTCAAAGACCGCCTTTGAAATCTCTTTGGGACTGACCGGTGTGTTGTCTTTATGGTTGGGCGTGATGAAAATAGGTGAGAAGGGGGGAGTGGTTGACGTTTTGGCCCGAATCCTGGGTCCGATATTTTCTAAACTCTTTCCGGAAATCCCGAAGAACCATCCGGTGATCGGTAATATCTTCATGAACATCTCGGCCAACATGCTGGGATTGGATAATGCGGCCACCCCTTTGGGACTGAAAGCCATGGAGGGGTTGCAGGAACTCAACAAAAAGAAAGATACCGCGACCAATTCCATGATTATGTTCTTGGTGCTCAATACTTCAGGACTGACCATCATCCCTGTGGGGATTATGGTTTACCGTGCACAGCAGGGGGCCGCACAGCCCACGGATATCTTTGTGCCGATTCTGTTGGCTACTTTCTTTTCAACGTTGGCCGGTATTGTGGTGACCAGTATTTATCAGAAGATCAATCTCTTCAACAAGACCATATTGCTTACGCTGGGTGGACTCTCACTCGGTGTTGCCGGCATGATTTGGGGATTCAGCCGATTGACTAGTGAGGAGATGTCCTTGTGGGGGACCAATGTGGCGAACATCATGTTGTTTGTCATCATCATGCTCTTTCTCTTGGCGGGCATCCGTAAAAAGGTGAATGTCTATGAAGCCTTTGTGGAAGGAGCGAAGGACGGATTCGAGACGGCTGTCCGCATCATTCCTTATCTGGTGGCCATCCTGGTTGGTATTGGCGTTTTTCGTGCTTCGGGTGCGATGGATTGGTTGATTGATGGGATTTCCTGGTGTGTGGCACAGACGGGCTGCGATACCGAATGGGTTGGGGCGATGCCGACGGCACTGATGAAACCCTTGAGTGGTAGCGGTGCCAGAGGTATGATGGTGGATGCGATGAGTACCTATGGTGCGGATTCCTTTGTCGGCCGTCTGAGTTGTATTTTTCAAGGTTCCACCGACACCACCTTCTATATTCTGGCCGTCTATTTCGGTTCTGTAGGTATCCGTCAGACGCGCCATGCCGTGGCCTGTGGGCTGATGGCCGATCTCGCTGGAATTGTCGCAGCCATCGGCATCTGCTATTTCTTCTTTGGATAATCTAAAAATATAAACGCATATATGGCATCATTAAAATCATTGGCGAAAGATACGGCCATCTATGGACTGAGCAGTATCATCGGACGTTTCCTGAACTATCTGCTGGTTCCACTTTATACCATCAAACTCTCTGCAGAATCCGGTGGATACGGTGTCATCACCGAGGTCTACAGCTATGTTGCCCTGCTGTTGGTCCTGTTGACTTTCGGTATGGAAACTACCTTTTTCCGTTTTGTCAATAAAGAAGAGGAAGATCCCCAAAAGGTCTATTCTACGACTTTGATCGCAGTACTGTCGGTGGGGCTGCTCTTCCTGGCTTTCGTCTTCGGTTTTCTCGATTCCATCGCTGATTTTATGAACTATGCCGATCATCCCGAGTATATCGGTATGATGGCAGTCTGTGTGGCGATCGATGCCTTCCAATGTATTCCGTTCGCTTATCTGCGTTACCAGAAACGGCCGATCAAGTTCGCCTCTTTGAAACTCTTGTTCATCTTTATGAACATCGCATTAAATCTGATCTACTTTGTCGTGCTCGACCATAATGATGTCTTCTATGCTTTTGCCATCAATCTCTTCTGTACCGCTTTTATCACCTTTTTCTTTTATAAGGAACTTACCGGTTTCCGTTGGTCGCTCGACCGTGGACTGCTCAGACGCATGTTGACCTATGCTTGGCCGATCTTGGTGTTGGGGATTGCGGGAATTCTGAACCAGACCGCCGACAAGATGATTTATTGCCAAGTCATCGACGGACCGGAGGGTAAGACGCAGTTGGGAATTTACGGGGCCTGTGTGAAGATTGCGATGATTATGGCGATGATTACCCAGGCCTTCCGTTATGCTTACGAACCCTTTGTCTTCGGGAAACAGAAAGAGAAAGACAACCGTGCAACCTATGCGGCAGCGATGAAATACTTTATCATCTTTACGCTCCTGGCTTTTCTTGCCGTTGTCGCCTATCTCGACATCCTGAAATATATTATCGCCCCCGATTACTGGGCTGGGCTGAAAGTGGTGCCGATTGTGATGGCTGCAGAGATAATGATGGGCATCTATTTCAACCTGTCCTTTTGGTATAAGCTTATTGACCGTACCATCTGGGGAGCTTGGTTCTCGGGCATCGGATGCGCGGTACTGATCGCTGTCAATTTGATTTTCATTCCTGAGTATGGCTATATGGCCTGTGCCTGGGCCGGCTGTGCGGGATATGGCACCGCGATGTTGCTCAGCTATTTTGTGGGTCAGAAATATTATCCAATCAACTATCCCTTGAAGTCCATTGGTGTGTACGTACTCATTGCGGCCTTGTTCTATACCATTATGACCGTCTCTGCCGACTATATCGACAATTTCTGGTTACGCATGGTGATCAATACCGGTTGTGTCGTTCTTTTCCTAGGACATATTGTTTATCATGACTTTCGTTTTTGGGAACGGAAAAAAGTGACTCGAACCTCATTGTAAGTAAAAATAAATAGGTAATAATATGAAAACTTATCATACTCACACCCTGCCGAACGGCTTGCGTGTGATTTATGAACCTTCCACCTCAGAAGTGGTGTATTGTGGTTATGTGATGTGTGCAGGAACCCGTCACGAGGATCTCCAGGATTCGGGTATGGCGCACTTTATTGAACATATGAGTTTCAAAGGCACCGCACGTCGAAAGGCGGTACACATCTCCAACGGTATGGAACGCGTTGGCGGTGATCTGAATGCCTTTACGAACAAACAGGAAACGGTTTATTATGTGACCGCTCTCCGCGCAGATTTTCCACGTGCGGTCGATCTGCTGACCGATATCGTTTTTCATAGTACTTATCCCCAGCATGAGATTGACCGTGAAGTGGAAGTCATTTGCGATGAAATCGATAGTTACAAGGATTCTCCGGCTGAAATTATTTTCGATGAATTCGAAGCTTTGCTTTATCAGGGACAGTCTCTAGGACGTGATATCCTGGGTGAGGCAGATCGTCTGCGCCAATACACGACTGCGGATGCCGTACGCTACACACAGAAATATTATCGTCCGAACAATGCGATCTTCTACGTTTACGGGAATCTGAATTTCGACAAGATTGTCAAAATATTGGAGAAAGCCCATGCGGATGTGGCTGCCGCTCCGGAAGGGGGACCCGTACCGATGCGTCCAGAGGTTCCGTTGACCGATACCCAACAATACGGTATCCATTTCCGGGATATGGAGACCCATCAGGCCCATGTGCTGGTAGGCGGTCGTACCGGAGGAGGGCGCGATCCCCACCGTTATGCCTTACTCCTGTTGAATAATATGCTCGGTGGACCAGGGATGAATTCCCGTTTGAATATGAGTCTTCGTGAACATGCAGGGCTGGTCTATTCCGTAGATTCTTATTTGAGTACTTATCCAGATACCGGCTTGTGGAATGTTTATTTCGGTTGTGACCCCAAGGACGTGAAGCATTGCTTGAAGTTGGTTCGGAAAGAACTGGACAAGTTCATGAAGCAGCCTTTGAGTGAAAGTCAGTTGAAGGCGGCCAAGAAGCAATTGTGTGGCCAGATCGGTATTTCTTGTGATAGCTTCGAAAGTTATTCCTTAGCGTTGGGAAAAACTTTTGCTGAATACGGAGGTCATCGAGATGTGGAGACGGTATATGAAGGTATCGAGGCTGTCACCGCGGAGGAAGTGCAGTTGTTGGCGCAAGAAATCTATGCGGAAAAACGTTTGACCACACTCGTTTATCGTCCAACAGAGGATGATGAATAAACGAAAAGGGCCTGACAAAGGTTTCCGCTCCATCTATAAAATATGATGCCATGGCACATCCCTTAGATTTATTTAAATACTGTCCCCGTTGTGGGGCAGCATTTCAGGTTCACGATGCACGTTCCAAGCGTTGTGAACAATGTGGTTTTGTCTACTATCATAACGCTTCAGCTTCTACGGTGGCCGTCATACTCAATGATCATGGAGAACTTCTGGTGACGCGTAGAGCTTTCGAACCCGCTAAGGGGACTTTGGACCTTCCGGGAGGATTTGTCGATCCCGATGAAGCCATAGAGGAAGGTTGTCTCCGAGAAATCCAGGAAGAGACCGGTGCGGCGGCTCGGGTCGTCCGTTATTTGTTCTCTTTGCCCAACACCTATTGCTTTTCTGGCTTTGATGTGCATACAGCCGACAGTTTCTTCCTGTGTGAGCTCCTTTCCGGGCAACAGGTCTGCCCGTCAGACGATGCGGCAGAACTCTTCTGGCTGTCTTTGTCGGAACTTCATCCGGAGCAGTTCGGACTGCATTCCATACGGAAAGGAGTGGAACGGTTAATACGTCTATTAAAGAAAGAAAACACGATTTAGTAGACAATATTTTGTAGAGCCGTGTACAAGTAGTATATTTGTTCTGTCGACCAATGTTGGTTAGACCTTAATTAGAATATACCCATGAAAACGATTACTATTGGCGGAAATCCCGTACATTTGTCAGGTGATGTGCCTGAGGTAGGACAGGATGCACCACAGTTCGAAGCCGTAAAAGGTGACTTGTCTGTTGCGAAATTGTCTGACTATGCAGGAAAGCGTGTCGTGTTGAATGTCTTTCCAAGTCTGGATACTCCAGTTTGTGCGGCATCTGTTCGCAGATTCAATAAAGAAGCGGCTGGCTTAGATCATACCGTAGTTTTATGTATCTCTAAGGACTTACCTTTTGCGCAAGGCCGTTTTTGCACTACAGAAGGACTGGAAGGGGTAGTACCGGTCAGCACCTTCAATAATAAGAGCTTCGATGAGGCTTATGGTTTGTTGATAGCAGAAGGTCCGTTGAGTGGCTTGTATGCCCGTGCGGTCTTCGTCCTTGATGAGACAGGAGCGATTATTTATGAAGAAATTGTTCCGGAACTGACCACAGAGCCTAATTACGAGGCTGCTTTAGCTTATCTGAAATAATTTTTACATTATATTTATTAACCATACATTGAACTAAAAAACGGGAGCAGGTGGATACCTTTCTCCCGTTTTTGATTTTCTAGTAGTAGCCTATTTCCAGATGATCCCGAACGATAAAGTCCTCTCCATCATAGTATTGGTAGACGACGCTCATGCCTTTGTAAGTATCAGGTATGCGTAAGGTGGCAATATCGTTCCATCTCGGAGCTCCGTAATCGTAGGAGGAGCCGTGCAGGAGAATACGGTTGGCAATATAATCGAATTCATAGAAGCCTCCACCGTAGCAGATGTCGCCTGCCTGGAGTAGGTCCTTATGCTGGTGAACCATGCCCAGTCTGAAATAGCCGGCTTTTGTAATGATAAATTTAGGATAGTTCATGGGGATATATGATAGTTATGTGGTCTAAGAGGAAGGGGCGATTAGGTTCCAAACATACCGAGTTTTACAAAATATAAAACCAGTAAGTGTATTGGATAAAATGCGTAGAAGGCATATTTGGCCAAAGGTCCTTGTATACATCCTCTTTCTCCATTGTAGAAAGCTATTGGAATGAAAGCCAGTCCTCCAATCCATTTTTGTGGGAGTAAACAAGTACCGATGATAGTCATTAGCATCTGGTTGGAGCGGAATACATAGATAGCGATGATGAATGCGACACCGAAGTAACCGTAGTCTGCCCGTAAAAAGTAGGCAGCAGTAAAGATGAGAAGCAGTGAGACGAGAAGTTTCTTGACGCTGGTTCTGAATTTTTTCAGCACAGAAAGAGATAGGAAGCCCAAGAATAAGGTGAAAAATACGTTTTGTCTTTCAAATAAAAGTTGGTTGCTGTTTATCAAGTTCCAAGGCAGTTCTGAAATAAAGGCAAAAAGCAGTAGGTTACGACCATATTTCAAACGGTTGTGAGTGTGGATGAATCCTTCGACAAGTAGAAAAGAGAAAATCGGGAACGCACTCCGGCCGATAAACCGGCTGATGAAATAGGGCGAGAATTCCAGTCCTGCACAGGTGAACCATACTTGGTGGGCATCTTCTATGAAATCCAGGATGTGATAGCCGATATGATCGATCAGCATTACGATAACAGCCAGAATCTTGAGGTGGCTTCCGTTGATAAATTTCTTCTCTTGGGGCTCATTTCTTTAGTATTGAGGAAATAGGAGGTTAACATTACATCAGAGGTAGGGTGGTAAACAAAAAAGGAGAAAGCTAACCTTTCTCCTTTTGTACCCAGAGCCGGGGTCGAACCGGCACAGGGGTGAACCTACTGGTGTTTGAGACCAGCGCGTCTACCGATTCCGCCATCTGGGCATTCGTTTCAATGGATATTGTTCCGAATTGCGGTGCAAAGATATAACTTTTTTCTTACATACCAAATGCAGATTGAAAAAATCTTGATCTTTTTCTGAATTATGCTTAGATACAAAAAAAGGAGAAAGCTAACCTTTCTCCTTTTGTACCCAGAGCCGGGGTCGAACCGGCACAGGGGTGAACCTACTGGTGTTTGAGACCAGCGCGTCTACCGATTCCGCCATCTGGGCATTCGTTTGCAATAACTCTTGTTCTGAATTGCGATGCAAAGGTACAATAAAATTCGGAACTGACAAAAAAATGAGGAGAAAAATGATTATTTTTTTGTCTTTTAAGGATTGAAATCAGTAGTATGCCGGAATTTATGCCTATCTTAGCCATAGATTTTTTAAAGCTACGATTATGGGAGAACACAATAATTATTGTATTATTTTAGCGGGTGGTGAAGGTCGACGTCTTTGGCCCACCAGTCGTAAAGACCTACCTAAACAGTTCCTCGATTTTTTCGGTTTAGGCCGTACCCTTCTTCAGTCTACCTATGACAGATTTGCTCGATTTATCCCCAAGGAAAATATAATCATTTCTACCTATCAGAATTATGAGCATATGGTGAGGGAGCAACTTCCTGAGGTTCCGGAGAAGAACATTCTGTCGGAGCCGGTACAGCTTTCTACTATGCCTGCGGCTACCTGGGCCTCTTTCCATGTGTTCCAGTTGAATCCGGAGGCTTCCGTTGTGGTATCTCCGGCTGACCAACATATTGTGGATGTCGCTCATTTTGAAAGGGATATTGAGGAAGGACTGAGTTTTGTCCGTGACCATAAGGAGTTCTTGGCAATGGGAGTACGTCCGACAATGCCCAACACGGCTTATGGCTATATTCAGATGGGGGCTGCCTGTGGCCGGCAGGGAATGTACCGCGTTAAATCCTTCTCAGAAAAACCAGAACCCGAATTTGCCAACCTCTTCGTCAATAGCCACGAATTCCTGTGGAATACGGGTATTTTCCTGTGGGGGCCTCGGGCGATGGAGGTGATTCGTAAGAAATTGCCTCCGATGGTACTTCAGCGTTTGAGCGAATCTGATGCTCCTTTGTTGGGAGAGGAGGAAAAGGAGATGGTTCGTCAATATTATCCTTCGAATTGCAATGAGAATATCGATCTCCAAATATTGGAAGAATGTGAACACGTTTATGTCAAGGAATGCAATTTTGGATGGGCGGACATTGGTTGTTGGCCAGAGATGCATGCTGTCTGTCATAAGGATGTCGACGGCAATGCGAAGATTGGTTCTCAAAAGGTGATATTCTCGGGAACGAGCAATACTATAGTCAGTGTTCCTGAAGATATGGGTGCTGTGGTACGTGGTCTGGATGGATTTGTAGTTGCCCAAAAAGGGAATATGCTGGTGGTCTGTCCTAATGACGATCCGGCTTTGGTCCGCCGTTTGGCCGATGAGGTCCAGATGAAGTTAGGAGACGATTTTCTGTAGTGTCGTAAAAGGTATTTGTAAAGGTGGTGAACCATTACGGTTTTCCGCCTTTTTTTGTGCATTAAATCGCTGTAAACCGCAGTACTAGACCAAAAAGTCCGGTTTTTATGAAATATTGGATACCTATGAAAAAAAATATGTACCTTTGCATGCTAACTGTTTTAATAAAATTAAGCTAATTCCAAGAAATCGACTATTATGTCTGTCGAAATTAAGAAAGTATCTTCTCGTAGTGAATTGAAGAAGTTTATTCGGTTTAATTACGAGCTGTATAAGGAAAATCCTTATTCGGTGCCCGATTTGTACCAAGATGTTCTCAACACTTTCAATGTTGAGAAGAATCCGGCATTCGAATTTTGTGAAGCACAATGTTATTTGGCTTTACGAGAAGGTAAAATAGTGGGCCGTGTAGCGGCCATCATCAATCGTCGTGCCAACGAGACCTGGAACCGTAAGGTCGTGCGTTTCGGCTGGGTCGACTTTATTGATGATATAGAGGTGAGCCGATCTTTGATTGAAACCGTCAAGGATTGGGGCAGAACTAAGGGAATGAAGGAAATTGAGGGCCCCTTAGGTTTTACGGATATGGACCCTGAAGGTATGTTGATAGAAGGATTTGACCAACTGTCTACTATGGCGACCATCTATAACCACCCATATTATCCCCAGCATATGGAGAAACTGGGCTTTGGAAAGGCTGCTGACTGGGTGGAATGGAAAATCTATATTCCTGATGCCATTCCGGAAAAACATCAGCGTATTTCTGACATTATTCAGCGAAAATACAATTTGCATATTCGCAAATATACAGATAAGAAGGAAGTGATCAAAACCGGTATCGGCCGTAAGATTTTCGAATTGATCAATGATGCCTATGCACCCTTGTTCGGCTTTTCCAGAATGACCGATCGTCAGATTGATGATTACGTGAACCAGTATATTCCCGTCATTGACCTCCGAATGGTGACAGTGGTAGAAAACGAAGACAATGAACTGGTGGCTGTCGGAATTTCGATGCCTTCCATGTCGGAAGCCTTGCAGAAGGCCAAGGGAAAATTCTTCCCGTTGGGTTGGTATCACCTTCTGAAGGCGCTGAAATGGAAACACCCTAAAGTTCTGGATCTCCTTTTGGTCGGGGTACGTCCCGATTATCAGAGTAAGGGAGTGAATGCATTACTCTTCACAGACCTTATTCCTATTTATCAGGAAATGGGCTTCGAATATGCGGAGAGCAATCCGGAGCTAGAGGTCAATGAGAAGGTACAGAGCCAATGGCAATATTTCAAGACAGAGCAGCATAAGCGCCGCCGCTGTTTTGTGGCTCCTCTTTAGTATTGAAAATTTACCATAGGACAGAGATATTGTCCCAGGTGACTGAAAGATTAAAATATCCTATTGACTATATATGATTGAGCAAGAAACCTTATTGAGTAACGAAGAACAGTCTGCTGCAAAGACCGCGCGGAAAAATGCCTATACAGAAGACAACATCCGCACGTTGGAAGGTGTGGAGCATATTCGTCGTCGTCCCGGTATGTATATTGGGCGTCTCGGTGATGGCTCGCATGCAGAAGACGGTATCTATGTATTGCTCAAGGAAACGATAGATAACAGTATTGACGAGTTCAACGAGGGATTCGGTAAACGTATTGAGGTGAATATTACTGAAGATGGTACAGCCGAAGTTCGCGACTATGGTCGTGGTATTCCTTTAGGAAAATTGGTTGATGCTGTGTCCAAGCTCAATACGGGTGGTAAGTACGATACCGCTGTCTTTACGGCGTCCGTGGGTATGAATGGTGTCGGTCTGAAGGCGGTGAACGCCTTGAGCCGTCGGTTCATTGCCCGGAGTTTCCGTGACGGGAAGATGCATGAGGCCATTTTTGATTGCGGAAAATTGGTCAGTGACCAGGAAATGGACACGGAGGAAGAAAATGGTACCTATATCTTCTTTACGCCGGATCCTGATTTGTTTACGGGGTATAAATTCCGCGATGAATTCGTGGAAAATATGTTGCGTAACTATACCTATCTGAATACTGGTCTGGCCATCTTCCATAATGGTCGACGAATCTTGAGCCGTAATGGTCTGGAGGATTTGCTGAACGACAACATGACAGCACCGGGACTTTATCCGATCATTCACATCAAGGATGAGAATATAGATATTGCGTTTACCCACACTTCCCAGTATGGTGAGGAATACTATTCCTTTGTCAATGGACAGCATACGACTCAGGGGGGTACGCATCAAAGTGCTTTTAAGGAACATATCGCCCGTACCATCAAGGAATATTTCGGTAAGAACTTTGATGTTCAGGATGTACGTAACGGTCTGGTCGCAGCGATCGCAGTCCGTGTGATCGAACCTCTGTTTGAGAGCCAGACGAAAATCAAGCTCGGTTCTCTGACGATGGCTCCCGACAAGGATATGCATGGTAATCCGTTCCCCTTGTCTGGTGTCAGTGTCAACAAGTTTGTCGGAGATTTTGTCAAGGAGAATGTTGACAACTATCTGCATAAGAATCTGGATGTCGCAGAGGTAATACAACAAAAAATCCAGGAAAGTGAAAAGGAACGTAAGGCTATTGCCGGTGTTACCAAATTGGCCCGGGAACGTGCCAAGAAGGCGAACCTGCACAACCGCAAACTTTGTGACTGCCGTGTCCATCTGAATGATGCGGCTCCTAAGAGCAAGCGAGGCGCTTCTGAAGAGAATGACCTGCGTTTCGAGTCTTCCATCTTTATTACCGAGGGTGACTCCGCGAGCGGTTCTATCACCAAAAGCCGTGATGTCAACACCCAGGCTGTCTTCTCATTGCGTGGTAAACCGTTGAACTGTTTTGGACTGACCAAGAAAGTGGTTTATGAAAACGAGGAGTTTAATCTGCTCCAGGCGGCGCTCAATATCGAGGATGGATTGGACGGCTTGCGTTACAACAAGGTGATTGTGGCTACCGATGCCGATGTCGACGGTATGCACATCCGTTTGCTGATGATTACTTTCTTCCTGCAGTTCTTCCCGGATCTGATCAAGAAAGGACATGTGTTCATCTTGCAGACCCCATTGTTCCGTGTCCGCAATAAGAAGAAAAAGGACAAGACGGGCAAAACAAAGAGTGCTCCGTCTGTCAGTGACAAGACTGCAGGTGCAGCTATCCTCAAAAAGACGAAGAATTCTGACCGTTCTGAATTCGAGACCATCTATTGCTATTCAGAAGAAGAACGTGTCGCCGCTATAGAGAAACTTTCTCCTAATCCGGAAATCACGCGATTTAAAGGTTTGGGTGAGATTTCTCCTGATGAATTCCGCCATTTCATCGGTGGAGAGATGCGTTTGGAACCGGTGTCATTGCACAAGAGTGACCAGGTGAAGGAACTGCTGGAATACTATATGGGTAAGAATACCATGGAGCGCCAGAACTTCATTATTGATAATTTGGTGGTGGAAGAGGATCTGGCTGAGGATAACGTTTATGATTAATAGCTAGAAAAGGATGTCACGGAGAGCATATTTCTGAATTTTGCTTCGTCCTGATCTGGTAAGGCTGTTGTCTTCTTGAAAATCGCCAAGTCTCTGAGCCTCACATAAAAATATTAAAATGGAAGTAGACAAAGAAAAAGAAGCACGTAAGATTGCTATATTTCCGGGGTCGTTCGATCCTTTTACCATAGGTCATGCCAGTATCGTGAAACGTGGACTGCCGATGTTCGATGAAATCGTGGTCGGAGTCGGTATTAACGAGAGTAAACGTTCGTTATTCACTTATAGTGAACGCGTGGAGGCTATCCAGAAAATTTATAAGGATGAGCCGAAGGTCAGAGTCGTCAGCTATAGTGACCTAACGGTTGATCTGGCACAACGAGTCGGAGCCAAATTCATTCTGCGTGGACTTCGTTCTGTGAAGGACTTTGAATATGAGCGCGACATTGCTAATATGAACCATCGGCTTTCAGGCGTAGAGACGGTACTGCTTTTTACCGAACCGGAATATTCCAGTGTATCTTCCAGCGTGGTGCGCGAGTTGATGGCATTTGGCAAGGATGTCAAAGACTTTTTACCTTGATAATCTAATACTTTTAAAAACTTATAATTAAGAAGCGACTGAATCATGAAAAAAATAGTAACCGTCCTTTGCATGGCCATCCTTTTGATGCCTGCTTTTGCCCAGAAGAAGGCAGGAATGGATATTGATGTCGAACAGGTGCGTAAACTTCAGATTGCCCAGTTGGCAATTACTAGCTTGTATGTTGATTCTGTGGACCAGAAGAAACTGGTGGAATCTGCCATCAATGGTATTTTGGAAAAGTTGGACCCTCATTCCTCTTATAGTAATCCAGAAGAGACCAAGAAGATGAATGAGCCTTTGGAGGGAAATTTCGAAGGTATTGGGGTGCAGTTTAATGTATTGGAAGATACTTTAGTCGTTATCCAGCCTACAGCCAAGGGTCCAAGTGAGAAGGCCGGTATTGTTGCCGGTGACCGTATCGTAAAGGTAGATGGTCAGCCGATTGCCGGTGTCAAGATGTCCCGGGATAGTATTATGAAAAAACTTCGTGGTCCGAAGGGGACGAAGGTTGCCCTTTCTGTTGTTCGCCGTGGCGTCAGTGAGGAAATGATTTTCAATGTTGTCCGCGACAAGATTCCGGTGAATACGATTGACGCCATTTATATGATTGCACCAAAGATTGGTTATATCCATCTTGATCGTTTCGGTGCTACTTCAGGAAAGGAAGTGCATGAAGCCATCAAACGCTTGCAGGCACAAGGAATGCAGTCTCTGATCTTTGACTTGCAGATGAATGGTGGAGGCTATCTGGGCGCTGCTAATGAGGTGGCTAGTGAATTCCTTAAGACCGGAGATCTCGTAGTTTATACTGATGGACGCGCTACTCCCCGTCAGACCTTGACGGCTACCGGTGGTGGACTTTTCAACAAGGGGAAATTGATGGTCTTGGTCGATGAGTATACGGCTTCTGCTGCGGAAATTGTCAGTGGAGCGATTCAGGATCACGATCGTGGAACTATCATTGGTCGTCGTACCTTTGGTAAAGGGCTGGTACAGCGTCCTATAGATTTGCCGGATGGATCCATGATCCGTCTGACGGTCTCCCATTATTATACCCCTTCAGGTCGCTGCATCCAGAAGCCTTATGAAAAGGGCAAGATCAAAGAATATCAGAAGGACGTGTTGAACCGTCTGAATCATGGGGAACTGACTTCTGTGGACAGCATTCATCTCGACAGTACGAAAACCTACAAGACCCTTGTGAAGAAACGTACCGTTTATGGGGGTGGTGGAATTATGCCTGATATCTTTGTTCCGTTGGATACCACCCAGTATAGTTCTTACTATCGTACGATCAATCGAAATAATATCATTAATGAGGCGGTGCTGAAGTTTGTCGATGAAAACCGTAAAAAGTTGGAGAAAGCTTATCCGGTATTCCAGAAGTACCTCGATGAATACGAGGTGCCTGAACGTCTGATTGAGCAGATCATTGCCACTGCAAAGAAAAAGAAGATAGAGCCTAAGGATGATCAGGAAAAGAAGGAAGCGATTGAGGATTTACATTTCATGCTCAAAGGATTGATTGCCTACAATGTTTGGGACCGTTCCGAATACTTCCAATATATCAATCAGCGGAATGACATTGTAAAGAAAGCTTTGGAAGAAATCAGCGTCATGCCGATTACAAAGAACTGATGCTATCAGAGGAAAAAGAAAACATTCCTTTTTGGGGTATACCCTTCATCATTGGATAAAACTGATTTGACATATGAACAGTTAAAAGCCGAGGCCTACCGCCTCGGCTTTTCTGCCTGTGGGGCAGCTCCGGCAGAGCCCTTGCCTGACTGGCGGGTCGAACAGCGACGCCAATGGCTGGCTGATGGCTGCCAGGGAGAGATGGATTATCTGGAACGTAATGAGGAAAAACGCTGTGATCCGAGATTGCTGGTGGAGGGGGCACAGACCGTGGTGTCGTTGGCTTTGAACTATTGTCCAGGAACCGACTTCCCAAAGGAAACCTATCGTTTGGCACGCTATGCGTTGGGGAAGGACTATCATGATGTGATGAAAGCCAAATTAACGGCGCTGATGGTGAACCTGGGACTCGTTCCTCAGGTGGATGGACGCGCTTTTGTCGACACGGCGCCAGTAGATGAGCATTATTGGGCCTGGCGTTGTGGATTGGGGGCCTTGGGGCGTCATACCCAATTGATTATTCCTAAATTGGGTACCTATTTTTTTCTGGGTGAACTGATTCTAACCGTCCCGGTGGCAGGTTTACCGGAGGCTCCGGTCTACGCTTCTCCTTGGGGTACTTATTCTCGTGCATGCCTGCATTGTCAACGTTGTATCGACGCCTGTCCCACCGGAGCGTTAAGGATGGATCGTGGATTGGATGCGCGTCGCTGTCTGTCTTATCTTACGATAGAGAAACGTGGGGATTTACCGGAGGGTACGGGACGGAAAATGGGGGAGGTCATTTATGGATGTGACCGCTGTACGGAGGCTTGCCCGCATAATCTCCATGCACTCCCAACTACGGTATCTGAATTTCAACCTTCTCCCGATCTTCTTGCCATGACAAAGGAGGATTGGCATCATCTGACCATGGAGGAGTACCGGAAGCTATTTAAGGGGAGTGCTGTAAAACGAGCTAAGTTTGAAGGCTTGGTACGGAATATCCAGGCCGTTGAAACTGCGGAAACTTCAAATGACGGATAGTTTTCCGGTCGCCTCGTAATGGTTGTAATAAAGAATGACTTCGGACGACATAGGAGTTGATGGTCTGGTAGGTGATTCCCTTCCCCACGTGTATGGTATTGTAGCCCATATCTCAACTTTTTTCGTAGTGCATAGGTCCCGATATAATTCTGTAAGTCTCTGAATCTGTATTGTAATTGTGGTAGGTTCGTAATCCGAAGTCTTTTATTCGTTCAATACGCTTCCTTTTTGTAAATTTGCAAATTAGTGCTGTGTGATTATTCCATGCTGTTGGCCTTGGAAGTATCACAGCCTCTATAAATCTATAAACGAATCGTAGATGAATTCAATCCAACCTATTTTTCCCGGAAAGTTGTGTGGTACTGTATCTCTTCCTACTTCGAAGAGCATCTCAGCCCGTGCTTTAGTGATGAGCACTTTGGCCGGATCGGGCGAGCTTTCCAATCTGTCAGATTGTGATGATACCGAAGTGTTGCGCGAAGCTTTGACTTTACGACAACCAACGATTGATATCCATGCAGCCGGAACTGCGATGCGTTTTGCAACGGCTTATTTTGCTACTTGCCCAGGCGAGACCCATATAATTACGGGGTCTGACCGAATGCAGCACCGTCCCATACAGGTTTTGGTGGAGGCTTTGCGTCAACTTGGGGCTAAAATTGAATATCTTGGACAAGAGGGCTTTCCTCCTTTGCGTATCCAAGGAGATCATCTGCATGGTGGCAGGGTGGAACTGCCGGCCAATGTCAGTTCACAATATATCTCGGCTTTGCTCATGATCGGTCCCGTATTGCAGGAGGGGCTGCGGTTGCATTTGATAGGTGAAGTAGTTTCCCGTCCATACATCGATATGACCGTTGGATTGATGAAGGCCTTCGGTGCTGAGGCCCGGTGGAGTTCCGATCATGAATTGGTCGTGCTGCCGCAACCTTATACGCCAGGATTGCATTTTAAGGTCGAGCCTGATTGGAGTGGGGCTTCTTATTGGTATGAGATGGTGGCTTTGGCTGATGATTCTGCATCTCGTGTGGTTTTGCCTTCGTTGTCTGCTCATAGCTGGCAAGGTGACAGTATCGTTGAACAGCTGTTTCGTCATCTTGGTGTCGCTACAACTTTTGAGAATGGGGCAGCTGTCTTGACGAAAGTTCCCGTACCGACGGAAAAATCTTTGTTGGAGATTGATTTTACCACTTGTCCCGATTTGGCGCAGACCTTCGTCGTCACTTGTGCGGTGTTGGGACAACCATTCAGATTCAGAGGCTTGCAGAGTCTTAGAATCAAAGAAACCGATCGTATCGCGGCTTTGCAGAAGGAGTTGCAGAAATTGGGTATCCTTCTGACCTCGAGTCAATCCTATGATGAGCAACTGGGGCAACCTACCGAGATTCTGGAGATGATGGCTCCCCAATCCATCAATACAGAAGGTAACACGACCATTGACACTTATGATGATCACCGGATGGCCATGGCCTTCGCTCCGGTCGCGATGAGATGTCCGGGTATTCGGATTGAACATCCCGAAGTCGTCTCCAAGTCTTATCCTTCCTTTTGGAAGGACCTCGTCCAGCTCGGGGTACAAATTTAGTGGAGGGTGACGCGTAATCCGTCATCTGTCTTAACCTTCTGTGTTCCTCATAAAAAGTAATTAATAGATAAAAGATATGACTGCACTTATTTATGCCCTTTTAGGCCTATTCGTTTTTGCGCTCATTGTCGGCCTTATTCGTATTCGTTGGTACGACAAGAAAATTGAAAAAGGAGAAGTTGAAGAGATGCCAGGCGTGGAAAGACCTCGTCCGGATGGCTGCTGTGGTCAGCACGAGATCTGTGAAAAGGAGAGCTTGCTGGCAGCGGTCAGCAAGGATATCGAATATTACGAGGACGAACATCTAGATCGTTTCCGCAACCGTCCCAGCGACTGCTATAGTGACGAGGAAGTGGAGGAGTTTCAGGATGTCTTGTTCACGATGCGTAATGACGAGGTGGCGGGCTGGGTCCGGTCTTTACAGTTGCGTGGTATCAATCTGCCCGACGATCTCAAGGACGATGTGATCATGATTGTAGATGAACGTAGAAGTCAAGGTCACGGCTAATAGAAATATTTTATGTTTGAAATTTTACAATATACTTTTTTCCAGAATGCCTTGATTGGCGCTTTGTTGGCCAGTGTGCTCTGTGCCATGATTGGCACTTATGTAGTGACTCGTCGATTGGTGATTGCCGGAGGAGGAGTGGCTCACGCTTCATTAGGTGGTGTGGGTATCGGAGCCTATTGCGGCTTTTCCCCCTTGTTGGGTGCTGCAGGTTTTGCGCTCTTCTCTGCTTTGAGTATCAATGCCCTGTCACGTAGGGAGGTCCGTGAAGATTCTGCCATCGCCATGTTGTGGACTTTTGGGATGAGTATCGGTATTCTGGCCGCTTATCTCACTCCTGGGTTCATGACTGAACTGCCACTTTATCTCTTTGGAGATATCTTGGCCATTACCCGTTCGGACCTTTATCTGACAGGAGGGCTGGTCTTATTGACGGCGGTGTTCTTTTATATTTTTCTACCGATTGTTGTGACGATCAGCTACGATCGTGATTTCGCTGTAACACAGGGATTACCGGTTCGCACAATAGAACTGATTATGACCGCACTGACGGCATTGACCATAGTGGCTTGTCTACACCTGGTAGGGGTGGTCCTGGTCATTTCATTATTGTCTGTTCCCCAGATGACGGCTTCCTTATTCGTCCGTACTTTCCGCGGTATTATCGGCTGGTCTGCTATCATTGGTTTCTTGGAATGTGCAGGAGGTCTGTTGCTGTCTTATTACTGCAATGTCCCTAGTGGCGCGGCCATCATCGTGCTATCCGTCAGTCTTTATTTTCTTAGTCGTACAATAAAAGCAATATTAACCCGTTCAAATAATTAATTATAGATGAAACGACCATCACGACATATCTTTTGGATTACCGCAGTGTTATGTCTTGCGGTAACTGCCTGTTCTACCAAAAAGAATACGGCACCTACTCGTGCATGGCATAGTTTTACTACCCGATATAATGTTTATTTCAATGGGCAAGAGGCTTACCGGAGTGGTTTTGAAAGTAAGGAGAGTGGCAACCAGGATAACTATACCGAACTTTTGCCTTATTTTTATGTAGGTAACCGTATTTCCCGTACCACAGGTTCTAGTAATTTCGCTACGGCCATAGAAAAGTGTGAGAAGGCGATACAGCTGCATTCCATCAAACGTAAACCGGCACTTAGTGGCGGAAAAAAACTCTCTCCCAAGGAAAAAGCCTATCGTAGCCGGAAGGAATTCAATCCTTTCCTGAAAAACGCCTGGCTGCTCATGGGAAAAGCCCAGTTTCAAAAGGGAGAATTTTTGGAAGCTGCTTCCACTTTCTCCTACATCACCCGTCTTTATGCCGCAGAACCGACTGTAGCTATGGAAGCGCGGGTCTGGTTGGCACGTTGCTACTCTCAACTGGAATGGTATTATGATGCGGAGGAAGCCTTATCGAAAGTGCCCTCTGATTCTTTGCCGACCCGTTTAAGCCGTGAGCGTGACCGTTCTATGGCGGACTTGTTATTGAGCCAGGGACATTTGAAAGAAGCGGTATCTTATTTGGAAAGAGCGGCAAAACATGAGCATGGCAAGTTGCAGAAAGCGCGCATTTACTTCCTGCTCGGTCAGGTACAGCAGCAGAACGGAAATTTCCAGAATGCTTATGCCGCCTTTAAAAAATGTATCTCCCAGAATCCTCCTTATCAGTTGGCTTTCAATGCTAGAATACGTCAGACAGAGGTGCTCGCTGATGGAGAACAGGGGAAAAAAATGGTGAAGCGTCTGCGTAAGATGGCACGTTCCTCCAAAAATAAAGAATATCTTGATCAGGTATACTATGCGATGGGTAATATCTTTATGACGCAGAAGGATACGGTTCAAGCCATTTCCGCCTATGAGAAAGGACGTAAGGAGAGTACCCGAAACGGTATTGAGAAAGGGGTCCTTCTACTTCGTCTGGCCGAAGTCTATTGGGACAAGGGACGCTACGACCTGGCTCAATCTTGTTATGCCGATGCCATCGGAATTATCAATAAGGACTTTGAAGGTTATGAGGAAATCACCCGTCGTTCCAAAGTGCTGGACCAACTGGTCCCCCATACTTCCGCGATTTATCTGCAAGACAGTTTGCTGACCTTGGCTGCCATGAGTGAGACGGACCGTAATGCGGCCATCGACCGTGTAATCGAGGCACTGAAAAAGAAAGAGGAAGAAGAACGAAAAGCCCGGGAGGATTCCTTGGCAGAGGCCGATATGCAGAAAGGTGGTGCGGGCTACAATCCCAACAACCAACGTAATCCCCAATCTCCCCAGCAGAATGAGGAAGGACAGGCCTGGTATTTCTATAACACCGTACGTGTCACCCAAGGTAAACAGGAGTTTAAAAAACGTTGGGGTACCCGTAAGAACGAGGACAACTGGCGTCGTTCCAACCGTACTGTTCTCAGTGATATGAATACGGAGGAAATTGACTACGAAAAGCAGGATTCTATCGAAGCGGCAGAGGCACTTGCAGACACTACTCAGCAGGTTGATCCTAAGCAGGCTTTGCAGGATTCTTTGCAAAACGATCCTCACCAACGTGAATATTATCTGGCACAGATTCCTTTGACGGAGGAAGCCCAGGCGGAGAGCCATAAAATCATTCAGGAGTCGCTCTACCAGGCAGGTATCATAGAAAAGGATGAACTGGAAGATTTTCCGTTGGCTGCGAAGACACTGACCCGTCTTTACACAGACTATCCGGAATGTGAGCAACTGGAAGATACGTACTATCAACTCTTCTTGTTGTATTCCCGTTGGGGAAAGCTGACTGAGGCCAACCGCTGTCGTGATCTCCTGGCAGAACACTTCCCCGAGGGGGCTTATACCCGTATGATTACGGATCCTGATTTTGAACGTAATGCCAAATTCGGTCGTCAGATGGAGGACTCTTTGTACATGGCTACCTATATGGCTTACCGAAACCGTGATAAGCAGCAGGTAAATCAGAATTTTGATATCTCTACCCAGAAATATCCTAAGGGAGCCAATCGTCCGAAATTTGTCTTTGTACATGCACTGAATAATATCGGTACGATGGAGACCAAAGAGGTCATTGCTGAATTGAGAGATTTAGTGAAGGAATTCCCTGAAAGTGATGTCAGTGAATTGGCGGGATTGATCGTCAAGGGATTGGAAAGTGGTCGAACTATCGGTGATCCGCACTATAATCTAGGTTCTTTGTGGGAAAGACGTGGTCTGGAAGCCGACTCTGCAGCTAGTCTGTTGGCCAAGCAGAAAGAGCTTTCCGCTGAACGCGATATTCCGTTTGTCTGTCTGATTGCTTATCCAACCGATTCGTTGGACGACGACCAGTTGCTTTATGACATTGCGCATTTCAATTTCTCAGGGTTCATGGTACGAAACTTTGACTTGAATATCGATCGTGATCCGCAGTTGACGCAGTTCCGTATTTCTGGTTTCAATAATTTCGATGAGGCTCATGTCTATGCTCAGAAACTCTTTAGTGATCCGGCGTTGTCGAAGAAACTGAAAGCCACCCGTGTCCTCTTGATCTCTACCAAGAATCTGGAACTGTTGGGAGTGGGCTATAGTTACAACGATTATCAGAAATTCTACGAGAAGACATTTGCTCCTTTAAAGATCAATCCGGCATTACCACTTGACTCTAACGATGGCAATGTGGAATATTATTACGAGGATGAATTCTCGGATGAGGAACTGAAAGAAATGGAAGAAGGCGAATCTGAGTCTGAGACCGAGGATGAGGATAGTGGGGAATGGTATTAAAGAGTTAGGAGTTAGAAATTAGAGGTTAGGGCTTGATACAACTGTCGACCTGTAACAGGTCTGACCGAACCCTAGATCTCTTCTTTAAGGTACAACGGATGCCATCTATCATTCCCTGCGAGCTTTAAGGCTTCCAAAACGTTACACATAAAAAATAAGATGCCATGAAGAAATTATGCAATCCATTCCTTCATTTGGAAGGTTATAACTGTTTTGGCTGTGCTCCGGAAAATCCTTTCGGGGTCAAGATGGAGTTTTATGAGGATGGTGAAGACATCGTCAGTTTCTGGCAACCTACGGAGAATTTTCAAGGTTGGTTCCATACTTTGCATGGAGGTATTCAGAGTGTCTTGCTCGATGAAATCTGTGGTTGGGTGGTTATGCGCAAATTACAGACCGGAGGAGTCACGTCCAAGATGGAAACCAGATACCTGCGACCAGTGCCAACCAATGGGGGACAAATTACGATCAAGGCACGATTAAGGGAATTACGTCGTAATATTGCTATCATTGATGCCGAAATCTATGATGCTGACGGTCAGGTCTGCTCCAAGGCTGTATGTACTTATTTCACCTATCCACAGGAAAAGGCCCGTGAAGAAATGTTTTTCCAAGATTGTAAAGTAGAAGGAGAATAGTCTGCTTTCTATCTTTTGGGTTTCCTATGTCTTAGCATTAGTTCTGTTTATCTTTCGACAGTAGAAGTAGAGATGGATTTATGAAGTAGGTCCGGTTTGTTCTGATGAAAGCAAATCCAGCACCTATCAAGTTTCGCATTCGACCAAATTCGGTGGCTTACCCTCGTAATATACGTCCATTCGTGTTTTTTTAGCTTGTTCCTACTGCAATACTTACTTAGGTTCTTACTTACTTATTCAAGTCTTGGAAGTGAAGCGGGTACACTATACTTGTCAATCCGAGTTTCAGATTAACCACGATAGAGAGAGAGGTTAATCCCGAATGTTGGTATCATATAAGGCCGTTACGACAAATGAAATACTCGTACAATGAGATCCCGTCTTAATATTACCTTCGTGCCACCGTGGTGACACACGTCTTCCACCGTGGTGACACACGTCTTCCACCGTGGTGACACACGTCTTCCACCATGGTGACACACGTCTTCCACCGTGGTGGAAGACAACCCATCTCATACATAAAGTCTTATAATTAAGGATCAAATGCAGGCAAACGTGAACCTCCGACGATTTAAAATCGATTAGGCTAGTTTTTGGAGTATCGGTCAATGAGCGTTGTCATTCTGTTCTGATGAATTGGGACATCACTGTTGGGACAAAGATAGTTTCTAACTGCACAATGATAAGAAGGCGAAGCCGCAATCATATCTTATGGATACGTAACAGCACTTAGAAACTTGAATTACTTACTTTCTTTATCTCATCTATCACCCGGTCCTCCTGTCAGCTGTCCATCATTCTGTGCTTTTACGCTATCTCAGAAATCCATCTACCGGTGCGCTTGTTATAATTATCATTTCGTAGACACTCCTACTACTTAATTTTTATTTATTTTCTAATCCATTATTGATTTCTCTAATCCTTGTATAAATCCTAACATATTCCATAAAATTAGCTTCACTTTACCTCGTTTTTTGTTAAATAGAGTTTGATATATGGGACTTAAGATTTCTTTTAACATGATGAAGTAGTAAGTTTTTCTGTTTTTTTAGTCGAAAGCGCAAAAGGATTTGTTAACTTTGCTTCGATATTATCAATTTTCATAAAACAAAAGATAGGATTATGAGAACAAAATTCATCTCCTTCCTTGTGCTTACAGTATTTGCTCTGTTTGGAGTGAACTCTGCTGTGGCACAAATTGTCGTATCCGGAAACGTGATCGACGCTGAATCGAGTGAGCCATTACTCGGTGTTGTTATTGTGACAAGTGACAATAAAAAATCTGTAGAGACAGACGAAAACGGTCGCTTTGAAATGAAATTACCCAACAAGGGGGCTACTATCTCTTTCAGGTATTTAGGTTACAAAACGGTTACTCAGAAGATTGCTTCCGGTAAGAAGAAGGTCAACCTCGGTGATATCGCACTCGAAGTGGACGCTATGAAATTACAGGATGCAGTGGTCACAGCACGTGCTATTGCTCGTAAGACACCGGTTGCGCTTTCTACCATTCCACAGACTTACATTGAAGAACGTATCGGTACTGCAGATTTCACAAAGGTATTGCAGTCCACTCCTTCTGTGTATGTCAGCCGTGATGGTGGTGGTTATGGTGACTCTAAGATCAACATTCGTGGTTTTAAGTCAGAAAACAATGCTGTCCTGGTCAATGGCGTTCCAATGAACGATATGGAATGGGGTGGCGTTTACTGGAGTAACTGGGCCGGTTTGACCGATGTTGCCAGCAGTGTACAGTCACAGCGTGGTTTGGGTGCTTCTAAGGTCTCAACTCCATCAGTCGGTGGTTCTATCAACATTATTACTAAGACTACTGATGCTAAAAAAGGTGGTTTCTTCAGCTATGGCGTTGGTAATGACGGTTACAACAAGATGTTGTTCTCTATCAGCTCAGGTAAGTTGGCCGGTGACTGGAGCTTCACCTTGTTAGGTGGTAAGACCTGGGGTGACGGTTACATCCAAGGAACTGAATTCGAAGGCTATAACTACTTCGCTAGCATTTCTAAGCAGTTTGGTGCTAAGCATTTGCTCTCATTCGCAGCCTTTGGTGCTCCTCAGTGGCACAACCAGCGTTCACGCTACGATGGTCTTTCTATCCAGGGTTGGCAGGATGTACAGAAGTATATGAAACCTGGTGATCAGTATCGTTTCAACCCAACTTATGGTTTTGGTAAGAATGGTGAACGTAAGACTTCTGCACATAATATGTATCATAAGCCACAGTTGCAGTTGAAGCACGTATGGCAGATTGATAATACTTCAAACTTGAATACCGTTCTGTATATGAGTATCGGTAAGGGTGGTGGCTACAAGGGCCAAGGCCGTGGCAACTACAGAAACTTGTGGTATGGTACCACTGACGGTGTGCTGAATATGGCTTTCCGTAATGCTGACGGTACTTTTGCCTACGATCAGATTCAAGAGTTGAACGAACAGAGTGAGGAAGGTTCTCAGATGGTGATGTCCGAATCAAAGAACGAGCATAAGTGGTATGGTTTGATTTCTACTTATACTAAGAATTTGGAGAACAACTTCAACTTCTATGGTGGTATCGATGCTCGTTATTATATAGGTACACACACCAATGAAATCATTGACCTTTATAATGGTGAATACTATATTGACGAAAGCCGTCGTTCTGTAAAGCCGGAAAACTTTGCCGGTGCAGGTACTCCTGCTTTCAATAACCAGAAATTAAGTGTCGGTGACGTGGTTTACCGTGACTATGATGGCCATGTGCTCCAGGGTGGTGCTTTCGGTCAGGCCGAATACGATAACGGTCAGTTGACTGCTTTCGTTGCCGGTTCTGTTAACGAGACTAGCCAGTGGCGTTATGACCGTTTCTACTATGACAAGGCACATGCCAAGAGTGAAAAGGTCAACAAGTTTGGCTTCACAGCAAAGGGGGGTGCCAACTATAAGTTGAATGAACACCACAATGTTTTTGCCAATATCGGTTACATCAGCCGTGCTCCATTCTTCTCAGGTGGTTGTTTCCTCGCTTCAACGGTCAGCAACCAGGTCAACGACGATGCTGTCAACGAGAAAATCTTCAGCTTCGAATTGGGTTATGGTTTCCATTCCAGAATGTTCTCTGCGAACGTCAATGCTTACCATACCAAATGGTTTGACAAAACTATGGCTAAGTCTGTTGAAGATAAGAAAACCGGTGAACGTGGTTCTATCAATATGACCGGTGTGAACTCTATTCACCAGGGTATTGAGGTGGACGCAACCTTCAAACCATTCGAATGGATGAACTTGACCGGTATGTTCTCTGTCGGTAACTGGCGTTGGGTAAATAATCCGACGGGTTATTTCTACGATTCCAATGGTCAGCCAATCAAGAATGGTCCTAACGGTTGGGAAGTGGCTTCTGGCATTCATGCAGATGACCACGCGAAGATGACATTGATCCAGAAAGGGGTCAAGGAAGGTGGTTCTGCACAGATTACCGGTGCTCTCGGTTTGAACGTGTTCCCGATGAAGGGTCTTCGTTTGAGCTTAGACTGGAATGTCTTCAGCAACAACTACGCTGACTATGAAATCAAGAGCAATGATATGTCATTGAATGGACAGAAGGTTTATGACACCCCTTGGAAGATTCCTGCTTATTCACTCTTTGACTTGAGCGCAAGCTATAAGTTCAATATCGGCAAGATCGGTGCTACTGTATCAGGTAACGTAGAAAACCTCTTCGATCAGGAATATATCAATACCGCATACGATGGTGGTGGTCACGACTGGGAATCAGCTTACCGTGTATTCTATGGTTTCGGCCGTCAGATGTCATTGCGTTTCAAAGTAAACTTCTAATCACCTGAAAAATCAATCAATCATGAACAAGAAATTTTTATTCAATACATTTCTTCTCGCAGGTGCAGTGATGTTTGCTGCCTGTGACTATAACGAAGACAATTTCGAAGGTCTCTCTGATGGTCATATCCCATCTGATGTGAAGAAGGTGGAATATACCTTGACTCCAGCTGATTATCAGGCTGTCAGCAAAAATAAAGTCAATATTGCCAAAATTGAGAAAGTTGCTGAGACTGATTCTGCCGCTTATGAACTATTGAAATCTAAATTGGCTGCAGTAGGCAAATACAACTGTTTCAATGATTCTATTACAGCTGCTGAATATCTGGCTCCTGTACTGGCTGAGAAATATTATATGGCCGACAACGGTTCTGCTGTCAAGGTTTCTTATGAAAAGGAATTGCCATGGAGCGACCAGATGAAGGCTTTCAATAGTGCTGACCTCTATAAGGTATCCAACGAGGACTATGAAAATATCTGGGGAGCTGCCTTTAACTTCTTCTCACCGGTAGAAACTGCGGCAAAACATGTTCCTGCCCTCTTAAAGGAGCAGTTTGCTGACGCGAAGGCAGGTGATGCTGTTTTTGTGGACTATAATGTCAGCGATACAGAACCTGCAGGTGCTGTGGTTGCTCTCAATGAACCTTTTGACGGCTATTGGGAAGAACCTACCAATACGGCAGAGGTGACTGGATGGTTGAACGTTACGACCAAGGGTACTTATTCTTGGAATGGTAAATCATTTAATGACAACAATTATCTTCAGGCCAGCGCTTTCAAACATGCTGAAGATCTGGAAATCTATATGATTACCCCACGTTTCACCGTAATGAACGGCATGACCTTTACTTTCGACGCTTGTTATGGTCATTATATGGAAGAAGGTGGTCGCCTTTCAGTGTTCTTGCTGGAATCAGCTGACGACCTGAGTGCTTATACACCTGAGCAGATTGCTGCTGCGGAGTGGGTGGACATCTCAGAAGGATTGAACATTCCAGTACCAGAAGGCAATTATGGCGTCTTAGGTAATGTTTATACCAAGGATCTTTCTGAATATGCCGGTAAGAAGGTGTATGTAGCTTTCCGTTATAATGGTAATGGAGAAGCTAATGCTACCACTACTGTTCAGGTGGACAACGTCTTGATTAAGAGCGAAGGTTCTGGCGACAGTGAGAATGTGGTTTATCCAGCAACTGGCGTATTTGAATATGATGGTGAAGCTTGGAAGCAGAATGGCAAGGTCTATACAATGACCAAGGCTGATTTCGAGGAGATGGGCAATAGCCATGACAATTTCTCCGGTTCTATGAAGGCTGACGATTACTTGCCATTGTTCTTGGCTAACAAATATCCATATGCACAGAATGGTGATGCTCAGACCATTGTTTATAAATATTATAGCAATAAGAAGACGACTGTACGTGCTGACGAATACGTGTTTGTTGATGGTGCTTGGGCTAAGGCTCCTAAGACAGAGACCATGACTGACCAGTTTGTGCTGAATGCTGGGGTATGGAACTACGACCCATCCACAACCATCATTTTGATGCCAACCAAGAATGACCTTTCCATCACTTATTTTCAGACAGCAACAGACTGGGTATGGGAAAACATCGACCAGGCTAAGTTGGGTATTAAGAACAAGGGTGAAGGTTATGTCAGCAAATATGGTAACAATGAAAACTATTCAGGTTGCTCAGCTTATCATAACAATGTAGACTTCAAGGCAGATCACGCACGTAATCAGTATGCAACTGAATATGGATCTATGACAGACGAAGAAATTGTTGCTTTGATGACTGAACGCTTGAAGGAAGTGTTGATGCATACATTGGAAATCTTGAACAGCGATGCAACTCCTGTTCCGGGCATCGAAGTGGTTTATACTCTCCAGTTTGGTGTTTACACTGGTGATAATTTGAGCGATTGTACGCACGAAATCAAGTACAAGGTGGTTGAACCAGGTAAGTTTGAATATATAGAAGATTCTTTCCAGCCTATTGTGAAGTAATGTAGCATCTTCTGTTTTTATATAAAGGCCATCCTGCAAAGGGTGGCCTTTTCTATTGGTGGGGAAAATCAAAATAACTTTTGTATATTTGCCGGTATAATATGAAATTGTTCAAGACTAGCAATGAAACGTAAAACTGCGACCTGTGCTCATGGAGAAGGGCTTTCCCGTAAGGAACGTCTACAGAAGGACCGATGTTACCAGTTCATTAAGGGAATCGCTTTTGTGATGGATAAGCGATTCCTGGATCCATTGATCGGTTTCGTATTGCCGGCATTGGGAGATTTTTCAGTGCTTGTACTGAATCTACCTTATCTCTATTTCTCACTATTCCGGGTCAAGTCTGCGTCGCTGAGTATTGCCATTCTGTACAATGCCTTATTGGATTGTCTGATTGGTCTAGTTCCTTTCGGGGTGGGCGATATCCTGGATATCTTTTACCGTTCTTACTCGAAAAATTACAGACTGATTGTGGGGTATGTGGAAGAAGATAGGGAGGTGATTCGTCAGGTGAGAAAACATACTTTTTATTTTGTCTTTGGTGTTTTTGTGCTGATAGTCGGGATTGTCTTACTGTTTCGGTTAGGTGTCCTTCTATTTCAGACGATTTCAGATTCAGTCGTTCAAGGGTGCTCTTAACGCGTGGAGCTGGAATGTGGTTCAGTTTATTCTTTGTCTCAAAATTTTTGCTATTCGCTTTCTTTTTGTTTTATTTGCAGTATAACCCAGTTAATAACTATTATGACAACGAATTTCAGACCTGACCGATATGTGAATCCTTATACGGATTTTGGATTCAAGATGTTATTTGGAACGGAGGTCAACAAAGACCTGCTCATCAGTTTCATCAATAGTCTACTTAGTGGAACTGAGGTGATTAAAGATCTTACTTATTTGAACACTGAGCATCTAGGTACCAAGGAAGGGGATCGACGTGCCATTTTTGATGTCTATTGTGAGAACGAAAAAGGCGAAAAAATCTTGGTCGAGATGCAGCGCGGTGAACAGCAGTTCTTCAAAGACCGGAGTCTATACTACTCCACTTTTCCCATTCGTGAACAAGGGCAGAAAGGGGATTGGGACTTTCGTCTGAAAGCGGTATACGTGATCGGTGTACTTAATTTTACCTTTGATCACGAGAAGGAGGGCTATTATCACCATGAGGTGAAACTGATGGATGTGAATACAAAAGAGGTGTTTTATGATAAACTGACGTTCATTTACCTGGAAATGCCTAAATTCAATAAAAGAGAAGATGAACTTGTGACGCTTTTTGACAAATGGCTTTTTGTCATTCGTAATCTGTCCCGTCTGATGGAACGCCCGTTGGCTCTACAGGAGCGGGTGTTTACCCGTGTCTTTGAAATGGCTGAGATATCTAAGTTTACCAAGGAGCAAATCGATGATTACGAAGAAAGTCTCAAAATCTATCGTGATTGGAAAAATACATTGGATACCGCAGAGATGAAAGGTGTGGAGAAAGGACTACAGCAGGGACTACAGCAGGGATTGGAACAAGGATTGCAACAAGGTCGTGCGGAAGGCGAGTTTCTTGCCAAAAAGAAAATGGCGCTGATGATGAAGGAAAATGGAGGAACAGATGATCAGATCTGTCAACTGACCGGTTGGAATCGGGAAGAACTACAAGACCTCTTAGGAGAATGACGAGTATGGCCCTACTCTTTGGCGGGTTCAACTTATACTGAAAATCCCATGCTTCAACTTGAGGCATGGGATTTTTTTAGCTGTGGAAAGGTCCAGTTTTATTTCTTCATCCAGACGGTCTTGAATTCTTTTGACATATCTGCCTGAATCCAGTTGTTGAGACGGAGAGAGTCCTGCCAGTTAGGATTTCCGGAATAGAATGGATCGTAAGCATATTCGCGTTCAGCATCATCATGATTGAGCATCATGGCAAAATGAGGATATTTACTCTTTGATGCCATGTGGAACATTCCGAAGTCGCCGACTGTGTTACCGATAGCCATGACTGGAGTCTTGCCGATATGATAGTAGATATTGACGCTCTTTCCGTAATAATTGTTCTTTGGCTTTAATACGGACTTTTCGATGACATAAGAAACCTGATTTTCCTTGTCGAAACTTACACCGAGGGTCTGACGGGTGCCAATGAGGTGGCTACGGTCAAAACCGGTAATCTGGGGACAGATGCTCCAGACGATACCTTGCATAGAACCTGAAACGATGTAGATCTGGAACTGCTTCTGCTTCAAGAGATCCAAAAGTTCCAGCATAGGCTGGTAGAATAAGTCGCCATATTTACCATACTTCGGAGCATCAGTCTGTGTGATATAGTTTCGGGCATAGTCTACGAATTCTTCATATTCCACTCCGTTGAAAGATTTCAAGAGCAGTGAATCCAAATAGTCGGCACCGTCAACAAACCAATGGTTGAGTACAGTGGTGTCTTCCGGGTTCTTTGCCAGTTTGGTGGCATACTGATAAGAGGTTTCTTTCAGTAGCTCGGGATGGGCAGTGGCATCGTCAGCCATCTTTTGTGCCGCAACGGCCATCTCAAACCAGAGTGGGCGTTCGCAAGCAATGGTTCCGTCCATATCAAACACAGCAACTCGGTCCTCAACGGGTATTTGCTGTGCCTGTACGTTGACATATTCCAGAATCTGTTTTTTGATGGGGGTGTCATTCCAGGAGGGTAATGGGTCCTGGTTTTCCTGAGTGGTACAGCTCATGGCAAGCAGAGCTGCGGCAGTCAAAAGATAATTTTTGATTTTCATTTTATTTGAATTAATAGAATTTGTATCTGAGATGGTTAGACGGCCTTTGTCGGCAATGAAGTTCCAAAATTAGAAATATTTCGAAAAATATCGGCTCATTTTATCCGTTTTTTCAGTTAAGGAAGAGGGAATGGGGGATAATCAATACTAACCTCTCTGCTGAAGAGTGGTGAAAGACCTTATTCTCAAAAAAAATTGTACTTTTGCACCATAAAATGAATCAATTAAAAATATGGGACTATTAGAATTTAACAAATTGCCGATTAATACTTTGGTCGGTGCTGACTGGAAAACTTTCAAGGCCATAACAGATGGTCGCCAGATCGATAAGCCTTGGCGTGGAAAATACAGACTGACCAAGGCGGTTTGTCGTTTGCTTTCAACTTTAGCCCCAATTCAGGAACGTCGTTATCGCAAGCGCTTGGCCAATCAGCCATTGGAGCACGAACCTGTTTTCATTCTTGGACACTGGCGTTCTGGTACTACTTTTGTACATAATGTACTTTCTTGTGACAAACATTTTGGTTATAATACAACCTATCAGACGGTATTCCCTCATCTGATGATGTTTGGACAGCCTTTTTTCAAGAAGAATATGTCCTGGTTGATGCCGGACAAGCGTCCGACGGATAATATGGAATTGGCCGTGGATCTTCCACAGGAAGAAGAATTCGCCCTTTCCAACATGATGCCTTATACTTATTACAACTTTTGGTTCCTGCCTAAATATATGCAGGAGTATTGCGACAAGTATATGCTCTTCAAAGACATTAAACCGGAAGAGTTGAAGGTGTGGGAAGATACTTTTACTAAACTAATCAAGATATCTCTTTGGAACACAGGTGGAACTCAGTTCCTTTCTAAAAATCCTCCTCATACGGGTCGTGTGAAGGAATTGGTGAAAATGTTCCCCAATGCGAAGTTCATCTATCTGATGCGCAATCCTTATACTGTTTTCGAATCCACCCGTTCTTTCTTCAACAACACCATTCAGCCCTTGAAGCTGCAGGAATTCAGTGATGAGGAAATGGAACAGAATATCCTGACTGTATACGAGAAGCTCTATCATCAGTATGAAGCCGACAAACATCTGATTCCGGAAGGTAATCTGATTGAGGTGAAGTTTGAGGATTTCGAGGCAGACGCTTTGGGAATGACCAAGAAGATTTATGAGACGCTTAACTTACCTGGATGGGAAGAGGCGCGTACCGCTATAGAACAGTATGTGGGTTCTAAAAAGGGATATAAGAAGAATAAATATAAATACAACGAGCGTACGGTTGAACTCGTCGAGAAGCATTGGAAGTTTGCTCTTGATGACTGGGGATACAAACTTTAATGTTAGAAGTTAGCCTATAGAAGTTAGGAGTGGACTGCGTAGGAGTGTTGTTCTCCCTTTTCTATAAAATGGCTTTGTGTAAAGCATCCTCTTTCATTCACTGATATAAGAACCGATAAATGAACTCATGGGGGGAACTAAGTGTTTCGCTTAGTGAGCTCCACTTAAAAGAATAAACCTTATGATTACTATTAAGAACAGCGAAATTGAATTTACCGTCAATCCTCAAGGTGCAGAAGGCATCAGTTTGAAAGACGTAAAGAGTGGGCATGAATACTGGTGGCATGGTGACCCCGAATATTGGCATGGTCATGCTCCTATCCTTTTCCCGGCAGTAGGCGGCCATTGGAATGGTACTTACCGCTATGAGGGCAAGGAATACCAGATGGTGAAGCATGGTTTTGTAAAGAATCAGCTTTGGAGTCTTTGTGGCCAGGGGGGTAACTTCGTGAGCTTCTGCTATGAGGTGAAGGGAGAAGATCTGGTGAATTTCCCATTCCCTAGTCTGGTAACCGTTACTTACCGTCTGGTGGGTCGTAAACTTGTTGCTGAATTTGTGGTGAAGAACCTCGGTGAGAAGACCATGTATTTCCAGATGGGTGGTCATCCAGGTCTCGTCTTGGAGGATTTTAAGAAGGAAGAACCCATCAGCGGTTACCTCAAGTTCGAAGGCAAACCGGAATCCTTTCTTCGTGCTGGTGAGCAGGGCTGCACGGAACCTGAACGCCATCCTGTTCCAATGAATGCAGAGGGCCTGGTACCGGTTTGTGTGGATACCTTTGCTAACGAGGCTTTGATTCTTGACCATCATCAGATCGGTGCGGCAGTATTGTATCGCGCTGATGGCAAGACAAAGGTAGCTCGTGTGGAAAGTGACGCTCCGGTATGGTTGTTCTGGTCACCGCAGGGTTTACATTCTCCTTTTGTCTGTGCTGAACCGTGGTATGGCCTTTGTGATCGTATTGGTTTCGATGGTCCATTGCAGGAACGTCCTTTTATCAATGCTTTGGAAGCTGGCAAGGAATGGCATGGTGGCTATACTGTGGAAGTGTTCTAAAAGAAGAAGTTACTGATTGATCTTATTTATCAGAAGGGGATTGGCCTAGAGTCAGTCCCCTTTGCTTTTGAATGACTATTGTAGATGGGGTAGGTCAACACTGGTGGAACTCCCTGGATTTTAGTACTTTTGAAAAGATCTATCATTATCAGACTCTTAAAATGTATAGTTGCAGCTGTTTGTGTTCCTGTTTTTTTTCTCGGTCTATAAACCGTCCGATGTGTGGAGCTTCAAATGGACTTGGGTTGAGAATAGGAACGAAGAAGCGCTAAAAAATTATAACTGAGCAAGATATATGGGCGAAAAATAAGATTTATCCCTGAAAAATGCCTATCTTTGCACCCGAAATTCAGAACGAGGACAGATTTGGCTGCTTGCAACCTCTCAAAAAAATGCTAAAACGTTGTCGGTTAACTTCTGTTGGGTTACGACAACTGATAAGCTACGACAGCCATTTCAAGAGACGTTCTGCTTCGCTTTTTGCGATAAGCAGAATTTTTTTTGTTTAATTTTTTTACATTAAAAGAAATGGGATATCTTTTTACATCCGAATCAGTGTCTGAAGGACACCCAGACAAGGTGGCCGACCAGATCTCGGACGCTGTACTTGACGAATTCTTGGCGCAAGACCCTAATTCAAAGGTGGCTTGTGAAACCTTGGTGACTACCGGTCAGGTAGTGGTTGCCGGTGAGGTGAAATCAGAAGCTTACGTAGACTTGCAGGACGTTGTGCGTCGTACCATCCGCCGTATTGGTTACACAAAGGCTGAATATAAATTTGACGCTGACAGCTGTGGTATTTTCAGCGCTATTCACGAACAGAGTGCGGATATCAACCGTGGTGTGGAACGTGAGGATCCTATGGAACAGGGTGCTGGCGACCAGGGTATGATGTTCGGTTATGCCAACAACGAAACGGATACCTACATGCCATTGCCATTGTCGTTGGCTCACGATATTTTGATTGTTTTGGCAGAAATCCGTCGTGAAGGTAAGGAAATGACTTATCTGCGTCCTGATTCCAAGAGTCAGGTGACTATTAAATACGATGACAATGATCATGCTGTCGGTATTGATACCATTGTGGTTTCTACTCAGCACGATGATTTTATTTCAGCAGAGGAAGCTGGATCTCAGGATGAGGCCGACAAGCAGATGCTGGCTAAGATTCGTGAAGATGTGATCAAGATCTTGATGCCACGCGTATTTGAAGAGCGTGTACATACTCCAGAGATTAAGGCGCTTTTCAACGATGAGATCAAGTATTATGTGAATCCGACGGGTAAGTTTGTGATCGGTGGTCCTCACGGTGATACTGGTTTGACAGGCCGTAAGATCATTGTAGATACTTATGGTGGTAAGGGTGCTCATGGTGGTGGTGCCTTCTCCGGTAAGGACCCCTCAAAGGTAGACCGTTCCGCAGCTTATGCCGCTCGTCATATTGCCAAGAATATGGTGGCCGCTGGCGTTGCTGATGAGATGTTGGTGGAATTGAGCTATGCCATCGGCGTGGCTGAGCCAATCTCTATCTATGTCAATACTTACGGTAAGAGTCATGTGAAGATGACCGATGGGGAAATCGCAGAGAAGGTGAAGGAGGTCTTTGGCCTTCGTCCACGCCAGATTGAGGAACGCCTGAAGTTGCGTTATCCGATTTATGAGGAAACGGCTAGTTACGGTCATTTAGGTCATACACCTAGAAAGGTGACTAAGAAATTCGGTTCCCGTGGTAATGAAAAGGAAATCGAAGTGGAACTCTTCACTTGGGAGAAATTAGATTACGTAGATCAGGTGAAGGCTGCTTTCGGTCTTTAATTTAAGAAAGAGTTTTATTTTTTTTCGAGACTTCCTCTCTGGGGAAGTCTCGAATATTCGTCTTATACCCTTTTCCTCCAGTTGGTGTTTTTAGGGTCGATGATAAAAAGAACACGACAGATAGAAAAATGAATATTACGGTGTATAGTGCTTCGAGCGGGCAGGTTCCCCGGGCATATATTGAGGCCGCAGAACGATTGGGAAAACTGTTTGCGGAAAAAGGACACACTTTGGTCAATGGTGCGGGATGTACGGGACTGATGGCTGCCACGGCCAATGCTTGTCTGGCGGGTGGTGGCAAGGCGATTGGTGTTATTCCTGAATTCATGATTGCGGAGGGATGGCACCATACCGGAATGACCCGTTTAGAGATTACTCCGGACATGCACCGCCGCAAAGAGAAGATGGCGCAAATGTCGGACGCCTGTATTGCTTTGCCCGGAGGAGTTGGTACGTTGGAAGAGCTGTTGGAAGTCATTACTTGGAAGCAACTTGGACTTTATCTGAAACCCATAGTTATTCTGAATGTCAATGGCTATTTTGATGCTTTGCTGACTTTGCTGGATAAGGCCGCTGATGAGAATTTCATGCGCCAGGAACATAAGAAAATCTGGTGCGTGGCTGCTACTCCGGAAGAAGCTGTAACGCTTTGTGAGACAACTCCCCTTTGGGATACTAGTGTCAGAAGATTTGCTGCTTTGTAAATACATTTAATCGTTATTGTCTGCTATGCGTCTTTCCTATACACTACCGAAAGTTAAGACATCGGAGGCTTCATTCTCTGTTTTGAAAGATCAGAGTGGAGCAGTCGGTGCTGCTGTTTTGCAACAACAGGATGATACGTCAGCTGGTGATGAGGAGATTCCGTGGTCACTTCAACCGGTTGTTTCGGAAGATCGGACAGCTTTGCAGCATGTGAAGACCGTCCTGAACCAAAAGATCTGGTGGGGGGAGGTCGTGGATGAGCAGACCTTCAACGATGGTAAGGAATATGTCGATCAATGGCCTGCGTCTGTAGTGGTTCCGGCAGACGGTCGGGTTTCGGGCGATTTGTTGCCATTTAGTATGACGACAGACGACTACGTAGGGTCGGCGTTGCTGATGATGTTGGCGATTTCAGCGTTGCTCCTGGCACGTTCCAGTCATTTTCTGCTGATCAGCGCCAAAGCTTTTTTCAGTACTCGAAAGCGTGAGAATCTTTTTAACGATATCTCGGATGCCCGAATGCAGGGGAAGTTCTTCTTCGCATTGGTGGTTTGCGCATCGTTGAGTATCTTGACGTACGATTATCAGCAGAGCTTTTACTCTCTTTCCGTACAGGAGGTGTCGCCGTATTTGGTGCTGGGGGTAAACTTTTCCATTTTTAGTGTGGGGTACCTACTCAGAACGGTATCGTACGCTTTCGTCAATACGGTATTTTTTGACAAGGAAAGTAACGACAACTGGATGGAATCCTATCATCTTTTGACGGTGATGTCTGGCATCTTGTTTTTGCCTTTGGCTCTGCTTGTGGTCTTTTATGAACTGGATTTTTCCAACTGGCAGATTTTGTTTTTATTTTTGGCCTCTATCGTTGAAATATTCCTAATATTCAAGACTTATCATATATTTTTTGAGGGTGCATTAGGCTTTCTCCATTTAATTTTGTACCTTTGCACCTTGGAATTTCTACCCCTCCTGACCTTATGGAAAGGGATGGTTTGGGTGACTCAAGAGCTAACTAAATTAGTATAACCGAAAACAAATATAAGTTATTCATGTTAAAGAAGATTCTGGTTTCACAACCAAAACCCTCTTCAGAGAAGTCTCCGTACTTTGATTTGGAGCGTAAGTATGGTGTGGAACTCGTTTTTCATCCCTTCATTAAGGTTGAGGGCCTTAGCGCTCGTGAGTTTCGTCAGCAGCGCATACAGGTGTTGGATTATAGCGCAATTGTTTTTAATTCACGTCATGCTATCGATCACTTCTTTACTTTGTGTAAGGAAATGCGTATTGCAATCCCTGAAGATATGAAGTATTTTGCCCTTTCTGAGGCTATTGCTCTTTATATCCAGAAATATGTGCAGTATCGTAAACGTAAGGTATTCTTCCCTACAACCGGAAATAAGTGGGCTGATCTTGTCCAGCTGATGGCGAAGCACAAGACGGAGAACTATTTGGTTCCACAGAGCGATGTTCATAGTGATGAAGTGCATCAGTTGCTGGATGCGAAAAAATTGAAGCATACGGAATGTGTGATGTACCGTACCGTCAGAAACGATTATCCTGCTGACAAACCGTTTGATTTTGACATGGTCATTCTGTTTACTCCTGCTGGTTTTGAGTCTTTGTTGGCTAATGTCCCTGACTTCAAGGATCGCGGCATCAAACTAGGGTGTTTTGGTAAGGCTACGGCAAAATCTATGGAAGATGCCGGTTATGCCATCGACCTGGAGGCGCCTTCTGTAAAGGCTCCGTCAATGACAGGTTCTTTGGAACTTTATCTTGAAGAAAACAAGTAAGAGAAATACTTCATATCGTGTGTCAATCTTCCTAGGTTATACCTGGTGGGGTTGACACATTTTTTCTATCTTTGCATTAGATAATAACTATAACGTGAAACAGTTTTCTTTTCCCAAACCCGAACATCTCTGTCTGCAGTTAGAAATCGAGTCGCTCTTTTCTGCAGGTAGCCGTTCTATGACGGCTTATCCTTTGCGTGTTGTCTACCGGGAGGTTCCCTATAGTTCGGGACCGGCGGTGAAGGTGCTGATGAGTGTTTCTAAACGGCGTTTTAAACATGCGGTCGACCGAAACAGAGCTAAGCGTCAGTTGCGTGAGGCTTACCGTCTGAACAAGCATACTGTGCTTGACGCGTTACCCGAGGGGAAGGGATTGCATATCGCTTTCCTTTGGTTGTCGGATCGGCCTGTCGCTTCGAAAACGGTGCATGCCAAGGTCTCATCCCTGTTGGTCCGTATCGCGGAGAAGCTGACTCCGGCAGTTGATGTCGAAAGTGGTGAAGGTCTGGATGCTCAGGATTAGAATCATATGAAATTACTGCGAAAAATTCTGGTTGCTCTTCTGGTGGCGCCGATACGCTTTTATCAGTTGTTTATCTCGCCTTACACGCCTCCGTCCTGTCGCTTTACTCCGACCTGCTCACAATATGCGGTCGAGGCTTTACGGAAGCATGGCCCTATCAAAGGGTTGTATCTGGCAATTCGGCGTATCCTCCGCTGTCATCCGTGGGGTGGAAGTGGGTATGACCCGGTGCCTTGATTTTGTAATGATAACGTGGCGGCTTCCCTGTTGCGTTTTTTTCGTATATGGCGATAGGGCACGTCGAACAGAGGTTGACTGTGTCCCGCTGGAGATGATTTTTTTGACGATGAGCAGTAATATTTATGATGTGGACGGATTTTCATACGCATAATCAACTAGCTGCCCCAGGTACGGCGATTGTCAATTTGCCAGAGGAGGCTTTATTGTGCCCCGTGTCCTTCGACTTGATGGACGGGGCGTTCTATTCTGCCGGGATTCACCCCTGGTGGACAGCGGGAAGTTTGGAGCAGCTATGGCAGGGACTGCTTTTTTGGTCTCGTCATCCTCAGGTTGTAGCCATCGGTGAATGTGGATTGGATAAATTGCGGGGAGCTGATATTCTTTTGCAAAAGGAATGCTTTGTTCGGCAGGTAGAACTGGCCGAGTCCTGCCATCTTCCGGTTACGATTCATTGTGTAAAGGCTTTCGATCAGATGCTCTCATTGCATAAACAAATTCATCCGACGACACAATGGACTATACATGGTTTTAGGGGTAAACCCGACCTTGCCCGTCAGTTGCTTATGGCAGGTTTTAACCTAAGTTTCGGTAGGCGGTATAACGTGGAGAGTTGGGATTTGACACCTCCGGACCGGCGTTATCGAGAAACGGACGATGACTGGTGATTCGTGATTCTTCTAACGGGGACAGATGGTCCTTCTTTTATAACATTGGCCTGCGGCTGATTTTAAAGTTATAAAAGATGTATTTGTTTGATGTTTAGCGGGTTGATACTCTGTGGAGGGTGTACTTGTGTCGGCCCCGTCAGTCTCCTTTCCTTTCCTCCCTTTTTTAATCTTAAAATTCGTCTGTTTCATAGATTTTGTGTATCTTTGCTTTGTTGTAAATTAGACAAAAGAATACTAAATCATATATGGAAGAAATCGAAAAAAACGGTTCGGCTTATTCTGCCAGTAACATCCAAGTCTTAGAGGGCTTGGAAGCGGTGCGTAAGCGTCCGGCGATGTATATTGGTGACATCAGCGAAAAAGGTTTGCACCATCTGGTGTATGAAACGGTAGATAACTCTATCGATGAGGCCTTGGCTGGCTATTGTACAGAAATCGAAGTGACCATCTGTGAGGACAACTCCATCGTTGTCCAGGATAATGGTCGTGGTATTCCGGTCGATATGCATCCGAAAGAGCATCGTTCCGCGTTGGAAGTGGTGATGACTGTGCTGCACGCAGGTGGTAAGTTTGATAAGGGCTCATACAAGGTGTCCGGCGGTCTTCATGGAGTCGGCGTAAGTTGTGTCAATGCCCTCTCTAAACATATGCTTTCCCAGGTTTTCAGAGATGGTAAAATCTATCAGCAGGAATATGAGAAGGGACATCCTTTGTATGCGGTGAAGGTAACCGGAGAGACTACTCTCCGTGGTACGCGTCAGCAGTTTTGGCCGGATGATACCATCTTTAGTACTACGGTGTATAAGTACGATATCCTGGCTAACCGTATGCGTGAGCTGGCTTACCTGAATGCAGGCTTAACCATTAAGTTGACGGATTTACGTAAGGATGATGAAGGAAATATCCGTGAGGATGTGTTCCATTCTCAGTATGGCTTGCGTGAGTTTGTTCGTTACATCGATTCTTCACGTACGCATCTTTTTGATGATGTCATTTATTTGAATACTGAAAAGAGTGATGTGCCTATCGAGGTGGCTATTATGTATAACACTTCGTATAGTGAAAACCTTCATTCTTATGTCAACAATATCAATACGATAGAGGGTGGTACCCATTTGGCGGGCTTCCGTATGGCCGTTACTCGCGTGTTGAAGAAATATGCTGAAGATACAGCAGCCAAGCAATTGGAACGTGCCAAGGTCGAAATTACAGGTGAGGACTTCCGTGAAGGTCTTACTGCGGTAATCTCCGTGAAGGTCGCAGAACCTCAGTTCGAGGGTCAGACCAAGACGAAGTTAGGTAATACCGAAGTCAGTGGTGCGGTTAACCAGGCGGTAGGTGAGGCTTTGACCAACTATCTCGAAGAGCATCCAAAGGAGGCCAAGTTGATTGTGGACAAGGTGATTTTGGCTGCCACCGCACGTGTGGCCGCTCGTAAGGCCCGCGAGAGCGTACAGCGAAAGAGTCCGATGTCAGGAGGTGGTCTTCCTGGTAAATTGGCAGACTGCTCCTCAAAGGTACCTGAAGAATGCGAATTGTTCCTCGTCGAGGGTGATTCCGCCGGTGGTTCTGCCAAGCAGGGGAGAAGCCGTGCTACACAGGCGATCTTACCTCTTCGCGGTAAAATTCTGAACGTGGAAAAGGCAATGTGGCATAAGGCGTTCGAGAGCGAGGAAGTCAATAATATCATTCAGGCTTTAGGTATCCGTTTCGGTCTGGACGGTGAGGACAGCAAGGAGGCTAATATCGAAAAACTTCGTTATCATAAGGTGATCATCATGGCCGATGCCGATGTCGATGGTCAGCATATCGCTACTTTGATTATGACCTTGTTCTTCCGTTATTTCCCTCAGGTGATTAAGGACGGTTATCTGTACATTGCCATGCCGCCGCTTTATCTCTGTAAGAAGGGTAAGATTGAGGAGTACTGCTACAATGATGCAGAACGTCAGAAGTTTATTGATACTTATGGTGACGGTACTGAAAACAGTATTCACACACAGCGTTATAAAGGTCTTGGTGAAATGAATCCACAGCAGTTGTGGGATACTACCATGAATCCAGAAAGCCGTCTGTTGAAACAAGTAACTATTGAAAATGCCGCCGATGCGGATTACATCTTCTCCATGTTGATGGGCGACGATGTGGCTCCACGCCGTGAATTCATCGAGCGAAATGCCACCTATGCTAAAATTGACGCATAATGGGACATTTCTTGCGGTCTTTGGGGTAGATTGTAATAGATGAAATTTATTATATTTGTACCATCTATTTAACAAGAAACCAAAGATTAGGATGTGAATCCAGATCGCGGTAAAACTTACAATAATACCATCATAAAGCCACTTGCATGTGAATGCCGGTGGCTTTCTTTTCATTATAGGGCGGCAGGAATTCTGAAAGTCGCTGATTTTTGGATATTTCGCTTTGTGAATTGACGACCTTACATTAACTTTGCATAAGTTAGGTGACTTGTGGGCTTTATAGGGAACCTATTTTGGATTTGTCGAGAAAAATAAAAATAAGAATATGAAAATTGCTTTGATTGGATACGGCAAGATGGGACATATGATCGAAGAGATTGCTCTTGGCCGTGGACACAAAATCGTATCGATTATTGACCTGAATAATGCTGAGGATTTCGATTCCGAAGCTTTTAAAAGTGCTGATGTGGCCATAGAATTTACTTCTCCTACAGCCGCTTATGGCAATTATTTGCGTGCGTTTAAATCGGGTGTGAAGGTGGTCAGTGGTTCAACAGGATGGATGAAAGAACACCAGTCAGATGTAGAACGTCTGTGCAGTGAAGGAGGGAATACTTTGTTCTGGGCTTCTAATTTCTCCCTGGGGGTGGCCATCTTTAGTGCTGTGAATAAATATTTGGCCCATATCATGAACCGTTTTCCTGAATATGAGGTAAGTATGGAGGAGACTCATCATGTTCATAAACTGGATGCTCCTAGCGGTACGGCCATCACTCTTGCTGAACAGATTATAGAACGTGTGGATGCCAAGCAGGATTGGGTTCTTGGCGAAGAGCATCATGCCGACGGAACGGTTACTGGTACCAAAGAGCATGCTGGGAATTTGTTGCGCATAGATTCTATTCGCCGGGGTGAAGTGCCAGGTATTCATAGTGTCACTTATGACAGTCCTGCCGACTGTATCACGATTACTCACGATGCGCATAGCCGAAGAGGTTTTGCTTTAGGAGCTGTTTTGGCTGCAGAGTATACGGCCAATCACAGTGGTCTGCTCACCATCGATGATATGATGGCTGAAATGTTCGCATAATCATAAGGTATTTGTAAATCCGCTTGTTTCCTCGTACTTTATAGGTGTAAGTATCGATGGAATGGGGATTTTTATCGTTAGAAAGTCAAAAAATAGTATATGAGTATAGAAAACAATACGAATCCGACGTCTGAACGTCCTGGAACAATGGATACCGGCAACTCTAAGAAGGTAACCTCTAAATCATGGGTGAAATTTACGATTGTCACCGTTTTGTATTTGTTATTCCTGTATTGGGTGGGTTCCTGGTGGGGACTGATTGTCCTCCCTTTCATCTTTGATGTGTATGTCTCCAAGAAGATAAACTGGGGATGGTGGAAAGAGCTGAAAAGTCCGACTGCTCGGGTGGTGATGAGTTGGGTGGATGCCATTGTTTTTGCATTGGTGGCTATTTACTTTATCAACCAGTTCTTTATCCAAAATTTTGTGATTCCATCATCATCCTTGGAAAAGACGATGTTGACCGGTGACTATCTTCTGGTCTCCAAATATCATTATGGTCCTCGTATTCCGCAGACGCCTTTGACGATGCCTCTGACTCAGCATACCTTACCCATCCTGAATTGCAAGAGTTATCTGGAGCATCCGCATTGGGATTACCGAAGAGTAAAAGGACTTGGGGAAGTTAAGTTGAACGATATCGTGGTGTTCAACTATCCTTCTGGAGATACCGTTGCTTTGGCACCCGATTTCCAGGCGCGTGATTATTATGGCATGGCCTACGAAATCGGACGACAGCTTCAGCCCGGTACCGTACGTAAGGATATGACAAAGGAAGAGCAGTATCAGGCTTACCAACGTATTTACCATTTGGGAAGCAGTTATATGAAAGCCAATACGCTTCAGTTCGGTGAGGTGGTCTCTCGTCCTACCGATCGCAGAGAAAACTATGTGAAGCGTTGCGTGGGTATGCCCGGTCAACAATTCAAGATTGTTGATGATGTCATTTACCTGGATGGAAAGCCGTTGCAGCAGCCGGAGTATGTGCAGTATCGTTATAATGTGCAGTTTACCAGGTCTCTGGATGAGGATACCAAGAAAGAACTCGGCATCACGAACGAGGAGTTGATGTATTTCCAAATGGGTTCTGGTTTCCCGATGACCAATCAGGTAAAGGAAGCGTTGATCGAACGGGGAATCATAGCTCCGAATCCATCTCGTTTTGAACTGGCGGGTGGTGACGAACTCTATCCATTGAATATGGTGAAGGATTGGACGACGGCCAACTATGGTGGAACTGAAGGCTTCTGGATTCCGAAAAAAGGTGAGACGCTTCAGTTGACCATGGATAACTTACCTATTTATGAACGGCTTATCAAAGTTTACGAGAACAACAAACTTGAGGTTATTGATGGTAAGATTCTGATTAATGGTCAGCCATCCGACCGGTATACGTTCAAAATGGATTATTATTGGATGATGGGAGATAACCGGGACAACTCAGCAGACTCCCGTTTCTGGGGATTTGTTCCAGAGGACCACATTGTCGGCAAACCTTTGTTTATCTGGCTTTCTCTTGATCCTGATTATGGATGGTTCGACGGTAAGATTCGTTGGGACCGCTTCTTTAAATGGGTCGGTGACATCCAATAGCCTAATTTTAACATAACACTCTTAACCTCACTGACTTGGTACCTGTAAAAAGATATGTAAATGGCATAAGCAAACGCCCTTTATTCAAAGGGTGGTGGCATCTTGTGCTGATTTTACTTTTTGCCATTGTCTTCATCTTGTTTGTCAGGGCATTTCTTTTTATTCAGGTTGAAGTTCCTGCTGCACGCGCAGATCTGGATCTGTTGGGCGGCGACCGGGTGGTGGTCAACCGGATAAGTTATGGACTCAGAGGTCCTGCTGTATTGGGGAATTATCGTTTGGGAACCTGTCATCCGTCTCTTGGGGATTTAGTAGCCTATGATTATCCTGATCGGTCCGGACGAATCAGTATTGACCGTGTTTCTGCTTTACCTGGAGATACACTTTGGTTGGACCGGGAAGAGGGAAGTTTCACCGTTATACCGCCAAAGGCTTTTGGAGTGGGAGCTATGGTGGTTCCGGAAATACAAATTATGGGCCGTCCCGTCTACGTCAGTTATTCCATCGACGCATCCCAGCCTTTCTATAAGCTGATGCGCCCTAATCGCTTGTTTGTAAAAATTCGATGAAATCAGTCATTCTTACTTCAGCCTATTTGGCTCCGATCCAGTATTATTCCAAGTTGTATGCCGCTCCACAAGTGGTGGAAGAGCAGTTTGATCATTATGTGAAACAGACCTATCGTAATCGTTGTATCATTGCTGGACCTAATGGTCCACAGGCCTTGACATTTCCTATAGAACATACGGAACTGCTTAAGCCTTGCACGAAGGATATCCGTCTTAGTGATCATGGGAACTGGAGACATCTGCATTGGAATGCTTTACAGAGTGCTTATGACAAGAGTCCCTATTTTGAATATTATGCTGACGATTTCCGCCCATTTTATGAGAATAAATATGAATATCTGGTGGACTTCAACGATGGGCTCAGGGATTTGGTCTGTCAAGAATTAGGGCTCTCTCCACAGATACAAAGGTCTACAGCGTATGTAGATGCAGACCCGGATCTGGTATTGGACTTCAGGGAGAGTATACGTCCGAAAGTGGACTACACTTTCGATAAAAGTTTCCGGATAGTTCCCTATTACCAAGTTTTTGCTCAAAAACAGGGATTCCAGCCTAATCTCAGTATTGTTGATCTCTTGTTCAATATGGGACCTGAATCAAGGCTTGTGTTGCGGGATTCATGCGTCTAGTGGACGAAACCGGAGCTGTTGTTGGGGTGGGTATAGACTCAAGGTGAAGTGCTTGTTGGATGAGACCATTCATCTTATGGAGAAAATCCGATTTCATCGTGCTTTTCCCCCTAGGCTAAGTTCCTAATTTTTCTGATCATAAAACGATAAAGGGAGGTCCTATTCGGGACCTCCCTTTGTATCTTTTACTTATCCCGCCGGATAACATTTTTGAGAGAATTGAAACCATTGCTGGTCTCGGGTGTTTTAATAAAGCGAGTGACGTTTTCACTCTCGCCCTTCCGCGTTTCGGTCAGGCCCTTGTATTTTTCTTTTTAGTATAGATTACATATTAGCGAGTTCCTTCAGGAAGGATTCATTCATATTCCCTGTTAGATTCACGATGCTGAAAGTCTGGTTGATTTTAGTAATAAATACCATTTCAACGATAATCTTATTCCGTGTTCTAAGGTATATCTGTCGATATGCGTCATTCGCATAAATTTTGTAGCGCTTTTCATTCTGTTGAGCCAATCTTTGAGCTGTGCAAAACAGACTGTCACTGAGGGTGCTTTCTTTGGTTTCGACAATCTGGATACTCTTCAGCTGAGATAAAATTTTTCTGATATCTGTGTTGTCTTCCAGGGTATCCAGTTTCATGATGCGTTCCATCATGTAAGGACTGACGGTGTTACAGGTAAGTCCTTCATATAGCCCACCATTTATTTCCATAAATCTGGATGCGAAATCCTGTTCCTTCTGTGCGGAGATACCTATTGTATGAATCAAAAGGGTCAAGGCTATCAGTAGTCGTTTCATATTGGTAGGCAATATTTACTTTTTTATAGAGAGGGTTGGCAGCGTATCCAATGTGTTGGGACTCGTTTGGAGCAAGTCCTGAATCTCTTCCAGACCTCCCATTCCTGCTTCGAATGCTTCTTGAGGTATGCGATAGGTGTCTTGGTAATTTGCTGCATTATAATCCCATCCCTGTGGTGGCTTTTGCTGGTTGAAGGTATATTGAACAGCACCTCCTACTAAAAGAAACACCGCAACAATGGCGGCGGCCCGATAAAGTGGGCGTAACCGGTGACTCAGAGTGAGACGTTGGGCGTGAACGGTGGTTTCCATCTTGTTCTGAGGGCTGATTCGAATCTGTTGAAGAATCCGATGGTCAAAGTCATGGCCAAGGCCAAGTTCTTTTTGATCTTTCTCGAATTCGAATAAGGACTTATATTTCATCAAATGACCAGGTATCTCTTTCTGACTGAAAAAGATTCTTAGGATATGCTCCTCCTCGAGGGTAGTCAAGCCGTCCCAATAGCGTTCTAGTAACTGGTCGATATATTTATAGTCCATATTGTTCTATTTTCTCATATTTCTGACGGATCGTCGTTCTTGCTCTATGAATGAGAACCTTGACATTCTCTTCAGTGACTCCCATGATTTCAGCCACTTCTTTGTAAGTCTTCTCTTCTATGTCACGCAGTTGCAAGGCTGTACGTTGTTTTTCAGGAAGAAGATTAAACAGATGTTGAATCTGAGCCATCTTTTCCTCCCTCTCCATCTTTTCGTCAGGTAGCAGGGCGTTGTCTGTGGTGTCAACAGCAGCAGCGTCAAGTGATAGATTCTGAGCGGACTTCTTCTCGTGTTGATCTAGTGCCAAGTTCCGACATACCGTCATGCAGAAAGCTTCGATGGAATCGACTTTTTTAAGATGTTCTCGCCTGGACCAAACACGTAAAAGGGTATCCTGCGTAATATCTTCTGCTTCCGCTGAATCGAGTGTAATACGCAGTGCCAACCGAAAAAGTTTGTTTTTCAGTGGCAACAAGTCGTATCTGAAATCTATCTCTTTCATACCTCTAATAGCAAGACGGTTTATTGGGCGAAAAGTTACACTTCCAACAGCATTTTTTAAAAATATTTTTTTAGGAGAGAAATGCTGTCCTTGTTGCTGAATAAAGTTTTACTTCAATCTACGTGGATAAGTCTGATACCTTTGTGCTTATTTGTTCTCATTTAGAGGTGAAGGTTTCCTGCAGTCAATGATGACATGCTTTTCGTTCGCCAGAGTCGTGACAAACCAATAGGCGTCTCCCCCTTCTTTTAATTTGAGCCTTTTTCGTAAGTCTGCTACCGAACCGGGGAAATTACGAATGGTCAGATTGGCTTTATCCACACTTTCGCAAAGCTTTTTCAGTTCCTTTTTGTTAAAGGAGCTCATCTGATTTACCTCGAAAATCCGTCCAGGAAAATCAGCATGGTATTCGTCTGTTGTATAGAGATGGCTGTTAGGATGGAGTTTTTCCATGTTGAACCTTTGGGCAACTAATTTAAAGGCACCGGCTTTCAGTAGCGCGCTGCCTGGTTCATATAGATACTTATGTAGAATCGAGGTATAAGTAACTTCTGCTGAGATTTCTTCTTCTGGGAAGAAAGAAAAGACGTGGCTCAAGTCTGTACAGGTAATTCTTGTGTTGGTGGCGTGGGGCTTCAATACGAGTAGAAGCTCCTTACATTCTCCTCCATCTGCCACAATATGTGCCTCGCTAACATTTTTGAGACTTTTTAGGGCACGGCTCAGATCCAACATGGGAGAGAGCTTTAAAATTATACAAGAAGTCTTTGCCCATAAAGCAGGGAGCAACTCTAGGACGTTAGGCTCGCAATCTTCGATGAGAACGGTTTTTCGGCCGCAAAGGTCTCTTCTTGCTGGATCCATGAAGATCAGATCCAACGGGGGAAGTAGGGAAAGATGTTCCGTGCCGTCTCCTTCTATGATATCAATATTCTTTAATCCTAGCTTGGGAAAGTTGTTTTTTGCCCCTTCACAAAGGATTGCTTGCCTTTCTATATAAATACCTCGTTTGAATTTGCGCACCATGAATGAGAAGTCGACTCCTAGTCCACCTGTCAAATCAGCCATTATTTCACCTCCATCAGGGAATAGACGATTGACGAGGTCTGCTTTATATTCTGCAGTCTTTTCTCCTGAACATTGTTCCAGGCATAGTTTTGTCGGGAAGCTTATGCCTTCACAATTTCCCCAAGAAGGAAGTTTTTTGCGGATGTAGGCTAAGTCAACGAAAGCAGTGTCGGCCGAATTACAAATAGAACGGGATGCATGCTTCTGCGATGCTTTTTTCATATAGTAAAAGTACTTGTTATTAATAATTCATCAATACAATCCATTGTTTGTTAGTATGGAGTGATATTGATAAAATTGGAAATCTTTGTATCTCAACTCAGGTCGCAAAGTTAATGAAAATATTAGGTTAACTTACGTTTCATGTCTGATTTTATGGTTCCGTGATGGAATCGATTCTGGTTGACAAGAGCATCATTCTTGTCCTCATAGAAATCATCTACCTGTGAGTGTAGTTTCACAAGTCAGTTTGCGGTAACAAATACGGAAGATTTAAACTATGCCATTTTCGTGCTTACACTATATGGTTAATCACTTAGCCTTCACCTCTTCACTTTTCGTATAATCTGCACAAATACATTTAGTTATGAGTGAAGGCAGAGCCTTCACTCTTCTTCACTTTCCCTTCACTTTCTTCATCAGGGAGGCTGAAGGCAACCACAACGAGTGAAGGCAAAGTGAAGGTGCTGCCTTCACTCGTAATCTACTGGAATACAATGGCGTACAAACGAAGTGAAGGCGTGAAGGCTAAAAGTGTAAACCTCATGTAGAAACCTAATAATTACACGATTTTTACGAAAAAACAACTCTACTGCTCCCAGATAAATCTACATTACTACTAGATAAATCTACATTACTACTAGATAAATCTACATTACTACTAGATAAATCTACA
>SAMEA104404097__coassemble_178_pt1 | contig 66476 bp, 56 predicted proteins | sample SAMEA104404097__metabat2_low_PE_059 | metagenome-assembled genome bin SAMEA104404097 (sample SAMEA104404097) | Balaenoptera acutorostrata | reverse complement strand
CTAATGACTCTAATTGTCCCTAATGCCTTTCGCCTTGCGGAATGGGAGAGGTCTATCACAATATCTTCTTTGGCCATTCCGAAGAGAGAAGTCAAGCCCGGTCGCGCCGGATGGACTGGCGGCCGGATGGGTAGGGACGCGATACATCGCGTCAGCTGGCTAGGGTTTCATTTGCATTCATTTGCCTTTATCGTTTCGGTTCGTTGCTGAACGGCAGAAGCCGTTCACTACAGCAGGCCCCGTCAATGGTATTCATTAGCCGTAGTGAGCGGGTTCTCCCGCTCAGCACCCATATGTAATTGCCTTGTTCATACCGGTTCGTTGCAGAGCGGCTTCACTTTCCGCTAGCCACGATTTTTCCAAACGGGATGATTCACCTTCTTCGTTCATCCCCTTCAGCGAAGGGCTTCGAGACAAAGGTGTTCTACTTCTAAATTCTGATTAGCTAAGTCTACCTATACCGTCCGGATTACCTTTGGCTTCGGCTGAGATTGTTTGATGATGTCAAGCCCTTTGTGTTTACTCTTTGACAGTTTAGATAAGCATCCACGGAGTTTTTAAACTGCTCCCTTTACCTCAACTGAACTTTATTCTCGTAAAATTGCATTTTAGGGCTCTTTCTGAGCATTTCCCTTATTGAAAGGTGTAATTTATCGCGAGTTCTCTATTCCCTTCTGTATGGCGTTAAAAAACGGCTATGTGAAAGTGTTGGAAATGCTCGTGCTTGTGTCCAAGTTGCTATTGAGATATCCAGGTTCGCTTTGGAACTGTTATTAGGTTTCTTATCTCCTGTTTCTTCAGTTCTGGTCTTAATACCAAAAAGCGGCGGGAACGATTCATGTCGTTCCCGCCGCTTTTTGGATATGATAAAATGTTAATTATCTTTTGCTGTAGTTCTCGAGACCTTCATCCAAGAACTTGACGAACTTGTCTACATCCTCATCGTAGGAGTAGGAGTGGTTCAATGGTTTAGCTTCATTGTCTACCAATACGTAGAAAGGCTGTGTCTGGCCACCGAACTTGCTGCGCTGCAAGTAACTCCACTTGTCACCGACTGTACGGAGTTTACGTTCTGTACCATTTTCTGTCACCGTGATGGTTTCAGGTAATTTCGCCTTCTCGTCTACGTAGAGAGAGATGATGACGTAGTCTTCTGTCAAATAAGGAACGACACGGTTGTTTTCCCATACTGCAGATTCCATCTTACGGCAGTTGACACAACCATGACCGGTGAAGTCGAGAATAACCGGCTTGTTGTTCTTCTTCGCATATTCCATACCTTCTTCGTAATCGAGGAATGGTTTAACTTCAGCTGGCTGAAGGTTGAAGTCCTGAGTGTACATCGGTGGTGCGAAGGCACTGATTGCCTTACAAGGAGCGCCCCAAAGACCTGGTACCATGTAAATCGCGAAAGCGATAGAAGCCAAGGCCATGAAGAAGCGTGGAACACTAGTGTGGTGTTCGTCCTCATCATCGTGTGGGAACTTGATCAAGCCCAGGAGGTAGATGCCGAGGAGACCGAAGATGGCAATCCAAAGTGCGAGGAAGGTTTCGCGGTCGAGAATATGCCAACCATAAGCCAAATCGGCTACGGAGAGGAACTTCAAAGCGAAGGCCAATTCCAAGAAACCGAGGGTTACTTTCACCATATTCAGCCAGCCGCCACCCTTAGGAGCGCTCTTCAACCAAGTTGGGAACAATGCGAAAAGGGTGAATGGCAATGCCAAAGCGATGGCGAAGCCCAACATACCAATGGTTGGTGCAAGGATAGAACCACCAGTAGTACTCATTTCCACCAAGAGGAAACCGATGATAGGACCGGTACAAGAGAAAGATACCAATGTCAAGGTGAATGCCATCAAGAAGATGGAAAGCAGACCGGTTGTCTTCTCTGCCTTGTTGTCGACAGCGTCCCCCCAAGAAGAAGGTAAGGTAATCTCAAAACCACCGAAGAAGCTGGCTGCGAAAACAACGAGCATCAAGCAGAACAAGATATTAAATACCGCGTTCGTAGAGAGGTCGTTCAAGGCGCTGGCACCGAAGATGGAAGTGATGATCAGACCGAGAGATACATAGATCACTACGATAGAGATACCATAGGTCACAGCATCGCGGATACCCTTCTTACGGTCACCGGAACGCTTCAGGAAGAAGCTGACAGTCATTGGGATGATAGGCCATACACAAGGAGTGACGAGGGCAATCAGACCGCCTGCAAAACCTAAGATAAAGATATACCAGAGTGCCTGGTTTCCAATATTTTCCTGACCGAAACTTTCCAGCTCGTCAATGACCGGTGTCCAGAGGTAGTTATCTGCAGCACCGAAGACACTGTTGTTCTGAGCAGGAACCTCACCAGTTGCTGCTACCTGGTCCTCAACCTGTACCTGGTCCTTTGCCGGGATGACAGCTTCAGAGGTCTTTTCAGCCTGTTTCTTTTCTGTCTTAGCCACAGGAGCCACCGCCTTAGGACCATCTGTACCCTTCACGTTGCATTCTACAGCCGTAGGAGGCAGACAGTTCTGGTCGTTACAAGCACTGTATTCCAAATAACCAGCCAACTCGTAGTTTGCTTCAGTCAAACGAATACGCTGAGTGAAAGTACAGCTGTTCTCGAAGAAAGTGATGTCCATACCGAACATCGCGTCGTACAGGGTCTTGGCACCCTTGCCTGGTTTTAAGTCACCGACCAGTTCAACACCTTTTGATTTGTCTACACCGAAAGTGGCTGGATTAGGGCCATCAGCGGGGAGATTGGTGGAATACACGTGCCATCCTGGGTCGACAGTACCCGTAAAGATGACATCAATTTCAGTCGGACTTACTCGCTTCTGCGAAACCGTGAAATTAATCTGTGCCTGTACAGCAGTGAAAACTGCCATAAATAAGAGCAGAGATACGGTAAAAAATCTTTTCATAAAATGGGTTTGTTATTTGGGGTGCAAAATTACGAAAAACTGTTGACAGACACAAATGATATTGAGGATAATACATTAATATATAATGATATAAAACTGTAAAAAGTGTCAAAATGTTGTTTTTTAAGATTCTAATGGAAACTTTTTGTAAATCATCTCATAGATGTTATCTTTGCAATGTTCAGAAGAGGGGATGTTTTTCCCGGTCTTCTGCTGTAAGGCAACCTTAAAATATTGAGAAAAAATATGAGTACAACAGAAATCCCGGTATCAAAACGGGTACAATTGTTGCGTAAATGGATGAAAGAGTATGAACTTTCTGCATTTATTGTTCCAACGATGGATCCCCATAATAGTGAATATTTACCAGACCATTGGAAGGCTAGAGAATGGCTGACCGGTTTTACCGGTTCTGCAGGTTTGGCTATCGTTACAGAGCGGGAAGCCTTTTTGTGGACAGATTCTCGTTATTTCCTTCAGGCGGAGGAACAGCTGGCAGATACTCCCTTCACACTGATGCGTGAGGGAGTAGAGGGAGTTCCTGGCGTACAAGAATGGTTAGAGGAGCATTTTTGTGAGGATGGCGTGATCGGTTACTACGGCGAACTGATGACCGATGAGATGTATGAGGACATGGTCAATTCCGAGTTCCTGATCCTGCAGGACGTCGGTGAGGATCCTTTTGATAAAATTTGGAAGGACCGTCCCGCCTTACCGAAGGGCAAGATTTCCATCCAGCCACTTTCTGCAGCAGGGGTCACTGTCGCCGATAAGCTGGACATGGTTCGTGAGTGGATGATGAACACGAAAAATGTGTTCAGCGCCTTTTTCCTGAACGATCTTTCTGAAATCGCCTGGCTATTGAATCTGCGTGGAGACGATGTGGAGTACAATCCTTTCTTTGTCAGTTATCTTCTGGTCAACGAGAGCGATGCAGTGCTTTTCGTGGACCCAGAGAAAGTCACACCGGCGATTGCCGCTTACCTTGAGGAGAATCATATTCATGTCCGCGCCTATGAGGAGTGGACAGAAGAATTGCAGTTGATGACGGAGGAAGAAGACGGTGAAGTCTTCTTAGGGATGCCTAAATCTATGGCTTGTCATGTCATCAATACCTTGGATGATCTGGATCTGGACTATGATTTGGTGGAATCACCGGTAGCCCTGCTCCGTGCCGTAAAGAATGAGACCGAACAGGCTGGTTTCCGTCAGGCGATGCTGTATGACGGGGTGGCGATGGTCAAGTTCCTTCGGTGGTTGGACGAGCACGTGGCAGATGGAGGGATTACCGAAATGGGAGTGGATCAGAAGTTGACCGCTTTCCGTGCGGAACAACCCGGTTTCTGTTCCTTGAGCTTCGGTACCATTGCCGCCTATGCAGAACACGGTGCGATTGTTCATTACGAGGCGGAACCGGAGACAGATGTCGAGTTGCAGCCAAAAGGGCTTTTACTCTTGGATTCCGGTGCCCATTATGAATGCGGTACCACAGACATCACCCGTACGATTGCGCTGGGTGAGTTGACAGAAGAAGAACGTCGGGTGTATACCTTGGTCCTAAAAGGACATATCGGCTTGGCGCGTTGTCGCTTCCCGGAAGGAGCCACCGGTTTGCAGTTGGATACTGCTGCCCGCTATGCCATGTGGCAGGAGGGCTATGATTTCGGTCATGGTACCGGTCATGGCGTTGGTTCCCGTTTGGGAGTTCATGAAGGTCCTCACCAGATCCGTAAGAACAACCGTGCCTGCACGCTGGTGCCTTTCCACGCGGGGATGACCATCACCGACGAACCGGGAATCTATGTTCCTGGCTGTTTCGGCGTACGTATCGAAAATGTTCTCCTCGCCCGGAAGTCCATGGAGACCGATTTTGGAAAATTTCTGGAATTTGAGACCTTGACACTCTGTCCTTATGATCTGCGTCCGGTGGAAGTCACGATGTTGACCGCAGCAGAAAAGGAGTGGATCAATGCTTATCACCTGAAGGTGCGTCAGACTTTGTTGCCCAGACTCGAGGATGCGGCCGACCGCAAGTGGTTGGAGGAAGCGACGCAGGCCATCTAGCCTAGAAGAAAAAAGAATAAAAAGCGTCACACGACAGTTCGTGTGACGCTTTTTATTCTTTTAGGAATGGAAATAGATTTTGGTCACGGTGAAAATCAGACACAGTAGGGCGATAGCTGGAGGAATGACGCCGATGAAATAGGAAAGATCTTTTCTGGCCTCCTTGTAGGCGTCCTGATAGTGAGAAATCTGTCCCATACTGCAGAGGGCGATGACCAGGATGGCCAAAGCGTTATCCTTTAGGTCTTTACTACAGAATCCAATCAGGAGTATCAGATAACTCAGTAAAAGATAACCGATGCCCATCATAATATTGAATAATAGTCGTAATCTTCTGTACAGTTTGGATTTTGCTTGGTGGTTCATGGTACATAATTTTGAAAAACAGAATGGTCGTGCAGGTGGTGAGGAGACTGGCACAGACAAAATTCAGATAATAGACGAGATCCTTTTCCTGAGACTTGAGGCGCTTCTTCTGTATCAGGCTATAGAACAGAACGATAGCGGCTGTGAAGATATGGGCCAACATCCATTAGTCGGAGGGAGCGTTCCTTTCTTCGAAATCCTTAATGAGGTACATCGAGATGATAATCTCGGAGAAAGGACAGATGAGGGCTTCGTAGCAGCAGTCCCGGCGGGAACTATTTGAGATTTTCATCGGTAAAATAGCTTGAAATCTGTCATCTGAATAAAAAAGTGCATGAGTGGCTCTGAGGGATTTTATTACAAATATAGGCGATTCTTCCGATTTTGGGTAGGAACTCTCTCAAAATATTGCAAATCAATTGTGAACCACTCTTCCCTTATTCCCAATTTTATTTGTAATTTTGCCTAGAAATAGAAACAATCAAACAATATGGAACATAAATTACAAATCTACAATACACTCAGCCGCAAGAAGGAAGAGTTTGTACCGGTAAATCCTGGTCATGTGGGGATGTATGTCTGCGGTCCTACCGTTTATGGTGACGCACACCTCGGTCATGCTCGTCCGGCCATCACTTTCGACCTCGTTTTCCGTTATCTGCAGCACTTGGGTTACAAGGTGCGCTATGTCCGTAACATTACCGATGTCGGCCACTTGGAACACGATGCGGATGAGGGTGAAGACAAGATTGCGAAGAAGGCAAAGCTCGAACAGCTCGAACCGATGGAAGTGGCTCAGAACTATACCAACCGTTTCCATGAGGCTATGGAGGCGCTCAACTGTCTGCCACCAAGCATCGAACCTCATGCTACCGGTCATATTATTGAACAGATTGGTCTGGTCAAGCAGATTCTCGATGCGGGATTCGCTTACGAAAGTAAGGGTTCCATCTATTTCGATATTGAAAAATATAATAAGTCTCATCATTACGGCATCCTTTCCGGCCGTAACCTTGACGATGTGATCAATGCCAGCCGTCAGTTGGATGGTGTCGGCGAGAAGCACAACCAGGTGGACTTCGCATTGTGGAAGAAGGCTCAGCCGGAACACATCATGCGTTGGCCGTCTCCTTGGGGCGACGGTTTCCCAGGCTGGCACTGTGAATGTACCGCTATGGGCCGTAAGTATCTCGGTGAGCACTTCGATATCCACGGTGGTGGCATGGACTTGGTTTTCCCACACCACGAATGTGAGATTGCACAGGCTGTCGCTTCACAGGGGGAACAGATGGTGAAATACTGGATGCACAACAATATGATTACCATCAACGGACAGAAGATGGGTAAGAGTCTTGGTAACTTCATCACTCTCCAGCAGTTCTTTACCGGTGATCATGAGAAACTGGAACAGGCTTATTCTCCAATGACCATCCGTTTCTTCATCCTTCAGGCTCATTACCGTTCAACCGTGGACTTCTCTAACGAAGCGCTCCAGGCTTCTAAGAAGGGTCTTGACCGTCTGATGGAAGCTTTCGCACAGCTCGAACGCATCGAGGCTACCGCCAACGGTGCTTTGGGTAAGGAATATGCTGACGAGGTCGCTGCCAAGTGTTATGCTGCTTTGGACGATGATTTCAACTCTCCTATCGTGATCAGCCATCTCTTCGACGCTTGCCGTACGGTGAACCAGTTGGCAGACAAGAAGCAGACGATTACTGCAGAGGGTCTCGAGGCTTTGAAGCAGGTATTCTCTACTTTCGCTTTCGATATCTTAGGCTTGAAGTCAGAAGCCAGTGGAAATGCTGACCGTGAGGAATCTTTCGGTAAGGCTATCGATCTTCTGCTGGAAGTCCGTGCCAAGGCTAAGGCTAACAAGGACTGGGCTACCAGTGACCAGATCCGCGACCAGCTGGCTGCTCTTGGTTTCGAAATCAAGGATACCAAGGATGGTGCAACCTGGCGTTTGAACAAATAACCACAAATTAGATAAAGTATTCACCCCGCTGATGCTAGGAGACTCCTAGTACGGCGGGGTGACTTTTTTATCTGGACTTTGGTCTTGGTAAAGAGCACTTGTGGAGACGGAGGTGAACAGAATGATTTTTGTTATCATTAATTATCAGAATTTATAGAGAGGTATTTTCCTTTTTATCGTATCTTGCAACCCTAATACTTAAATCGGAGATGCTTATGGAAGTCTATTGGGATTTTGCTTTGAGGTTGTTTGTGGCAGGTATGATGGGGGTCGCGATAGGCTTGGAACGCGAATACCGTTCAAAAGAAGCAGGTTACCGCACCCATTTCATGGTGGCCTTGGGAAGCGCGTTGATGATGATTGTTTCTCAATACGGGTTTGACGATGTGCTGAAGACGGATCTGGTGCGACTGGATCCGAGCCGTGTGGCATCACAAGTGGTGAGCGGTATCGGTTTTATCGGTGCGGGGACTATTGTCCTGCTGCATAAACAGATTGTGCGTGGGTTGACTACGGCGGCCGGGATTTGGACTACGGCGGGTATCGGACTCGCTATCGGTGCCGGTATGTACGTGGTGGGTATCGCGGCGACCGTATTGGTGCTGATTGGTCTGGAGCTGTTGAGTCTTGTGTTTATGAAACTAGGACTGAGAAGTATGATGCTTGAATTTTCCTGCCCCAACCGGGAAGTACTGAAGAAAATCATTGAACTTCTAGGTTCAAAAGGAGGGGTCATCGTTTCTTATGAGATGGAGGAAAAAGGCGATGCTTTTGGAAAACCGGTGAATATGGTGAATCTTGTGCTCAAAACACAGAAAATGAGCGAGGATGTGGTGCTGAGGCTGTTGAATGATTTTCCCGATGTGACGATTCATAAGATTGTCTGATCTCGAGAGGAACTCTTTTCGTCATGCTGAAAAAAGAAAGAACCGCGTAAGTATACTTTAAGAAGTTCTTTTTACCATAACTTAGCATTTAAAATAAGTCACTTCCGGGAGTTTTTGAGAAAAGATTTCTGTCCAAGACGATAATTTTGTACCTTTATGGTCTTAAAATGAGATAGATGAGTACGCTCAGTGTAAATCTAGCTCACAAAAACAACCGACTAAATGAGATTTAATGATTCGTTTCAGAAAGGATGCGCCGCTGCTTTTGCTGCCATCCTTATGGGAGGTACGGCTTTGGAAATGACCAGCTGTGCTTCTCATACAGAGCCCCAGACGGTTTCTTCTCCGGAAGATACGGTAAAGGTGGAGGCTGAGAAGGTATATCCATATAATATACCTTCTGAAAACTATGATGTTGACTATCAGGAGGTGAAGTCAGGTCAGAATCTTTCCTATATCTTGTCGCATTACGGACTGAGTGCCCAGCAGATCCATGATCTGAACTTAGCGGCCGAGGGCATCTTTGATGTCAGAAAGATGCGTTGCCGCCAGCCTTATGCGATGTATATCTCCAAGGACAGCACTGCGACTCCGCATTATATGGTCTACGAGGAAAATGAAGTGGACTATGTGGTGTTTGATCTGCGTCCTCAGGGAAAGGTCTGGACCGGGCAGAAGCCCGTAGAATGGCGTCAGCAGCAGGTGAAAGGGCAGGTGGAATCTTCCCTCTGGGTGGCGATGGAGAAATCAGGGGCTGCTCCACAGTTGGCCTTGAAATTGGCCAACGTATTTGGTTGGACCGTCGATTTCTTTGGTCTGCAGAAAGAGGATGAATTCCGGGTGCTGTATGAGCAGGAATATGTGGAAGACACCGGTCTGGACAATTTCCGTATCTTGGCAGCCTCTTTCAAGGCTTCCGACAGTCTGTACTATGCCATTCCGTTCGTTCAGAAGGGGGAGGAGATGTTCTATAACCTGGAAGGTAAAAGTCTGGAAGGGGCGTTCCTGAAAGCGCCGTTGGATTTTTACCGTATCACCTCTAAGTTCAGTAATGCCCGTTTCCATCCGGTCCTGAAGCGTTATCGTGCGCATCATGGGGTAGACTACGCGGCGCCTGTGGGTACGCCAGTCTATGCCGTCGGTAGTGGTAAGGTGGTCGCAATGGCCTATCAGGCCAATGGTGCTGGACGTTACCTCAAGATCAAGCACAACGGGACTTATCTGACCTCCTATATGCACCTTTCCCGTTTTGCCAAAGGCTTGAAGGTGGGAGATATGGTCAAACAGAAAGAAGTGATCGGTTATGTCGGGTCAACCGGACTGTCCACTGGTCCTCATCTGGATTTCCGTATTTTTGAAAATGGTCGTCCAATCAATCCGCTGACGGTGAAGTCGCAGCCGAAGCAGCCCATCAGTCCTGAGAATATGACGAGCTTTGTGGAGGTACGCGATTCCTTGGTGAAAGTCTTGAAGACCTTATAAATAAGGTCGGTTTGGGAGAAATTTCTAACGCTTAAGAGAAGAAATATGTTACTATTAGAGGGTGGTATAGCCAGTTCAGATGATGAATTAGAAGTATATGGTTACTGTGGTGCAGGTTTCCAGGAGAACAAGGACCTGGTCATTTATTATCAGTATACCTGTAGTTTTGATCCTAGTTCCGACTATACCGTAGCGGCCATCATCGGTAAGGATGAGGCTATTGCTTTTGCCAGGGAGTTAGGCGTGCATCTGACCGATATTCCCAGTGAGATCAATCGTCGTTATGACTGTCCTGTGCTGCAAGGTCCCGGTGAGGTGGAGAAGGTCTTCCAAGACATCTTAGATTCCCTCTTGGACATTCATATACGATACCGATTGGTGAGGAAAAGAGGCAACTAAAACAAAATTCGCCCCGTTATCCATGCGATAGCGGGGCGATATTTTTATCCAGGAGGATGGGATTACTGTTCAGGAGCGAAAAGTGGATCCCATGCAGGAAGTACGGTCGGCTTCTGTTCCAGAAGTTTAAGTGTTGCGGCTGGAACATACTTCTTGTCCACCACGAGACGGAAAGAATATTCGTCGAACCATTCGTCGGTCATGATGATATGGCCTCTGTAACCAGCAGAAGGACCCCAAGAGTTCTCTACCATCCATTTGGTTGACTTACCATTCTCGTCCAAGTCTACAGCCATCAAAGTCATGGCGTGGCTGGAAGCTGAAGCATAGGTACGGATACGGTCAGCCTTGTTCATTGGAAAATCTACACCGAAGAGGGAGGTATAGTCGTAATTGTCGAGGCTAGACACGCCGGTCTTGGAATTATAGCACTTGCCCACATCGCAGCTATAGTACATCATGGTGCTGTCTTTGATGGAAGCGATAGCCATAGCCTTGATCTCTTCCATAGGGAGATTGATATAAGTCCACTGCATACCATCATAGCTGTGACGGTCGTAATCTACCGTGTAAGTCTTGTGGTAAGGACGAGAAGGGTCGTTCATCAACATCACGTATTCCTTGTGCAGATCCTTGCTGAAGAATTTCTGGTAGAAGCTCTTTGGAGTATATTTCTGGGTGCTGACCGGGTTACCGCTAGCATCCTTCATGGTCCAGGTGAATTCTACAGGAGGTTCCCCGATAGAAAGTGAGAGGATATGGTAGATATCACCGAGCATTTCAGTCTTGCGGGCCATAATGGCTTTTTCTTTCTTGCCGTCGGCTACAGCCTTACGCAATTCCAGACCAAACTCACGGAGTTTCACGGAGATGATATCAGCCATGCGAGAGGTATTGTTAGCCTGGAAACTTTCAGACATTACTTCAGCTGGTACCAAACCGTATTTCATCACGACATCCTGTACACCGCAGAAAGTACCGCCATCACTCAAAGGATGCTGGAACAACCACTGGACGTTCTGATCCTCGAAAGGCAGGTTGGCCTTGTCGATGACCGCCTGAAGGAAAAGGTTGGATTTTTCCAGCTGGTCGTAGAAGAAGCAGTAAGCTTGTGAGAACTGGAAAGAACCCAAGTTCTGGTCGGCAATCATTTGGGCACGCATCACGTTCAGACCAGTGAACAACCAGCAACGGCCAGAGCTCTGCTGGTCGGTGATTCCCTTGCTCTCCACCTTGTGAGAGAAGTGTGTATCGTATACCGCAGGATTATTAGGATTGAGGGTCAGGGCATTGATGCTGGTTCCGGAGAGTGCATTGCGCAATGCGCGGTCAGCAACGGTCGTTGGATGAGTAGCCTTGATCTTACCTAGCATCTCAGGGCTGATACCGCCCTTGTCGGTTTGCGCCTGGAGCATCATGGCTGGTGCTGCGAGGAGCAGGGTGAGAAGAATTTTTTTCATTTTGACTTTATAATTAATAGATTGATTTCGTTTATGAGAGTCTGCCCAGGCCCATCTTCGGACTGTTCTTGGCAAAGAACGGATAGGTGCGGTCGGTCAGCCAATAGAAGAGCAGGGCTGAGAGGAATCCGCCAAATACGTCTACCAGATAATGGGCATGGATGTAAACTGTAGCGCCACAGAGAAAAGCATAGAAGGGTAGGCAACCCCAGAGTATTTTCCGGTTGTTGCGATAGAGCAGGAACATCAGAATCGTGCTGGCACCGACATGGGAGGAAGGGAAGGCCGCCGTGGGACGTTCACCGGCCTCATGGGCCATCTGGATCAAGGAGCGGAAGAGTCCGTCCGGTCCAGGAAGAGGCATCATTTCGGTATGTGTGCGGAACCAGTCGCCCATCTCTGGATAAATCCCTTGTCGGATGGTGTCCACTCCGACGGCCTGGAAGTAGCATTGTGGTCCGGCTACCGGGAGAAAGAGATAGATGAGGTAGTACAGGAAAAAACTACCCAGCACGATAAAGGCGGTCCGTGAGAATTGGCATGGTTTTGTGAACAGCGAAGCCAATACCGTCAGCATAATCATGGGAAAATAGGAAAAATATCCCATGTGGAAAAGTTCACTCCACCATTTCCCGGACAACACCTCACTGAATTCCAGAGAAGGCTGACAGCCAAACAAATTGGCGTCGGCGGCTGCAAACCAATGGTCGAGATAGGGGAAGAGCTGGCAAAACTCATAGGTATCGGGATACCATACCCCCAGCAAGGTCAGTGGATAGAACTGACGGAGGAAAAGAGTTGCGTCAGAGGGCTTGAAATAGTAGATCACGCTGGTGAGCGCAATTCCGCCAAGAATGAGACCTCTCAACCCGAGCAGCTCGAAAGGAGCGTTCAGGTCGTTCCAAAAGATAAAAATCAGTAAAGTGGTGAATACCGTATAGAGAAAAGTCAGTTTCTCCGTGACCATCCAGCCACTTTGGTGTTCTTGTTGTGCGAAAAGGTGGTTTAAAGCCATTTGTTTTCTTTATACCAGACCACGGCTTCCTTAACCCCTCGTTCGAGCGGGTATTGAGGCTGATAGCCCAGTTCGTTTTGTGCAGGTGAGAGGTCACACTGCCAGTTTCGTTGTCTTAGAATGTGATATTTGTCCATGTTCAGGGTAGAGGCCTTTCCGGTCCACTGCCCGATCTGTCCACTGATGGCACAAACCAGATGGAGCACCCATAATGGGGCTTTGATGTGCAGGACGCGCTTGACCTTCAATTCCTTCTGAAGTAAGTCGGAGAAAGTTCGGCTGTTATAGATTCCTCCGTCGGTAAGGAAGTATTTTCGACCACATTGACCGCGGTAAAGCGCGAGGAAGGCGGCTTCCACCAGATCCTTCACATAGATAAAGGTAATTTCCTGAGGTCGGTAACCCACAGAGAAGTCAGTATGCTGTACGATGCTCTTCGCCATCAGGAAATAATCCCGTTCCCTGGGTCCATAGACACCGGTCGGGCGCAGACAGATATAGTTCAGTCCGGGAATCTTGGCCAGACCTGCTTCTGCTTCCTGTTTGGAGAGTCCGTAGGCGGTATTGGGTTGCTGCGGGTCGTTTTCCGTAATAGGCGCATATCGCCAGCCTGGAGTTGCCTGTGCTGCATATTTCTCCTTGACGGCTCCCATGACACTGAGTGAGCTGATGAAGACAAAGCGGTCGGTCAGTGTAGCCGTCTCTTTCAGTAAACGGGCCAGGAGCAAGGTGCCGTGGGTGTTGACCTTGAAAAAGTCGGACTTGTTGCGGCATTTCGTCGCTCCGGCTGCATGGATGGCATAGTCCCATGGTCCATAGGTTTCTCTATGGTCCTCCAGTTGTTTCTGAAGCCGTTGCTCGTTCGAAAGGTCTAGTTCTATGAAATGTATGCGAGGATCCTGTAGATACGTGCGGGGACTGGTTTTGCGGACGGCCGCCCACACCTCCATATTTTCCTTGAGCGCCCGCTCAATTAAGAAACTACCGATGAAGCCGCTGGCTCCGGTAATCAATATACTAGCGCCCCGCCAATCGGGCTGAGGAGTGAGTCTGGTCGGCCGGTTGGTGGGACAGGAATGATTAGCAGTGTTCATTGAATCATGTAATCGTAAGGAATAATTCCTACGTTCAGCTATTAAAAAATCTGTCGGGGCCATGTCTGGTGTTCAGACTCCCCCTTTCATCTCCTGATTATAAAGTGATTTTCTCAACAGACAGGGAAGGTTCCCGCATAAAAAGTGAAGCACTCTCGTGGAACTTTTCTGCGTTCTCCGTGGTCAGATAGTGGCATTTCCCACCTCTGGCACAGCGGACCTCCATTTCCGGATGACGTTTCAGATAGTCCTGCAGACTGGCTGCGACATAATCTCCCTGAGGGATGACCCGGACGCCGTTGGGAACATATTTCACAATTTTCTCCATCAGCAGAGGGTAGTGGGTGCAACCCAGAATGAGTGTGTCGATCTCGGGGTCTTTCTGCATGATGTTTTCCAGGTGTTTCTGGATGAAATAATCCGCTCCCGGGGAATCATATTCAAAATTCTCCACCAAAGGCACCCACATAGGACAAGCCTCTCCATTGACGGTAATCTCAGGATTGATTTTATGGATTTCCATCTCATAGGAATGAGAATGGATGGTGCCGCAGGTCGCCAGGATACCGACATGCTGGCTCTTGGTCAGCTGACAGACGGTCTCCACGGTAGGACGAATCACACCGAGTACACGACGGGTGGGGTCAAGACGTTTCAAGTCATTCTGCTGAATGGTGCGTAGCGCCTTGGCTGAGGCGGTGTTGCAAGCCAGGATCACTAGATGGCAACCCCGTGCGAAGAGCGCTTCGACCGCCTGCAACGTATATTCGTAGATGACCTCAAAAGAATGGGCACCATAAGGTGCACGGGCATTATCTCCTAGATAGAGATAATCATAATGAGGCAAAAATTGGCGGATCTGGCGAAGAATCGTCAAACCGCCGTAACCTGAATCGAAAACACCGATAGGACCGGGTTCCGTGGGGAGTGGATGAATATCTATTGAATCGATCAATGTTTCAGTGCGTTAAGTTTCTCGAGGACATATTTTGTCGCATCCTCCGTAATCATCGGGTGAAGGAAGGGGACAGAATTGGTGTCAATATTGAAGATACATTCATACCCCTTTTCTGCACCGACCAGGTAAATGGCGCTGTCCAGACGGGTACGTAAAGGTTTCTGCAGTTCGAGTTCTGCCTCCATCAACAAACTGTCGGCAGCCTTGCGGAAAGCGATGCCTTTTTCCATAGCATCCTGCAGGTCGCGCTGACGCTTGAGCATGATGTTCTGAGGAAAATCCTTCTGTCCTTGCAGAAATTCCGCAAACATACGTTTAAAACTGCTTTCATTGTAGTTGGCTTCAGCTTCGTACTTTCTTCGCAATTGTGCCATATGTTCTTTGGCTGCTTTGTACTCAGGCATTTGCATCATAATCTGATTGTAGCTGATTTTGCCGTAGCGGATGACGTTTTGTGTGCTTTGTTCTGCAATCAGCATAGGTTCCTGTGAAGGATCAGATGTCTGTCCGTTTATCTGTGCTCTAGAACCGAGGGTGATAAAGAGAAGTGAAATGACCGTGAATAGAATTTTCTTATTCATAAGTTTGATAGATTTTATTTCTTCGTTTTTTGCGTAGCAAAATTACTAAAAAAAACATAACCAGCCCATTATCAAAGTAAAAATCGACCATTTTGCTTAGGAAATGGTCGATTCTACTAACATTATTCTGTCTCTGTTATTTTTTGAGTTCAAAATGATAGAAACATACCGGTTGCCGGTCGTCACAACTTCTCTTTTCTGTTTTAAAGATCATTTGCGTCTGATACTGTGGAAATTCCTGGACGAACTTCTCCATAGAGTTTCCGCTGACGATAAGGTATCCCTCGGAAGGCGCGGTGGGGGCTTTGTCGATAGGGATGACGCGGTCGTTCATGTAGAAGTTGATGGTAAAGGGATGCATACGGTTGGCGGCATAGAATTCAGCGCGATAAGAGTACACGGTCCCTTCGGGAACTATCTCCTCGATTTTCTCAGCGACATACTTATCGCTCTTGGTATTGAGCACTACGGGCTGATAGAAGCCGTCGAGTGCGAAGAATATACTGAAAATGAGGAAAATCACCCGGTAAGGCAATAGCCATCGGCTGCTTTCTTCGTCAGGTCTGTGGAGATTGATCCAGAAATAGAGGGCGGCAATGAGCGGCAGCGTGATAATCAGCAGATCGAAGAAACTCAGGGGGAGGGTGTGCAGAGCATGCATGTAGGCAAGATTCTCTACCGCATGTTTACCCGCAAAGATCTCCTCAGGAATCCATCCCATACGTACCGCGAAGAATATGCCGAGGAGGACAACGGAGGCACAAGCAAAAATCTGTCCGAAAGCACGGAGAGTACCTGCATGTTCCTTCCGGATCCAAAGGAGGAATTCTGCCATAAAATACGCCAGGAAAGGATAGACCGGAAGTAGGTAGACACTTCGTTTGCTCATCGGGATGCAGTAGAAGACAAAGATGACCAGGATACTGACCAAGGAGTAGAGCTGCAGGTCGTCCATCTGCTTGAAAGTCTTCAAGGTAACGAGAGATTTCAGCGTAGGTGCGGTAAACCAATTCTTGATATATTTCCAGCAGAAAGGCAGCACCATGACTACGAGCAGGGTATAAGGCACCATCCCTGTAATAATGGTCATGATATTATAAGGCCAGGGGTTGACGTGTGAGGCATAGGTCATTCCTCCCGTGAAACGCAACACATTTTCCTCGTAGATCAGCTGCAGGAAGCGTTCTCCGCCATGAGGCTCATGATAGGCCGCCCAATACCAAATGAACAAGGGCAGGAAGGAGGCGATGCCCAATAATCCGTATCTCCAAAAAAGTTGGAAGAAGTTGTGTCCGCGCAGTAACAGATAGACACCGGCTACCCCACAGGGAAGTACCACTCCCACAGGACCTTTAGTCAGAGCTGCAGCGGCCATTAAGGCCCAGGCGAGCCAAGGGATGCCTTTCATATCCTTCTCGGTCCAGCGGTAGAGCGCATAGAGTGCCAATACGGTGAGTGAGGAAAGGAGCATGTCCACGCGGCAGGCATAGGCTGCACGGTGTACTTCAAAGTTGGTCAGCGTGATGAGGCCCATGAGCAGAGCTGCCTCAGCTCCACGCCGTTTGCTATAAAAGAGAAATCCTACCAGCACCATCACCAGGACGGAGAAGGCGGAAGGGAAACGGGATGTGAATTCCGTCACCGCACCGGTAATCAAGGACAATCCAGCTATGCACCAATGTAGGAAAGGAGGTTTGAAGGCGATTTCGTCCCCATTGTTGATGGGAAGAATCCAATTTCCATGTTCCAGCATAGCGTACGCGACAATCGCCTCACGAGGTTCTCCGCGGGTGTTGAAAAGGGTTTCATCCAGGAAAAGGAAGAGAGAGAAAATACACAGAAGAAGTAGGATTGTAAAACCGAGATTTGATTTCTGGGATAGGGGGTTGCTCATCTTGGGAAGGTTTTATGAGGGGTGAATCGGCAATAAGGACTAGTATTTTATTGGGTACTGATTTTAATCCATTCCTGGGGAATGATATAAGGCATGTCACAGTCAGCTAACCATCGTTCAGGAGCGATGACTGTTTTGTTGTCACGGGCATCCAACCAGGCGCCCCACCAGGAGAAAGTGCTATTGGAAATCACATGGTGACGACAGAGGCTCATGAGCATCATGTCTTGCCAACTATCACGGCCCCTGTTACCGTCAACAATGGTGAAACGTGGCAAATCGAGATTTTTCTTAACCCATTCCACATCGTCCGAGAAGATAAAGAAATGAGCTTCCGGGTCTATCTCAAGAATCGTCTCAGCCGCTTTTCGGTAATAAGGCAACTGACAGACGGTTCCAAATCGTTCATAGAATTTAGGGCTCATATAATCTCCACGACGTACGTGGAAAGAAACGGAGTGTGGGTTGGTCAGAATATGTTCTGCGATCTTACGGCTATTTTTATTGGCTTTTTCCAAGTTGAAATGGAAGGCCTGGCGCACTTCCTCTTTGACATCACAGAAGAAACGTTCAGACTGATAAAAACCTTTGAAATAAATCAGAGGCCACGCATATTTGCATCGGAAGGCCTCCATGGTCTCCAAATCCTGTTTCCGTTCGATAATGACTTTGAAAAAGAGAAACTCCGTTATCTTTTTCACCCACTGTGTCCAACAAAATTCATTCTCTTTCAAATTGAATACACGTTGCAGCTCATAGCCGTTATGGGCATTATAGTGCATCATGTCGGAAAGGTCGATGCGGGTTTCTGGAAATCGTTGGCGCATCTGCAGATAGAAGGCATAAATAAACATCTGATTGCCCAGGCCACCTGTCATTTTTATTAATCGCATACTGTTATGTGGATTTATAGAGGTATCGGAATGTGGATAACTTGTAGGAGCTCAATCCTTGGATGCTGTCAGTACCTGGTCGATTGATTGGCAGTCTTTGATGTATCCATCGGCTTTTAAGCGGTCGTAAGCCTGAAGGCCAATGACTCTGTCGTATTCTTCGTTGAGTTTACCTTGTTTGTAGAGCTCATAGAAATAACGCCAGTGGCGTCCTACATGTTTGCTGTTGTTCTTTTCCAGTTCCCGGCCTCCTTGTACCATTTTATGAATGAACTGTTGACGTCCTCTGATGGTGAAATGGTAAATGACAATATCTTTGCTCCACAATGTATGGCGGGGGAACATGGTCACTTTGTGGTTTCCCATGGAAATCTGTAGATAACCGAGGGCACGGTGGATCACTTTCTTGTTCTGTTTGCCGTAGATGGCATACGGGGACAAGTCGTACTTTTCGAAATTAGCCACAGGACAGACCATCTGGTTCCATTGCCAATAGGGTTTCTCCTCTTCTGGATACATATTTCTCCAAGGGCAACGTAAAACGTTGGCTCTGGTACAGGCAAGTTCATTCTTTAGGGAACCTGAATGGGCATACCAGAATTCATCTGCATCTGCGTTGATAATCCAGTCGGCCTTGTATTTATTCTTTGCCAGGCAAATCATGCGGTCCACCCATACTTTCTGTTGGTATCCCGATGATTTTTCTTCAATTATGGTTAGGATCCATCCTTTTTGTTGGTATTCTTTAAGAATAGTCATGGTATTGTCAGAGGAGCCATTATCAGTGACAATAAAACCGTCCACGCCCATCTTCTTATGGAATTCAAGATTGCGGGCAATCATGTCTTCTTCATTCTTAACGAGTAAAGTCATAATCAGTTTGGGCTGACGAGTCTTACGCAAGAAATATGGAATATTGTAAAGAGCGTTGATTGATTTCTTGAAATACATAGGGATATGGATAATAAAAGGTTAGAAAAAAAATTCTTCGTAGGGGGCACCGGTTATTTTGGAAGCTCGTTTGGCGAAACCTCCTTTGTACATTTTCCCCGTTTTGAGTAGAAATAGTTTCTGGGCATGTGAGAGAACGAACCAGTCAATGAAAACTTTGGCATAGTCGTAATAATCAGCTTCAAGCGCATAGTCTACATGGACAACGTTGCCAGGGATGGTGATGGCATAGGGAAGAGCCTCTTGTGTCGCTTCGATAAATCGTTTGCTGTCACCGGCGACGAGAACTTGAGAAGAAGGGAATTGGGTATCGTGAATCTCTGCCACTTTCCTGATACATTTGTCGATGAGTATCTGTTTCTCATTTTCCGACAGTTCTTCGTTGCAGTCGTCCTGGAAATCGCCTAACAGGTTCTGAAAGCGGAAAGATACTGAAATATAGTGGTCTCCTACCATTTTGCAGGTCTGGTCGACCAATTCCTGTAATCGAGGCGCACAAGTGAACAGTTCATTGAAATCCTTGGTAAAGTGTTGGTCTTCAATAAATGTGTTCGTGTAGATGTGGAGCTGTTTTCGGGTAGCCATCGCTTTCTTAATCCGTTTCTCTAGATATTGGCGATGAAACTTATGGTTCAGTAGATGGCAAAACAGCAACATCGGTTCAGCTTCTTCCGCATTGTGCGAGATTTCTTCCGGGGAAATATACCAGTTGTACTGATTGGGCTGGAGATAGTCCTTTAAATCAAAAGGATAGGTGAAATGAATGAAGAAGGGGAGATGGTGTTGCTTACAGAAATGATAGATAGAAACTATGCCCCTGATACGGTCGGAAAGGCCACCTTGGGGGTAAGCACCGTCTACACAGACAATGACCGAAAAAGGACGTTGTTCACAGATTTTGGTCGGTGAACTATATTTCTGACGGAGACGGGCTTCGTCTTGGTGAAATCCTCCGTGTTCATTGTTCAGTAGGTAGAGGTCTTTAAAGAATTTTTTAGTCTTCTTAAAGATTTTCATAGTTGATATTTATAGGTGGATTTTATTTTGTCGTAGCATTGTGCTGCATCGAGATGACGCGTGGCCGCATAGGCTACAGCAAAAGTATGTGCCATCTCGTCGTTCATCGGGAGACGATCGAAATTTTGGCATCCCATATCCAAATCAATCTTTTTGAAGCGGATACGGTTCAAGTCGATAATCTCCACGTTGATTGAGCCATCCTGGTTTTCTCTCATGAGGAGGTTGCCTGCGGAATAGTCCTGGTGCAGATATCCACAATCATGCATCTGCGCAGTGGTTTGAGCTATTGCTGTCAGGTATTTGTCTCGTTTTTCTTTTTCGAATTGGCAGATTTCCGTATAAGTATAAGGATTTTCGGATTTCAGGCAGGCGTAGAAACTGCGGTTGAACAGTAACCCTTTGCGTTCGGTAACATAGCCTACAGGTGCCGGAGATCCAATGCCGTGGTCGATAAGCATCTGTGCGTATTCGCAGGAACGTTGAGCTTTGGAAGAACGGAGGAAACCGTAGGCGATACGGTTTACGATGCTGGGAATGGCAAAGGATTTAACGACAATGTCGATACCGTCTACCGAAAATTCTCGTAGCTGGTTGCGTCCATTATAAATCAGTGTGCCTTCATTGCGTTCAAAACGTTCGGGAAGAGATGCCACAAAGTCGCGTAGCTGGGCATATTGGGGCATGGTAAAGACTTTACGCATAGATATATCAAGCTTAGGGGTTAGATTTTATCGAACCCTTTGGTCCATTTGATCCAGTAATATTTCAGTGGATTCTTATATTTCAGTTGTTTCCAAGGTCGGCTCTGATGAGGACGATGGATGACGGGAAGGTTGGTGAACAGATAGTTGTGCAATCCGTTGGCCAGGGATTCGTGAGAGATGGTCACATCGAACCAGTTCTTTTCGGGATTGAGTTCTCCGAAGTCGAAACGGCGGAACAATTCCGGAGTCAGCAGGGAACAGCAGAAACTGCAGTGCTTCTTGTTGTCGATCACCTGGTTCTCTTGTCCCTTGGCATATTCATAGGGATAGTTGATCTCTCCCTCGTCGTTGACGGTAACCGAAGCGGCGATACCGCAGTCGGGACGCGCTGAGGCTTCGTCAAAAAGGCGCTGGAAAGTGTCGGGGGCTACAATGACATCACTTTCAACAATCAGTAATCCTGCATCTGCCTCGAGTGCCTCACGTCGGGTCTTCTGAAGTACCAGCAGATAGTTGGGAGAAGGATGGTCGGTCAAATCGGAGAGGTTTACCAGACGGAAACCACCCTTTTGAGCTTCTTTCTCAAGGCGTGCTGTGTTTTCAGGCGTACTGAAGTCGTTGTATATGGTATAAGTATGAGGCACGTTGAGAACTGATGCCTCCACAGCGCGTATGGTTTCAAGAGTCGATTCAATAGAATCTTTCACCGGAGTGATGATGTGGAGTTCCTTCATAAGAATTTTATTATATATATAATATGCAAATATACAATAAAGAAATGAAAAAACTGAGGAACTGGAAAATATAGTTCCTTCATGGAATCACTGGAGCGAAAAATGTTAATATGAATGGGTTGAAGTAGGTTTTTGAACAATAAAAATAATATTTTACAAAATAATACAATATCTGTATATAATTTATTATTTTTGTAACGTCTTATAGATAATAAAAGAGCAATCTTTAATATTATCTAGTTGGTAAACAACTTCTTAGATGGTTATGTTCTACGAGTAACCTGTAGGACGGCACCGCTGGAAAAAGATGGGCTAATAGTATATATTAGATATATAGAGAGATTATTTGAAAATAGAAAATTGTTAATCAAAAAAAATCATTATGAGAATTTTAAAGAATTTCATGTTTTGTGCTGTAGCAACAGTGTTGCTTAGTGCTTGTGGTAGCTCAAAGAGCGCACAGAATGTAGCTCCTGCAGCTTCAGGTTCTTCTTCTTATGGTACTGAGATTCAGTTGAACGATTGCCAGCGTCTGGCGGAGGAAATGCCAGCAACAAGAGCCGTTGGTGATGGAGTCAGCTATAAGCTTTCCACAGCCAAGAATTATGCGGAACTTCAGGCGAGAGCAGCTTTGGCACGTGCAATCGCTACAAAGATCACTGCTGCAACTCAGCAGTCAGGCCTTTCTTGGGAAAAGTTTGCCGGTGATTTGGAAAAGGGTGGCGCTGCTGTCGACGAAGGTACAAAGTCTGACGATTCAGCATTCGGTATTGCAAAGGAAACCGTAACCAATGCCGTGGTGATCAAGACCAACCAGTATATGCAGCCTAACCGCCAGTATCACGTATTTGTATGCGTAGAATATCAGGGTGGTGCAGAATCTTTGGCACAGGATATCACAGAAAAGATCGGTCAGCAGGTTCCGGACGAGGAAAGACTCAAGATGGAATATAATTTCAAGAAATTCCAGGAGAAAATCGAAAAAGAACTCTCAGAGGGTAAATAATCATTATCTATGGGTCGAATAAAATCAGTCCTATTAATTTTATTATATTCTTTAGGTAACACCCTTTTTGCACAGATCAATATCGAGGACATCAAGCATGATCCTCGGTATTGGTGTGCAGAAGGTTTTGGTTCTACCGTGGAAGAGGCCGACAACCAAGCCCTTTCGCAAATCAGCAGTCAGATCTCTGTCAATATTTCTTCCCGTTTCCGAAATAGTGATTACACGGTAGGGAAGAACGATGGCACCATGCAGTCTGACTTTGTCCAGGAAGGTTCAATCGAGTCTTCCTCTTTTTCGTCCTTACAAAATATCCAGATGATTGTATTGGAGGAGGAACCCCATGCGAGGGTTTTCCGGTACGTGGAGAAATGTGAGGTGGACAGTATGTTTGCCAGACGTAAGAACAAGGTGTTGGATTTTGTCAACACCGGTAAGATTGCAGAGCAGCGTTTACAGATTGACGACGCTCTGCGTAATTATTATTGGGCATTGATGCTGACGAAAGTCTATCCTGGTACTATTTACGGGAATTTCAACGGGGAACGGATGAATCTGCTGACTTTCCTGCCACTCAAGATAAAATCGGTGATCGCTAATGTGCGGACCACTTTGAAGGACTGTGTCTATAAGGAGAACCGGTATTATGCGACTTTAGGATTCACTTATAATGATAGGGAAGTCTCCAGTGTGCAGCTGAGATATTTCGATGGCCAGTCGTATGTCGGGCCACTCGTGGTCAGGGATGGTGTTGGTGAGATGGAGCTGGTATCCTTGCCAGCCGATAATAAAATTAATTTCAGGTTTGAGTATAGATTCTTGAATGAAGCCAAAACGCTGGATGCAGAGTTGGCGGCCGTGTTCAAGAACACCCAACCTTATGCAATCGACAATGCTCCGGTGTCGCTTCCGGTAAAGGTGAATGAAAGAAAAAACACCATTTCGGTTGACCGGAGACATCAGGAGGGAGTCTGTGCGGAAGCCACTTCTGCGGTTGCTGCGATTCCGGCTGAACCCGTCAGGGAAGTCCGCCGGATGGAACTTACTGCGGTAGAGGATGTCGATGTCTATACAGAAATCCTCGGTCGGGTGGAACAAACCATCAGAAGTGGTTCACCTGAGGAAGTCCGCGGACTCTTTACGCCAGAGGGGTATCAGATGTTCCACCACCTACTGACTCAGACGGGTAAGGTGTGTCTCGTGGGTAGAGCGCAACACTATGAGTTCATTCGTGTGGACCATCATCTCGTACTCGGACGTTTCTGTAAATTGAAAATCAAGTATTCCAATGGAAAGACATTCATGGAAAATCTGGTGTTCCGGTTTGACGAGACCACCAGGCAGATTCAGTCCATTGCCTTTGCGCTCACTAAAAAAGCAGAAACAGATATCTTTAATGCCGCCTCTTCGTGGACGGAAGTCTCCCGTTTTGCGATCTTGCAGTTTATGGAAGACTACCAGACCGCCTATGCGTTCAAAAGATTAGACTATATAGAGAAAATTTTCTCGAATGATGCCATTATCATCACCGGTTCTGTGTTGAAAAAGGCATCCCAGGAAAATTTGGATGGAGCTGTCCTTGATTTTGGATGTACTGACATCATCTATCATCCATTGTCCAAAGCGCAGTTCCTGGAAAGACTGAGACAGCAATTTGATGAGAGGGAATATGTCCACCTGACTTTCGAGGATAACCTCACCAAGGTGATCAATGCTCCCCGTCTGCCGAGGGGAACGGCTTTTGCCATTCAGATCAATCAGCTGTACAATTCGCCGGTCTATTCCGACCGGGGGTATCTGACCTTGATTCTGGATGCCTCGCAGAAATTGCCTATCATTCACGTTCGTCTCTGGCAACCGGAAAGATCGGATGTCATGTCATTGGACGATTTTATGAATAAATTCCAGTTCTAAAACTAAGATTATGAAACGATTATGGTTGATTCTTTGCTGGCTCAGCATGGCTATGCTGATGATGGCACAAACGGAAAATAGTTCGCAGCTGCAGTTGCATTCTTTCCAGGAATCCCGGTCTGCTGCGGGGATGGACAACCTGGGTGCCAAGTTTATCCAGAATTGGCCGAAGGATGCCAATGGTGATCAGGATTGCGCCTGGATACGTGTCACCTTCGAGAATATGATCAATGCGGATGCAGAAAAAGTCACCTTCAAGTTTGCCAATAGTGCTCCTATTGAGAAAGTGGAGAATCATCTGGCGGATGAGGAGCATGAAATCTGGCTTTTTGTGACTCCGACCAGTAATACTTTTATGGAAGCGCGTCTCGACCGTTACGGGGTGAGCAATCGTTTGTCCTCCTTGAAGCTAGAGCCGAAACATGTGTATGATGTGGTGCTGAAGAACAACAAGACCATGTCCATCAATATTCTGACCCGGCCAGCAGGTCTGCATGTCAGAATGGTGGATACGGGAGAGGAAGCGGTGACTCCGGCTACCTTTGTGGGCGTTGGACTGGGCAAGCACCAGATCAGTATCTCTGAGAACCAGGTCCAACTGAAATTCGATGAGATTGAAGTGGCTGAGGACAATGTGAAGTTCGAATATGATTTGCGGAAGAAAAAGCGAATCACTTTCAAGAGCGACCCCTCTCATGCCGCACTTTTCCTGAATGATGAGAAAATCGGTGAGACACCGTTGACCATCGAACTGCCTTACGATTCCTATAATATCTTGGCACAGCTTGGGGTGAACGAGATGGATAGTAAATCCTTCACGGTGAGCGACCATTCGGAGTCGGTCATCCTGTTGGAACCGATCAAGAAGAAGACCTTCTCAGTCTATGCTTTGTATGAAGGGAAACCCGTGGCTGCCGATCTCTATGTGGACGATAAGATGGAGGACAAAGGAAAACTTTCCTATACGTTGACCAAACCATTGGGCAAGACTTATCAGATGATGATGAACTATGCCGGTGGTAGCAAGCGCCGTAAGATCAAGGTATCCAAGAATATGAATATCGAACAGGAGTTCAAGATCTCCGCAAGAAACGAATTCGTATGGCCTTGGCAGCGTGAGTACAATGTCGCTCCTGTCGGCATCTCCGTGGGCTATGTGCAGAAGCAGTTCATCACGACCGGAGAGGGACAGAAGCTGAAGGAAAACGGTGTTTGGGATAATGGTAAGAACCATTGGCTGAATGGTTTTCAGGCAGGTGTGCATTTTCAGCCAGCTTTCTCTTTTGGTTTGGGAGTTTACACCGGTTTGTTCTATGAATTCTATTTCTCCAAGTATCATGAGGAGGTAGATACCGATTATAATGAATTCCAGGAGCATTGTCTGTATGTGCCTCTGCAGGGATTCTTGAGAATTCCATTCTCCAGAAATGTCGCCCTGTCTGTTCATGGAGGTTTCGGCTTCAACTATAGTGTGAGCGGCGCCTACAAGGATTCGGAGGACGCCATTGCGGACTACACCGATTTCTACGGGGAAGAAAAAGAAGAGGTTCCTGGCGATTTTTATCCCAAACGCTTCAATGTGGCAGCTGAGATCGGCGTCGGTTTCCGTGTCGGTCCGGTGCAGATCAATGCTCAGTATTCCAAAGGTTTGAACGACCATAAGATGCATCTGTCGCAAGGGGATATGAAAACCATACAGAACAAGTTCTCAGTGGGAGTATCCTATATGATCGGTACCGATTTTTAAGGAATTACTGGTAGTTTCTCCTTTTGCGATGAAGGAGAGGTCCGGTAGATTTGTGTCAGCCCCCGGCCGGTAAGCATGAGTGTGCAACCGGCCGGGGGCTGATGGGTTTCCGGAGTTTTGTTGTTGGGGATAAGGTCTGCTTTTTCGGAACCTTTCTTGGGAAGGAGACAGGGCGCCCGGTGATTTCCTCGTCTTTGTCTCCTCCTCCTCTTGAGGATGAACGGTTGTGCTCTAGGTAGTTTACTGCCGTCGCCCCAAAGGAAAGGTTTACCTGTATTTTCTTAAGGAAGATAAATTATTATCTCCTAGGAGATAAATTATTTTCTCTTAGAAGATAAACTTTTATCTTCCTTGAGAAAATTTGAAGATAATACTAAGAGATTCGAACAAACAACTGATTCCTGCCAAAGGTCAGCTGCTTCGTGGGCATCAAATACCATTCAGTGGCGTTTCCCCCTCCTTTGTGGCTTCAGGACGCTATACCGGAGTATGACGAGCGTACAGATAGGTCAAACCGCACGTCACTCCTGCGCGACCATCCCGTAAATAAGTGGGTATCTCTATTCCTATTTACTGATAAAATGAGTATATTTGGCAGACGAAAGGAAAGAGATAATCTATCCAGAGATGGTCCCTTTGTAATCTTGCAGATTAAAGAACTTATTATTCAAAGATCAAATGAGAATCAGTAAATTATACGCTTTGTTAGCAGCCTGTGTCGTTACGGTTCCGGTATGTGCTCAGGTGGATCCTTTTGAGGAATTCCGGAAACAGATTGAACAGGAAAGTTCGGGCTTTGAATCTAGGGTCAACAGAGACTTTGAGGATTTCCGCAAGAAGGTCAATGCAGAGTATGCAGCTGCTGTTGAAAAGTCATGGAAGGAGTTTCAGGCCTTGAAGAAAATACCTGTGCCGAAGGAAAAACGTGTACCGCCGGTCATTTTCAAAGGAAAGAAAGACCAACCGGTGAAGAATACTCCGAAGCCTATCGAGGAGGTGATTCCCGTGGTTCAGCCCCAACCTCAGCCCCAGCCGGTGGCGCCGGTGGAGGAAGTTCCTGATCCGGTTGCTGAATATTTCAGATTTGAATATTGCAATACTCCCCTGAAGGTCCGTTTGGGAAAAGAACAGCAGTTCGTTGTGACGTCCACCAACGAGAAAGCAATTGCCAAAATCTGGAAGACACTTTCCGGGGAGGCTTATAACAATGTGCTGAAAGACTGTCTGCAGATTCGTTCGGAGCACAAATTGTGCGACTGGGCCTATCTGCAGATGTTGAAGCGCTTGTCGACGGCTTATTTTGGAAATCGGCATAATGAATCCGTCTTGCTCATGGCTTTTCTATATTCCCAATCCGGATATAAAATGCGTTTAGCCAGACTGAATAATCAGATATATCTGCTCTATGCTTCCGATTACACCATTTATGATCAGCGGTATTGGGTCCTGGATGGCGTGAAATATTATCCGTTGGATTGTGACGCGGAAGAAGTGAACATCTGTTCCGCGACTTTCCCGGATGAGCGTCCATTGTCCTTGCAGATTTCTTCGGAACAACTCTTCCAGATGCAGAATTCAAAGACCAGACGACTGCAGTCTACAAAATATCCGGATGTTCAGGCTGTTGTTCAAACCAATGAGAACCTGATACGCTTTTTCAACGATTACCCTTCCTCTATGATCAATGACGATTTCGGTACCAGATGGGCGATGTATGCCAATACGGCATTGAGCGCACAGGCCCGTGAGTCGCTCTATCCGGCCCTGAAGCGTGCGGTAGCCGGAAAATCACAATATGAGGGCGTCAGCCGGATTCTGAATTTTGTCCAGACCTCATTGGTCTACGACTATGACGACAAGGTATGGGGACACGACCGTGCCTTCTTCGCGGACGAGACTTTATACTATCCTTATTGCGATTGTGAAGACCGTTCCATCCTCTTTTCCCGTATTGTGCGTGATTTGTTGGGATTGGATGTCGTATTGGTCTATTACCCGGGGCACCTGGCTGCAGCGGTACATTTCACTGAAAATGTGACCGGAGACTATCTCAATGTCCAGGGGGACCGCTATGTGATTTGTGATCCTACTTATATCGGTGCACCGGTAGGTTCCACCATGCCCAATATGAACAATGCTTCGGCAAAGGTTGTGCTGTTAAAATAGCATTTCCGTGTAAATATCTTACTAATAGCCAGGAGGCTGCTTCTCGTATTTGAGAGGCAGCCTCCTGGTGGATTGGTAGATATAAGAGATATCCGTGAAATCGTTTTCATCGGAACAGGATCTGTCGGAATCCTCCTCGACAGGTCAATCCCATTTAGATTTTCCGATGGTCTTATAAAAACGGTTCTTCATCGCCCCTCCGATTTTCTTGAAATTCCCTTTCTTAAGGTTAATCCATAATTCCTCAAAAGACCGTCCAATCTTGATCCAAGGATGTCCCCAGCCTTGGATACGAAACATACGGTCCTTGTATTTGACGTTCTCTATGACATATTTAGGATGGCGGAGGGGAAATTCCAGTTCATGGTGTCCCATTTCAAAGATGCGTCGGTAGGCACTTGGCAATTCGTCATTACTGCCACTGAGATGAACTCCTTCTCCACAGGCGCCGAGATTGCTGATCATATTGACCCGTGGTACAATGCTGAGGCTGGAACTAAAGAAAATCTGAGCGTGGAAAATCGTTTCGTAGTAGGCCTTGTTCTTGGAACGGTGATATCTGCAGAACTCAATGAAATTTTGTTGGTATTTACGTTCCTTGATGTAATCATCGAGCTGCTGCAAGTTGAATTCATCGTCAAGGAAGGTATAATGCTCGTCCCATTGGTCGATCACTCTTCGCCAGGATGCCCATCCGGAGATCGAGAAAGTGGTGGCGAAGAAATAATCGTAAGGCATGTCGGGAGTCACCTCGTCGTAGTTGGTACCTGTAATCATGCTGATGCGTTGGTCGTTCTCGTAGCGGTCGAGCATTTCCTTGCAGAAGGTAAAGAAGGATTGAGAAGGAATATCGTCGTCCTCCAGTACAATACATTTATCCGTGATGGAGAAAGCCCATTTCTGTGAGATATATTCAGAAGGGTCGCATCCAAAGTTTTTTTCCTGGTATTTACGGTGTACCTCACAGGGCCAGTCGATGTTTTCTACAATTTTTCGACAAGCTTCAATTCCCGCAAGGTCGCGTTCACCACGTGGACCGTCCTGGTATAGAAATAGCCGTGTGGGTCGTGCTTTGCGCACCTCTTTGAAAACGGCTTCCAATGCGTCGGGACGGTTGAAGAAAAGAATGAGAACGGAAACGTCTACCATATTTTATGCTGTTATTAATTGAGCGATTGTGTTTTGCTTATTAGTTATTTTACAAAATTAAATTCTTTTCTCAATTCATGCAAGATTATAGAGACCAAAAATCGGATACAGGATGAAAAGAAAAGTTACTGAATGGATTCTGACATGAGTTGTCTTTTTTTTATGTAACTTTGTACCATCATATTTATAGATTTATGGAAACAACAAGACAGCAGAAAATATCTCGTCTCATCCAGAAAGAGTTGAGCGACATCTTCCAGAAGCAGACCAAGGGTATGCACGGTGTACTCGTATCCGTGAGCGCGGTGCGCATCAGTCCTGATATGAGTGTCTGCCGGGGATATCTGAGTATCTTCCCTTCTGAACGCGGTCAGGAAATTTTGGACAATATCAATCACAATGTACGTGAGTTGCGTTATGAACTCGGTACCCGTGTGCGTCATCAGCTCCGTATCATTCCTGAACTGAAATTCTTTATCGACGATTCGCTCGACTATATCGAGCACATTGACGAATTATTGAAGTAGTTGGTGGGCAAAGCTAACTATTTTCTTTTTTCCATATAAAGTGCCGACGGAACGGCTATCTCGTTGAAATAGTGATTTTGTCGGCATTTTTCATATTTTGCATTTTTCCTAGTGAGATTTCCTTTCTACATAGCCCGCCGTTATCTGTTCTCCAAGAAGAGTCATAACGCGATTAATATCATCTCCGCCATTTCTGTGGGAGGTGTGGCTTTGGCTACGATGGCGCTGGTATGTACCTTGTCTGTTTTCAATGGCTTTATGGATCTTATTGGTGGACTTTACACCAATTTCGATCCCCAGCTGGAGATTACCCCGACTTCCGGTAAGTTTGTCGATGCCAAGGATCCGCTACTGCTGCAGGTACGTGAGCACAAGGAGGTGGCGGTGGTATCGGAGTCGTTGGAAGAAAATGCGATGATTCTCTTTGTAGGCCGTCCTCTGATCATCCGGTTGAAGGGAGTGGACGAGAACTTCAATCATTGTTCCAATATCGACAGTATCCTGTATTTGGGAGAGAGCCGTTACGGGTCCTATCTGTTGCAGGCGGCTGAGGTGAGCTATGGTATTCCCAGTGTGGGCCTGGTGCAGCAGTTTGGTTGTGTGGACTACGGTTCGTTGCCGATCTGTGCGCCTAAAAAGGGAGAACGTATCAATGTGGCCAATCCGACGGAGAGCTTCAATGTCGAGGAACTGTTTTCTCCTGGTGTCTTCTTCCAGGTGAACCAGAAGACCTATGATGCCAATTATATGTTGGCCTCCCTTCAGTTTGCGCGCGATTTGTTTGAGCAGCCCGGCAAAATCAGTTCCTTGGCCTTGCGCTTGAAAGACGGGGCTGATGTGGAAAAAGTGAAGAAGGAACTGCAACTGCAGCTGGGAGACCGTTTCGCGGTGAAAAACCAGTATGAAATTCATCATGAGACCTATTCTATCATGGAGATCGAGAAGAGTATCGCCTTCTTGTTCCTGTCCTTCATCGTTCTGATTGCCTGTTTCAATATCGTAGGGTCCTTGTCGATGCTCATTATTGAGAAGCGGGAGGATGTGGAGACTTTGCGTCATCTGGGCGCCACCGACAAGATGATTCAGAGTATATTCTTGCTGGAAAGCCGTATGATTACTTTTATGGGGGCTGTGGTCGGTATTATTTTGGGACTCTTGCTCTGTTATCTGCAACAGACTTTCGGATTTATCCGGTTTGGCAGTTCTGCGGGGAGTTTTATTATTGACGCTTATCCCGTCAGTGTGCACTGGCTAGATATTGTCTTGGTCTTCTTTACCGTATTGGGAGTGGGCTTTATCACCGTTTGGTATCCTGTGAAGTATCTGACCCGGAAAATGCTATAAGAGAGAATCTCGTCTCTCTTGATGAAATAAATGATGCGGAGAAAGGAGGAGCAGAACTCCTTTCTCCGCATTGTGTTTAGTTGATTGGATCGGTAAGCCGTTCTCTAGCTTTTGCCTATAGTGGAATATCAATATTCAAAAACGCTATAGGGGGCCTGGGTCCAATCTTCACTTCGGTCACGAAGGTCGTATACTTTTGTGACATAGCCTTCGTTATCCACTTCGTATTTATAGAGTTCATGTTCGAAATGTGCCGGTAAATTCGGTGTCTTGACTACATGGAACAGATCATAAGGCCCCATACAGATCGGTGTCATACTTCGAGGATAATGATAAGCATGCATGCAGGCCAGATGGAATCCGTTCACATTGGGAAGTTCTGTATATTCAAAGGTGAAAAGGAGCTGGTTGCCGGCTGCATCATATTCAAAGGCAAGGCTATCGTTTGAAACTCCTTGGGGATCGTAATCGTAATTATCCTTCAGCCATTGTAGATCTTCCGGCTGATATTCGTCAAAGGAAGAATGGATCAAAAGGGTCACTCTGTGGAGCGCATCACGCTCCACCTGATAGGTATGATTGGTGGCGTAATCTATCCTTTTCGGATTTTTCGAGTCCCCATAGAGGCTATATTGATAGGTTTTGTTGGTACAGGATTGTGCATAGCCCTCGTGGTCCAGTTGTATTCTACAGTTCTCGTCCTTAGAGGGTTCCGGTTTTCCTTCTTCGTTCATCTCATAATGTTTGCAGACGATTTCTTTACCCTGGTAGAGGTATTCGTATTTCTCGAAAGTGATAAACTCTTTCTGTTCCGCATCGAACCCTTGGAGAGACATACTGGTGATATTTTTCCCTGCCCAGGTAAAAGATAAGGATTGTGCAGGTTCAGGAGTACTTGGATGATAGTAGCTGATTCTCTTTACGGGTCTTTCTGTATCGAAGCCAACGGCAAGAATCTGCTGGGTGGGTGTATCTCCTCCTTCGTTCACAGGATCATCGTCGTCACTACAGCTGGTATACCCCAGAAAGCATATTCCGATACAAAGAATAATGGATAAAAACTTGAACTTTTTCATAATTGTGTGTCTTTTAAGGTGTAACTTATGATTTATTTTTGGGCTGGACCTTCCAAGAGACGATACAAAAATGGATTTTACAGATGGGGACATGTAATCTTGGATTCGGTGAAGGATTGTCATCGGGACTGGAAGGATACCAATAATTTTATTAATTTTGTAGAAACAAAAATCAGTAATATTGTGGACTTTATAGTTCTGTTTTCACAAAAAGATGTGCTATATTCACAAAATACTTGATTTCCTTAATTCTGAGATGATGAAACCTTCTGTTCTCTATACTTTGCTGAGTAGTATCCCCATGTTTGTATGCGTCTTCTGGACCATCGTCTTGGGGGTGAGATTCATCCACTTACCGTTGAATAAAAAATTGTTGTGCCTCTTCATGGGGGTGGCCGCAAGTCTTTATTTTGGACATTTCGTTGTATTCAATCACCTCTATTATCTAATACCGGTAACAGATACCATCTATTCTCTAGCCACTCTTTCTGTCTATCCGCTTTTCTTGATTTATATCATCTCGTTGACCGGAAAACTTAGGTGGCGGGATATCTGGATGTTGGTTCCCGGTGTCTTGATTGCAATGGTGATCGGAATCTGCTATGTATGGATTCCCTCAGATCTACTTCCTGATTTTGTTTCAGGATGTCATTATGAAGAGGATTTTTTTACGGAAGATACAGCCTCCCGGATTTCTTTGGCTGCGCATGGGTTGATGAAACCTCTGATAGCCTTACAGGTTGTGTTTGTACTGATCGCCGGTTATCGGAAATTGGTGGACTTTAAAAATAAGGTGGAGGATTTCTATTCTGATATAAAACATAAGGATCTGAGCGAAATCCGTCATCTATTGGTCTTTTTTGTCATCACCTCGTGTTTGTCAGTGGTGGCAGATCTAATCGGCAGAGCTTTCTTTGTGGACTCTATGTTTTTGATGACCTTGATTCTGACGCCATTTTCCATTATGCTTTTTGCGATAGGAGATGTGGGGTATCATCAGAAGTTTACCATTGCTGATCTGTCGCAGGAGATGGAAGGAGTTGAAGTTCCGGAAGAGGAGGACGTGGAGGAACAGGGAAGTACTCTGAAATCGGGAAACCGAAGGAAACTGAGGGAGGAGATGGACCGCCTGATGACGGAGGAACACCTTTTTCTGCAGGAGAATCTGAAACTTTCAGATTTGGCGAGTCAGCTGCACAGCAACCGAACCTATGTATATGAGGCCTTGAAGCAGATGGAGAGTGAGTGGGTGGAGTCTTTCAGTGATTATGTCAACCGCTACCGTATCGCTTATAGTTTGCAGCTGTTGAAAGAAAATCCGGCCATCAGTATCGAACAGCTGGCTTTTGCTTGCGGCTTTGCTTCTAAAACAACGTTCTACGCTAATTTTAAGAAAATAAAAGGAGTGACTCCGCGTCAATATGTATTGAGCCGGCAATGACCGGAAGATGTCTAAGCGTTGATGCTTAAGCGTTGATGCTTAAGCGTTGATGCTCAAGCGTTGATGCTTGTTCAATCGTACACCCAAAATAATGAGGGAAAAACGGTTGTCCTGGCAATGCACCAGGTTCTTTTCCGCTTTTGTCCGGGTGGGGTAGAACGGGAAGTCCGTGTTCCCATGAAGTGCTCTGATAAAAACAAATAAGCCCCACCCGAAGGTGAGGCTTAATTTATAAGTAGATCGGACTTGATTACAAGTTAGGGTTGATTTCGTTCCACTTAGAGATTTCAGGAACGATGTTCAAAGTAACCAATTCGTCACGCATCTTGCAGAGGTGTTCGTAGCTAGCGTCGAGTTTAGCCAATTCAGCTTCAGTACCTGCAGGCATGTTGTAGTGGCAACCAGTAGTATCAAGAGTAGTATCCATAGCCATCATGATGTGGTTGTACTTTTCGTTGCTTACATAAGTACCAGCTGGGAATGGGAACTTCTGGCCACCCATAACTGAACGGATCATTTCTACAGAAAGCTGTGAAGGGCTCTGGAATGAAGAACGGCCACGCAACTTGATGATAGCAGCACCACCCTGAGTTACATTCTGCTTCATTTCTTCCCATTCTGCTTCTGGGAATTCGTCAGTACCAACGATTTCCATCAAAGGACGACCAGCAACCTTAACTGCGCTGCCGAATACAGCCATCTGTTCACCATGGCCACCGTAAGTAGCGCAACCAGTGATTTCGTTCTGCATTACACCGAACTTCTTAGCCAAAGCGCTCTGGAGACGAGTTGTGTCGAGACCAGCAAGTGTAGTTACCTGACATGGCTTCAAACCTGAGTAAAGCAAAGTAACCAAACCAGTAAGGTCAGCTGGGTTGAAGATGATGACAACGTGCTTAACGTCTGGGCAGTAAGTCTTGATGTTCTTACCGAGTTCCTCAGCGATCTTGCAGTTACCAGCGAGAAGGTCTTCACGAGTCATACCTTCCTTACGTGGAGCACCACCTGAAGAGATGATGTACTTAGCACCAGTGAAAGCTTCTTTTACGTCAGTTGTTGCAACGATGTTAACACCGCCGAAACCGCTCTGGCGCATTTCTTCTGCTACACCTTCTGGTGAGAATACGTCGAACAAGCAGATGTTGCTTGTCAAGCCCATAGTAAGAGCTGTCTGTACCATGTTAGAACCGATCATGCCGGCTGCACCTACAATCACGAGTTTTTCGTCAGTTAAAAATGCCATAGTCTATAAATTAAAATATTTAATAGTTGATATTCTACACATTTGGATTATGCCACAAAATTACAAAACTTCTTTTGTAAAACTCTGTAGTACGTTAAGTTTTTCTTGTAAAATGTCCGAGTTTTATATTTTATTTTGTTACTTGTCTTTTCGACATAGCAAAAACGCAATAATAGCCTACTATACATGATTTATATGAGTTGCACTGAAAAGCGTTATAGGGTTGTAAAAGCAAGTCGTGTACAGTCTATTATCCGTTATAAAAGGGCAGGGTTGGAAAACATTTTCCAACCCTGCCTTGATTTTGATAAATAGATCATCCTGAAGGATTATCTCACCATGATTTTCTTGTGATTGATGATATAGATTCCTTTAGGAGCATTTTCTAGCCAGGGCTTGATTGGGGCTCTGCGTTGAATCAATATACCATTGAGTCCATAGATATCTGCCTCCTGTGAGATTGGAGCACTGATGTCTTCGATAGCCGTATTGATATCGTGCCCGATGATCAGGTCTTCTGAAGCAAGCGTTTCTGGAATTGACAGGTAGGCCTTAAATCCCATGATAACGGTCTCTGACTTTCCTTTTGTCAAGGTATTATCGGGATTGACAAGATATAGATTTTCTACATTTCGTTTGCCATCATAGTTCCCGTAGAATGCCACCTCTTTATGTGTAATCACAGAGTCTTTATGGGTAGGAAGCAAGGTTACTGCACCGAAATGGTAGGCCCCTTGTGAACTGGGTGCCTCTAAATGGAGCAAGGCGGGTGTGTTTCCTGTGTACCCTTCTTCTGCCTTGAGGAAAATCAGATAGTTCTTGTTGACGTCATAGAAGTTCTCTACGTAGGCGCCTTGGCCATATGTCTGTTCCACTTGTTGACTATTCAGGTAGAAAGGCAGACAGATGGTGTTCCATCCTGTAGACATGGTTTCACTATGTAGGGTGGCATTGTTGACAGCTACCGTATGAGAGCAGTCAAAAGGATTTTGTTCATCGAGTGAAAGATGGTTGCAGCGATAGTCATTCCCCTCTTTCTTGACAATATTGGACATCTTGGCTCGATCATAATCGATAGCTATCTGTGAGCTCGCGTCAACATAGCACAGTGCATTGGGATTTTTCAATACAGGATTTTTCCCCAATCGTTTGGCTCCAGTAAGATCCAAACTACATACTTGCTTGTTTCCTGCAAGATCCTGATTAATCGTGTCCATGACGAAGGTCGGGATGTAATTCGTCAGATGTGACAGATCCACATACTTTCCCTGTTTTATAGGAGAAGTACCTAAACAAATGTAGGAAGACGAGTCGTAGGGTCTTGTGGAGCCATCTTCAAAGACAAACAGTACATTCCTAATTTCTATCGGATGTATGCCATCTTTAATATTTTCATTGACCGTGAATTTTACCTTAAGTAAATTTCCACTGTTGTCGGTCAGAGCGACATCATTATTAGGACTAATGACTACGTAAATCCAACCGTTGACCGTGTTGTATTCTACTTGGTGAAGTGAGTCTCTGCAGAGGCTGTCTATAATAATTGAGTCACGTACGATTGAATCGAACGGTATGGAATCTTTTTTCAAGGAATCCATAAATGCAGAGTCGTTCAACAGAGAGTCTATCATTAAAGAATCCATGTGCAGTGTGTCGATTCGTACTTTAGGAATACGATTGTCAATGATTTCAAAGGCATTGTCGGGCAAGGTAATCCCTTCAGGCAATTTTATTTCAAACTGAATTCCCCAGATGGGTTTGGTGTTATTCAGGTTCATGAGCAATTCATGTGTACTTCCCTGTGTAGCGCCTGATTGCGTATAGAGTGGTATCACCTGTATGACGTCCTCTGCTTTTATAGGTAAAAAGGAACATAAGGTGAAAAGTAATGTCAGAATTTTAATATCCATAACCAGTCTGTTTTTTTAGGATAATATTGACAATAGCTTCGCAGTCTTGGAAGTCGATGACATGGTCGTTGTTGAAGTCAGCCACTTCCTTGACAAAATTCTCAGGGGCTTTCCCCTTCAGATAGTAGACGATACTTTGTTTATCGGATAGGTTAATTTCCCCGTCTCTGTTCACATCCCCGTTTTTATAGACGTAAATGCGTCCGTTTCGGGTGGAAGCCGTCTGTGTCTCTCCACTCTCCGTGGTTACAGAAACCTGATTGATTTTGACCTGATAAGAACGGTCTGTGCGGATGTCCTGAGGAACAGAAATATAGAATCTCAACAAAGGAGTATTGGTAGGTTCCATCTGTCCATTCTTTAGGGAGACCGTGTAACTAGTGTCCGACTGTGCCGTGTAAGTCATCTGGTAGCTTTTCGCTTTCTCCGAAACGCTTATTTTCTTTAGGTCGGGCTGTAGTCCCTTAGGAAAGGTCAGTTGAAATACCATGTCCTTCACGACGGATTGTGTCTTCATATAAATCGGATACTCCAACACCGTACTGGGCTTGGTGTTTTTGGACATCAGATAGAAGTTGAACTCCTTTTCTGCAGGTGGAGTCGGTTCGTCTGGATCATGAGGAACAAATTCAAAGATGGCTTTGAAAGTGACGTCCTTTTTTTCCATTGTATAATAGAAACTAGACTCCTTGTTATAAGGCTTTCCGTCTTTTAACCATTCCACAAATCGGTAGCCGGTATTTGCTGAGGCAGAAATATGGGTTTGCTCGCCTTCTTTGAGACGATAACTTCCGGCATAAATACTACCGCCTTCGTTGGCTTCGAGATGAATATTGTGAGAAAGGATGGCCAAAGGTGGCTCTTCTGGACTGTTAGGGTCGAATTGGAATCGCGGAGTCAATGTTTCATGTGTCGCTTTTGTCACATATTGAAAGCTAGACCGATCGGAAACCAGTGCTCCCTCTTCGTCGTACCATCCACAGAAAACATATCCTTGTTCAGGATAGCAAGAAATATAAATGCTGGTCCCCGGATGGTATTTTCCACTGCCAGAAGCGTTACCGCCTTCCACCTGACGAATGGTCAGGCGGAAGTATCGGTAAAGAGCTGGGTCTTTAGGTTCTTCAGGAGAATTCGGTGTGAAGAGGAAGTGGGCAATCAATGTATCATTGTTTTCACTCTGAATATGTTGAATTGCCGTTTCTTTAGAAAATTCTTCTCCACGCGTATTGCTCCAATGGCTAAAGGTATAGTCACTGTTGCTGTAGGCTCGGATATTGACCTTTTCCCCTGGACAATATTTTCCGCTTCCGTTTGTACTGCCGCCAATGGCAGGTGAAGCATAGAGCACTAGACGCTTGGGTGGTTGTCCAGGTTCGTCAGGGTTGCTGGGATTAAAGTCCTCCTGGCCATATCCGTAAAGACTACAGAGCAGCATGGCTAAAATGGACAAATATCTTATTCTTCTCATGGTTCTAGTTGTTTATCGGTTTACAGAGACCTTTCTCACGTTTCCGTTGGACTTGACAACGTAAATACCTGAAGGAAGTTGGATGGTTTGGTCTTGTCCGGCAACTTGCTGGATGAGGCGACCGTCTGTTCCATAGATTGTTGCGTTTCCGTTGATGAGCAAACCACCGTTCACACTCTTTATGGTTGCTGTGGTCATTTCTTCGATACCTGTCACTTCCTTACGATGGATGCTCAGGGTGAAACGTTGGTTATCGGTTCCGGCCTTTGCTGTGAAATGATAGTCTTCGTGGCTTAGTTCTACGGTTTGGCCAGTGACATGGTCGGTGACAAAAACACTTTCTGCCCCACAACGAGTGATATGGAAACTGTAATCACCATCTTGGGCAGCAATGAATCCTAAATGAATGAGTCCGTCTGCTTCAGGACGTTCATTGATGGCATATGCGTTACCCTCCTGATCCAAGGTATAGATATGTGAAACCTTTTCTGTATTCATGAATTTTGCAGCATCACAGGACATCTCGTAGCTCAACTGTGCATTTTCGTTGAAAACGATACGGGTTTTGTCGTTAAAGCCATTCTGTTCCAACTGAATATCTACCAGCTGTCTTTCTACACCTTTTTCTGTTTTTCCGTTCATGGGACGGGTCGCGTTCTGGTCGTCGATGGTTGCGGTGAGCTGACGTCCTTCAAGTGGGAAGGATATTGTATTCATTTCTTCAGGACATTGTACGAAGAACGCTTCGCCGGCCTTTAAGGCATAGTCATCGTCCACGATAGAGTAGGCAATATAAATCGGATTATTATTTCGGTTTAATCCTCGCACGGTAATTGGTGCAGTGAAATTCAACTTATGGATATTGTAGTAGGTCAGATAAGGGTTACCCACGAGGTTCCACCCTGCATTAGCTGGTTGTGCGGCAGCATACGCTTTCAATGGCTTGAAGAATTCTTCATATTTCACAGGGTTCTGTTTGCTATCATTGTTTACTGCAGTGAAGGTATAGGTGGCATCTTTGTTGGATTGTAGGATAAATCCGGTACCGGCTTCGATGACATCTTCGTTTTTGTAGTTTTTCCAGCTATGTCCCATACCGCTTTCTGCACGTTGTGCACCGTCGTAATATCTGATGGCAAACTGGGCATTGGCATCGTTGGTAATCTCATTGACCTTGATGTCTACAGGAAGACAGAAGAAATACCATTCTTTGTCATTTACTTTTACTTTTTGCTGATAGGCTCCCTTGATATTGATGGCCTTGCATTTGCTCATGACGAGAGAGTTCTTATTCTCATATTTGCTGAGAATGAATGAGGTGGAGAGGGTATCGATGACCATTTCCTTTTCACCGTTGATTTTCATAGAACCTGTAGTGTGGAGAATCAGATTAGGTTCTCCTTCGAAACGGTCGCGGGCATTAAGTACCAATGGGGCATTGATATGCCAGTCTTTGATTTTTGCGGTGCTGAATCCCTGGATATCATAGTTGTACCAATAGCTGTCCAGTTTATAAGAATTGACCAGATAATTAGGTACAACGAGTTTTCTGCTTTCCATATTATCCTGGGAGAATATGCGATTGACATCTCCAGAAACTACAGTAGGTGATTCAAGGACTATCGTGTTCAAATTTTTACATGAAAGAGCAAGCCCGCCATGGTACATAACATCTGTATAATGGTAAAAATTGGTTGGGAGTTGCAAGTATTTTAGATTTGAATTACCATTGAACGCTGCTCCTCTGACGATGGCTTCGTTGGGTATGACTATCGTATCGATATTGGTGCCATTGAAAGCATCATAACTTATCTTCTTGATAGAAGATGGTATTCTTGTATTTAATTTTGAACAACCGTAAAAGGCATACTCTGAGATGTATTTGAGTCCTTGTGGTAATTTACATTTTTGAAGATTCTCACAAGAGCTAAAACAATGGTTGGATATACCATTAATGGTATCCGGTAATACAACAGAAGTGAGGTTACTGCAATTATTGAATGCTCGGGCATAGATAGAATCCATCTTCTGTGGAAGAACAAATTCCTTGATGTTGGAGTTATAGAAGACGCTTTCTTTAATCGTCTTAACGGATTGTGGAAAATCAAGTTGGGTGATATGTGAATCATAAAAACTGCGACTCTCCAAAACTGTGACATTCTGTGGTAATCTTACCTGATAGAAGAAATCTAAATTTGAAAATTGGTTTTCGGGTACAAAGGTAGACTGTGCTTCACTTAAATCCAACTGGTAAAGATTCTTCATCATTCTGATTTTAGCCCAGTCGTCCGCGTTCATTTCTCCTTTCACCTTCAGACTGCGAACGTCCTTAACGTGGTTGACGTTGTAGAGCACTTCTGTGCCCAGACTGCCTGGTTCAAGCAAATTGACCGCAATATTAGGGGTATATTCGATACTGATGGTGGACAGTCCTATGCTAGTATAGTCCTTTTTCCCTTTATTGACATATCTCCATTCAAGCGTATAGTCACCGGGTTGAAGTTCGTAATATTGAGGATGACTATTGTTGTGATTATATTGAAGAGCATGGATTTTCTTCCCGTTGACATATAGGTCAAGTTCCCAACCTTCATTAAATTGATACTTGTAGCGTAGCACGGCAGTTTTGTCTATCTTTACGAATGATTTAATAGAGGTACTGTCGATGACTTTGTTAGATTCATAGAAAGAAATGCCTTCTTCATTGTTTTTCCATTTAAGGTAAGGATCTGTTTCAAGGAGAAGTTTGTAGTTAGACCAGCTTGGCGAAGCTACGGTCGCAGACAGGTCGATACCATTGTCCAGTCGATGGGCTGCGTCGAGCAAAGTTTCAGGGGTTTCTTTAGCTCTGTTGTCATACAAGTTCGCATAAGGAGTTACATAATATTTGTATTCACTTCCTTTTAACAAGGCTTTGTGTAGAGCGGTTTCTGCAACATAACGTTTACCCTCTGCCTCTGAGAATAACAGCCATTCGTAGTCTGACTTTGCGTTATAAACGGCATAGTCGTGTTTTTGAAGGCTATCGAACCCTAAAAATTCAGTGGCTACATATTCATTATGGCTCTCGGGACATTGTAAGGCATAGGCTCCGTTTGTCGTAAGAATGTTCCAGAAACGGTTGGAAGGTGTTCCGCTTTGCATTCCAGCATTGCCGTTGTAATATTGTATAAGGAAGGAAGCATCGTGCTTGAGGGTATAAGTCTTGGTCTTGCTATCCTTTTCAATGGTCCAAGGGAGTCCTTCTGTAACGATACCGGCATAATTGGAATTGTCTTTTGATTCTCCCAAAAATAAATTTTGACTTTTGTTGAATAAATAGTAGGTCTTCCCGGTTTCTAGAGTTTGTGAAGCGGGTTGAGTCGGAGGTACTAGTTCTGCCCATATAGAGGTAAAAGAGCAGAAACTTGCCAATAATGTGGCAAGTATGCATTTGCTTTGTTTCATGGTATTTTATTTTTAAGGTGAATAAAATCTCTACTTATCATTCATATTCTATATCCTATATTCCTAATCTTTGTTCTGATGTGACCTATATTAAACTATTTGTCCTGGGATAAAAGTTCATTTTTGTCATGTATTCTGCAAATATATAAAAAAATATATATATTAATAATAAAAATATGATATCTGTTTTCTCGTTAGGATTGGCATAAAATCTGAGACTGTTGTAAAGGCCCAAGTAAACTTGGGCTTTAGCCTTTAGTTAGAGATGTTTTGAATAGTCTTAGTTCTTATTTCACCACTTCTTATATACAAAAATCCCCTAATTCTCTTTATAAAAAGGAATTAGGGGATTTGGGGAGGGATAACTTATTTTTCTCTTCTCAATGGATAGTGTCCTCTCAGATACTCGAATTGTTCGGGGTGTGCCTTGAGGGCATCACTGTCGCGGCGGGGATTATAGAGGCGGAGAGGAGAGTCGGCGGGACGTGCCGGATGACTGTCCTCCGGATAGTAGCAGAAATCTGCTGGAATCTCGGGGGGCTGGATATCGAATTGGTCGGGCTTGCCAAAGAAACGGGCGACCGCGGAGAGGGCCATGCGACTGCCGCAGGCTTTGCCGTCGGCAGAATAACCGGCGATATGTGGGGTGCCCAAGAAGACTTTGTCCAGTAAATCCAAGTCGATATTGGGCTCGTTTTCCCAAGTATCTACGATGGCCGCACGAATCTTCTGGTTTTTCAAGGCAACTTTGAGAGCGGGATTGCTGACCACCTCGCCACGGGCACTGTTGATGATGACCGGACATTTGGGGAGCTGCTCAAAGAAGGAGCCGTCTGCCAAATGGTAAGTAGGATGGGCGCCGTCACGGGTCAGAGGAGTATGGAAGGTGATCACGTCGGACTGGGTCATGACTTCCTCGAAAGTCGCAAAACCTTCGTTGCCTTCTTTTTCCGCACGGGGAGGGTCGCAGAGGAGGAGGCGGCAGCCTAATTTCTCTACGGCCTTGGCCACTTGTGTACCTACATGGCCCACACCGACAATGCCGACCGTACAGTCGTTGAGATGGAGGTGTCCCGCTTCCTGGAGCAGGAGTAGGGAACAAGCCACATATTGGCCCACGCTGGCTGCATTACAGCCCGGGCAGTTGGTCCAATGGATACCTGCCTGTTTTAGATATTCGGTGTCAATATGGTCGAAACCGATGGTGGCAGTGGCAATAAACTTTACCTTGCTGCCTTTCAGTAGAGCTTCGTTACAATGCGTACGGGTACGGATAATCAGGGCATCCATATCACGAACATCGTCTGCGGTGATGGAACCGCCATTCTTATAGAAAGTCTCGCCTACCTGTTCGGCGAATCCTGAGATATAAGGAATTTTGTCGTCAATAAGAATTCGCATAGTCGTGTTGTTATTTTGGTATATATAAAAAGTCTTGCAATCTCAGAAAGAGACTGGAAGACTTTATTTATTAGATTCGATAAATATTCGTGTTACAATTTAGCCTCCTGGGGATTACGTAATCCACGGGCGCCCTTGAGGAAAGCCTTGGCGGCCCCGATCTTGAGGTTCATGTCGAGACGTACCGGGAGATGGTTGTCGTCGTCGGTGATAAAGAAACGAACGATTTCCTTTTCCACATCACTGTCCTTCTCCTTTTCCATGAAAGAGAAGACCAGACAGCGGTATTTGTTGTCATTGTTCTCCATCTTGATTTTCTCCTTGCCCTGGTACACGATGTTCTGCCATTCACAGCGTTTGCCGTCGGCCATTACGAATTTGATACGGTGTCCTTTCTTGTATTTCTTCGGATCAAAGGAACGGGCACGCATCATCATACTCAGCATGTCGTAAGCACAGAACTCACTTTCGAAGTTGTTGAATTCCGGTTCGTTGTTGTTGCGTTGGTAGCGCATCTTTACCTTGCAGAGTCCGGGCTCGTAGCTGTACCAGGCTTCATTTTTACGATAAGTCTTCTCCTCGAAGGCTCCCTTCTTATAATAGAGCGGTACAAGGTCCAGTCCGGTATAAGTCGTCAAGGTGTCGCGCATGACAAAGAACTTGTCGGCGGTCTTTGATCCTCTGGTAATCAGATAGTTCTTGAATGCCGGTTTCCCGTCGTAGATCGTCTCGGTAGTATTCATGGAGGCAGAGCCCACCTTGATCCAGATGAACTGCCAGTTGAAATAAAGGTCGTAGATCAAGGTCTCGCCGCTTTTGAAGGCGGTATTCTTGGAACCACATTGTGCCTGCAGACCGGTCGGGGTGCTGAGGAAAGCGATGAGAAGCATCGCAAGACAACAGATGATCTTTTTCATGAGGTCAGTTTTAAGTGGTAAAGTACGTTTCTTCTTTCCCTGGATAGGGGCTGGTAGAAGAAGATTCTTCTACGCAGCGGTTATCCATTACATTTTCGCCCTTTCTCGTTCCCGTTCCAGGTTTTTCCGATGAGGGTCATGGGTCTTTTTACTTTCTTTCTGCTTGATGAGTTCCTTGGGCTTCTGTTGGGTAGCTGGCAACTCGTGGAGATTCCAGTTCTGCTCAATGTCCCAGTTGGCACGTACTTCCAAGGCGGTCGGGAAATAAAAGACCTCTTCAGGTTGTCTGTGCTCGGCATAACTGCCGGTATCCCATTTTCCGTTTCCGTTTCGGTCGTAGAACAAACGGAGGTAGATTTTGCCAGGGTTGAGATAGAAGAAGTCAGCCCGATGGTCGGTGACCGGTAGTTGTCGGCTGACTTTATCACCTGACAAGATCTGGACGATGGCTGTGGTATCAGCCTCCGGAATATTCAGGAAAAGTGCGCCATAGTCCTCGTTCTTCGGAATCGAGATTCTTTCCGTAGTTCTCAGCATGATTTTTCCGGAAATCCCCTCGATAGCAGCCGAGTCAATGACGAGTTCGTAGCTCTGTCCTGGGCGCCATTCCCCTCTGACGGTATATTCTGTGAGTTTATGCTCATCGCGTTCAATCAGATAAGGGGCATCAATGCGCAAGCTGTCCTGGATTCTGATGAGGTGGAAACCGGCAGTATCCAAACGTGCCAAAGGTTCTGGGAAACTGAGGTGGACATTTTCCTGAGGAGAGATGCGTCCGGCTTTTACCCGGTTCATGGTCAGACGTTCCACAGGGGGAGTCTCTTCGGAGAAGTCCCCTTTCTTATGCCTTTTCTCTCGCCTCTTCTCCCATTTCTCCAAATCCTTTTCCTTCTGTTTGAGTCGACGGGCCAAGGTATTACGTGGAATCAACTCGAAAGTATCGGTTTTCAGCACATTCAGTTCGGTGGAGTCGTCGAAAGCCTCGTAAGTGTAGGTAAAATGGAGTGTATCTACCGAAGGGAAGTGGTCAAAGTCCCGTAACCAGTAAGTGATGGTATCGTTCGAAGGAGTACGTTCCTCCAGGAAGGCATCTGTCTCGTCGAAGTTCAGCCCCTTGATGGTCGGGACATGTGTGGAGGCTGCGGTGAAGAACACCTGGAACCATTCCGGTACATCCCGTTTCGTCTTCAGCAGATGGCGGTCCGTACGGATTTCCTGGAAGGACCGGAGAACCACGTCATCAGGTAGATAATGAGTATAGCCTACCGGAATGATGGTATCGTAGCGGACTGTATCAGTCCAAAGTGTATCATAACGCAAATCCGGGTGGGACGAAGGAACGATGAGGTCCTCACTGAAAGCAATCATCTCTCCACGGCTCATCTTGAAGTCACCATCCATATCTTTCAAAGCATAGATGCGGTAACTTCCCGGAGCTACTCCCTTGATGGTAAACCGTCCGTCTCCGTTGGTACGGGCCACACGTTCAAAAGGTTTGGTGGTAAAAGCGCTGTCGGTGGTGTCGCTATGTAATCCCACCAGAATCCCCTTGATCGGCTCTAGATTCTCAGCGCTCAGCACGTTACCGGAGACCTCCATCGTATCCACCTGTTCACCGGTAGAGAAGAAAAAGGTAAACTGCCCCATAGGATTTCCTTCATTATTATCTTCGATGGCATCGGAGAAATCGATGGTATAGGTTGTATTCTTCTTGAGCGTGTCAATCAGTTCTACAGAGATCTTTCTTCCCAACGCCTTGATTTCAGGCATTTCGATCTGAGGAGGAGAAACGATGATCTTCTCCGAAGCATTCTCCAGTTTGACGAGCTCATCGAAGAAAATAGAGACCTTCTTCGGCTGTACATTTTTCTGTCCCAGCATCGGATTCATCGCCATAATCTTTGGGGGAGTCTCGTCGTAAGGGCCTCCATCAGGTCCCTTACCCGGATTGGCACAAGCCGTGAAAATCAGCAGAGACAGCAAAAGGACATGCCCCACCGACATTTTGATGCGGCGGGTGGTCTTCTTTCGTTGAGTCCAGGTATTACGTTGGGTCTTTTTCATGGTTATTTGTTCATTTTAAGCACCTGTTCGATGATGTCGCGGTTGTTGGCCAGGCGGGGCACTTTGTGTTGTCCTCCCAGTTTGCCTTTACTGCGCAACCAGTCATTGAAAAGGTTTTCACGAGCCACGACAATTTTCAATGGCTGGAGTGTCAGACTCTTATATCTTTTGGCCTCATAGTCGGAGTTGATTTCCTGCAAGACCTTGTCGAGAATTTCTTCGAATTGATGAATGTCCTCAGGCTGACGTTCGAACTCGATGACCCACTGGTGGCGGCATCTTCCTTCGGCATCCATGAAGACAGGGGCGGCGGTGTATTCAGAAACGATGGCACCGGTTTCTGCACAAGCACGTTGCAAACCTTTTTCTGCATTGTCCACAATCAGTTCCTCACCGAAAGCATTGATAAAGGATTTGGTACGGCCACTGATAATGAACTTGTAGGGGTTCGTAGAAGTAAACTTCACGGTATCGCCGATTTGATAACGCCACAGACCGCAAGAGGTAGAAATCACAATCGCATAGTTCTTGCCAGTTTCCACAGCCCAGATTGGAAGTACTGTTGGGTGCTCCTTACCAACATCCTCGAGAGGGATGAATTCGTAGAAGACACCGTAGTCAAGCATCAGAAGCATAGACAGGTCGGTCGGATCGTTCTGCAAACCGAAGAAACCTTCCGAAGCATTGTAAGTCTCCATATATCTCATACGTGGAGAACGGATGAGGCGTTTATACTGTTCACGGTAAGGGGTGAAAGCCACACCGCCATGGAAGAATACCTCCAAGTTAGGCCAGACCTCATCCAGATATTGTTTGCCAGAGATTTCCAGAACACGGTTGATGACCGCCATCATCCAGGAAGGAACACCGCTCAGGTTTGTCACATCCTTATGGATGGCAATTTCCGCGATGCGGTCCCGCTTCTCCTCGAAATCCGAGAGTAATGCAATCTTCTTAGGCGGGATGCGGACCAGATTTACCAAAGGATTGATATTCTCAATGAGAATCGCGGAAAGGTCACCTACGAGCGAATTCGGTAAATTATAGTTAGGCGCATGACTACCTCCCAAAATCAGAGCCTTACCGTCAAAGAGACGGGCATCCTTATAGTTATGAAGATATAAGGCAACGGCATCCGTACCACCGGCATAGTGGGTATCCTTCAGTCCGTCCGCACTGACCGGAATAAACTTACTCTTGTCGTTGGTAGTACCCGAAGATTTGGCATACCACCGCACCTTTCCAGGCCAAAGAATATCACTCTCGCCATGACGCATGCGGTCGATGCTCTCTTTCAGTTCCTCGTAAGTATTGACTGGAACGAGAGCGGCGAACTGTTCATAGTTCCTGATACTTCCATAATTGTATCTTTTACCCCATTCCGTATCCGCCGCTTTACGCAGTAATTTAGAAAGCACAGCTCTCTGGATGCTTTCAGCTTCATTGAAATAACGATCAATGGCGTTGACGCGGCCGTTGAATACGGGACGAATAATTTTGGTCAGATTCATAATTTTTTCTAATAGTTAGTCGCAATAATCTTGTGGTGCAAGATATGGCGCAACGGTCGAAATGCTGAATGTATATTTTCTTTTCTGCCACCTTCACGTTTCAAATCTCGTTTGAGTTACGGAATTTTGTAAACAGTGGCCGTTGTGCTTGCGCAGTTATAAGTTGTTATTTTAATTTCAATGTATAATAGACAAGTGCTCTTCAGTAAGAGAACTCCCTTTCGGAGAAGTCCGTGAGGATCTGTAACAGCATTTGTGAAAAGAGAAAATTTACCAATCTCTCATTCCTCATTCCTCACTCCTCATTTCTCACTCCTCATTATTAAAAATTTCTCTTCCCTCTTCCCTAATCTCTAATCAAAGAGAATCCCTCACTCCTCGTTTCTCATTAGAGAACATTTCTCTTTCCTCTTCCCTAATCTCTAATCAAGGAGAATCCCTCACTCCTCACTCCTAATTCCTAACTCTTTATGTATTCCCCCCAGTCCGTCAGGCGCATATCGCCTTTACGGAGGTAAGTGTCGTGCATAGCGAATGCAGCGGAGAGAAGGTGAGGCGTATGTCCACCGTTTTTCTCAGCTAGTTTCACGTAGTCGAGAAGCAAAGGACGATAGTCTGGATGAGCGATTTTGATAAGTGCTTTGGCCTTGTCGGTGGCACATTTATTGCGAAGATCAGCAACGCCATACTCTGTCACAATGGCATCCACATAATGTTCTGTGTGATCAATATGTGAACAGAAGGGTACGATAGAACTCACTTTCCCATCCTTGGCGGTAGAACCACAGGTAAAAGTGGCTAACATTGAGTTGCAAGTGTAGTCGCACGAGCCACCCACACCATTCATCATCTTAGAACCGCAAATCTTGGTAGAATTCACATGTCCATAGATGTCCACCTCAATCGCCGTATTCAGAGAACAGACCCCGAGACGGGCGATAATTTCTGGACAATTGGAGATTTCGGAAGGACGCACAATAAGTCGTCCGCGATAATCATCGATATTTTTGTAGAGTTCCTGTAAATGCTCCGGTCCAATGGTGAGAGCACCAGTTGAGGCGGAGACGACTCGTCCTTCTTTGAGTAAACGGAGCGGCTCTTCCTGGAAGACCTCCGTGTAGATATTAAAATCGGGGAGTTCAGGACAACTACCTAAGGCCCCGATAACGGCATTCGCGCCACTGCCCACACCACTCTGCAAGGTCAGACGGTTCTCGAAAATCAGTCCTTCCTGCATATTCCATACCAGAAACTCAGCCATATGCTGGCCGATCTTTTCGGTGACTTTTGTTGGAGGGGTCATGATACGGGCTTCGTCCGGCATATGGGTCGGGATAATACCTCGGATGCGGTCAGCGTCAATTTCAATATAGGGCAATCCGATGTGCTCTACCGGTTGGGTAATCTCTATCGGTTTACGGTACCATGGCAATTGAATTTCGTAAATATCGTGCATGCCGATAATACGGGGGGAATGCCAGGTATTGAGTTCTATGAAGATTCCTCTCCGGGCCATACGGCAGATGGTTGGAGCGATACCGATCCCTGCTGTTGGATATATACGTACCTTCCCATGAATTTCTTGGATTTCGCAGGCCTCGATGATTCCCCAGTCCATCTCTCCAGTAATCCCCTGGCGCAAGTGAGATGCGTTGTCGGAAAGGTTGAGGTCAGTATAACGCACCCGTCCAGAATTATAAGCCTTACGGATTTCGGGATTTACACAGAAAGGCAGTCGTCGATCGATGGCGTCGGCTGCAGCTAAGACCCCATCACAACTGGCCCCGATAGAGGAACCGGTGACCACATTGACCTTGAAAGGCCGACCTGCCTCGTGTTCTTTGAGCGCACGTTCCGCCAAGGCGGGAGTGACAGCTTTCGGAGAACCTGAAGGACCGAAACCTCCAATACCGATGAGTTCGCCATGCTGAATCATGGCTGCGGCTTCCTGAGCCGTGATTTCTGGAATCTGCATAGTCGTAAAAGGTTGTCGTTGAACTAACAGAATATTTCAATTTGTGTCAGGAACGAGTCATCCGTCTGAGGAGTCCACTCTTTCGCGCGTACATATATTGTATCTACAAATCATGGCAAATTTAGTAATTTCTCCTTAAACATATAGGATGTTTCGGGGCTATATGCTCGCAATGTCACAGAAGGATGGAGATTTTTGAGTTTTTTAGGGAAGAGGGGGAGGGGAAAAATAAAGGATATCGGGGTTGGATACTATCCATGAGGTGGCTGGAGGGGCGAAAAACGAGGGGAGGTCGGTGTATGATCTATGGTCGAAGAAAGGGAGAAATAGACTAGTTGAAAAAAAACTTCGGTATTAATGATATTTATAAAAGTTTAATGGATGGGATTTACTCGGAGAATAGATTCCTATAGTAAAAGGAGTATTTTCTTTTAGTCAAGGTCTGGAGAAATTTAGTTCAGACTTAAAAAAATCTACTCAAGACCTAGATTTTTCTAGGTCTTGAGTAGATTTTGTCCAAAAACGGGTAAAAAAGAAGGAGAAAGCATGTATCATACCTTCTCCTTTATCTACTATACAAATATACAACATCTTTTACGAAAATCCAAATTGCAAATTTTCTGTTTTAACAATTGCCGTAGGTGAATAAGTCCTTATTTCCTGCGTAAGTGCTTTGTTGTTGGATGGGCAGAGCTGATGTTATATCCAATAATTTATCTGTATTGGATAAAAAAACATACTATTTTATCCAGTACAAGTAACGAAATGGATAAAAACAAAGAATTAGGCGAGGACTTTTTTCCCCGCCTAATTCTCTTATTGTGGGTGCTCTATGGGGTAAGTAACTAAGCTTCGTTGGAATTAGCCGGTTACATCCTTTATCTGTTCTAAAGAGAGTCCTGTGAATTGGGAAATCTGGTCTTTGGTCATTCCGTTTTTCAGCATTTGCTGGACTATCTTAGCTTCACTTCGGTAAGCCCTTTTTTCTTCCTTCAGCGATTGCTTTTGCTTCAGCAAGTCCTTCAGCAAGTCCCCTATTGTATGCCGCTTCTATCATGGCCTTCCAGTCACGATAAGTCTTGAGGCTCTTTTCGTAGGCCTCATATTGACGCATGGTAAGATTCGAAATTTCGGCAACTTCAAAAAGACACTTGAAAGTGTGGTCCTGGAGGGTTGTAGGAGGTTCGGGCAAACTGGTAAGGTTGCGGAGGACGAACAGCCATTTGTCGAGTAGTGTTTCCAACTGATCCTCAGTCTTGTTGAACTTCGGCATTTCTAGATACATAAACGTGAGTTTGTCGTAAAAGGCTTCTTGGGTCCTGCTGTCCATGAGTTTTACCTCATGATGGAAATAGTCGTTTTGCTTGTTGTAGAAGACGAAGTTAAGTATGCCGATGACGTAAACCGCTTTCGGGTGAAAGTCCCATCCCTGTTCTTGTTCTTGTTTTTCAGGTCCTTGATTGTGAGGTGGGGTATAATAAAGTCTGTTGGCTTTGAAGTTCTGCAATTCTCCTCGTTGCATCTCCACCAAGATTTTCTCTCCCTTTTCGTTTTCGCAATACACATCAAAAATGGATTTGCGGTCGAATTCGAAAGCGTTTAGATGTTCGGTATTCAAATAGGTAAGGTCCTTGATCACCTCTTTTCCCTGCAAAAGGCTATTGACGAAACTAATGAGTAGTTCCTTGTTGACTTCTGTTCCAAAGAGCATTTTGAAACCGAAGTCGGTATATGGATTGACGTATCTGTCGGAGTTAAATACATGGGTCATAATAGATTCCTTTATATGTTTTTGCAAATAAAGTGAAAAGTTGGGAAATGGCAAAAGTTCAAGTAGTTAATCAAAATAAATAGGGCGTCCAGTTTGATGTACCGACATTTTTACATTCATTGATGGTCCGATTTACACTCGTTGATTGTCCGATGCGAATTCCTAAAACAGCACGTCAAACTGGACACCCTACTTACTTTTGCACATTTCTTGGAAAATGCTCGAGTATCTGCTCCTTGAGGAACTTACGGTCGATGTGGGTGTAAATCTCAGTGGTCGAAATACTTTCGTGGCCGAGCATGGCTTGGATAGCGCGGAGGTTGGCACCTCCTTCCAAGAGGTGGGTGGCGAAAGAATGGCGGAAAGTGTGAGGACTGATGGTCTTGGTGATGCCCGCAGTCTCGGCATAGAGTTTGATGTTATGAAAGACCGTGATGCGGGACAGGTGTTTTTTACGTCGGTGGCTCACAAAGACATAGTCTTCTTCGCCCGGTTTGATGTCGATGGTATTGCGGTCGATAAACCAGTTTTTCAATTCCCTGATAGCACGCGGTGAGACCGGGACCAGACGCTGCTTATTACCTTTTCCGGTGACACGGAGGAATCCCTCGTCTAGGAACAAGTCGGAGAGCAGTAGGGAACACAGTTCACTGACACGCAGTCCACAACTGTAGAGCATCTCGATGATGGCGCGGTCGCGTTGTCCCTCTTCCTGGCTGAGGTCAATGGCTGCAATGATGGCATCAATCTCCTCAATGGTCAGGACCTCAGGCAGATGCTGTCCGATTTTCGGAGACTCCAGCAGAACTGTCGGATCATCCTGGATGTAACCGTCCAGAAGCAGAAAGTGATAGAACGAACGGAGTCCCGATAAGATCCGGGCTATTGAGCGGGCACTGATCCCTAGGTCATGGAGTGTCCAGGTGAATTTGTGAAGATCTTCGAGTCTCACATCTTCTGGGCGTAGATGTTCTTCCTCCAGATAAGTCAGAAATCGGGCGACATCTCGGGTGTAAGCCTCCCGGGTATTGACCGAAAGACCGCGCTCGAGGAAGATATGACTGCGATATTTCTCTAACATGGTTTTGGTGAATATTATCTTTGGTTAAAAACGTTCTCTAATCTGTCTTGCTGTGCTGTAATCTCATAAAAACTCGTTATCTTTGCATAACTTACAAAAGTAATGTTTTTAGAGTAGACAGAAGCATACGACGTCAATGAAATTTTTAATAATGAATGGTCCCAATCTCAACAGATTGGGGAAGCGTGAACCCGACATTTACGGTGTAGAGACAATGGAAGATTGCCTCGAACGGTTGCGCCAGGATTTTCATGGGGTAGAATTTGATTATTATCAGAGTAATGTGGAGGGGTTTCTCATAGACCGGTTACAGCAGGCCGCAGAGGATGGTACCGAGGGTATTGTATTGAATGCGGGTGCCTATACGCACACCTCGGTGGCGCTTCATGATGCGATTCGTTCGATTGACGTGCCGGTTATCGAAGTGCATATCTCTAATGTTCACCAGCGTGAGGATTTTCGTCATCATTCCTTTATATCATCGGCCTGTAAGGGGGTAATTTGTGGATTTGGCATGAATTCCTATCGTTTAGGAGTCATTGCATTGGTGGATTTGGTCTCAGCTCAACGTTAGAGCACCATCTTTTTTGTAAGTTTTTCGTTTTAGTAGACATCTATCAAATTCAAAAGTCTTTTTATGTACAAGAAAACCAAAATTGTAGCAACGATTTCCGACAACCGCTGTGAGGAATCGCTTATCCGTGATTTGTATAATGCGGGTATGAATGTTGTACGCTTGAATACGGCTCATCAAGGCCCTGAGGGCATGGAGCGAGTCATCAAGAATGTACGTGCAGTATCAGAGCATATTGCAGTTTTGATTGACACAAAAGGTCCTGAAGTTCGTACCACGGTATGTGAGGCACCGATTTTATTCAAAAAAGGTGATCAGGTGCAGGTGGTCGGTGATCCCAACCGTACGACAACCCGTGAATGTATTGCGGTAAGTTACCCAGATTTTGTCGGAGATTTGCGTGTAGGTGCCCATATCCTGATTGATGATGGTGAATTGGGATTGTCTGTAGTCAGTAAGTCAGAAGGTGTGCTGGGCTGTGTGGTAGAGAACGAGGCGACATTGAAACCACGTAAGAGCGTGAATGTGCCGGGTATCACCATTAATCTGCCAGCATTGACTGAGCGCGATATCAATAATATTAATTATGCCATCAAGGCGGGTGTGGATTTCATTGCCCACAGTTTCGTCCGTTCTCGTGAGGACGTCCTGGCCGTACGTAAACTGCTCAAGGAACAAGACAGCAGCATCCGTATCATCGCTAAGATTGAAAACCAGCAGGGTGTTGATAATATTGACGAGATTCTGGAAGAGGCCGATGGTATCATGGTGGCTCGTGGCGACCTGGGTATCGAGGTTCCTCAGGAACGGATTCCTGGTATCCAGCGTCTGTTGGTCAGCAAGGCCATCGGTGCGCATAAACCTGTAATTGTAGCCACTCAGATGTTGCAGAGCATGATCAACAATCCACGTCCAACCCGTACAGAAGTTACGGATATCGCCAATGCGGTCTATAGCCGTACCGACGCTTTGATGTTGAGTGGTGAGACTGCTTATGGTGACTACCCGGTTGAGGCGGTCAAGGTGATGGCTTCTGTGGCTATGCAGGCAGAACAGGACAGTGTTTATGGCTTCGGTACCTTGGATGTGCCATTGTCTGCTCACCCAGATGTTACCGAGTTCTTCTCTAAGGAAGCGGTCATGGCTACCAACATGATGGACCTTCGTGCAATCATTATGGATAGCTTCTCAGGCCGTACAGCCCGTTATGTATCTTCTTTCCGTGGAAAATGTGTGACTTTTGCCATCTGCTACAAGGAGACCACTATGCGTCATCTGGCTTTGTCATATGGGGTTTATGCGATGCACTTGCCTAGCAAGTCATTCGGTCACGAGTTCCTGTTGACCGCGTTGCATCGTCTCCTGGAAGAAGGTGTACTTCATGCGGAGGACCGTATCTGCTATCTCGGTAGCCAGCGCAAGGAGCAGCGTACTTCCTATATGGAAATGAACATTGTGAAGAACTTGCTCAGCATCGACGGTAAGGAACTTCTCAATAATTAATCTATATCATGATTGAGGAAACGGAGGCTTTAGACCAATATATAACCGAACACATCTCGCCGGAAGACGAGTATCTCTATCGTTTGTACCGGGCTACCCATCTGCATCTGCTGCGTCCCCGAATGGCTTCGGGACATTTGCAGGGGCAGTTGTTGAAAATGTTGACCCACATGGTGCGTCCACGTACGGTGGTGGAAATCGGAACCTATTCCGGTTATTCCGCTTTATGTATGGCGGCAGGGATGTCGAAAGAGGCGGTGATCCATACTTTCGAGATTAACGATGAGCAGGAGGATTTTACCCGTCCTTGGTTGGAGAATTCCCCTTATCCTCCTCAAATCAATATGATTGTCGGGGATATCTTTGAATTACTTCCTCCGATGCAGTTGCAGATTGATATGGCTTTTATTGATGCCAATAAACGTGATTACTGCGACTATTACGACTTGATCATGCAGTATCTGGTTCCCGGAGGCTACATACTTGCGGACAATACCTTGTGGGATGGTCATGTGGTGGATCCAGCCTACGACCATGACGCGCAGACAGTGGGGATCCGTGCCTTCAACGATAAGGTAATGGCGGATGAGCGGGTAGAGAAAGTCATTCTTCCCCTCCGTGACGGCTTGACACTGATCCGTAGAAAGAAATAAGAATGAGTCTGATTTAATTTGATAATAGGAACGCGGTCAATGTGAGTCATTGACCGCGTTTTTTTGTAATTTTGCAAAGCCTTTGGCGTCGGGAGGAATAAAATCCAGTGCTGAGGGCGAATCCAAAATCGATGAGCAGGGCTCCAGAGAATGTGGAGATGGAAAGTGGAATCCTGCTCATGAGAAGTATTTATACTATAAATCTTTATTGAAATGAAATCATTCTTTGACTGTCTATCTAGACCTTTCCGGCAACATTTGTCTCTGTTCTTGTTCATTTTCGTATTGACCACATTGTTAGATGTTTATCAGTATACGACCCAGTCAACCTTGAAATTTACGGTACTGGTCGCTTCTCATAATTTCATGAACAGCTACCTCCTTACCTTGTTGTATACTTTATTTCCAAGAAAGTTAAAACGCATCTATCTGGTGTTGATAACAATAGTCGTGAGTGTTTTTTCTATTATTGATATCTTTTCGGTTATAAAGTTTCATCATCCTTTCGATAAGGATGTGGCGACAGTTATTCGTGGAACAAATTTAAATGAGTCGCTAGAGTTCTTGGCATCTTATCTGTCTTGGAATCTCGTGGTTGTGATTCTGTTATTTTCTGTCTTTGGCTATTGGCTTTATCGTACTTCAAAACGTCCTTCTGTTGTCGGAAACAAAATTACATTAACAGCGATATTTGTGCTTTTTTCGAGTGTGGCGATGAACTGTTATGCTCCGCATATTTGGGCATATGGCTTTTTCGGTAAAATTCAGGAATTGACGGACGTCGAGAAAACTCCTGATTTGAAAGAATACTATACACATCCACGGATAGAAGTGGTCGGTAACCAACCACAAAAAGTCGTGATGATTATTGGGGAATCGTTTGCCAGGGAACACAGTTCGTTGTATGGTTACGGGAAGAAAACCAATCCGAAACTGGCTAAATTGGTAGCGGACTCTTCTTTATTGGTTTTCAAAAGCGTCAATAGTACAGCCACACATACGGTACCTGCTTTTAAAAGTTTTATGAGCACCTATCGTTCTGAATATGGCGACAGCCTCAAATGGTATGAGTTTACGACATTGCCTGAAGTGGTGCGACTGGCATCCTATCGAAGTTCTTGGATCTCCAATCAAAGTCCGGTGGGATTTTATGATAACGTCGTTGCTGCCTATGCCCGATTGTGTGATTCGGTTAATTTTGTAGGTGACCATTACGCAGGTTTGGCAAAAACCAATCTGGATGGTGAATTGGTTGCGCCGCTTCGTGATCATCCGAAGGATGGAAAACGTTTCTTTTTTGTCCATCTTATGGGATCCCATCCTCAGTTTGAATCACGTTATCCGAGTAATTATAGTCACTTTAGAGCAGCCGATTATATGGAGTTTCCAGAACATCAAAGGGAAAACCGTGCGGCCTATGACAATACCATTCTTTATAATGATGCCGTTGTCTATGATTTAATCCAGGAGTTCAAGACGGAAGAGGCGGTTGTCGTCTATTTTTCCGATCATGGATTGGATGTTTACGAATCAGATCCCAACTATTGTTCTCATGCAAACCGCAGTGATGCTTTCTCCCGAGAAGTATCTAAACGAATTCCTTTTATGGTATATTTGTCTCCGAGGTACCAGAAATCTTTTCCGGAGGTCACGGAACGGTTGCGTTCGCATCTTGAGACACCATATGTAACCGAGAATCTGATTTATACGATGATGGATTTGATGGGAGTCAGATTCGTGGAAAATGATGAGGTGCAGAAATATTCTTTGCTGACGAAGTAATAGGGGTTGGACTTCCTAAAAAAATAAAATGAGACGGGGATATCTCCTGGATATCCCCGTCTCATTTCACATTAACAGAGGCTATTTCAATTTCAGCTGATAGAATACAGCGTGACTTACCCTTTTGTTCTCAGGAGGCAGTTCCATATAATTCTTATATAAGTCAGTCAGATATGCATCAGGGTTATTGGGAGCATTGAATTTGATTCCTTCAAATTCAATCTCGCCGATAGGAAAGATGCTTTTTTTCTCATGCGCAATACCATAACCATTATTGTTGAGCGTATTGGACATCAGTTCGCCTTTCTTTTTAAACCATCCTCCTATTTTCCAAATAGATAGGAAAAATATCTTTTTCGCGGAGAAATAGAAAAATTCGACGAAGGAGCGACAAGAATAATAGTGCTGGCTTAACAGAATGGCATTGGCACGGCAGTATCCTTTGGCGAATCTTTTGATGAAGGGACGGGAAAATGAAGGATAGTCAATCATGGGGAAGATATCCACGTAGATACCTTTTTGGTAAGGTGTTGTAAAGTCGTCAGCTCCCTCCACGAGGAAAGAGTTGCGGTCGCGAACCTTGTATATGGGCATTCGGGCGGTAGGATCACTTTCCATCGTTTGAAGGAACAGTTCCTCAGGTAGTTCCTTCGGGGCTATCCTGATGAATTTCTGTAAGTCATCATAGGTCATGGCGATGTCGATATCGTCATCCCAAGGGATAAAACCATGGTGACGAACAGCGCCAAGCAGGGTGCCTCCGTCCAGCCAATAGTTAATGTGATGTTTTTGGCAGACTTGATGGATGGTTTGTAAAATCTCCAATTGCCTAAGTTGTAAAGAACGGAGATTATCTTTGACGTATTGTTGTAAGTAATCCATGAGAGGAAACTATTGTTCTATATTTTTTCGTTTAACATCGAACACCTGGCCGGTGTAGTTGGTGAGTAACGAGTGTACTGTAGTTTTGGCTACGGTTTCTGCTTTAAGCAGCGTATCATCAGGTTCTACACCAAAGTTCTTGACACGCATCGGTGTTTTGGTACGTTCAGGGTTGATACAATTAATTGTAATGCCTACAGCTTCCCATTCTTGAGCAATGGCTTGTACAAAATTGACAATGGCTGCTTTTGTAGAGGAGTAGATACTGTAGAATGCTCTTCCGCGTGTATAGCTACTAGAAGTGAAGAAGACCAATTTCCCTTTGGTTTCCTTCAGATAAGGATAAGCCTCAATCGCGATATTGATTACTCCCACGTAGTTGGTTTGGATGGCATTCTGGATCACTGAATAGTCCATATTAGAGAGGGGCTCTTTATTTAAAATGCCAGCGGTATTGATGACATAATCGATGTGTCCTTCTTTTTCGTGGACTTCTTTTAATGCAGCTATGACGTCTTCTCTATTCCCGACATTGGTGTTTGTCGTACTTCTGGAAAAGCTATACACCTGAGCTCCATAACTCTCCAAGAGTTTGAACGTTTCTAATCCAATACCATAAGAACCGCCGAAGATAACCGTGACCTTTCCTTTGAGCTGAGCAGAAGGATTTGCGTATTCAGGTAACTCTGAACTCTTCAACTGAAACAGTTTATCTAGGAGGTAGGTATCTTCTTTGTACGTCAGTTTCATGTTGCTTTCTTCGCCTGGCACTACGTATATAGGTATTTCTGGCATATATTTGATGATGACTCCGCAGTCGTCTGTTGCTTTGAAATCTGGGTCCTGAAGTGCTTTCTCATAGGCCTTTTTGATGGTCTCGCAATCAAAGGCCTGAGGTGTTTGTCCTCGTCGTAGTCTTGAACGGTCGGGGATGTTGACAATATAATTCTCTTCTGCTTCGATAATGGTGTCTACAGCAGGTAGAGCTACATCTATTGCTTTATGGTCGGTCAGTGCAGTACAAACATCGTCAATGATACGTTGAGATACCAGAGGTCGCACAGCGTCATGAAAAATCAGGTTGACGTTGTCATCTCCATAGGCCTGGATGGCAGACAAACTAGAGTCATATCTCTCTTTCCCTCCCTTCAGAATCTTTTTAACTTTCTTCCAGTTATTGTGCAACATCATACTTTCGAACTTGTCAATATAGAATGGATGGGAAACAATGGCAATCTCATCGATATGCTCGTTTTTCTCAAAGGCATCGATCGTGTGCTCCACAACCATTTTACCAGCAACCTTATAGAATTGCTTGGGAGTGTTCAGTCCGAGACGGCTTCCTACGCCACCTGCTAAAATAACAGCGATGTTCTTCTTCATGATAGTATAATATAATAGGTCTTTATTGAGCATGTTTTTAAGTGGGGCCTGTCTACCGAAGGTCTGTACAATAGAACGATACCTTTTGTTGGTTTTCCTCAGCTTCGAAATGCATATAGTCACCAAAGCAATCCGTCAGATACTGATTCTCATTGGCAGGTGTGCTAAACGTTTCTCCTTCAAAATCGATGGTAGAAAGGGGAAATAAAGTTGAAACCTGATGGATATTTCCCATGTGATGGAATAAAGGCAAAGGATAGCCCATACTGTGAGTTTCTTTGGCTTTATGTTGCGTCAACTTCCACACAGTGCGTGTCAGGGATTCTCTGATTCTATGATATGCATAGGCGAATGTGGAGAAAAAACTGACTTGTTGTGGCATAGAGATGTACTGCAAGTCTTGTATATAGTGTCTGCCCCACTTCTCAATGATGCCTGCTGGGCTTTTGTAATAATTGCAGACGGGTTTTATTGAGATATAAATTCCCGAAAAAGGACTTTTCCCAGAATTCTCCTGTATGTATGATGTGACGTCTGTTATTTTACATTCTGTGAAACGACAGATGTCTTCCGTGACTTTAGCGTCTACTTTGAGATGCTGTGGAAGTTCCGTTTTTGCAATGGTGATGAAGGAGTTGAAATGTTCTTCGCATAGGCAAATCTCAACGTGGCAGCTCCAAGGACAGAATGCTCCAAAACGGAAAGCGCCCAATAAGGTTTCTCTATCCAGCCAGTAGGGTATCTTGTGATGGTTGAGCAGGTCTCTGGTTTGACAAAGAATATCGAGCATTTTCAGTTGCAATTCACGGAGATTCCGTTTGCGGTAGTGCTCGAGATAAGTTGCTTGCAATTCTTTCGCTTTTTTTGAATCAAAAGGATGAAGGACGGTCTCCCTCTTGCTAAAGAAACGTTCCAGTATCGGCAAATCTTCCTTGTAGGTCAGTTTCAGATTGCTTTCTTCACCTTCCACCAGATGTACCTTGATTTCAGGCATATACTTGATGACGACGCCACAATCGTCTGTCGCCTTGAATGCTGGATCGGCCAGGGCACGTCGGTAAGCTTCTGCAATGACCTTGTAGCGGAATGCCTGTGGGGTCTGCATACGGCGTAGGCGGGAACGGTCGGGAGTGGCCGTGATGCAATCCTGGTCTGCTTCTACAATAGTGTCGACTGCAGGTAATGCCACACCAATAGCTTCGTATTTTTCCAGAGCCGTGCACACCCGATTAATGATGGCTTGTGAAACCAGTGGACGGACTCCGTCGTGAAGGAGAAGATTGACATCTTTGTCCTGATAGGCTTTGAGGGCGGCTATACTGGAATCATATCGTTCCTTTCCCCCAGGCAGAACATGCTTCACCTTTTTCCAGGAGGACTGTTCTACGATTTGTTCTACTTCCTTGATGAAGTTCGGATTGGAGACAATAGCGATTTCCGCAATGTTTTCGTTCTGTTCGAAAGCATCAACGGTATGTTCCATAATGGTTTTACCTCTGACTCTGAGGAACTGTTTGGGGCGGTCTGCTCCCAAACGCTTGCCAGATCCTCCGACAAGTACGATAGCGATATTAGGTTTCATAAATGCAAAGATAAGGCTTTTTGATTAGAGATGGCAGATTTGATTATAGATTAGAGGAGAGATTTTAGAGCCGGTTGATTTGATGAGGCTGTAGAGAAGAAATCCTAGAGATGAGGTCCAGTCAGAGCGTAGAGAGGTCCTGCAGGATTTCTTTCATCGTTTTTTGGAGTACCGGGTGCTTGAGGTCTGGAGCTATTTCTGCCAGCGGTTCCATCACAAACAGCCGTTCGTGGAGGTGGGGATGGGGCAAGGTTAACCGGGGTGTCTGTATTTCTAGATCTTCCATCAGGAGAAGATCGATATCAATACAGCGGTCGTAATGAATGCCGTCATGGCTCTTTTGTGTGCGTCCCATCTCTCTCTCAATGGCTTGTGTCTCCTCTAGCAGTTCCATTGGGGAGAGGGCGGTCTCAAAGGCTGCTACGGCATTGAGAAAAAGATGATCCGACTCAAAATCTACGGGTTCCGTCTCATAAAAAGAAGAACACTTGACGAGCGTTCCGATACGTTCGTCAAGTGTCTGTATTGCTTGGCGCATCGCTTGACGGCGGTCGCCTAAATTTGCTCCGAGAGCAAGATATGTAATCATGCGGGCTGCCGGGATTAGTCGACAATCAGCATCACGTCACCGTAAGGGCCAAACTTATAGTCTCCCTTTAAGGCTTCGTGGTAGGCGTTCATGGTGTAATCGTAGTCACCAAAGGCTGCCGTCAGCATCAGCAGTGTGGATTCTGACAACTGGAAGTTGGAGAGCATCGCATCAGCAACGGTGAAGTCGTAAGGAGGGAAGATGAACTTGTTGGTCCAACCTTCGAATTCCTTGATACGGGCGTCAGTACCGACACACGCTTCCAAAGCACGCTGTACGGTTGTACCTACAGCCACAATCTTGTGGTTCTCGTCCTTGGCATGGTTGACGATACGGCAGCATTCTGCATTGACTTCCATCTGCTCGGAATCCATCTTATGCTTGGTCAAATCCTCAACGTCTGTATTTCGGAAGTTACCTAATCCGCAATGTAAGGTGATATAAGCAAAATCGATACCCTTGATTTCCATACGCTTCATCATTTCTCTGGAGAAATGGAGACCCGCAGTAGGTGCGGTAACCGCTCCTTCGTTCTTTGCGAAGATGCACTGGAAACGTTCCAAATCTTCTGGTTCAGAAGGACGGTTGATCATTCTAGGTAGTGGAGCCTCGCCCAAGGCGTAGAGGGAACGCTTGAACTCATCATGGTCGCCATCGTAGAGAAAACGTAAGGTACGGCCGCGGCTGGTAGTGTTGTCGATTACTTCGGCTACGATGGAATTGTCATCGCCGAAATACAACTTGTTACCGATACGGATTTTACGTGCAGGATCAACGAGTACGTCCCAAAGTCGCAATTCCTGATTGAGCTCACGCAAGAGAAAGACTTCGATTCTGGCTCCGGTCTTTTCCTTGTTACCATAGAGGCGTGCAGGAAAAACCTTGGTATCATTGAATACGAAAACATCTTTTTCATCGAAATATTCAAGAAGGTCCTTGAACATTCTGTGCTCAATCTCACCGGTTTTACGGTGAAGTACCATCATACGACATTCATCACGGTAGGTGCTTGGATACTGTGCGATTTTATCTTCTGGAAGTTTGAACTTGAATTGTGAAAGTTTCATATCGTTGTATTTTTATGTTTTCTTGTGGATGTTGATGTACCAGGACTATGAAGAAAGAATCTATTGCTCTTTCCCGGAACTGTTATTGGCATATCACAGGAAGGGCGGTATCTTTCTGGCGGATAGTCATGGTAGCTGTTATTGCGGAAGCTCTGTCTCGATGGTCTGCTCGCTGAGCCATTGCTCGAAGGTCTCGATGGTGAAACAGTTTTCACACCGGTATTCGCCGACCTGCGTACGTCGCAAGGCAGTGAGATGCGCGCCGCTTCCCAGAGCCTGTCCGATGTCCCGGGCCAAGGCGCGGATATAAGTGCCTTTGGAGCAGACGATGCGGAGCTGGAGGGTCATTGCTTCTGCGTCAAAATGGAGAATCTCGATTTCGTCTATGCGGAGTGGTTTGGCTTTGAGGACCACTTCTTCTCCATTGCGGGCCATTTCGTAGGCACGGACACCCTGGATTTTGCAAGCGGAGTAGGCTGGAGGTACCTGCATAATCTCACCTTGGAATCTAGGGAGGGTTTCCTCGATCAGTTCTTGGGTGATATGGGCGGTGGGATAGGTGGCATCGACGGGGTGTTCCAGGTCAAAACTGGGAGTCGTAGCGCCAAGCTGGAGCGTTGCCACATATTCTTTTACCCCTTTCTGTAACTCATCGATACGTTTGGTCGCCTTTCCGGTACAGATAATCATGACACCGGTGGCCAGGGGGTCGAGTGTGCCGGCATGGCCCACTTTTATTTTCTTGCCGCCCTGGGCGCGGGTAAGTAGCCAGCGTACTTTTGCCACGAGTCCGAAGGAGGTCATTTCGTAGGGCTTGTCAAAAGCCAATACTTGTCCTGCGAGAAAATTCATGGATTATAAGAAGATTGCTGCCAAACCTGCAATGACGCAGTAGATGGCGAAGTAAATCAATTTGCCTTTGCGTACGATGTTGATCATCCACTTGCAGGCAATCATACCGGAAATGAAGGCAGCCAGGAAACCGACGATGAGACAAGTGTTGGAAATACCGCCGAAAGTGGCTTCGGTACCTTCCTTGAACACTTTGATGACATCGAGCAGGGCCTCGCCTAAAATGGGAGGAATCACCATGAGGAAAGAGAACTGTGCCATGGTGTTCTTGCTGTTACCTAGAATCAGACCTGTGGCGATTGTACTACCGGAACGGCTGAGACCCGGCAAAACGGCACAAGCCTGTGCGAGACCGATGATGAATGCATCGCGCATGGAGATGGTCTCCTTGGGACGGGGCTTCGCATAATAGGAGAAAGCCAGCAGTGCGGCAGTCAGCAACAGACAGCAGCCTACGATAAGAAGACCGGAGCCAAAGATGGCCTCCACGTAGTCTTTGAAGAATACTCCGACGATACCGATTGGAATCATGGAGATGATAATATTCAGAGTGTAGCGCTGATCCTCGTTGAGGCGAGCCAGACCAGTACCTTGGCCTAAAGGCTGGAATGTACCCTTCAGAATCTTCACGATCTCATGACCGAGAATGACTAATGTACTCATTACGGTAGCAACGTGCACCACAATGGTGAAAATGAGATTGTCGGCCGATTCTACACCTAAAAGGTGGGAACCAATGGTCAGGTGACCGCTACTGCTGACGGGTAAGTACTCTGTCAAGCCTTGAACAATGCCCAGGATGAGCGCTTCGATAGTATCCATATATTATTCTTTTGTTGTTTCTTCTGTAAAAGTTTCTGTTTCTTTTGGATCGTGAGGACGGCGTACGATGGCGTACACCATAAAGAGATAGCCAAAGAGGCAAACGATAGGTGCCACGGTGATACGGCGGGTTTCGAAGATGGCAGGATTGAACTGTTCTTCAGTGGAACCGCTACCAGACATCAGAATCAGACCGATGATGACAATGGCCATACCGATGGCCAAGAGAATGAAATTGACGCGGTCGAAAGCAAATACTTTTTTCATATGCGTATATTTGATTTATTTTATTTATCTAGGAGTATTTTTATAGTCAGAGCCTTCCTGCGGATTTTATTTGGTAAAGATCTCGCTAGCTTTCATCCTTAGGAAACGTCCTACGGAAAAATAGGCGCAGAAAAGTGTGAGAAACAAACCACAGATCAATATGCTGCCGAAAGTAAAGATTAGCACTTCGGGGGTGATGAGCTGGGTGATGTATACATCAATATGGACAATTGAATAAATTCCGCCACCGATCACACCGCTGGCAATCATTGCAGAGGAGAAACCTACCCAAAAAGCCTGGACCATAAAGGGGCGGCGGATGAAACTCCATTTCGCACCGATCAGTTTCATGGAATAAATTGTAAAGCGGCGAGCATATACACTCATCTGAATCGTATTGTTGATAAGCGCGAAGGATACACAGCCCAACAGTATAGCTACTCCCAATAGGATGGAACTGACAATGGGGATAATCCGGTTGATGCGGTCGATTTCCTCAATCGGATAAATGACTTCCGCCACGTAGGGGCGCTGTTTGAGTGCCGGTTCGATAGCGGCAATACTGTCTTTATTGGTGTAGTCGGCATGGAGGAGCAATTCCAGTTCTGCAAGAATTGGATTCGCGTCCAGAAAATCATTATTTTTCAATCCCATACCCGCCAACGTCTCTCTGGCTCCTTCTTCTTTGGATATATAGGTCAGGGACTGGACATAAGGTTTCCCCTTCAATTCTGTCTGGAAGTTCTGAAGGTCCTCCTGAGAGATATTGTCATCCAGTAGAACAGCTACGGGCAATTCTTCTTTGACTTTACGGCTGAGGTTCGTGGCCATTGTGATAAAGAAGACCATGGCGCCCAACAGGATGAGTACCATAGAAGTGCTGATGCATGAGGTGATGACACTGAATCGTCCTCCGTTGCGTCTTTTCTTTTTTGCCATAAAATTTATAGTTCCTGAATCTTGCGAAATGACAAAAGGCCACACGCATCGTAAATTCTTACAAAAGTACAACATTCTCGTACTAAAGGCAAGAAAAACAGAGTATTTAACAGAAACTAAGTGAATATTACCCCTTTGGATAGTATTGTGGGGATATTGGGAACAGCTTTTTGGGGGGAGTGGAAGAGTGTCGGTGGACTCGTAGAATGGGGGGATACTTTTTTAAGAAGATTTATTCCTGGATATTTTGAGGAAAATCAACTTAGGATGTATACTTTTTAATAAATTTGTCAGCAGTAAATCAGAAGTATATGAAGAATCAGAAGAATCTTTTAGGGCTGTTCCTGGCCTTTCTCTTATTCCCGATATCTGTGTTGGGACAGCAGTTCAATAATGAGGGCATGGTGTACAAAGTACTCTCAGAAGCAGAACAGACCGTCATCTTGCATAAGGCGCATCGTTGTGTACAAAACTTTCAAGTACCTTATGCCGTGGCGGATTATAGTGAGTCTCTCTATCGGGTCAAGGAGATTGAATATGATGCATTCCGGAATCTGGATTGTCTTTACGTACTCAATCTGAATGGAGTAGAGGTCATCAGGGACGGTTATGCACGACGTTATGAAGATGGGGCTATGGACTATTTTGGCGCCTTTGCCAATTGCCGAAATCTGAAAGAAGTCGCATTCGGAGCTTTGAAGCATCTAGGAGATTATGCTTTTTATGGGTGTAATCAACTGACTGAACTCTTTTTGGATCATGTCGAAATGATTGGAAAGGGGGCTTTTCAGAATTGTAAGAATTTGGAGAAGGTCAGTCTGGGTGGAAAGGTACAGATGGTGCTGGAGGATGCTTTTGTTGGCGCAGCTCAGGTGAAGCAAGTGGAAGTGAAGGCCATTCAACCTCCTGTATGTGGGGAGAATGTATTTTCTCCATCGGTTTATGAACAGGTGCCGCTTTGTGTGCCGGCTGCACGGCTCTTTCATTTAAGTTCAAAGTAAAGACATAGTTTCCCTTACCCGATT